>Ga0100380_10007598_pt1 | contig 10822 bp, 8 predicted proteins | sample CryGeymeta201504_FD_80417 | JGI IMG/M metagenome (GOLD analysis project Ga0100380, IMG submission 80417) | Groundwater microbial communities from Crystal Geyser aquifers in Utah, USA - Crystal Geyser metaG 2015-04 | ecosystem: Environmental > Aquatic > Deep subsurface > Groundwater | place: USA... | reverse complement strand
CCGATCCACGGGTCCGTCGTGATGGGGCGCCGAGATGGGGCCGCCGTAGACCGGCTCGGGGAAGGGGCCGGCGTCCTGTGCGTGGGCGGGGGGCGCGGTCAGCACCAGCAGGCTGACCGAGAGAACCAAGAGCGGGAACGTTGCACGCATCGGCGAGACTCCTTGCCGGCGCGACCGTTCACGTCCCGAAGGAAGCGTCGCACCCACGGAGGATTTACCACGCCTTCGGGAGCCAACGCGACCTCGGCGAGCGTTCGCTTCGTCATCGGGACTCCTTGGCTGCCGTGAAGGTCAGCGTCGGTACCTTGGGCCTGGTCATGGGCCCTCGGCAAACGCATATTCTCGATGCCAGCTGCCGGATCCGTCGGTATGAGCAACCCAAAGCCTCCCACTGAACCTCGGTCATGCTCGGCGTCCTGATCTTCGTCATCACCTACGCGCTGATCTCGGCGCGCAGGCTGTCGTGGCTGCGCATGGATCGACCCGCCGCGGCGCTCGTCGGCGCGATCGCCTGCGTGGCGGTCGGGACGCTCACGCCTCGCGCCGCCCTCGACGCCATCGACGGTCACACGCTGCTGCTGCTCTTCGGCGTGATGGGCATCGGCGCCTTCCTCACCGCCGACGGACTCTTCGAGGAGTTGGCCGCACGCCTGAGCGCACGCGCGACGAGCCCGGCGCAGCTGCTCGGCTGGGTCGTCTGGGGCAGCGGCCTGTTGAGCGCGCTCCTCACCAACGACGCGGTCTGCGTGCTGGGCGCGCCCGTGGTGGTGCAGCTCGTTCGCCGTCATCGCCTGCCGGCCCTGCCCTTCCTGCTCGCCCTCGCGACCGGGGCGAACACGGGCAGCGTGGCGACGCTGGTGGGCAATCCGCAGAACATGCTGTGCGCGTCCCTGGGCGGGCTCTCCTTCTCCCAGCATCTCTTGCTGCTCGGGCCCGTGGCCGTGATCGGGCTCGGCATCGACCACGCCGTGCTCTTCGCGTTCTTCCGCGTCGATCTTCGGAACGCGCGGCTGACGCGCGCGGACGCGCCGGGACCCCTCGGGCGCGGCGTGCTCATCGACCTCGCCGTCGTCGCGCTCACCGCCATCGCCTACGCCCTGGGCGCGAACCTCGCCTTCACGGCCGTGGGCGGCTTCGTCGTGCTGATCCTGCTGCGGCGCCGAGACACGCGCGAGCTCTGGAGCCACATCGACGGGTCCCTGCTCGTCTTCTTCACCGGCCTCTTCGTCGTGGTCGGCGGCTTGGTCGCGACGGGCGCGCCCGAGGCCCTGTTCGCGCGCTTCCCCGTGGCGACGCAGAGCGCCGACTGGCGAGAGTGGTGGCGCTTGTCGGCGACCTTCCTGGTCGGCTCCAACCTGGTCTCCAACGTGCCCTTCATCCTGATCGTGCGTGATCAGGTGGCGGCCTCGTCGAACCCGCGCCTGGCGTGGGAGATGTTGGCCATGGCCTCGACCTTCGCGGGCAACCTCACGCTGCTCGGCTCGGTCGCGAACATCATCGTGATCGAGGCTGGCCGCGAGCTGCGCAGCGTCAGCTTCATGGATCACCTGAAGGTCGGCTTGCCGATCGCGCTCTTGACCACGGCCATGGGCACGGCCTGGCTGCTCGCCGCCGCCCACTTCGGCCTGGTCGGGATCTGAGCTCAGCGCTTGGTGAGCTCGATGATGCCGGGCTCGCGCGCGCCGCTCGGGCTGGTGTCGCGGTAGTTCAGCTGGGTGCCCGCGACGCAGTACTCCCAATGCTTGCCGCTGACGGTGCCGATGATCTCGTTGCTGGCGGTGGTGTAGCCGTCGGTGTCGTCGATGGACGTGTTGTAGTGGGCCGTGCAGTTGCAGTTGCCGGTCGCGTCGGCGGGGCAGCTCGCGTCGAGGCCGCGCGCGCGGATCCGCGACTCGATGGTGGCGCAGCTGACGAGGCTCGCGCACAGGGCGGGCACGAAGAGGTCGATGTCGACCTGGGACTCGGCCACGCGATGCGCGATGCCACCCGCGCCGAAGTCCACGCAGCCGCGACCGCGACCGACTTCACGCGTCACCATCGCGCCGGGGCACATCGAGATGGCGTCGGCTATTGCGATCTCGAAGCAGCCGCCGCTGAGATCCCACGCGCCCACGATGTCGCCGCCACAGGCGGTGAAGGCGGGACAGGTGCCGGGCTCGCCCACCGTCAGGTCGGACCACGTAGGCTCGGGCGAAGTGCAGCCAACCGGCCAGGCGATGGCCGCGTCGCTGCCCGCGTCGCTGCCCGCGTCGCTGCCCGCGTCGCTGCCCGCGTCGCTGGTCGCCGCGTCGCTCGTCGCTGCGTCGCTCGTGGCCGCGTCGGTCGTGGCCGCGTCAGCGCCAGCCGCGTCCGTGCCGCCACCGTCCGTCGTCGCCGCGTCGTGAACGCTGGAGTCCGTGCCTCCACCATCCGCGGGCGCCGGGCTCGCGTCGCCTCCACATCCGAGGACCACGATCACACACGAGAGAAGCAAAGCTCTGAGCATTCGAGACCTCCCGGCCGACTCGCGAGCCGCGCCATGCAGCATGAGTACCCTGGAAGGTCGCGCGCATTCAACCTCGGGCCCGCGCGGGGTCGCTTCAGGCGCCGCCGTTCTGGACCGTGAGGCCCGTGGTGCCCGCGCCGCTGCAGCTGCCCGTGATGCCGGACATGAGCAGGCAGTCGCAGCTCAGATCACCGAGGCATGCGTGGGGGAGAGACAGGCATTGGTAGCTGTCGGGGACGCCGCCCACGTCGGACAGGATGACGTCGCAGTACTGCGAGATCGAGACGCATTGGCCCGCGCTGCCGCAGTCGTGGCAGGGCGCGGGGAAAGCCTCGATGCTCATCCAGATGCCTGCGTCGCAGTAGAGCTGATTGCAGAAGCTGCAGGCGTCGCCGGGGCAGTTGCCGCAGGACTGGCCATCGACGGGACAGGCCATGCCATCCGCCGCGGCGATGTCGGTCGGGCACGCAGGCAAGGCCGCGTCGAGGCCTGTGTCCACCATGGCGTCGGCCGAGGCCGCGTCCACGGCGGCGTCCGTCGTCGCCGCGTGGCTACTGCCGCACGCGCTCAGAGCGGCGACCCAGAGCGTCCATAGAATCAGTCGAGTCGAGCGTCCCATCGTTCCTCCATGTGCCACGTCGTGCCACGCGCGGCGTGAAGGGATGTCTTCGCAATGAACGTGCCAGCTTGGAGCGTCAGCGCACGGGCGTGCAGACGTCCTCGAAGGCGTCCGCGAGCGTGACGAAGAAGCTGCCCGAAGCGCGCACGTCCGCGAGGGCGGGCGTGGACGAACAATCCGTGAGCGTGAAGTCGAAGCTCGCGCTCTCGGCGGAGCCGGCGGTCCAGCCGCTGTCGTCGAAGGTGATGGAGCCGGTCGCGCCGGTGCAGTCGCCCCAGATGGAGGGTTCCGGGCCGACGCTGGGCGGCAGCACCAAGCGCACGCTGAACGAGTGGGGATTCTCGACGAAGAGCGGGAAGCCGATGGTCAGCTCGCCACGCTGCAGCGCGCCGCGCTCGACGCGGAAGGCGAGGCGATTGCCGCTCAGGGGATCGCAGCCGTCACCCAGGGAGATCAACAGCTCGGGCGTCGCGTTGTCGCAGCCGGAGGGGAGCCACGAGGCGACCGCGTGGCTGGGGTGGAATTCGAGGACCGCGCCCGAGGTGTAGGTCAGCGCGAGGCCGTTGCCCGTCGCCGGCAGGCTCGTACAATCGGCGGAGACTGCGCCATCGGTCGTGGGCGAGCTCCCGTCGCTGCGCGCGCCATCCGTGCCAGCGTCGTGGCTGGGCGTGGGCATGGGGTGATAGGGCACGCCGCCGTCCGACGTGGGCGAAGCCGGTGGATGGCTCGGGCTGCTGCATCCCACCAAGAGCGGGATGAGCAGGAGCAGCGCTGCGGCCGACGATCTCATGGACACAGGCTAGCCCGACGCCAGGGGACGCGCATCTTTCCGGCCGCCTGAACTTCAGCCGCGATCGAAGAGGCGTCGCTCGTCCGCGCACCGGGCGCGCGCAGGACAGCCTTCGACATGATCGTTCACCAGGCCCATCGCCTGCATGAAGGCGTAGGCCGTGGTGGGCCCGACGAAGCGGAAGCCTCGCCGCTTGAGCTCCTTGCTCAGCGCCTTCGACTCGGGTGTGCTCGAGGTGCTGTGCAGGTAGGTCGTGGTCACACGCGCGGGTCGCGCCGCGGGCCCGGGCTCGAATCGCCACACCAGCGCACGCAGCGAGCCCAGCTCGTCCTGGACCTCGAGGGTGGCGCGTGCGTTCTGAACCGTCGCTTCGATCTTGCCGCGATGGCGCACGATGCCGGCGTCGAGCAGCAGACGCGCCACGTCGGCTTCGTCGAAGCGCGCCACGACGCGAGGATCGAAGTCGGCGAAGGCGCGACGAAAAGTCGCGCGCTTGCGCAGGATCGTCAACCAAGAGAGGCCCGCTTGAAAGCCCTCGAGGCAGAGCTTCTCGAACAGCCTGTGATCGTCGTCGACGGGCCGGCCCCACTCCTCGTCGTGGTAGGAGATGTACTCCGCGTCCTCACCTGTCCACGAGCAGCGCGCCATCGCCGCAGAATATGTCATACTCCGAGGCGTGCGTAAGAGTTTGGCCATCGCGGGGGCGATCGGGATGGCGACCTGCGTCCTCGGCCTGCTGGCGATGCGTCTCGCGCCCAGCCTCGCGGCGGCGGAGGCGCACTTCGAATCCGAACCGCTCACCAGCGCCCTGACGATCCCGAGGCCCGAGCGCGCGTCGCGTGAAGTCGGGGCCTCGCCAGCGACCGCAGAGGCTGTCGCGCCCGAGGTCGCAGCGAGTGTGGCGGCGGCGGAGTTCGACGAGCGGGCCGACGCGCCGGACGAGACGATCACGCAGTGGCAGCCCGCCGGTCCGCGTCGTTGCACTCGCCGCCACGGACACCGCTACTGCGATGGACCTCTGCGCGCGCCCATACCGCATGGCGTCGCAGCCGAGCGCGCGGCGCGTCTCGGACTCGGCACGCGCGAGGCCTGGTTCCGCGCGCTCTCGGTGGAGGAACCGGAGGCGTCGTGGCTGGCCGAGATCCCGGCCGCCACGCACGAAGAAGGCGCGCTGCTCTGGCCCGTGCCCGAGGGCTTCCTCGGTCGCGGCTTCGGGAACCGTCTCTATGGCAACCCGCACGCCACGCCGCATCCGGGCCTCGACATGCCTGCCGCCTCGGGCGCCGAGGTGCGCGCCGCCGCCGACGGCTTGGTCATCTACGCGGGCGACGAGCGTCGCGGCTACGGCAACGTCGTCCTGCTGGTGCATCGCGGCGGCGACGTCACGCTCTACGCGCACTGTCGCGCGCTCCACGTGTTCGCGGGCGAGCTGGTGGAGCGCGGCGCGCGCCTCGGGGAGGTGGGCAAGCGCGGACTCGCCCACGGCAATCACCTGCACTTCGAGTGGCGACGTCGGGGCCACGCCAAGAACCCGGTGCGGCACCTCGTGGGTCGTCCGGACCATGCCGCCGAGACCGAGCTCGCCAACGCTCAGCGTGACCGCCGACGCGAAGGCGAAGCCGAGCTGCACGAGCTGCGCGAGCGCGCCGAGCGCAACGCCGCCCTGCGCGCGCGTCGAGCCGCGCACAGGGCCGCCGCCGCACGGCGCTGAGTTCGTCGACGTGCGGCATCGGTTGCCGAGGATCAATCCCAGTATTGCCGCCGCGACGACTCTCTAGCGCGGAGGTGCGACATGCGCGTGACCTTGGTGGGTGCGGACTTCGAGGAGAACCTCGGCCTGGGCATGCTCTCGGCGAGCGCGCGGCGGGCGGGGCATGAGGATTTCGTCGTGCCCTTCGACGAGCCCGAGAGCGTGAACGAGGTCGTGCGCGACGTGCTCGCGACCGCGCCCGACGTGATCGGTCTGGCGATCCAGTTCCAGCATCGCGCGGCCGAGTTCCTCGATCTGGCGCGACGTCTCAGGCGCGCGGGCTACCGTGGACACCTGACCTGCGGCGGTCAGTTCCCGACCCTCGCCGCCGAGGACGTACTGCGCGAGAACCAAGCCGTCGACAGCATCGTGCTGCACGAAGGCGAACAGACGCTGGTCGACCTGCTCGCCGCCCTCGACGTCCAAGGCTCGCTGGGCGATGTCGCGGGCCTGGCTCTGCGCGCGGACGACGGAGCTCTGATGCGCACAGCCGCGAGGCCACTGCTGAACGACCTCGACCAGTTGCCCTTCCCCACGCGCTATCGCCCCCACGCGCGACACATGGGCGTACCCTTCATCCCGATCATGGGCGGCCGCGGCTGCTGGGGCGCCTGCTCCTACTGCTCCATCACCAGCTTCTATCGTGACGCGCGCGCCCACGCGAGCGGTCCGATGCTGCGCCATCGCAGCCCCGAGGACGTGGCCACGGAGATGGCGCTGCTCTGGCACGCCGCGGGTGGACAGGCCGTCTTCTGTTTCCACGACGACAATTTCCTGCTGCCGCGCCCGGAAGCATCGGTGAAGCGCGTGCGCGCGATTCGCACGGCTCTGGATGAGCTGGGTGTGGGACGCGCGGCGATGATCGGAAAGTGCCGCCCCGATTCCCTCACGCCCGCGCTCGCCAAAGAGCTGGCCGAGCTTGGCGTGATCCGCCTGTATGTCGGCGTCGAGAACGCCTCGCAGCTCGGCTCGGATCATCTCAATCGCAAGAATCAAACCGCGTGCGTCACCGACGCCCTGCGCGCCTGTCGCGAGGCGGGCATCTTCGTCTGCTACAACCTGCTGCTCTTCGAACCGGACGCACGCATCGACGACATCCGCGAGAACGTTCGGTTCATGCGCGACCACGCGCAGCATCCCGTGAACTTCTGCCGCGCCGAGCCCTACGTGGGCACACCCCTCGCGCACCAGCTCGAGACGCGCCAGAGTCTGGGCGGCAGCTACCTCGGCCACGGCTATCGCATCGAGGACGACGACACGGAGCTGCTCTTCCGCGTCTGCTCCGCCGCGTTCCGACAGCGCAACTTCGAGGCCTCGGGCGTCGCCAATCGCTCCATGGGACTCGGCTACAGCATGAAGCTGCTCGAGTTCTTCCACCCCGGCGCGCCGGGGCCGATGGCCTCGCTCGCGCGTCGCACGGAGCAGCTCACGCGCGAGATCGTGCTGGAGACGGCGTCCTTCCTCGCCACCGCCAGGGTGCTGGTCGAGCAGTGTCGCGACGACGCAGACGCGCTCCAGCGTGAGACGGCCTTGCTCGGGTTGCGCATCGCCGCGGCCGACCGTCAACGGCACGCCGAGCTCGACGCCCTGCACGCGGACTTCGTGCGCTACGCCGGCAAGCTGCCGACGCCCGTCCGCGAGCGCGTGAAACCCCCGCCCCGTCTGTTCGCGCTGGCGCAGACCGCCCTGCTGGGCGCGTCGCTGGCGGCCTGGGCCGAGGCCTGCTCGTGCGAGCCGGTGAGGGACTTCATCGAGCAGTTCGAGTCGCACCCCGTGGTCGACCCGCCGCCGCCCGACATCCCGCCTGCAGATCCGCTGCCTCCCGACTACCTGCCCAACGTCACGGATCCGGTGCCGCAGCAGTTGCCGAATGACCCGCCCACCATGGTGGAAGAGAATGAGACGAACTCCACGACGATGCATCATCGGCGTCGTCACCCGCGGCCCTATCCCATCGTCAACGACCCCGTGCCGCGCGACCTCGATCGCTACGACGTGCCGCCGAACGATCCCGCGCCCAACGATTTCGAACGCCCACCAGTCGTCGATCCTCCTCCGCCACCCATCATGGCGCCCGATCCCCTGCCTCCCGATTTTCCCAGCGCGCACAAGGCGACGAGCGACGACAAGGTGGCCACCACGCGTCTGATCGATCAGTGGCGTGACACCTCGCCGCGACGCGCCATGCGCTCGGACGACCTGCCCATGCACCAGCCGCCGAACATCTCCCTCGACGCCTGGCGTGAAGACGGTGTGGTGCGCGTGCACCTGCTCGGTGGCCCCGAGCGCATCTCCCTACGCTGGGAAGGCGACGGAGTCATCGACGGAGACGGCCGCGACGTGCGCTGGACGCCCAGCACGCCGATGGATCAGATCCGCGTCGCCGTGCGCAGCGACGGAGGCGTCGCCATCGTAGCGCTCATGGCCACGAGAGTCTGAGTCCGCGGCGGCGTCCGCGTGCGAGCTCCGCGTCGGTGTCGGTGTCCGATCCCTGCCTCGGCCTCGGCCTCGGTCTCGGCCTCGGACCGCCCGCTCCCTTCCGGACTCCCGTGGCGCCCGTCGCCGTGACGGTCTAATAACCGCTCCATGAGCCAAGTACTTCGCGAGCTCGTCGGGATCCTCAGCCTCGAGCGCATCGAAGAGAACATCTTCCGTGGGCCGAGCCAGAACCTGGGCTGGGGTCGTGTCTTCGGCGGGCAGGTCGTGGGCCAGGCGCTCTCGGCGGCGGAGCAGACGGTGCCCGACGGGCGCGATGTGCACTCGCTGCACGGCTACTTCCTGCGCTCGGGCGACGCGGAGAAGCCCATCGTCTTCACCGTCGATCCGATCCGCGATGGCAAGAGCTTCACCACGCGCCGAGTGGTCGCGGTGCAGGACGGCAAGGCCATCTTCAACCTCGCCGCGTCCTTCCACCTGCGCGAGCCGGGCTTCGATCACCAGACCTGCGCCATGCCAGACGTGCCCGACCCGGACGACCTGCCCTGCGAGCGCGAGCTCGGGACCAAGTACCTGGCCAAGCTGCCCGAGAGCATGGTGGCTCAGCTGCCCAAGGCCATGCGCCATCGCATCGTCGCCGAGCGACCGATCGAGGTGCGCCCCGTCAGCCCCATCGATCCCATGAACCCGGGCGTGCGTGCGCCGACCGCGCAGGTCTGGTTCCGCGCCAACGGCGAGCTGCCGGACAAGGCGCACGTGCACCACTACCTGCTCGCCTACGCCTCGGACTTTCACCTGCTCACGGCCTCGATGCGGCCGCACGCCGTCTCCTGGCTGACGCCAGGCATGCAGGTCGCCAGCCTCGATCACGCCATGTGGTTCCACCGCGACTTCCGCCTGGACGACTGGCTGCTCTACGACATCGACTCACCCACGGCGACGGGCGCGCGCGGCCTGTCCCGGGGTCGCTTCTTCCGCCGCGACGGCACGCTCGTGGCGACGACCATGCAGGAGGGGCTGATCCGAGACCGGCGAGGCTGAACCGCGGATCGACGGACGAAGAACGCCCCGACCGCATCGGCGATCGGGGCGTGCTCACGAGGAGTCGGAGCGTTCAGCCGACCGGCATCTCGGTCGGATCGCTGGCGTTGCCCGCGGCGTCGGTGGCCGTGATGCGCAGCACGTCGCCGCGACAGGCCGTGATGCTGGTCGAGAAGGAGCCATCGGCGCCTGCGGTGGCGTTGGCGGTGGTGCTGCCCTCGGTGACGTTCAGCACGCGCACCCGCGCCGCACCTTCGACGGCTGCGCCGCCACCCGTCACGTTGATGCGCTCCGTGCGCGCGAGGCAGGTGGAGAGGGTCGTGCTGCCGAGGGAGATGTGCGCGGAGTCGGGCGCGCTGGGCGCGATGTCGTCGTGCGTGATGGCGACGAGCGCGGCCGGACTCTCGATCGCACCATCGATGGAGACGACCTCGAGGCTGTTGTCCATGTTCGCCTGCAGCGTGACGTCGACGCTGAACACCCCCGTGCTGGCGTCGGTCGGGCCCATGGCGTCCGCCGCGCCACCGCGGATCGTGATCGTCACGCCAGCGGTCGGCGTGGTGATGTGACCCGAGACGGTGAAGGTCGCCATGTTCGTGGGCGGAGGCGTGGGTGCGTCGACGACGGGTGCGTCCGGTGTCGACGAGGAGTGCGTGACGTTCATGGTGGAGGGCGCCGAGGCGTTGCCCGCGCGATCTGTCGCGATCACGGACAAGGTCGTGGTCGAGTCCTCCGCGATGGTCACGGGGATGGAGAAGGCGCCCGCGTCGTCGGCGGTGCCCGCGGCCGCAGAGGTCGCGCCCGATACGGCGATGCGTGCGTTCGGCTCCGACGTGCCCGAGATGGTCTGGGCGGTCTGGTTGGTCGGGCTCGAGAGGGGGTTGAGGCCGGGCGCAGCTGGCGCGATGTCGTCGTGCACGATGGTGACGATGGTCTCGACCGTGCTGCCCGCGCGCGTCAAATGCAGCTCGTTGCGCGCGTTGGCGTTCAGCGTCACGGAGGCGCTGAAGCGTCCGTCACCACCCGCAGTGGCCATCACGGGGCTCGCGCCGCCCGCGATGCTGACGGCGGCGCCGGCCTCGGTCGTGCCCTGGAGCGTGATGGGGTTGTCCGCCGTGGGCGAGACGAAGGGGTCCACCGAGATGGGCGTGGGCAGCGAGCTGTCCTGGGTGACGGTCAGCACCGTCGCGTCGCTGGCGTTGCCCGCGGCGTCGCTGGCGACGACCTCGAGCATGTTGTCGCTATCGGACGTCAGCGGGACGTCGGCTGCGAAGGCGCCCGCGTCGTCGGCCGTGGCGTCCACCGCGGCCATGCCGCCCGTGATGTGGATCCGGGCGAGTGCTTCGGTCGTGCCTGTGAGGTGGGCCGAGTCGGCGCCCGTGGGGGAAGCCACGGCGTCGAGGCTGGGCGCGTCGGGCGCGATGTCGTCGTGGATGATCACGAGGGTCGCGGGCGCGCTCGATCCGCCGGTGGCGGGCACGACGGCGAAGGCCGTGAGCGTGTTCTCCGCGTTGTGATGCAGCCCGACCGTGAGGTCGAAGGAACCGTCGGCGCCGGCCACGCCGGTGACGGGAGCCGCGCCACCGGCGACGCTGATGGAGACGCCGGGCTCGGCGCTGCCCGTGACGTGGATGGGATCCGCCGAGGTCGGGCTGGGCTGCGAGTCGAGCACGGGCGCCTCGAGCGCGATCGTCGGGTTGT
>Ga0100380_10007597_pt1 | contig 10825 bp, 9 predicted proteins | sample CryGeymeta201504_FD_80417 | JGI IMG/M metagenome (GOLD analysis project Ga0100380, IMG submission 80417) | Groundwater microbial communities from Crystal Geyser aquifers in Utah, USA - Crystal Geyser metaG 2015-04 | ecosystem: Environmental > Aquatic > Deep subsurface > Groundwater | place: USA... | reverse complement strand
TGAGCTTGGAAAAGCGCTCGACATTCTTGATTTTGAGCGAGGTGCAAAAGTAACCGGAGCAAAATTCTATTTTATAAAAAATAAACTCGTGCTTCTTGAGCAGGCGCTCACGCAATGGGTTTTAAAAGAAATGGTTGGAGAAGGCTATAAGCCCGTCATCACGCCGGATCTTGCGAAAAATTCGGTTTTAGAAGGTATCGGTTTTCAGCCGCGCGGTCCGGAGACGCAAGTATATTCCGTGGAAGATTCCGATATGAGTTTGATTGGGACCGCAGAAATTCCTCTTGGGGGAATGCATATGGATGAGGTCTTTGATGAAGAAGAGCTTCCGCTTAAATATGTCGGTCTCTCGCATTGTTTCCGAACGGAAGCCGGAACCTACGGCCGTGAGTCTTATGGTCTGTATCGCGTGCACCAGTTTTCAAAAGTGGAGCTTTTCATCTACGCGGCGCCGGAACAGTCAGACGCTTTACACGAAGAATTGCGCCGTCTTGAAGAAATGATTTTTAGCAAGCTCGGTTTAACGTATCGTGTAGTTGATATTTGTACCGGTGATTTAGGCGGCCCAGCATATCGTAAATACGATCTTGAAGCCTGGATGTGGGGCCGTGGCGAAGGAAAAGGAGACTGGGGAGAGGTCACAAGCACATCAAATACAAAGGATTATCAAGCGCGCCGCCTCAATATTCGTCTGCGAAGAAAAGACGGGTCTACGGAGTATGCGCATACGCTCAATGGAACCGCGCTCGCGCTTTCACGCGCCTTGATTGCTGTTATGGAACAGAATCAAAACGAAGACGGGAGTATTACCGTTCCGGAGGTTCTGCAGGCGTACACGGGGTTTGAAAAAATTGATTAACCACGGCCATGCATCGTCCGGAGCTCGCAAAATCGTGGATTGAAATTTCAAAGACAGCTTTGCTGTCGAATTATCAACTCTATAAAGAACGCGTTTCATCCGACGTGTCCGTCATGCCAGTGGTAAAAGCGAATGCCTATGGGCACGGGCTTATACCGGTTGCAAAAACACTTTGGGAAAATGACGCGAAACTTCAGTGGCTGGCCGTCGATCGTCTTGAAGAGGCGCTCGTTCTACGAAAAGCCGGTTGGATGAAATCGATTTTAGTTTTGGGCTATATCCCGCAAGAGTGTTTGGAAGAAGCGATAAAAGAATCAATTTCTTTTGTATTGTTTCACGAAGGCATGCTTGAACGCATTCGAGCAATCGCAAAAGATATGCAAGTGAATATTCACATTCCCATCGAAACCGGATTACACCGTGAGGGAATAGAGTTAGAAGACCTCCCGCGCATTTTGAAAACGATTACCTCTATGCCGCAGGTCAATATTGAAGGCGTGCAAATGCACTTTGCGAATATAGAAGACACGAGCAGCCGAGCCTACGCCGATCATCAGTTGATGAACTATCAAAAGGCTCTTGATATTTTTAAAGAACAACAAATTGGTTCATTTATAAAACATGGGGCAGCGAGCGCTGCAGCTATTTTGTATTCAGATACCCATTTCGATTTAATTCGACTCGGCATCGCCCTATACGGACTCTGGCCTTCGAAGAAGACAAAAAAACAAATGCATGAAAAAAACAGTGAGACCAACCTAAAACCGGTTCTCACATGGAAAACAATCGTGGCTCAGGTGAAGCTCGTAAAAGCAGGGGAGCCTGTAAGTTATGGTTTAACGGAGTGCGTGGAAAAAGATTCTGTAGTTGCCGTTTTGCCCATAGGCTATGCGGATGGATTTGATCGCGTAAGCCTGTCGAGTAGGGGAGAGGTGCTGGTAAAAGGAAAGCGCTGCAAAGTTATCGGTCGCATTTGTATGAATATGTGCATGGTGGATGTAACGGAGGTTTCAGAAATAAAAGAAGAAGACGAAGTTGTTCTTATTGGCGCACAGGGAGATGAAGTTATCACGGCGGAAGAATTAGCTGGAGAAGGGGGGATGATTAATTACGAAATAGTAACGCGCATGAGTGTGGCGCTTCCAAGAGTTCTTGTTGACTAAGATTGCGAAAGCGCGCACGGAGTGGCAAAATAGAGTTATGACAAAGCGTCAAAAGCTTGTTCGTGTTGCCGTTCTGCTTGGCGGCATTTCCAGCGAGCGTTCCGTTTCCCTCCAGTCGGGACGGGAAGTTTTGCGGCACCTTCCAGAGCAATACATCGGAAAAGCCTATGATCCGAAAAAGGATCTTCCAAAGCTCTTTGCAGACGCGAAAGCCGGAAAAATTGATATCGCTTTTAATGCGCTCCATGGGCCTTCCGGCGAAGACGGCCGAATACAGGGTTTTCTTGATACGCTAGGAATCCCTTCAACAGGCTCAGGCGTGCTTGCCAGCGCGCTTGCAATGGATAAAAGCATGGCGAAACGTGTTTACAATTCAGATGGAATTCCATCGCCTAGAGCCGTTCAAATAAAGGCAGGTGACTGGAAACACCACAAAGAAGAGCTGCTAAAGCTCATTTCACATGACATAAAAAGTCCGATCGTTGTGAAGCCAAACAGCAGTGGCTCCAGCGTTGCTATCACAGTGAAGCCTATAAAAGCGGATTGGAGCCGAGCCATATCAAAAGCGCTGAAGGAAGATGGCAAATCATGTCTTGTAGAGGCTTTTCACAAAGGCCGCGAGCTTACGATTCCCATCTTAGAGAAAAAAGGAATCCCAAGAGCTTTACCGGTTATTGAGATTCGCACAAAACGCACCTTTTTTGATTATGAAGCAAAGTATGAAGGTGCGAGCGAAGAAATCTGTCCGGCGCCTATTCCGGAAGACGTTCGTGTGCAGGCTCAGAATCTCGCGCTTGATGCGCATGTGGTTTTAGGCTGTAAAGGATATTCACGCACCGACATTATCTGGCAAGACAGTAACTTATTCGTTCTTGAAACAAATACGCTGCCAGGCCTTACCAAGATGTCATTATTCCCGCAGTCGGCAAAAGTCGCCGGTATCGCATTTTCTGAACTCCTCGATCGTATTCTTCAAGAAGGTTTAAGGGCATAACTATGAGCAGGTCGTCAAAGCGCTGGATCCCTATGAGTCACGGCGACTTAACGCGCGCTTTTCGCGAGCGGCGTGCTTCAAAGCGTCAGACGGTTTTTGTTATACTCGGTATTTTTGCTGTCATCGGTTGGCTTTATGTTTTTTTTATAAGTGATTTCTTTATTGTGCATAGCGTTCAGGTGGAGGGGATTAAAAACCTTGACCCGGTAGACGTAAATAGGGAAGTGCTAGCTATCCTGGATAGTAGGGAAGGGTGGAGGCCTTGGCCAAAGCGGCATTTGCTTTTTATAAACATAGAAGAGCTAAAAACAAAGCTAAATGACAGACTTTTTGTCGCAAATGTAACTGTGGATAAAAAGCTTAGAAACGTTTTACGACTCAAGATAGAGGAGAGGGCAAAGCGTTTTGTTCTACACTCAAAACAGCAGTACGCGTGGATTGATCTACAGGGTGTTGTCACAGATGAATTGACGCTTGATGAAAAAAAGAATATTCAAGCTCGACTCCTTGGTCAACGCGTCGCCGATTCTGATGAACCGCCTGTTATTAAACGTAATTTAAATGAAATGGTTTCCAGCGGTTACAGCGTATTTAGCAATACGGAATCTAAGAAGTTCATCAGTGTGTCTGAACAGTTGATGGGCCTAGGACTCGCGTATCGCGAAATAGAGCCTCCAGGAGCCTCTAGCACGCTTATGAAGGTACTGGGCCCTCAAGGACAAGAAGTATTAATGGATGTAATGATTCCTTTGGATTTACAGGTACGAACATACCTGGCATTTATTCAGGCGAAGCCTAAAGGCCTTAAGAATGCTGAATATATTGACGTAAGAGTACCTGGACGCGTGTATTTAAAGGAAAAGTAAAAAGTACGTGAATATAAGAGAGTCTGTCTATTAGCTAAAAAAGCCGATAAATAGCATTTTTGTGCTACAAGGTTCGTATAAGATATATTGTGCGACGCATGTATAGATTGATTAAACCCGGATTAATGCAACAACGAAGTCCTCTACTCTGCCGGAAATTAATTTTGATTACGCATGTAAAAAAACCGCGTCTTACAAATAGAGTAACTCGCAGAACGCGAGTTTCAGTTTGTAGAACGCGGCAGTTGGCTCAATCGTCGAGAATCGACATGGTGAGCTTGAAGTTTTGGCGGATCTCCCCCATACGAACTAGTCGCCGAGAGGTGTCCACCGTAGCTTTGTAGAATCTTGCGCGCGCAACGTGGTAGCCATTCCCCCAGTCGGTTTCCTCGAGCTTCACGGTGTAGGAATTAGCTCCAGGAGGTGCCGTTTTCTGAACTTCCCTGATGTCGTACCTAAAGCCATGGTATCCATTGCTGTTAGTGCAGAAATGCTTCGGCTCCCCTACTCTCTCGATGTGGGTGACACGAAACTCAGGCTCATTCAGATCTGTTGCCTTCGTCATCTTCGGATAGTCGGTGAAGAGCATCGTGCCCATCTCCAGAAGATGCCAGAAGCCGTCCTTGGTCTCCTGTTCGCCCCGGGGATTTGGCTCCCAGAGTGCCTCGAGGTGCTGTTCCAGCAACCCTTCATAGGTTGGCGGAAGACCCGGATGAACACGAAGGTCTTCTTCGGCTCCCGGTCGCATACCGAGCATGCGCACTTCACACGAGAGCGAGTCACCAAGCAAGATAAGACCCTGTGAAAGAGCTCCGACCAAGAGGAGTTGAGCGCTCGCCACACCCGGTGTTTTTTTCAGCCAATCCTGGAGCTCCGCCAAATCGAGGAACGCATTTTCTGTATTGAATGGATGAAATGTGTTGAGTACGCCGGACTCTTCGGGGCTGCAGTCCTGCACTTCATCGAGCGCGAGATACGCGCGCCAGCGTTCACCAAAGAGCGCTTGGTGAAAGAGATCGGTGTTCAAGAGTTCCTTGGGATCGAGGACACTGACTTCGCCATAGGCTCCATCCTCGAGTTTGCGGAATTCTTCTTGTGAAATGCAACCGCCGTAGAGGCTTCGCTTCTTGTAGGCTTCCAGAATGCCGTCGAACGTACTCAACGGGCCGATGCCATGTGCGATGATGATGGCAAGCTTGCCATGTTTCGACTGGCCAGCGTACACGGCCGACAGAGTCGTGAAATATAGCTCCCACAAGGGGTCGCCGGATTTGGCCGTGAGACGGCCAGCGACGATATCGAGCAGTGTAGCCACGTGGCCGTTTTCGCCGGCGTACGCCAGAGCATGCTCGAAAGCCGGGACAAATCCCTGCCGACTATAGAAAGCTATCGCGTTTGGCTTCGCGAGCGTATTAGTTTGTTTCATTGTGAGGCCATTCCCTGTCTTGGTTGGGTTTTGGGTTACGATCAGACCTTCCACTATGGGCAGTCCGATGTAGGTTTATAGCACAAAAATAACGATTGTCAACTGGTAAAACCGAGCTCGCTAGCCCGTAATCGGCGATGCCGGTTCCATGATATTTAAATCCCACCAGGCTTTAACGCTTGCAGCAAAATCACGCAAAGTAAACTTGATAATATCTTTGTAAGATCGTTTATCCGCAGTAAGCCCTTGAACGGTCATTCCGAAGTGGTCGCATAAATAGAGCGCGCGTCCAAGGTGAAAACGCTGCGTGACGATAATGGCATTGCGTATATCGTAAACCTGCACCGCGCGCTTACAGCTTTCATAGGTGCGATATCCATGTCCGTCGATAAGAATATCCTCTTCCGGAACACCGGCTTCTTGCGCCGTGCGTGCCATAGCATCGACTTCATCGGCATGAAAAGCGCCATCGTCGCCCGTCATAAGGATTTTCTCCACCTTCCACGCCTGATAGAGCTCTGTCGCCGTTAGAATGCGATCAGAGAGCGCGTCAGAGGGCGTGCCGTCGAGTTTCACGCTCGCGCCAAGAACAATGGCTACCGGCGCCGGATTCAAATCATCGGCCTGCTTCGCAATCGCATTAATATCTTTTAATTGTACGCGTGCGATAATACAGAGGCTGATAACGCCGCCCGCTCCAACGAGAATGAGAAAAAACTTGAGGAGGCGTTTCATCATGAGAAGCTGTCTTCAACTTGAGGTTTATCTACCAGGGAAATGTCGGCATCTATCCCCTCGCCTGTAATACGGAGAATGTCTTTATCAATTTTTCCGAATTCTTTTCCGGCGGTATTGTATTGATTTACAACCGTTCCAAGATGTTTTCCAACGCTATCAAATGAGCGTTCATAGGCTTGAAGATGACGCCGTAAATCTGCAATACGTTTGCGAATTTCTTGAGCCTGTTCTTCGATTTTGAGCGCGCGCAATCCTTGCAAAACCGTTTGTAAATAGGCGCTGAACGAAGTCGGCGAAACAATAATAACGTGATAATGACTTGCGGCGCGCTGAAGGATATTCTCTGTGTCTTCTTGCTGAGCCGCTCCGATTTTATTAATCAGAAGATCGTAATAAATGGCTTCATGCGGAATAAACATGAAAGCAAAATCCATCGTGCCTTCTTCAGGGCGAATGTACTTCCCCGTTTCTTTAATGCGATTCTTCAAATCATTGATAAACGCGCGTTCATATTTATCGCGTTCTTCGCTCGTCTCCGCTTCAACAAGGCGATTATAGTTCTCTAAACTAAACTTTGAATCAATAGGAACAATTTTATCGCGCACAAATAAAGCCGCGTCGACGATTTCTCCATCTTTGAATTTATACTGCATCTGATACTGCTCGGGGCTGAAAATATTTTTCAAAAGTGTTTCAAGAAAATACTCACCAAGAATTCCACGCTGTTTCGGATTCGTGAGTACGCGCTGGAGTTGTTCAAGCTGGCCGGAGAAATTCAAAATTTGTTTATTCGTCTCTTCAATTTTCACAAGACGCTCCGTCACATCGCGTACAGCTCCGGTCATTTGATGACTGGCCGTTTGTTGGTGTTTTACGCTCTCAGAAAGCGAACCTCGCATTTCCCGATCAAGTGTATCGAGTCGTTGCTGGATAAGAAGGAGATTGTTTGTTGCGGGTACTTCCCCCCTGTTTTTCCCGCGGGAAAGCGACAAAATAAGGCCGCCGAGTATAAGGAACCCAACGCAGACGACGCCAAGAATGATGAGATATTGTGTGTCCATAATGTCGTCCCAGTGTACCCTGTGAAGCCGCTCTTGCAAATCCTCCTCAGAGCGGTTACAAAGAGGTATCTCTTAAAGAATATTATCCACAGTCCACTTTATTGTACCTATGTGTTATGTTCGCGTTCGATAACGCATAGCCACGTCTGTATATGTCACGAAACACCAGAATTTCATCTCGACCAAGCTCATGGGACAAAGACATGACCGGTCTTGACGATGACGAAGAAACGAACCTTACCGCCCTCAATCTCGATCTTGAAAACGATGATGAAGAAGAGGAAGAAGATGGTGAAGAAGAGGAAGAGCTCGATCAGGAAAAGATGCTGGATGATACATCCGATGACGAGGAGGAAGAAGAGGAGGCGGACGGACTTGAAATTGTTGATGAATTAGAGGAGTTGGATCGTCTTGAACGTGAAATGCACCGCGAAGAAAAGCCAGCGATGCTGAACGACATGATGTTGGACGAATAAAAAAAATACCGCTCGCAAGCGGCATTTTTTAATACGCAAAATTGTCGGATCACGCTTGACAAAAGTGCCATTTTATGGCACAGTACTTTATGTCGCCTCGGAAAACCACAACGTACCAAACAAAGGAGACGCGCATGGCTGGGCATACCGGATAAAGCACCTTTTAATCAGAAACTCCAAGCGAACGGAAGGGAAAAGTCGAAACGCTAATTCAGTCACGAAACAGTGATGAATTTCAAGAGTCGCCGCACGGTTAACGTCGGCCATCACTCAGATTTTGATGCGTGCCTAATGAATTCTCATTAGGTCTTCACGCCATCAATTTAGCCATTCAACTTCTACCCAACCAAAATGCCACGCTTTGGAGGTCAAGCCTCTGCCGCGGAAAAGGAGAAATCCTCAACCGCGGTTTTTTTTATTTCTTTAATCCCTTGAGCCCAAGCTTGAAAAGTATGCGCAAGCCTTCCGCGATATGAGCGTCTTCAATAATGATGGTATAGAGCTTGCCTTCCAAGGAGACGAGGGCAACCTTATTTCCATAGACCGTAATGTTTGATTTAAAGTCCTTCATGTCATTTGGCAGTATGTGTCGTGCCTCTGGTTTAGGTGTCAAAAAATCACCTGTTTTGGCATAGATTGTATGCACTTTAGAGCGAATGCGGGCAAGAAGGTTTCTTGTAGGAGCCACCTCTTCTGTGGGAACTAAGGCGTTGAATGCGTCAGCATCTGCAATTTCATAAACTTCTTTTGGACGATCCTTCTGTAGATCGGCTAAAAAAGCTTGGATACTTTCTTTTCCTTCGTAGAGGCGAATGACGGGCTTTTCACCACCGATTTGGAGTTTGAGTTTCGGGAGCTGTTCTTTTAGATCATCGATACGCTCCTTCATTTCAAGTTCTTTTCGCTTCGCATACGCAAGAAGCTTGTCCGGTGGTTCGGCGGAAAAGAGGCGCTTCTTTCCATGCTGAACACTGGACATGAGCCCTCTGTCTGTCATTTGTTCAATGCCAACATAGCAGGCCTGTCTGGAGAGTTCTGTATATTTTGCAAGCTGTACGACTGTACTAGCCCCGTGCTTAAGGGTGGCGAGATAAATTTTTATTTCACTTTCCGCGAGTCCAAGCGATTTTAAAATAGAGTTGATTTCCTTCATAATAGAGCTATCTTAGCTTCTTTAACTGAAGTTGTCATTTTTAAGTTGCATTAGTACTCACATTCGTATTTACATTGAGAAGGACTTCATTATTATCTACGGAAACAAGCCCGCTTGTGATTTCAATGTCTATCACCTCCCCGCGTGCCGGGTGTATGCGAACGCTCCCCGCTGAAAGGACAGAATAAAACGCCTCATGATGATCCAGGATAACAAATGTTCCTTTGGAACCGGGAAGACGAATGGACTTTGCTTCAATCTGCTCTGTGCAAACAACGTGGCAACAAAACCGACGATGCAACCGACGATCAGAAAGAGCGGCGAAGTTCCAAAATAATGATCCGCAATAATTCCAAAAAAAATAAATCCGATCATCACGGCCGCGATGAGAAATCCAAGCTGGAAAGCTATGGAAACAGCATAGACTGTTTTAAATTCTTTTGAAGCCGGCATACCTGCAGTATAGCATTTTGCGCGATCAAAAAAAACATCCCGATATGCATCGGGATGTTTTTTTTCTTCTTACTGGCAAACAGCGCACTCTTCGTTCGCAAGATCTCGCTTCACGCTTACGGCGTTAATGCTGTCGGCTTGAATCGGCGCGGCGGATCGGAGATAGTAAAGTGTTTTCACTCCAAGCTCCCATGCCATCAGATGCACTTCATGCAAGTATTTTCCGCTGATAGGCGTTGGGAAAAAGAGATTGAGTGACTGCGCTTGGTCGATATAAGGCTGTCGGTCAGCCGCTTGCTGCACGATTTCGCGCATATTCATTTCATATCCGGTGCGGAAAACAGCTCGTTCTTCCTCCGAAAGACCTTCAAGTTCCTGCACACTGCCTTTATCGGCAATAATTTTTTTCCAGGTTTCATCCGTATTGATCCCCTTTTCCGTAAGGACCGCTTCAAGGTGTTTATTTTTCACAAGGAAACTTCCGGAAAGCGTTTTTTGAAGATAGGCATTTCCTGCAATCGGTTCAACGCATGGTGTTGCCTGTCCGCAAATAAAAGCGGTGGAAGCCGTAGGCTGAATGGAAGTAACGTATGTATTGCGTCGCGTTCCTCCGTCGAGAGGCAACCCACGCTCTTCCACTAATGCGGCTGAAGCGGCATGTGCCTGCTTTTGGATGGTAGAAAAGATTTCCTTATTGATATTGCGCGCCATGACGCTTTCAAATGGAATCCCCTTGCCCATGAGATATCCGTGATATCCCATCACCCCAAGTCCGATGGAGCGCTCATGTTTTACAGAGAAGACGGCTTTTTTGAATTCAACTGGATCAGCCAGTTCAATGAAAGACTCAAGATTATTATCAAGCGCCTTCACGGCCAGCGCGCACACTTCTTCAGCCTTGTCTTTCCATTCATCCCAGCGTTCAAGGTTTAAGTTTCCAAGGCAGCAAACAGCTGTACGCTCCTCGTTCGTAGGAAGAACAATTTCCGTACAAAGATTGCTTTGTCGTACAAAGAGACCTTGCTCTTTGTGATGCTCCGGAACGGCTTTGTTCACCGTATCGATGTAAACGATATACGGCTCCCCTGTTTCCGCGCGCATTGTAAGAATTTTGCGCCACATGTCCTGTGCATTCAGTTTTTTTGACACCGTCTTGTAATGCGGATCAATCAGCTCGTATTCACGATTTTCTTTTACCGCGCGCATGAATTCATCTGTAATTACGACGCCATGATTAATATTGAGGCATTTGCGATCAATATCTCCTCCAGTTGGCTTTCGCATTTCAAGGAAGTCTTCAATATCCGGGTGGTCAATGCGCAGATACGCCGCGGCAGCGCCTCGGCGTGTTGAGTTGCGAGAAATAGCGAGTGTTTCCGAATCCATGATTTTCAAGAAAGGAATAACCCCGGAAGAACGCAGACCGCTCTTTTTCAGAGGCGCGTTTTGTCCGCGCATCTGAGACCAGTCCGTCCCAATACCACCGCCATATTTGGAAAGAAAAGCATTTTCACGATACAAATCAAAAATGCCTTCAAGCGTATCCGGAACGGTGTTAAGGAAACAGGAAATGGGCAGCCCCTTTTTGGTGCCGATGTTCATCAAAACAGGCGTTGCCGGAATAAACCATTGACGG
>Ga0100380_10007573_pt1 | contig 10840 bp, 13 predicted proteins | sample CryGeymeta201504_FD_80417 | JGI IMG/M metagenome (GOLD analysis project Ga0100380, IMG submission 80417) | Groundwater microbial communities from Crystal Geyser aquifers in Utah, USA - Crystal Geyser metaG 2015-04 | ecosystem: Environmental > Aquatic > Deep subsurface > Groundwater | place... | reverse complement strand
ATAACATATCTTGGGGATTGGGGATTGGGGATTGGGGATTGGGCCCAATCCCCAATCCCCAATCCCCCATCCCCAATCCCCAATCCCCAACATGTAAACTATAATTTAAAACATAACATAATAATTTTAATATAAAAAAATATTTATATAATAATATATAATATATAAACTTAAAAATATAAACTTATAACAACAAGAAATATAAAAATAAAAAACAAAAAGCATAATATGTATAAACTTAAATTATTACTTAATATCTTTTGGGATGTTAGGAAAGCGCTTTTCTTGCTATTCCAAGGGGTAGAGCTACGGAGTATTCTGGAGTGTTAGAATAGACATAGCTGAAATCTTTGAAACCGACACTTCTACACATTTCTTCCCACTTCTTTTTGACATTTTCATCGGATACTTGTTGACTAAAAGCTGCTCCGGGTTTCAAAACTCCAAAGATGTTTTGGTAAAATTCAGGTGTAAATAAGCTTGCGGCTGGTCCTTCGAAGATGTAAACATCTGAGTTGTCGATGATGAGGCCATCATATTGGTACTTGCTTGAGATGTTGTCTCTTAAGTATTTGGCTCCGTCTTCTATTACGATTTCTAGTCTTCCTTCTTTGCATAATGAGTCGATTTTGTCGCAGAACTTGAAGTACTTTCTAGTGTTTTCGACAACTCTGTCATCTATTTCAACCACTGTTACCTTTTTGACTCCAGGGTATTTTTCTAGGATGTAGGTTGGAATAATCATATCACCAGCTCCTATGATTAAAATATGGTTGTAAGATTTTTCTTTCTCAATTACCAACCTAGTCAAGTCCACCGTATAATTATCTTCTAAAGTATCAGACATTTGAATCATGGAATCTAAGCTAAGACATCTTCCCATTTCTTTTGTGTCGTAGATTCTTAAGTCTTGATATTTAGTTTGTTCTCTATGGATTAATTTTACGCCTCTGAATAATGTGCTAGAATGGTCATAGTGATTGAGTAAGGCTTGTCTAACTCCTCCTCTTTCAATCATCATGGATGAAGCACAGTTCTCCCATCCGAATTTATCACATAAGATGATTTCAGCTTTTGTAAGGTTATTTTTTGCATTTCCTCCGCAGTGATAAAAGTCTATAGCGCATGATTTGTTTTCTGGCCATGTATGGATTGAGAAATGAGATTCTGAAAGAAGATATAAGATGGTTACTCCTTGGGGTACGAAATTTTTGTGTTGTTGACTTTCGACTGTAGCTCCACAATCTTTTATGGCTTGTGATAGAAAAACGTTAAGATCTTCATATTTGTTAAGATCTATTGAAGTAACGTCAGTGAATTCTAAGATTAAGTGATATCCCATTTTTGGTACGGTGTACATTGGTAAGCGGTAAAAAATACATTTTTATTTTAATATTTATTAAATAATAATTTTACGAGATATACATAAAAAGCTTTAATTTCTTAATTAACTTTATAATATAAATTAATATAATATATTTTGATATTTATTAGAGATTTTAGTTATATTATAAAGTTAATTATAATGTTAATTATAATATCGGGGATTGGGGATTGGGGATTGGGGATTGGGCCCAATCCCCAATCCCCAATCCCCATTTATTAAATTAATGAGCTTTAAAATAAATTAACTTTAATGTGCTATAAATTAATCAATATAATATATAATAAATAATATAATTTTTATTTGTCAATATAATAATTTAATACATTTATTAATGAGGAAAATTTGTATAATAAAATTAATAAAATATTGTGTATTATAACAGAATAACAATATATTTTATAGTATTTCTTATTAATTGCATTGAATATCATTAAAATAGTTCATATTTCAAGTAAATTTTATTAGTATTCATTTTTATGGACACTATTATTAATTTTCGATATACTAATCATATTAATTACATATTACAAATTTATTTTTAAACATTATTAATTACATAACAATATAACTTAATTTTATATTTATAATTTTTAAAGAAATAATTCAATGTAAAAATACAAACTGTTATTAATTCAGCTCACATAGGAAGCTTTTTAATAGTTCTTAATCTACTTATTAAAGCTCGAACAGAAGTTCCATACTTCTCCTAATTTTCTTATTAAATTATTATTTTGTATTATGCTCATCTTCAGGTCTTTTATTACATTCTGGTGCTTTTCGATCTCTCCAAGAAGGTAGAAACTATTGTTGTCAAAAAGTCTCCCAACGTCATTTTGATTAAATCTATCTATGGAATTATTAGCATAATTTAATAGAAAAGTACTGCTGTTAAGAGTAGACATATTTGAAAGACTTAGAGGTCTTTCTGCTCTGCTAAAGTCATATTTTTGATTTATATCTTCAGTTGAGTTAGGAATTTTCTCGAAACTTTCGTTGTTTACATTTCGATTGAAGTAATCATTTCCTTTAACTAAATAGTTATATTAATTTTATAGTACTTGTGACTGGATTAACATTAAAATTATTAAAAATTTCATTTTTTCCTTGAATCTTTATATCCTTTGGATCTGAGACATTGGAAACAATTTTGAATAAAAACTTATTCTTTTTGTCAAAATTGTAAGGATAATGATGTTTTTGTAAATTTCCTTTGTTTTCACATTGGTTTTTGAAAGTATAGATGATTTTGTTGTTCTCGTCTAACTTTTTTTGTAAAAGGACTTTACCTGGTCGAATGTGAGGTTTTGGACATCTTTTGCCTAAAGGACATTCTTTGTAAATTTTAAAGACTTTTTTCTTTTTCTCCTTAAAATACCTCATTATTGTACCTTTTCTCTTCATTATTTGGATTAAACTTTTGGCTGTACTATATTTTATATTCAAGAGGGACGATGCTTCATACATACTTTTTTTCTCTTCCATTATCTAGTTTATTTATATCATTATATACCATTATCTGAAGCTTTAGGCGAATCGCGTTAGAAATCTTATTATAAAATCTAGGTTTCTTTTTAATTAGCATATTATTCTTTTTCATTTACCTTTTTCTTCCTAATATTTATATTATTAAAACAAAAAATTATATGATATTTACATCTAGGTAATAATTGTTTTTAATATATAGTTATATATTTACTTTTTCTATTGGAACTCAATAATTTTATTTTATTATATTGATTATTTAGTTTTATTTAATTTTATAATAAAATGAAGTTAGATAAAACATCATTATTTCTTTTAACTATTACAATCATTAGTATGTTTAATGTTATTTCAACTCACAAAGTCAAAAAAAACCATTTAAAAAAAGATACGATTAATATTAACATTAAAAATAATCCATTATATTTAAATCGAGTAGAATATGATAAAAGAGTTTTTAGAGTAAATTCAAATATGATTGATAACTCGTCAGACAAAGACTGTATGCCAAAAGCCTTAGTAACCGAACAAATGTTAGATCATTTAAAAGATAAATATCCATTAAAATACTTAGCATGTACTAGTTTATGGGAATCAAATAATGGTATGCCAGGTTCAGACATTATTGAATACTATAATAAACAAGATGCTAATCCAGATATGAAATTTTGTAATAAAGCAACGTTTGAAAGTGCAAAAGCTTCTAATCCTTTATTCGAATCTACTGTTAAAAACTTACTTCCTAATACTTTTAAAGCTTGTGAAGAATTATGGGCAAATGGAGGAAATGCCCAACAAGAACCTCAACCAGTTAATGAAGACTTTGTCTTAGGTCCTAATGCTGCTGAATTGAAAAATCAAGATCCTACTTCTAGCGTATGGTGTCAACCTAAGGCTGCATTATCTCCACAAGATCTTGCTTGGCTTGAAAAGACTAAACCTAATTTATTTAAAGCATGTACAGAACTATGGGCAAGTAATAATAATTTCCCTGGGGCTTCAATGCTTGAGTTTTTTAAGAAAATGAATGAAAATCCCAGAGTTGAAGCATGTTTTCCAAATGAGGAAAGTTTTGAGAGAAATAAAGATTTAGCTAATGTTATAAAGACTTTATTGCCGAATTTATATAGTCTTTGTAAAGAAAAGTGGTCGAAAGGAAGTGCTGGAAGTCCTGTTACTATGAAAGTTAATAATAATTCAAAAGATACAAAGAATATAAAAATTTCAAAGAATGTCGAATATTTGAGGAAACTATTTAGACTTAATGGAAAAAACTTAAGATAATTTATAGTATTTATATTATTTCCTGTAATTTGGACATTTTTATATAGAAATATAATTATTTGCATTAGTTTAATTAACTATTATAATATTAAATAATAATGTTTTTATTTTAATGTCTAATACATTATTTAAATTAGAAATTATATTTTGTAATAAAATAATATATATTTATTATAAACATTTATTAACTAATTAAATTTAGCATTTAACTTTATAGACTTAATTAATTATCACTATATCAAACTATTACCAAATATTATTAAGATTATATATCCATATCATCGTCTTGATCTTGATCATCCATTAATATATTTTCATCATCACCTATAATTACATTATTTTCTTCATCAGACCTAGAAAATTAAATGAGTTAAATAAGGTTATTATGATGTTAATATATTTTATTACGAATCGCATTTCATTGCTAAAGCGTTCGATTTAGTATTTCTAACAGAAAATATATTTTTATTTCCTCCTGGAGTAACACCTGTAGTTCCTGCTGAAGCGGTATTTGTTACAGCAAATTTACCCAAAGTATTTTTATTTAAACTTAATTGCTTTGTCTCTCCTTTGTTTTTATCACCTTTAGACTTTTTTGACTTTCCTTCTTTAGGCTCTTTTCCATCCTTTCCTTCTTTGTCTTCTTTATTTTTGCCTTTACTTCCCTTTTTCTTTTTTTTGGAGTTTTCACCTTCATTAGCACTGTTAACATTATTATGGCCCTGTCCTAATTGTTTGTTAGAATTGTTAGAGTTTTCTGCTTTATTAGTTTGAGGATGGTCAAGGTTTATTTTCTTTTCCATTTCAATCTTTTGAACTTCTTCTTCACCGTATAGTAATTCAACAATCTATAAGAAGTAATTAACTTTTATATTATTATCTTTACCTCTCTTGGCTTGAATATATCTGCTTTAAATGCTCCTCCTGCATAAACTGTAGCTTGTACATTCTGCTTTTGTTTTGCTCTTTTTAATATTCTTTCTTCAATAGTGTTTTTAGTAATTAATCTATAAACACTAACTGGCTTAGTTTGCCCTATTCTATGAGCTCTGTCTGTTGCCTGAGCGTCCATTGTTGGATTCCAATCATTGTCATAAAAGATAACAGTATCAGCTCCAGTTAAATTTACACCTGAAATATATAGTAATATATTTAGTTTGTTTTATAATTATATACCTAAACCACCAGCTCTTGTTGAGAGTAAAAAGGAAAAGATATTTGGATTAACTTGGAATTCATTTACCATATCTCTTCTATCAGCTATATTAGTTGAACCATCCATTCTAAAATAGGTATATCTCTTTTTTGACATATATTCTTCTAGTATATCTAACATTCTAGTCATCTGGCAAAAAATAAGAACACGATGTCCTTCACTATATAATCTTGTTAACAATTGATCAAGTAATTTAAGTTTTCCACAATCAGAAATTAATCCTTGGAAGTTTGGAAGTTCAAGTTGTGCGAAGCCTTCATATTTATAAAATAATTTTGATAAAAGACCATTTTCTAATATCTCATCAATGTAACTATCTATAAACTTTTATTAAATTAATTACTTGTATTAGAATTTTTAAATGATAATAAATTTTGAATCTTCTTGTTAGATATCGATGGAATTTTAGATTTATAACTACTTCCAAATAAGATTCTTTCAGTAATGTTATTATGCATTTGATATGTCCATTGACGCTGAAATCTTTGACTTGAGCATAATATTGTAACTGGACTTGAAATGACTAATGGAATATAGCATCGATGTTTCTATTTTAATTAATAATTTAGTTAAGTTAATATTGTATTATTTACTTTTATTTCTTTATATAATAATGAATCCTTTGTACTTGTGATCGAATCTTGTAGTAAAGATTGAAATATTGAAGTGCTGTTAAAGTACTGCTTCTTAAATAGGAAAGTATCCTCTTCTTGTAAATATTTATTTGAGATAAATATTGAAACAGAAGGTCTATAAGAAACTAATTTGCTTTGTTCATAATAGGGATAATTGTGAATATCTAAATTAGTTCCTAAGCCCATATTCGAACTAAAGTTACCAAACGGACTGTATATATAAGCATCTTCATTTTTATGCATTGAATAGTAATTATTTCTTATAGATTGTTCCTTCATATAATGAACAAGGCAAATTTGAGCAAGTATTGTATCCATCTTTAATAGATTCATAAACTCATTAATTGAAAACTTAAACAACCCAACGAAAGAAAATAAACTTGGAGAGAAAGCCGAACTACTTTTCTTATCATAAATTGAACTTACTATATTATAAAAGCTATATAAGTTAAAAATTTTTGGAGTAGGTTTAATAACACTTTGTTCACCAATTTCATCGAAAATTAATTTTGGTATTGTATACTTAAGGCAGTTGTTATTATCGGTCCAAACCTCAGTTACATTGTTTGCTTTAATAAAAGTTGCAGTTCGTGAAAATCTTAAATCTCTGAAGGCTAAAGGAACTTTACCAATATTTCGCTCGAAAAGCTCTGGATGATTACATACTTTTCTAAATTGCATAACTAAGTTCATTAAATTTTCAACTTTTGACTTAGAATCAATTGAAGAAAATAAATCAGCAATACTAGTAAGTTTTCCTTTAATAGTGTTGTATAGAAGTCTTTGTCGTTCAGTCATATCACTAAATATTTCGAACTCAGTTTTCTTACCAATTTCATTTTCGACGTCTTTTTTTATCCTTCTAAGCATAAATGGCTTGAGAATTGTGTGAAGTCTACGTAGTTGTTCTTGATTTAACTCATCTATTATATTTATTATAAAAATTATAAAAATTGTTTACCTTTTTCTTGGGAGTGAGCTTCGATATCCTTACTAAACCATTCTTGGAAGTGTTCATGAGAGTCAAATAATTTTGGCATTATAAAATGTAATAAGGCCCATAACTCTGCCATAGAATTTTGAATTGGTGTACCTGTTAATAGTAATCTATTTCTGCATTGATATGATAATAAAAATTTCCATCTCTGAGAATTGATATTTTTAATTGCTTGTGCTTCATCTAAAATCATATATTGCCATTTGATATTTTTAAAGGCTTTTTCATCAACTACAACTAGCTGATAAGAAGTAATCAGAACATGAAATGGTGACTTTTTTGTGTATAAATTAGAAGAATTTAAGTATTTTCTTAATGTTTTTCTTTCACGATTTCCACCCCAGTATGGAAGAACTTTCAACGAAGGACAAAACTTATTTATTTCCTGTTGCCAATTATATAATGTAGAATTAGGAGCAACGATCAAGAAAGGACCCCATATATCTAATTAAATAATAAAAATTAGTAAATAATAATATTGTTACTTTTGTTTTCAGATATATGTGCAAGTAAAGCAATTGCTTGAATAGTCTTTCCCAATCCCATCTCATCAGCTAATATTCCATTAATACCTTGTTCATATAAGTTATCTAACCATCTTAGACCTATTTATAAAATAATATTATTAATATTAGGATTTATTATAATTACCTTTTAATTGATATTCTTTAAGTTCTCCATTAAAGCTCTTTGGAATTTCAACAAGTTGAGAGGCACTACCGCTAATATCTGGGTTATCAAGTCTTTGTAGATCTAAATCCTCATGTTTACATTTTTCTAAATTTGATACATAGCCATGATCACCTCCTGAACTCATTCTTAATTTCTCAGTTTCCATATCAAACTTCCTAAGATGATCTCTATGTTCATTAATAAGGTTTTTAACACCTTCTTGCGCAGCTTTTTCATCAATTTCAACCTTAACACTTTCAAATATTACTTTCTTCTTTTTGTTAAGTTGATGTGGAACACTATGAATAATTGATTCAGGATCATTATTTATATTATTATTTTTATTAATATTATTTTGTCTTGAGCTATGATCTTCATCATCTTCATCTTCGTTTTGTTCTATATCTTTATCTTTATCATTATTTTCTTTATCGGGATCATCATTTTTATTAGCATCAGGCTTTTCAGGCATATTAATATCAGGCTTCTGGTCCCCATCTAGTCCAAGTTTTTGCCACATAAAGAAAGTATACAAATCTGACTGTTTCATCAAAAATTCCAGTCTTTTCTTTTGAATAACAGCTTCTTTTAGGTCCTCTTCATGTTTTCTCTTTTCAGTTTCAGATTTATCATTACGTTTTTTAATTTCAGTTAATTCTTTGTCTCTTCTTCTCCAAAATGTAATAACTTCTTTAGATACTCTTTTGGCTCTCATGTTAGACTCTTTTTGTAGACGTATGGTCTTAGCAAACTTCTTACGAACTTCTTTTTGACATAGCAACGAGAATCTTTTTGAATTATAATCAATATCAGATCTGAATTTTTGATAAATCTTATGCATCTTAGGAATCTCCTTCTTTACAATCCACATCCAGTGTTTATGTAAGTTATTATTATCCATCTTTTCTTTATTTGCTTTAGGTAAATTTTTATATTTCTGACGCTTTTCCTCGATTAGTCTGAGTGATTCTTGGTTTTGTTGTTCGATATAGTTTACATTTTGCTTCTTTTTATGTTTGCTGTCTGACATAAAGTTTCTTTTGTCATACTCATCATTAGTAATTGTAATCTTTTCGAAATTTTTTGATAATTGAGGTAAGTTATTAATATCTATTTTGTATTTTTTTACTTTATATATAATTTCAGGTGTTAGTCCGATTTGTCTTTTATTATTTACTTTCATATCAATAGGTTTTCTCCCAAACAATGCTTCTTTCATTTTACTATACAGTATACTTGAGAATTTATCTTTTTGAGGTGGCTGTTTAAAAGTAAGTGAGTTCATTAAGTTTTTATCATCATTATCTTCATCATCTTCTTTGTCCTCAATAATAACATTACCATTATTATAGTTCTGGTTTTCAAGTGAGTCAGTAGTGTGTTGATTATCTTGTGATATTCTTACTTTTTGACCTAAGTTTATAGTCCATAAATCGTAGTCATCAAACTTTAACATATCTAAATGACTTTCTTGTTCAAGCTTATCTTCATACTTATTTTCTTGTTCTCGCTTACGTTTAAGTAACGTTTTTAAGTCGTTAATATTTGTTTTCATATCATTTAGTGAGTTTTTTAAGTTTAATTTCTCAAGGCCTAATATATTTTTGTTGTCTTTAGTGTATTTAATTTTCTCCTCCTTTTCATCTTCATTATCTTCATTCTCTTCATCATCGTCGTCATCATCATTTAATTTATCAATCTAATATATTTTAATTAATGTTTAAAATAATTCTTACTATTTTAGCAGAGTTAATATACCTACTAGAAAGATCTTCCATATTTTCTTTAAAAATCTTGTTTCGTACTAAATTATTCGCTGTGCCATTCTTTTATGAATTATATTAGTAATTTACTTTAGTTTTTATGTAATTTTTAAGCATGTTATACTGGTAAAGATCAAAATTATTGTTTTCTTCACTATTATTGTTAAAATCATTTTGATTTGGATTATCAATAACAGAGTCAATATATTTTTTCTTCCCTAAGGCATTTATTAAGTTTTCTTTAAAACTTTTGTCACTAAATGGAAACTTGAGTTTATTTAATTTTTTATCCAACATTAATTTGAAGTCATAATTAAAGAAAGCGCCAGCGCTAGCTTTTTGAAGGATTTCTTCGTTTTTATCCGTTTCCGGTTGATTAATTGAATTTTTTGAGTTTTTTTCATCAGAAGAATAGGCGGAAACTTCGTTTTCTTTCTGGTCCGTCGATATCATATTTTGTGATTTTTTCATCAAATATAATTTATGTTAAAATCATTTAAGATATAGACATTAAATAATTTTGTTATCTTCAATTGGCTTTAAAATTCATTTAATTAAACAATTAAAATTTAGAAATTTTATAATAATAATTTTGAATAATTTAGTAGTAATTGAATTATATTTAGTTTATTGTGTATATTATGTTTATAATATATTTTTATGTTTATAGTATGATTATTATGTTTTATAATGTTTAATAATGTTTAATAATATTTAATAATATATTTAGTGTTTATTAATTCAAATAATTGAAGAATAAATACAAATGTTGTTAAATTATTATCTAACCTTTATTTATATTATAAAGTAATATTTTTTAATATATTCACAAACTATGTTATATTATTCCATTATTTAATAAATATTTAAAATGTCTACTCAATCAAACATAGAAAAATCAAAAGTTATTCCAACTTTATCTAGAAGTGTTTTATTAATAAATGGATTATTTATATTAGGTTTAGGTTTTGATTATATAAACTCATTACCTAAAAACAGTTGGACAGTTCTTAACAATCTTTTTACTAATGACTTTATAAACGAATGTAGTGGTAATAACAATCATCTTTGTTGGTTTTCACTTATCCCATTTTACGGAATTACATTATTAATAGTTGGATTATTTGGTTCATTAGCAGCAATTCTTTTTAGAAGATTTGAAGCTGGAGTAAGTCTACTATTAATAGGTAGTTTACATCTAGGTCATGCATATTGTAGATTTATTTTAGATAGTAGTACTAAATTTTATCAACCAGGTAAAGCCTCAGGACTTAATAGGTTCCAGTATAGTTTGGCTGTAATTGATTTTACTTTTGGTGTATTACTTATGATGAAAGATAAAGTTGATAAGTATTAAATAGGATATATTTACATGTTTAATACTAATATTATTTATTTGATTTT
>Ga0100380_10007567_pt1 | contig 10848 bp, 10 predicted proteins | sample CryGeymeta201504_FD_80417 | JGI IMG/M metagenome (GOLD analysis project Ga0100380, IMG submission 80417) | Groundwater microbial communities from Crystal Geyser aquifers in Utah, USA - Crystal Geyser metaG 2015-04 | ecosystem: Environmental > Aquatic > Deep subsurface > Groundwater | place... | reverse complement strand
GGGGGGGAGGGGGGGGGTGGGGAGGGGGGGGGAGAATGTGATTTTCAATAGGGTTGTGTGTTAATGTGAGTGTCGGGCAAGTTAGGAGAGTTGAATGAAAGCTGATTTGAGTTCTAGTAGTCTAGTAATCCGCCAGCATTCTTTAAGTGTACCAGTCCGTTGCTGCAGTAAGATAAAGTAAGTGCCACGTTCCCGCGCAAGGTAAGAGTCTATGATTCTAACATTTAAATTATGTTTGTCATATTCAGTGTGCAGTCTGAATTTAAAGGAGAGCATTGCTTGACTTCTCGGACTGGACACGTCAATTTTACTGCGGATATGCCACGACGTAAAAGGGACCTTTGTTATCCTTGTTGACTTCTTCACCAACACCATTTACAATATTAGTGATAGTCCCGGGCCCACTCAGGTTTCTGGTCATGATACGGTTCAATGTGACTCCATCCCGCTTTGGGACTTCGTAACCATTTGCAGTGACAACATCAGGGTTGTTGCGCATGTAGCAGTACACACCTCCATTCCACAGTTCGTGTTCCACGACATCATCGTTCACCTTGTAGGCTGCCCACCCGATGGCTCCGTCGTCGGCCATCCATTCTTCTTGCGACGGGGGCTCGTAAGGCAATTCATTTTGAAAGAAATAAACCCGACCACGCTCGCCATTCCATACAAGGTTGTACTCTTGATAATGCTCCACAAAGAGGCCTGTCGCGGTAACATCATGTCCGTTGACAACCATACCATTCAGCCCAATGTTTGTCCGCCAACGCTCATTGTCGCCTTCAAAACCATCGTCCAAATCAAAATCTTCTACACCATGGTCCGCCCGCCACACCCAAGTATGGTCGACAAGAACATGGTTGCTGTTTATTTCGAGACATACATTGGCCTTGCCAACGTGAGGTCCACCAATGCGAAAGTATATATCAGAAAGTGTGATTGGATTGGTTGAGTTCATATCAATTGTCTCAGAATCACCCAATTCTCCGATTTGGAGGAGGACTGGCGACAGTTCCAATCCACCATCCAAGGTGATGCCGGCGATGATAATTCCTGGCTTACTTGCCGTCTTCATGGGAACGGCGCCTTTCTCAGCTGTGAGGGTTGGAATACCAAATCCAAGCACGACGGTGTTCTCGCGGTCCACGACGATTGGCTCGTCCACGTTGTATTGTCCGGGAGTGAACAGCAAGTGTTTTCCATTCTTGAGCTGAGAATTCATCTCAGAGACTGTGCTGTTCTCATCAGCAATATAAAAGTCAGAGATGGGAATTGTTCTTCCAGGAGTGGTTCCCTGACTCCATGTAATTCCATTAGTATTTCTAGCAAAGGACGGTACACGCACGTAGTAGTCTCCTGCTTCATCTACAAAGAGGTAGGGCTTTTCGCGGCTTGCAGGATTCGTCTGCATGGAGGTGACGGCAGGGTCTGGGTAGCCCGAATCCCCAGGCGCCCCATCAACCCCGAGCAAAAACTGATTCCATACAGAACCATCCCACTCTGTAATCTCAGCATTCCGTGTGATAAACTGCTGCTGTCCGCCTGAAATAATCTTTTCCGCCTTGGAATCAGCAATAAAGCCCCCACTGGCATAAGCAGGGTCCGAACAGTAATCCATTAAGGACATGTCTCCTCCCTCGACGTGGACACGGCGCATACTAGATGCCTGTGAAATGGCCCAGAACATTGCAGTGGCACGACAGGGATCTTGATTTCGTGAAACAATCTGAATCGACAAGTTCGACAGAGCTCGCCAGAATGAGTTCAAAGCAAAGCAAAGTCCTTCTTCCGAGTTGGAGGTTGGAATGAACTTTCCATCGACGTATGGGTCTGGTTCAAAGCACTACAGGATTGAAAAATTAATAGAGAAACAAGTCGGCGATAAGGTTGGCTTTCATTTGTAAATTACAATCAGTAGCATACAGCAATGTGACTTACCCGATTGTAGACTTCGATTTTACCATTGATCTTTACATCATTAGGACTTTCACCAAGACCTGCAACTTCCGTGTAGTACCCAATCTGTAGCATGATGGGCTCCTCAGTAGAGCCGTAGGTGCCAGGTTCAAAAAGCAGCGCGTACCGTTCCCTTCCCATTTCATTGTTCTGTTGTTGCTCAAAAATATCCATGGCCAAGCCATTGATTTCGGCAGTCGTCATCAATGGGGTTATAATGAAGGTTTGGGGTCCAAAGATACCAGGCTTATCATTGACAATGGCATTGGGATTGGGTGAACTGTAGGCGAGGTGGACTTTATCGGTGTCTACCTTCTCTGCTGGGTCCTTGTCACTGCTCTCGGTGTTGCCCCCCGCTAAAGTCTTGGAACTTTTGAAACTGCTGCTGCTGGCACGGCACTGACCAGAACCACAGGCTCCAATCAACACACCAAACAGAAAAATGGAGACAAAGGCGCTGCCCAAAAGAATGCGTCTCCTGTTCCTGAACCAGCAGGGTACCAACTTTTGATTGTTGAAGATCCAAAAGACCTCGGCCCACCGTTTCCGATGAAGACAATCATCATTGTTGCACGAAGATCCAACCTCTACTTCTACACCGGTTAGCTCTTCTTTTTCTTGGACGGTTGATAATTCGTCGTCGAAATCAGGAGGCATGGGAGCCGTGAGCGCCGATCGTTCGCGGTCCATTTTCGTGGGTGAACACGATGCAACATCGAGCAAGGCATCTCCACAGGAAGTATCAGTAGTAGCGTGCAGTTTCTGAGATAACCAGCCTGTGACGCCCCCTCCACTTTCTGATGTTGGTGCTGCTTTTCTGGAATCTTTCACACCCACGACACTCTTCTCGACTTGGTTTTCGTGCGTAACAATGGTCTTGTCTTCCTCTGAACATTCCTCTTCCATGTTGGGAGGAGTACTATTGGTGCGAGATGTCATGTCTGCTATCTCGAGAATCTGTATAGCTTTGCTGTCGGTATTATCACCATCCCAAGTATTCAATAGTGCAGTCTCCTTCTTGCTCCTTTTTATGAGACTTGTCATCATTCTACGTGCCACTAACAGGCGAGGATATGAAGCAACTTGTAAGGAGATAATAATAATATACTCCGAGTATTATTGTGATGATGAGGAAATAAAGCTACTACTATTATTACCTATTGGGCAGGAGTACTAAGTACTCAGTAGTACTGCTACTACTACTAGTACCCGAGTAGTAGCTAGAGTAATAGTAGCTATTAGAGTACACCAACTACTAAAGTAGACTACTAGCTAGTAGTACCATGGTAGGAGAGGACGTAATAAGAATAATACTAAGATCCTACTCGATCGTCTACTGTAGAGTACTCTTCAGTACTAGCTAGTAGACCTCTCCTGCCTTAGTTGCCTTTTCTAATTAGTAGTACTGGTAGACTAGTACCAGGGTACTAGTAGTAGTAGTAGCTACTAGTACCACTACTGCTAGTAGAGGAGTGGTACGTAGTACTCCATACGCCATATTTGGAATTTCACATGCTTTTAAAAAAATTCTCGAGTAAATCGAAATCATTCGTGTCTCCGACTCATCATTCCCACTCGTTCATCGTAGCACGACCCGACCCTGAATTTTTGACAGTGAGCGGCCGAATTTGTGCACTACCTGGTAGTAGCTACAGATAACAACATCACAGTATTATTCACTACTAATAGTACTACTAATAGTACCATACTACTAGAGTACTACTCCTTTTAGTCTACTAGTAGTATTCTATTTAATGAAAAAAACACTGTTGAGTCGTCGTTCGCTCGCGTCTTGCTCTTAACTTGGTCCACATTGCTTAATTTTCATCTACTCGGCTTTGTACTACTTTGTCAACTAATTTTTCTGGTCTTGAACTGGGATCGTCGAGCATGCACGAGGGCCCCTTGAGTGTTAGATTGCGACAGTAGTTTCTTCCAAATAGAATACTGTATTGATAGAATCATTGCGCGGAGCGCTGCAAGAAAACAGGGTGTGGAAGAAGTCCTAACAGCATTGTCACAGCCACAGTCCTATTTCACGGAAGGAATCAAATAGTGTGAGGAAAAAAGATGGCTAGTCCAGGTGCGGCGTATGGTACTCAGCTGAACTCGGAGTAGACTACCCTAGCTAGTAGTAGTCTACTACTGAGTAGCTAGCTAGTAGTCTACCAGACTCTTCCGAGAAATGCTGGTAGGCAAGTGTGCATTCCCTTTGTTCGCGACTCAATCCAGAAAGAGTCCCGTGATCCAGGAAGCAAAAAATACACGCCAAACAACAAAAATCTTTTGTCACAACCTCTCTCTTGCCAACCAGTGCGCCTTTGCAGCCACCATACTCTAAAATCACCAAACTACCTATACTCTAGAATTTCCGTTACTCAACACTACACAGCCGATTCTTTCAATAGCAATCGTATTACAACATGCAAACCGAACAGCCGATTACCAGCCAGAAAGACAACACACCACTAATCAACACCGCTGCTGGGACACCACTGATTCCGACGACTTCCAGTGTTAATGTAGAATTTATGAAACCATCCGGTGCAGCTCCTAGATCGGACGATCATGATGAAGCTGCAGCTTCCAATTATCCTCCGGCCGCGGACACCAAAGTTCAGGAGGAAGAGACGAACGGTAGTCCCGATGAAAAGGAAAACATGTCTCTGGGCGGATCAATAGGGAAAAAAGCTTTTTGTCTTTTAGATGGAATATTTGAAGTAGGTTATTTATATCAATCACTTTGTTGGTTGTTGTTGGTTTCCATTAAACTATAAATGTCTGAAATGCCGTTGTATCTTTCCTGCTACAGAAGGGAGGAGAACGAAGCAGAGTTACCATTCCTCTCACGCGATTGCCAGCTGTGTTGGGTAGATCCCATGCGACGGGTGATGTTAATTTCTTTTCCTTGGGCCCAGCGAAGGCACTGTCGCGACAGCATTGTTTGATTGATTATCGGGACGAAACGGGAGGGAAGCTGGTAACTCCCAAGTCTGCAGCTCGGGAGTCTGCCGAAGAAGAGACCCTCGAATACGAAAAGGGACAACCCTTTACGGTGCGAAACTCCAAGGGCAGCGGAGAGACGAGTGCCTTCGTTTTGGAGGCGCTGGGAAAGAATGTCATCATGGTGGTAAGCAATTTTTTGGTTTTTTTTTTGTAGGAATCAGCGCTTTGTTGTGTTATTTTTTATTTTTTATCGTCGTCACTTTTTGTGCTGACAATATTTTGATCCCTCGAAAATGACTCCATTTATGGTATAGGGAAAGCAGCGCATCCGGCAGGGCGAAGTTGCCGTTTTGACGTCGGGAACTCCCATCAAAATGAGTGGATATTCGCTGTATTTTATGTTGCCCACGGATACACCGGACGAACCAACACTAATGGATATTCCTATTTTCAGTGCCACTAGTAACAGTTCAAAATCGCCCACGAAGAAAGCAGGGGTCAAGCGTAAAATGTCTTCGTCGTCGTCGGTGGCATCGAAAGATCCACCAACACAGCCATCCGTCAAAAAGGGAAAAGCCCAACCCTTTGCACAGTTACAGGCAGAGCTCGATGCTCTTTCCCTGGACACTCTGTTGGAACGCATGGACGAAGCCGTCAAGGCAGACAGGTGGGAACGAAAACATCAAATATTGGGTGCTACCATTAGTTCTTATGCCATTAAGGATGCCACATCGGCACCGGAAATTGTCGCTCTCGCCAGAGAGGATGGCATCCCACGCATGGATATCATGGAATGGATCAGGGTTTCTCCCAAATATGCTCGGTGGGTAGAACAAATGAATAGTAAGATGGAACCCAAGAGTTACCAAAACACCATTACCAAAGCATTGATCAAAGCGGGACACGAACGAACAGGTACCGGTGGGAGATACGTGAGATGGATACTGGCGGGCGTCCCACTCAATCCTGATACCGGTGAAGACGATGAGAAGAGTACAGCGGAAGATTCTATCAAACAAGAGGCAAGGGATGATTGGAAGGAAGGTACCGGCGTTGGTGATAAGGATAAAATGAAGAATGATAACGAGGGAGGTGAAGAAGCAGGAAGCAATGGGGACGAGAAAGAGGAAGAGGAGGGTGATGGCGACAAAGATGAGGCGATTCAGGATCTTTCCAACAAAGTCAACGCTCAGAAAGTCGTCCAAGGAACGGCATTGCCTGTAGGAGGCGATCCTCCGGAGGAAGGCGGTCCAGTCGACCCCTAAATAATAGCAGTAGTCGAGGTCAAGCCATCAAATTACATTTTGGCTGTGAAACGATTACCAGAGTCGTGCTAGTGTCACTCCTGATATTTTAGTATCGTCGATTCCTTGAAGTATGTGCGGCGTAAAGTCTGAACATTTAGTTTAGGTGCGGTGATTGTTGCCGCAATAGAAAATAAATATGGCGCTGCGACTACAAAGCTGGGTGAAGTCTCTGTCTCCGTCATTCCACGATCCTTTACGATTCGTGGCTCATTGAAATATTTGTACAAAGCTTACAAGCACAGCAATATATCGCACTATTATGCTTTCTTTTCGAGTAGACCTCTGTCCCAGCCGAGGGGCGCGCGAGACTGACAAGACCCATCTGACTAGTCAGCTGCCGATCGGAGACACCTCGGTCTGTCTACCACCCAAGAAAATAAGAGCAAATCAAGAAAATTGGATACCGTGATTCCCACTTTGGGGAAGAAGATTCACACACCAGGCTGCCAAAAGCCAAGGCCTGACCCGTAGCCCAGCATCAAATTCCTACCAGCACCAGTTAGAACCTAGACCTGGATCCAGCAACTGAACAGACCAAGGGAACCAAAAGGAGCAGAAAATTTTGTCATAAATTTGCCTTTTCATCGAATATGATAGCATTTTTATATACCTAAATTGTTTTTTAGCTTTGCATCGGAATCAAGTTGACTATTCAACATGTCCACTACTTTTAGAATTCCTGATATCTACTCCCAGACTGAGGCTTTGGAAGCTCCTAACGCTGACTATGCCGCCATCGAAGCGAGCCTAGGACCCGGCTGTGCCCTCAACAAGGCACAGGTGTCAGCTGGCATTGCCAACCTTTCCACTCTTTCTCCTATTGTTGTTGCCTTCGTTCTGTCCAGTACGCCTGGACGCATCTACTTGAGACACAGCACCGTGGTACAATTATGCTTTCCATTCATTCGAGTAGACCGCTACTAGAGAAGTCAACAGTAAATACTTAACCTTAAAACACAAAAAATGCAGTCCGTCTCGGGACTAAACACGAAGCAGTCAAAATCCGATGTTATTACGTACTACTACTAGCTAGGATAGAGTATTCTGATCGGTTCTTGTGAAGCTTCGATGAGAAGCTCCATCATCAGAAGAGAGAACTTGACCATCACCATCATCACGACAAACACACATACATAATGCAGCTACCCGACAAGCCATGTGCAAAAAATATCAATCAAAGTTTACAGACAAAATATAGTACATCCTTAGCAATCTAATGACAGCAGCGAGACAATGACTTCCTTTCGACCAAAGACCGTCATTGAACCATTCCGAATCAAATCTGTCGAGCACATCAAGCAAACAACTCGCGAGCAGCGCGAAGAGGCTTTAGCAGCTGCCTATTACAATCCGTTTCTGTTGAAGAGTGAGGACGTCATGATTGATTTATTAACAGATTCTGGAACTGGTGCCATGTCGAAGCAGCAATGGGCGGGCATGATGCTCGGTGACGAATCGTACGCTGGCTCTGACTCATTCTTCAAATTCGATGCGGCTGTTCGCAAGATTACTGGGTACAGACACGTCCTGCCAACACACCAAGGTCGAGCTGCTGAACGAATCCTGTTTTCTGCCATGTTATGTAAAGGCGATATCGTCCCAAACAACACGCATTTTGACACAACAAGAGCCAACGTGGAATATCGAGGAGCTATCGCCAAGGACATTCTCATTGCTGCAGGTCACGATCCTAGCCTAGTTCACCCATTCAAAGGAAATATAGACTTGATTGAGCTAGCGCGACTACTTGTTGCTTCGAAACATGACACAGATGGTGCTGCCAAAGTTCCAATCGTTATGATCACCGTTACCAACAATTCTGGTGGGGGCCAGCCCGTGAGTATGGCGAACCTTCGGGCCGCTAGCAAGCTGTGTCGTGACTATGGGGTTCCCTTGTTTCTAGACGCATGTCGTTTTGCCGAAAACGCTTATTTTATCAAGTTGAGGGAAGACGGCTATCAGGACAAGTCTCCTCTTGAAATTGCACAAGAAATGTTTAGTCATGCGGATGGGTGCACCATGTCTGCGAAGAAGGACGGACTTGCAAACATTGGAGGATTCCTGGCTTTTAATGATGACGAATTGGCCGACAAAGCCAAAAATATTCTCATTTTATCTGAAGGTTACGTGACTTATGGAGGACTGGCTGGCTATGATATGGAAGCCATTGCTGTCGGGCTCGAAGAAGTCATGCGAGAAGATTATCTTGCATATCGCATCACGTCCACTCAATACTTGGGCAGCGTTCTGTCAGGGAAGCATGGAATTCCTATTGTTCAACCTCCGGGAGGACATGCAATTTACATTGATGCAAAGGCGATGCTGCCACACATTCCTCAGTCAGAATATCCCGCATGGACATTGGCGCTCATCCTGTACCTAGAGGGTGGGATACGCAGCGTCGAAATCGGCAGTGTCATGTTTGGTCGTCAGCCCGATGGAAGCGAAATTCCGGCTGCAAATGAGCTTGTGAGGCTAGCGTTTCCTCGACGCGTATACACCCAATCACACGTGGATTATGTTGCAGAGGTCTTAGGATACATTGCCAGCAAGAAAGACCAAATACGTTGGGTGCGAATGATGGAATCTCCACCCGTTCTGCGCCACTTTACTGCAAAGTTCCAGCCTGCACACGATGGTGTGTTGCTAGCTGATAAGTAATGGCAAAGTAGGAATAATAAGTTTTAGGAGCTGTTAGGTACTAGTATCCATAGGTACGTAGGTAGGTGAAGGCAGTATGGTAGCTGGTAGGTTGGTGACCTGGTACCAGGTACTACTATACCTGGTACAGTAGGAGTACAGTAGTTCGGAAATTAGATCACATAATGCCAACATTAAATAACCCTACTGTACTGTGGTACTTACCAGTAGCTAAATAGCGAAAACACGACAATATTTAATTGTACTGTACGGTACCTGGTACCTGGAAGGAGACAGCAAGGAGGCTCCGAACAAGGGACGCCCTACTAAGTAATAGTAGTCCTATTTCACTTGCCACAGATTCGTCCAATAGTCAAAGTCTGACAGAAACGAATTACTAGTAGCAACTGTAGCTACTTTACCCTGGTGGTACGTACCTGGTACGGTACTTAGAGATTTGAGTGACACTTTGTCGACGAATCCATTTATGGGAACGTCAAGACCCCAGAGACGAACGTCTTCATCGGATTGGTACCATCAATTTGTCGCCAGTGGTATCATGAGAGGCTCCGTCGCTGTTGGTGATTTGATTTATCGTCAACGACAAGCGCAGCAGGCGTTGATGATGAGACGAAGTTCCAGCTATTGAGACAACGACAGGCTTTGAAAGGGGACGGCTGTTAAGGATTGATATCCTTTGATTAACCAACACCATGACGCTGGAGGACGTTTACAAACAAACAAGGGAACGCCTCCAGTCCTTAGCACACTACCCGTGCTAACTGGCTTGATCTTAAGATGCTCTTGTAGTTTGATTGGTTGCATATTGTTTTAGAAATAAATTGAGTTTGCGGAGTTACATTTAATTTTTCTATTCTTTTGACTTTCATGTAACTCGCTTTGAGCACGTTAGTAGGTGAATGTTTGTTACATTGACGCTGATGTCTTCCTTCCGCGATTGAAGAGTCAATTTAGAATGCACTGGGACCAGCAAATACGAAACGAAGAGACAATATCAGTAGGGATTCATCTACTAGCATCGCAATCATCCGCTTTATTTTTAGCTGTGTTGTAAAGCAGGAAAGCGCAGGGTTGACTGGGCCTTGTTGCGGCTATTATGATTGCCGGGTGCCCTGTCATCCTTACTGTGCAATGCACAGACTTAGAGTAGATTTTGTTGAATAATTTTTAAGAATGCCGGGACGCTATCTTGTAGGACAAGGTGGATGCATTTTACGCGATAGAGGCAAGGATGATTCTAAAATGGCGGTCGTCGTACTCGATTGGATTTATCAAGACAACTAACGTTTGCTCGCGACTTCAATTGTAACACTATAGCCCCATTCATCAAAGTCAAATGTCATAATGTGTTATGGATATGAAGACGTCGTCTCTGTGAAAAGGTTTTGCTGCTTTGCTTGTGAAAGTCGTTGTAGGAGAGGAAACTAGACTCTAGACTACTTGATTATGGACTAGCGAGCAAACATAGAAGACCGGAAAAGGCCGTCAACATGATCGCAGAGTTGTACAGTACTACTTTGTACATTGCCTACGTAGTAATTCGTATTCAACAGAATACCGCACATGGCAGGAAGAAGGTACAGTACCAAAATAATAATAATATTATCACATTAGTTTTTATCCGAGTGGACGGCAGAGCAGCGCCGTTACGTCCCAATTCTATTTAAATCTAATACTTGCAAACAAATTTTCCCTCTCAATTTTCAATGGAAGTTATCCGTGTTCGTTTGGAGAAGCTACAGGCATGTCTAAAGGAGCAGATCTCGGCCGAAACTGACGCTTCTTTGTCCGATGAACATGCCAGGAAACGATTGGACGAAGCGAAAGCAAAATCTAAAGCAGCTCTAATGGACATCCTTCGCGAAATATCCAGCACTGAAAAGAGCTGTCTAGCACTGGAAGATCGAAAAGCGCTCGACCATGAACTGTACATGATTTTAGCTGACCAGGAAACAGGTAACACGCTAAAATGGCCATT
>Ga0100380_10007550_pt1 | contig 10862 bp, 19 predicted proteins | sample CryGeymeta201504_FD_80417 | JGI IMG/M metagenome (GOLD analysis project Ga0100380, IMG submission 80417) | Groundwater microbial communities from Crystal Geyser aquifers in Utah, USA - Crystal Geyser metaG 2015-04 | ecosystem: Environmental > Aquatic > Deep subsurface > Groundwater | place... | reverse complement strand
TCGATGTCCTTGTCATACGGGATGGGTCCTTGCTGGTCTCCGACGACAAGGCAGGTGCGGTGTATCGGATCGCGTACGGGGGGGATTGAGTGGGTTCGAAGCTTTTTGCGTGGCTGCTGTTCGGGTTGGTCGGGATGGCGGCGTTCGGTTATGGGAAGAAGCAGCAGAAGCCGAAGGCGATGCTGCTGGGCGCGGCGCTGATGGGGTATCCGTATCTCGTGGACGGCGCGCTCGCGCTGTGGCTGGTCGGCGCGGGACTGACCGCGGCGTTGTTCGTCGATTCGATTTAGCCCTCGACGCGCGGGTTATGCCGTGCGTGTATGCCATTCCAAATCGAGCCCGGTCTGCCCGGGCAACTCGTCGCCGAAACGCGCGATTCCTCAGCGAACTGGCTAACGGCGTCAGCGCGTCGACGCAGAAGCAAGCGCTGCATGCACGGCTGTTTTTCTTCGAGCATGTGCGCGGTAAGAAAATCGGCCTAGTTTCCGGGGTCCTGCGCGCCAAGCGTCCCAAACGCCTGCCGACCGTCTTCTCGCGCGACGAAGCCCGGCGAATCTTGGGCCGCAAATATCCGAACGCGTCGAAAGAATGGGGTTGGCAGTGGGTGTTTCCGGCGAGGACGCTTTACCGGGAGGGTGAAACGGGTATCGAGCGGCGGCACCATCTGCACGAGACGGTTCTGCAAAAGGCGTTTCGAAGCGCTCGGCTGAAGGCGGGGATTGTGAAGCCGGCGGGGTGCCATGCGCTGCGGCATTCGTTTGCGCCGCATTTGCTTGAAGATGGATACGACATTCGGACGATCCAAGAATTCGGCCATAAGCGCGTCAATACGACGATGGTGCATACGCATGTGCTTAATAGGGGAGGGAGGGGGGTGAAGAGCCCGGCGGAGGAGATGGGGCTGGAGTTTTAGGTGTCCGAAGCTCGACTTTTTGTTCGGGGCGCACTAGCGAATAATATAGTTGGCATATATACTTTCCTCATATGTCGAGCCGGATTTTATCAAGCTATACGGATCGGCCGAATTATTAGTTAGGCATAGCGGCACGGAAATTATCCATGAAAAATCAAAATGGCGACGACAGGCAGTTCGACTGGCACTATTACGAAACTTCTCTCGACCGGTGCGTGCGAAGGTTGCAGGAGATTGCTGAAGAGGCGGGGATCATCGGGCACTTTTTTACTCAGCGTCCGTCCTCAATTAGTGGCTCCACAAGAAAGGATCTCATCAACTCCGCGACTGCTTGGGTAAACGAATCTCGCGTACCTGGATACTGCGGCTTCAAGCTTGCCGAAGAAGGAGTCGTTCTAATCCATCAGGTTGCAGCTCGAATCGCAGTTCTTCGAAAGGTCTACGAAAAGAATGCCCAAGCAGAACGATTGGACCGACTGGACCAGATAAAGGCGTTATTCGACAGCTTGGAGCCTGCCATTAGCCAGAGCTTGCAAGAGCTGGCTCCCTATCAGCGACTAGACGGGGAGGAAATCCTGCGCGCGATTGTGGAGAAAATGAAGGCTTCTAAATGATGACATGCCTAACATCGGCTAGAGCTGGCGGCGGCGTGTTAGAGGAAGAACTTTATAGCCGCCGCGGCTCAGCCCGGCGTTAGGCACGCCAGATTTTCTTCGGAGGATTAGATGCGGAAGGAAAATCAACCTGCAGAAATGGACTCGCCAAAGGATTGGGATGAGGTTGTCTCTGAGATTAGCGCAGCTATTGAAGAGCCGTATGACACTAAAATGAGAAAGTTTATCGTTGAGGCGCATCTCTCTACCCCTGCCTCGCGATTTTCTTACATGCTGGAAATTGTCCGCACGATTGCTTGGAAAGGGGCGGCGGGTCAGGTTAAAACCCAGATTTGGTTCGCTGGTTATGTTATCGCCGCGATACTGGCATGGGACAGGAGTCATTCGGTCCTCTGGACGGTCCTTCAGGGCGCTCTCAGTTGGATCTATGTCGGTTATAGGCTCTTTACTCCATAGGTGCGATTTTTTCCGAATTTAAAGGCCAATGAATCCCGAGGAGGAGACTGCAACTGATTGGTAGTGCAAATTTCTCTTCGAGAGTGTGTCAGACCGTTACTTTGTCGCTTTTGACGCAAATGCTGCTAAGTGAGGGCTGACGCCCTCCGGTTGTCGACCGTGGCTACTTTAGCACCCACTGCACGACGCGGGACATAGAACATAATGGACATAGAAAAGGGCACGCGGTATTCAAAAATCATCGGCAATTTCGGCGAAGGGTTTCTCCTTAACTGGCTTTCTCGGTCAGGGTTTGAGGCCTGCCTTGTCGATCATACCGGGCTCGACGTTATCGCTTATCATAAGACGAGCAAAAGGCGTCTCGGTTTTACCGTCAAATCCAGGACCCGGACATCCGCCAGAGACAAAAGCGGTGTGAATGTTTTCTCATTCCGAAAAGGGAAGGATGACCGTCAAAAACTCCTGGATGCGTGCGAGGCCTTCGGTTGCCAAGAGCCCTGGATAGCAGTTTATGTGGAAACGCTGAATTCGGCCGACCTATACCTCACGAGTCTGGAAAACTACGATAAGAAATATAAGTCGAGCAGGAGTCGGGCGATTCATGATTGGAAGATGGGTGAAAAATACACCACGATGTATGGCGAAGATCCTGACGTGAAGCATGTTCAAATGACGTTCGGGACTTCCCGGTGGAATTGGACATCAAGTTCCCGCTAACATTGGGTACAGCCGACTGCGGCCTAAAGGAAAGGCCTTATAGCCGCGGCGGCTGACCCATGCGTTATGCGCCTTCAGGAACGACACGACAATCCGCTTCTGGGCTTGACGAGTATAGCGTATCTGCTATACTCATAGCAGGTTGAATTACAAAATAGCCTTCTACCGCACAAGCCGGGGGCGTTGTCAGGCCTGCGACTATGCGCGCGAAATGGAAGAAGGCCACCAAGCCAAGGCCAAGCGATGGTTTGTAGCGTTGGCGGAATTGGGGCCGAATATCCCCCAGGATTATGGGAAGCATCTTCGAGACGGGGTTTGGGAGCTTCGGATCATAATCCAACATCACCAGCACCGCTTTCTGTATTCGTTTTGGGAGGATATCATCGTCATAACCAATGCCTTTTTGAAAAAGTCTCGGGCGGTTCCGGTGACGGAAATTGAAAAATCTCGCAAGTCGATGGCCGATTGGATAAGTCGAGAGTGTTGGGAGGATTTATGAAGAAGCGCGTCAGCGGTAGTGTGTCTCTGGATGAGGTGTTTGCTAAGGCGGAGAAGAGCGCCGCGTGGAAGGCCGCCTATGCAAAGGCTGATATTGAGGTGCGAATGGCCATCGATATCGCTAAGGCGCGGGATCGTGCGAACATGACGCAAAATCAGCTCGCGAAAGCGATTGGCACGACGCAGTCGGTGATTTCGCGCATCGAGCGAGCCGATCAGAATCTGACGCTCGCAACTTTGTCGAAAATTGCCGCCGCGCTTCACCGCAATCTTGTGATCCAGCTCCGGTGAATAACTTCTCGGAGCACCAACGTCGGCACATAACCATGCGCTTGTGTTGACGCGCGCTTTCTTTGAGGAGTTCCTGTAGCGCGCGGGGTACAGCGGAGCGTTATGCACATGCGAATTCTTTTTAAGCTCGGACTGCTATTCATCCTTACGGCAAGTTGCCGCCCCCCGGCGGACGCAAAACCAGCTGTCATCATTGGCAGACTGGATATCATTCCGAGGGCGGCGGCGTGGTGCAGTTGTAAGCTCAGCAGGTGGGACGGCGGCGGTCCTGAGGGCACATTGCTTATTAGCTTGTTTGCTCCCGCGCCGGGCCTCCGTATCGCCTGGATGAATTTGGATGGATCAGTAGTTGAGTTGCCACAGAAGAAAAGCTGCACATTCATGAGTCCCGGAGACTCGGGGGTCCTTGAGCAGTGCGCTTTCTTCAAAAGCGGCTATGTCGTTTCAACGCAACTTTTCATAACGTCGCGAAATCCAGGCGGCTACATCACCAAGGGTTCGATGCGGGTTACCGAGAGTGGAGTTCGTTCAGTCATTGAAGTCGAAGGATCATGCGGCTGCAGTGCATAACAATGGCTGGACCTGCCACGCGCATTTTCATGACAACTAATAGCGCACGCGGGCCAGCCCTGCGTTAGGTGGGTGTATTAAACATGCGAAGTGCCGCAATAATTTCATTGCTAAGCTTGTTGCAAGCCGGGTGTCATACTGCTGCAACAAAGAGCCAGGGAGGATGGGGCAAGCCGTACAGTGGAGCGCGCTGTGCCCATCGGGGGATGTCGTTTTGGGGCAAGGACTCGATAGTATTAAGGGCATCTTTTGTCCCGGATCTCGTTTTATCAGCGGTCGCCGATACAGTCTTACTCCCAGTTGATTTCGTCGTGGACCATGACCCAGAGCGACGTTATTGTTCGGTAAAATGAGACGCATGGCCTTTAGGAATTCAATTTTTCTCGTGTTATTTGCCGCGCTTTCTTTCGGCTGCGCGTCGCTATCTCTAAAGCGACAGCTGAAAAGTCAGCTTTCGGAGGGTGGAAAATACTCCGTTGAAATATTGTGGCTCAACGTGGACGAGAAAACAGCAGGGGTGAAAGTTCGCGACAAGTCGAAGTTCATTGATTTGCAGGGGATTAAAGAGAATCGAAAGTACAAGCACGATGGTCAGGTGTGGAAACGAATTGATTAACGAAGCTCATGTCAACTTTCCGGGTCTAAAAGCGGCACAGCATCTACGGGCAAGCCGGACAACATGACAGGTATCGTGAGACGACGACAGATACTCCTTCTTTCGGCGAGCTTCTTGGTTTCCCCGCTGTTCGCTGCACAAAGTCCGCAGGACTCTCAGATACTGCTGCAAATTGTACGCGAGACTAGATGCGATGATGTGTCGAGTGATGCGAGCAATCAGGCGGCTGCGGTCCTTGCAAGGAGTGGCCATTCGAAGGAGCTACTTGAGATTCTTGCCGCAACATCTGGGTACTGCGTCATGGGTACGATAGCTCAGACCCTGCGCGAAGCCACTCTGCCGGTTTTTGAAAAGCGAATACACGCAGAGCCAGGCAACAGATATTTACTTGGCGCTCTATCAAACATTCAGAGTCCAAGCGCCGGTCCCCTCCTGGAAAAAACCTTGGCGGCGCGTTCCGATATCGAATCGATTGGACCAATTCTTCATGCTCTTGTCGCCAATCAAGTCGCTACGGCAGGTCCACTCGTCAAGCGCCGGTTCGAAAACACGCCTCGGGAGGGCGAGCTCCTAAAGACAGAGTATGGACTTGGCTTGCTTGGCCTTGGTGACGCGTCGGCCGTGCCTTGGCTGAAATCTAAGATTGAGAGCAAGACAGATTCTGCGGATCGGATTGCGGACGGGCTGGCATGGCTCGCGGGGAGCCAGCCTCCGTTTGCTCTCCTAGTGGACGAGAGTTCGCTTACGCCATTGCTCCCAGGGCTCGGGGAGTGCGTGGCAACGCGCACCTTTGGGGATGTTTGTGCTCGAACGCTTGAAGTCCTAACCCGGCAAAATCATCCTGCTCGAGGCGACACTTGGAAAAAATGGATTACCGCGAATAAGAACAGGCATCCGATTTATTCGAAGCCTTTGGATAATGCAGTCCGCGCTTCCCTGTTAAAATTCCGAGCGAATCTTGAATCTTCCGGTCGTAGAGACCCCGCCATGGATGATGCCGTCGGTTACTTGAAGCAACCGATCCGCGGCGGAAATTTCCTTTGGCGGTTTGACGTGAATCCTGCTCTCAGCGCGGGCTGGGACCCAAAGCAAGGACTTGGATTTGATCTCCTATGCGGCGTGGCTTTGTCGTCAGCGGTTCGCGTGCCACAGAACCTTGTATTCAGGAAGGATCTGATAGGTTTGAATTTGACTCTGATGGTTGCTACCAGCAAGACGGAACAAATCGGCGCTCTGACTGAGGCTGCAAGCGAAGCGGTCAAGCATTTGGAGGCATACGCAAATGGCGAACGATAGGAGCCAGCTAACTGACGGCTGCTGGCGACTGCGGTCGTTGGGAGTTCAGAAGTGACGGTCTGACACCCTCTCGCCCCCTCTCTTGGCGTACAAATTTCGGAAGCCGTTTGGCGGACGAACTTATGACGGTCGGAGGACCCGATGGAACGGACCAGATTGAAATTCACGATTGAAGCCGGCGAGGTCCTCATATTGGGAGACGAGGGCGGTTTAGAACACCTGGCCGAAATTTGCCGGCGCGTAATTGGAAAGAAGGATCCATCGGGTCATTGGCATCTTCAGCCGGAGATGAATAATCTTGTCGAAGGTTCTATGGGGGCGATAATTCAGTTCACAGATGACGACCAGGATTTTCGAGAGGAAGCCTAACTTGGCCCGCGAACCGCAGCCCTGGCCGTGTGAATAGCCATGTCCGGGCCACGGTCGGCTGAGGCGGAGCGATGAATGTGAACGGAGAAATGCCTCCCAAGCACCTTGGCCTGGCGCTTCATGCGGGTCTTATCCTCTGCATCGCGGCGCTCCTTCTTCACGACATGGCAACTAAGGGCGACCTTTCTTCGTACGGGTGGTATAGGGGCGTCCTCGGCATTGCGTTGATTGCCAACGGCTTGTTCGCTCTGATTTTCCCTTCGGAGATAACGAAGTGGAATGAGAAATTTTTTGCATCCAGTCGCAAGGATAGTCCTGCCCTTTCGGGAATGTTTCTCCCTCAGAGTTATGAAACGCCTGGTTGGCGAGCTTGTGCGAGGAGCGGTGGAATATTCTTGTTCGTGTTTGGCGTTGGGTTGTGCATAGGTGTGATTAAATGAGCCCGCCTAACTTGTGGATGGACCTGCCGCGCGCGTTTTTCACGGAACCCGTTTGCGCAAGCAGGGCATCCCGGCGTTATGCGCACTTGACAATCCCCGGAATAGCCGTATACTCATTGTGGATACGTTCTGGAGGTGTTGATGAACGCCACAGTCCAAAAATGGGGCAACAGCTTGGCTTTGCGCATTCCCCACGCGGTCGCAAAGGACGTTCACCTGCATCAAGGTTCGGTCGTCGATCTTCAGGTGGTCGAAGGTGAGTTGGTCGTGAAGCCGAAGCGTAAGAGCAAGCTTTCTCTGTCCCGATTGCTCAAAGGCGTTACGTCGCGGAATCGACACAACGAACAGTTGTTGGGTGGCAGCCAAGGCAAGGAAGTTTGGTAGTGCCTCCACCCTACTGCCCAAAACGCGGGGACGTGGTTTGGCTTTCCTTCTCGCCCCAGGCCGGCCATGAGCAGGCCGGTAAACGGCCAGCTCTGACCTTGTCCCCCGAGGCCTACAATCGAAAGGTCGGATTGGCAATTTTTTGCCCGATTACCAGTCAGGTCAAGGGCTATCCATTCGAGGTCTTGATTCCCAAAGGGTTCAAAGCTGAGGGCGTCGTTCTTTCGGATCAGGTTAAGAGTTTCGACTGGCAGTCTCGGGGCGCTCAATTTTTTTGCAAGCTGCCTGATTCCGTGACTTCCGAAGTCCTGGGAAAGCTTGAAGTCTTGCTGAGTTGAGATGCCTAATAGGGTGTCAAATAGGGTGTCAAAATAGGGTGTCAGACCGTCACTTTGTCACTTTTGAATGAACGACAGACAGCTCTTGAAGTTCTATTTGGACCGAGGCTCCCCAGAGGCGCAGCGATGGAACCTGTCCCCGGAAAGCTTGTCTGCCGAGCTCGCGAGTCGCAGCCTGCTGATGAAGTGGCTGAAGCCGAGAAAGGAGATGCGCGCCTGCAATGTGGGGATTGGGGTCGGAGAATGGGACGACTTTCTTGGTTACTGGCTGGAAGGCCGGGGGACTTTGACGAGTATCGATCGCGACCGAAAGGTCGCCGGCGTTTTTGCATATCGCCAAAGGCGCGAACTCCATCCGAATCCTGCGAAAGTACTCTGCCGGGATGTCGTTTCCGCCCCTGCTCCGGCGCGGGGCTTCGATTTGATTTCCGTCTTGGGCTCAACATCGATGGAATCCAACGAGGCTCCGGCATTTTGGTCGGCATGTCATCGTCTGCTGAGGAAGGGCGGTCGCTTGTTCTGTCTTGGATTCCGGAGGCAGCAGTCCCCCCAGCGGCTGCGCTCTTTGCTTCAGGGGCTGGACTTCCGCGTCGAGAAGGCATCCGTCTTGAGCGAGAAGTCCTATTTTGTTTTTCTCGCGAAAAAAGGAAGGACTGCAAAGCGTTAGCGTTCCGATAAGAAAGGGCCGACGCCCTCCGGTTGTTGACCGGTGGCTACTTTAGTACCCACTGCGCGACGATCAAGACGGATGCCCGGTCAGGTGCAATGCCGAAGATCGCAAACGGCGCCAAGGCGTTGCTGTGTCACCTTCGGGAGGTCGTCGAAGCAAAAGTGACTAAGTGACGGCCTGACACCCTCTTCTCGTCAGGAGGCCCGGGGGCCGCTTTCTCCGGCCCTGGATATTTCAAGGTATAACAGTTATACTGCAGTAGATGCCGGAGTTTGAGTTTGACCCCGATAAGAGTCTCCAAAACAGGGAGAGACACGGCGTCGATCTTGAGTGGGCGCAACGGTTTTGGGATGTGACCCATGTGATCATACCAGCCAAGACCGACAGGGAGATCCGATTCCTGCTGCTTGCCAAGTTCGAAGACAAGTGTTTCGCCGTGGTGTTCACAACGAGGGGCGAACGAAATAGGCTTATAAGCTGCCACAGGGCGGATCGTCGATTGGAGCGACTTTATGAAACCCAAGTCAAAAAGCAAGAGAGCTGAGCGAATTACTGCGGCCCAGTTTGATCGGAAATTCGAGCGTGGCGAGGATATCGCGCCGTACTTGGACTTGAAGAAGGCGATCGTGGTTCAACGAGTAAATGTCGACTTCCCATCCTGGATGGTCGACATGCTGGATCAAGAGGCCGTCAAGCTCAACGTATCCAGACAGGCAATCATCAAAATGTGGATTCGAGAGCGGCTTGATCCCGGCCATCGGATCACGCGATGAGCCATTGTCGTCTAGCAATCGCTGCGGCAACCGATGAGAGGAGGCGCGAGTGAGGCAGGTCGATCTCTGGAGAGGAAGGGGCTCGAATCGTTGAGCCGTCCGACTTCGGCTTAAGCCTTTCTTCGGCCCTTGAGTTCTCCGCCCGGTTCGCGAAGCCGGTCCATGAAGGCCCTCGCCTCGCCGAGCGTCAGCACCGTCGTGACGCAAACGTCCTTGTCCTTGAGCCTCTCCTCCCACTCCGCCGCGCTCGCCCCGCGCAGGACTCGGGCGATTTCCGATTCCAGCTTCGCGGCGTGGGCTAACGGGTCGTCGGCGAGCTCGCGCAGGGACTCCAGGCCGAGCGCGTCGAGCAGGGAAAGCGCGAAGGGCTTTTCCAACGCCGCCACCGCGAGCCGTCGTCCGTCGGCCGTCTCGTAGAGACGGTAGAACGGATGCGCGCCGTTCCACCATCGCGGGCCCTGGGGGTCCGTTCCCTCGGCGAGGGCCTCGCCCAGCGGGACCGGGAGCAAGGAGTGGGCGGTTTCCGCCATGGAGACCGAGACGCGCCGGCCTCTTCCCGTCGTCGCGCGTTCGATCACCACCGCGAGAATGCCGGCGACGGCGGAGAGGCTGCCGGCCATATCCGCGATTTGCGTCGGCGGGACGTGCGGGTCCGCCTCCAAGCCGAGAAAACCGCTGACGGCGAGGAAGTTCAGGTCGTGGCCGGCCTTGCGCCGCCACGGGCCGTTGTCGGGATAGCCGGTCAGCGAGCAGTAGATCAGGCGCGCGTTCGCGCCCATCAACGTGTCGGCGCCGAGTCCGCAGCGGTCCATCAGCCCCGGACGGAAGCCTTCGATGAGAATGTCGGCTTCGGCGGCCAAAGCGCGTACCCGCGCCAAGCCTTCGGGCTTTCGGAAATCCACGGACAGAAGCTCTTTTCCCGAGTTGACCATGCGAAACACCGCGCCGACTCCGTCGATCTTGGGAGGCATCTCCCGCGCCTCGTCGGGAAAATGGGGGAGCTCGAGTTTCGTCACGCGGCAGCCCAAATCCGCGAGCATTTGCGCCGCGTAGGGCCCGGGAAGAAGCTTGGTGAAGTCCAGGACGCGAAGATTTTCGAAGCCGGCGCAGGGGCCGCGCAGGCCGCCGAGCGGACGCCCCGGAAGAGGCGCGTTCACGACGCTCTCTCGCGCAGAACCTCGCGGGCTATGATCAAGCGTTGGATTTCGGACGTGCCCTCGTAAATCTCTCCGGCGCGGGCGTCCCGGAAATAGCGTTCCACCGGAAACTCGCGGATGTAGCCGTTGCCGCCGTGGATCTGCACCGCGTCGTAGGCGACGCGGTTGGCCGTGACGGTGGCGAACAGCTTCGCCATGGACGCTTCCTTGGTGCAGCGCTTGCCGCGTGAGAGCAAAGCCGCCGCGCGCCGAACCAAAAGGCGCGCCGCGTCCACGCCCATGGCCATGTCCGCGAGCTTGGCCTGCGTGAGTTGAAACTCGGAAATGCGCCGGCCGAATTGCTTTCTGACTTTCGCGTAGGAGACCGCTCCGTCGAGGGCGGCCTGCGCGATCCCCACGGCCTGGGCGCCGATGCCGATGCGTCCCCCGTCGAGCAGGCTCATCGCGATCTTAAAGCCCCCGTTGAGCGAGCCGAGCAAGGACGAGCGGGGGACTCGGCAGCCCTTGAATTCGAGCGCGCGCGTGTCCGAGGCGCGCAGGCCCATCTTCTTCTCCTTGCGGCCGACGGTGAATCCCGACGTTTCCTTCTCGAGGAGAAAGCAGCTGATGCCGCGGCTGGCGCTGGCCGGGCTGGTGGAGACGAAAACGACGAAGAGTCCGGCGATTCCGCCGTTGGTCACCCAGCATTTCTCGCCGTTGAGGACGAACCCGTCCCCGTCCGGGACGGCCGACGCGGCGATGGATCCGGCGTCGCTGCCGG
>Ga0100380_10007549_pt1 | contig 10862 bp, 11 predicted proteins | sample CryGeymeta201504_FD_80417 | JGI IMG/M metagenome (GOLD analysis project Ga0100380, IMG submission 80417) | Groundwater microbial communities from Crystal Geyser aquifers in Utah, USA - Crystal Geyser metaG 2015-04 | ecosystem: Environmental > Aquatic > Deep subsurface > Groundwater | place... | reverse complement strand
GAGACCCAGACCATCCCGGAGCGCATGCTGCAGCAATACCAACCGCTGCTTCAGCACTTCCTGGAGCTGATGGCCGTGGATTGGGCCGGCGGCGAGAAGCAGGACGTCGAGGTGCCCGCGGGCACCTTCCACGGTTGCACGGTCAAGCAGCGCGACGCGTCCTATGGCGGCGTCACGCAGCACGCCCAGGTCTTCTATCACCCCGGCGTGCCCGTCACGGGCATGGTCCGCTTCCAGGGCAGCGAGAACAACCAGACCTTCGAGCTGATGGGCTTCGGCAGCGACGGCCCGACCCACTGAACGCGAAGACCGGAGCTCTCTAGCCGCGCCGTAGGGCGTGGCGCACGCGACGGTCGATCTTCTCCTTGGGAGGCTCGGGCACGATGACCTGTGGTGGAGGCGGCTCGGCGTAGCTCGCCAGGCGCCAGGTCGTGTTCGGATCCGTGTTCTGGGGTTTCTGCATGCTTCGATGCTTCGACGCAGCTCGCGCTGCCGTCAAGAAAGCGACCGCGTGCACTTTTCTTTACCTCGGCTGCGCACAGCGTAAGTTCATGTCCTACATCCACCCACCTGACCCGGAGCTCCCCTTTCATGTCATCCACCCGCCGCATTCTCCGTCGCGCAGTTCGCACTTCATGCCAGGCCGTGGAGGCCGACCAGTTCCGACTGCTCGGTGAGCGCGTTCTGGATCTCTCGCCCTACGGGATGATGATCGCCGCGGACGACGGCGCCGAGATCGGCGACGAAGTCCTGGTCTCCTTCCAGGCGCCGGGCGGCGACGCCTGGTTCGACGCGGAGGCCAAGGTGGCGCGCGTGATCGAAGGCTGGCGACCGGGCGATCCGGGCTACTGCCTGGGCCTGCGCTTCACCAACATCGCCCTCGAGACGCGCATGGCGTTGAAGGAGAAGCTGCGCGGCTGGCCGCCGCCCGTGCCTGCGCGCGCCCTGCGCGCCCTCGCGCCCGTCTGAAGCGTCAGCTCTCGCTGAGCCGCGCCATGTCGCGCTTGATGTCGGAGATGTCGCGCTCGTTGTCCTCGCGACGCGTGCGCAAGAGGTAGGCGCCGGTGACCATCAGCGCGACGGTCAGGATCACGCTCACGACGGCCCAGGCGAAGCCCCACAGCACCCAGGCCGGGATCGCCAGCACCGCGAAGAAGCCGAGGCGCGGGATGCGCGCGAGGCGTCCGTCGAGGTCGACGAGCTGTGCCTCGAGGCGCGCGATCTCGGCTTCGTATTTCTTCACCCGCTCGGCATGCTCGGAAGCGTTCACGGCGCCGAGGATGCCACTCTGCGAGAGGCGCGCAAGGCCGCCGTGCGTCCACCTTACCGAGGTCGGTTCGCGGGGTAGACTAGCCAGCGTGGACGAGGAGCAACGACTGAGCCCGGAACTCTTGCCCGCCAGCGTGGTGATCGAGGAGGACGAGCCACGCGCGGTCGACGGGACCTTGCGACCCGAGGAGGAGCCCGTGGTGGCGCGCGCCGTGGCCAAGCGTCGTCAGGATTTCTCGTCGGGGCGCACCCTGGCGCGACGGGCGCTCGCGCGTGCCGGCTTCGTGGGAGCCGCCGACTTCGCGATCTTGCAGGACGAACACCGGGCCCCCATCTGGCCGCCGGGCTTCACCGGCAGCGTCACGCACACCAAGGGACGGGTCGCGGCCGCGGCGACTCGCATCCGCGACTTCCGTGGCCTCGGCCTCGACGTGGAGCGCGACGCACCGCTCGCAGACGGCGTCGCGCGACGCATCCTGACCGCGGAAGATGATGCCATGCTGGCCGAGCTGCCCGAGCACGAGCGCGCCTTCGCGGGGAAGCTCGTCTTCAGCGCCAAGGAGTGCGCCTACAAATGCCAGTACAGCCTGACCAAGACCTACCTGGGCTTCGACGCCATGTGGATCGAGCTCCACCTCGCGCGCGGCGCCTTCGTGGCCCACTTCCGGCGCGAGGTCGGTGAGTTCGCAGAGGGCGCGCAGCTACTGGGTCGCTTCGCCCGAGGCGATGGCCTGGTGATGACCGCGGTGAGCTACCGATGACGCCGGCGACGACGCGGAGGACACCATGACGCCAGAGGTGGGCGACGCCGTGCGCGTGCGCATCGAGATCCCTCGGGGCTCGCTCTTGAAGCGGCGCGCCGACGGCCACATCGACTTCCTCTCGCCTCTGCCCTGTCCCTTCGACTACGGCTCGATCCCCGACACCTTGGCGCGAGACGGAGACGCCATCGACGCCTTGCTCGTGGGCCCCGGCCAAGGTCGACGCCGAGGCACGCTGGTCGACACCCACGTCCTGGCGGTCGTGCAGTTCATCGACCTGGGACAGGACGACCCCAAGCTCGTCTGCGGCGACGCGCCTCTTAGCGGCCGCGACCGTCGACGCGTCACGCGCTTCTTCCAAGTCTACGCCCCGCTCAAGCGCATGCTCGCGCGCCTGCGCCGACAGCACGGCGAGACCCTCTTCGTCGGCCTCGACGAGGTCTGAAGGGTAAGTGTGCGGGCGCGGCAGCGCTCCGCGAGCGCTGCCTCACGCCCGGGCTCCAAGCGCACCAAGTCGGAACCAACGGCCTACGCAGTGGTTCACCCCGAAACGGCCGCTCGGCAGCTCGTGACCGCTCGGCACCAGGCGCGACCGGGAAGAGATCGAATATGGAGGCTTCATAGAAGTGCACCATAGTCCTCGTGACTCACGTTCCGGAGACTCGCCTCGACCCACCTCGCCGGAACCGCGTCGTCGTCCATCAGCATGGCGTACCAGCGATCCGGTGGCGCATAGCGACCGTCCGTTGAAGACTCCGTCCACCTCCTCGAGACCGTGGATCAGCTCGGCGACGCGGGCGCCCACTGGATCTCCAGCGGGAGCGCCGCTCGGTGTGGAATCCCGGGACTCGCGCGCACGCCGGACCTCCTCGTTCAACAGGGAGGCCACATCCGCCAGCCACTGTTGGTCAAGAGAAGGCTGCGTGTTCAACACACCAAGGAGCCCGGCATGCAGGATGTGCAGGTCGTGGAGTGCCAGCGTGTCGTCACCGCGGCGGGAGGCGCCAACGGCCCGATGCCAGCGCCACAACGTGGCCATCGGGTCGCTTGTCTCCTGGCCCCACCTACGGTCGGCGTCACCGCAGCTGTCGGTCTCTCCCTCTCGCCAGGACGCCATGCTTGATTGCCGAGGCGAGTAGCCCGCACAAAGGAGGAGGAGCGAGCGCGTGCCTTCGGTGCGGCAGCGCATGAAGTGCTCCTCGCTGCCGGTCGAGAACATGATATGCCAGCGGAGGCTCGGTTGCGCCTCGTCCGGGCTCTCCAGGGCGCGGGCGTAGTCCGCCACCTCGAGGCGCTCCTGGACGCTGTCCGCCGCATAGAGGAAGCCATTGGGTGCGATGACGAAGCGACGACCGTCCACGGGCGGATCGGGCAGGAGCCATCCGGCCGTGTTCACGCGGATTGCTTGGCCGGTGTCGATGTACCCCACGTTCAACGTCACCCGATAGAGCGGCAGACCACGCGGATCGGGCATGCCGAGCTGATCGAAGTACCGTCGCGCGGCGTCGACGAGGTCTGGTCGAACGCCGGCCGGAGCTTCCCAGGGCGTGCCCTGGGCTGGCGGCACGGGGAAAGGCGTCGGCGTCGTGCGCACGGGTGGTCCCGCGTAGCTCATGGGGCCGACGTCGCCGGACCTTTGTGCCGCGACCACGGGAGGCCGGCCGCAGATGCGACACAGCATGAGCAACGCCCAGCCACACGGTCGCTCCCCTCGCACCACCCTCTCCCCCTACCTCACCCGCACGAAGCGGCCGAAGATGCGGAACGCGGGGCTGATGCCTTGCGCCCAGGAGACGAAGTAGACGTCGTCGCTGATGCGCGTGAGCGAGGGCGCGTAGGGCGCGACGGGCGAGGGAGTCGTGATCTCGATCTCGGCGTCGGTGCTGAAGGCCGCGCCGCCGTAGTGGAGACCCTGGATGAAGAGCGTGTTGCGGATGCCGCTCTCGTTGCGCAGCCACATGACCGCGCCGACGCCGCCCTCGAGCACAATCTTGGGCGCGAAGTTCAGCCGGCTGGACGAGCCGAAGAGCTGGGCCGTCACGCCGGGACGCGCCACGTCGACCACGTGGACCTGCGCGCGCGTCGCGCTGCCGGCGGAGAGCGCGACGATGCGCCCGACGGCGTCGGTCGAGTCCACGGCGACCGCGGGCCCGGCCGTGCGCACGAAGCCGGGGACGCTCACCACCGGATCGGGCGCGCCCGCCGCGAGCGAGCGATGCACGACCTGGGCTTCCATTCCGTCGTCGCGATCGTAGGCCGCCAAGAAGCTGCCGTCGCCCGTCGAGACGAGCGCCGTGTTCTGCTGTGTGACGCCGACCTCGGCGAAAATCTCGGCGCCGGAGTCCACGGGCGCGAGGGTCGCGTCGAGCGCCTGCGTGAACGCCTGGAAGGTGCCGGTCGCTTCGACGCCACGGATGCCCGCGAGGCGGAAGCCGTCGCCATCGGGCTCGATGGCCGAGAGCAGCACGTTCTGCGTGTAGGGATCGCCACCTGCCAGGGTCAGGCGCTGATCGTCGCCCAGGGGCGTGCCGTCGACGGCGAACGCGCGATAGCCGACCTGGAGGTTCGCGGGCGCCATGCCCGTGTCGGCGTTCCAGGTGATGAGCACCTGATCGCCCGAGAGGCCCACGACGGGATCGACGTCGTTGGGCGCGGTCGCCGTGGTGTTCACCAGGAAGGGCGCGACGAGGAAGCTGCCATCGCAGGCGAGGCGCGCGGCCCAGGTGTCGAAGCCCGTGCCTCCGCTGGTCTCGGGCAGCGAGAAGGCGACCCAGACGCCGAGGCCATCGAAGACGGCGAAGGGATGGATCTGCGTGTCGGGCGCGTCGGGAGCGATGGGCAGATCGACGCCCACCGTGAGCAGCGACATGCAGTCCTGCGGCCCAGCGTCCGGCGTGGCGTCCAGTGCACCGTCGCTCGCGGCGTCCAGCGCGGAGTCGACGCCTCCGTCCACGCTCGAGTCGAGGGCGCCACCGTCGGCGGCCGCGTCCAGTCCTGAATCCGGTGCCGTCCCACGTCCGCACGCCGCGAGGATCGAAGGGAGCGCCAGGAAGAGCACAGTCATGCGTCGCATGCCCGCGAGGGTAGCAGGCGCGAAGCCGACGGATCACGGCCCATGGCGTCGTGGATGCCAGCCGAGCGATGCCACGTTAGGCTGCCGCGCATGCAACCCCTGCCCCCCATGGATTCGACCGAGCCGCTGCGGGCTGGGCTGACGCTCGTGCAGCGCATCGCGCTGCTCTTGAGACACGAGTCGAAGACACCCCTCGGCACTCAGTTCTTGAGCCCCCAGCGCTGCGTGTTCAGTCACAAGAAGGGCCTCGGTGCGATGGACGTGCTGGTGCTGGCGGCGCCCGCGGATCTCGCCTCCTTCGAGCTTCAGCTGCGCAAGATCATGAGCGCGCCCAAGCCCAACCCGGTCGAGATCGTGGTCGTCGGCGGAGACGACGCGGTCGTCGACTGCATGAAGCGCGCGAAGCCGAGGCTGGTCCCGAAGGCCACGGGGCTGATCCACATCGCCGACGATCTGCGCATGTGGGCGCCCTCGTCCCAGCTGGTGAAGAAGCTTCTCGACCCGGTCGCATCCAAGCTGAAAGAGCACGACTTCGACGAAGTGTCCTGGGCACTGCTGAAGGACGAGACGCGGGAAGAGATCGCTCAGGTGCACGCGGAGGGTGAGGAGCTTCAGGTCTTCATCGCGCGCATCCGCAAGCGACGACCCGTCGCGACCTACGCCATCGTCACCCTCATCGGCCTGGTCTTCGCCATGCAGATGTACGTCAGCATCGGGTCGCCACCCACGCTGCTGCGCATGGGCGCGCTCTCCGCCCAGGGGATCGCGCGAGGCGAGTGGTGGCGCCTGATCACCTGCACCCTCCTGCACGGCGGCGTGGAGCACGTGCTCATCAACGCCTACGTGCTGTTCGTCCTGGGCAGCTTCGTCGAGCGCATCCTGGGCCCCGCGCGGCTGATGGTGCTCTACTTCGTGTCGGCGCTGGCGGGCAGCGTGGGTAGCGTGCTCTTCCTCGGCGACACCTTCAGCGTGGGCGCCTCGGGCGCGATCTGGGGTCTGCTGGGCGCGCACGCGGTGCTGGCATTTCGCCGTCAGACGCTGCTACCCGCCGCGATGATCCCGGGCGCCCGCAAGGCCGCGGTGATCAACCTCGGCATCAACGTGGCGGCCTCGTTTCTCCCGCACGTCGACATGTGGGCGCACTTCTTCGGAGGCGCGGCCGGCGCGCTGCTCTTGATGAGTGGTCTCCTCACGCGATCTTTGACCAAGGAAGACCTCGTAGCGGGCCACGCCGACGCGCCGGATCCGGGCGTGCCGAGTCCCGCGTGGATGAAGAGTGTGGCGCTCTTGTCCGCCCTCTCGCTGCTGGTCGCGCTGGGCATCGGCTGGCATGCGACCAAGCCGTGGACGCTGAAGGTTGCGCCGGAGTTCGCCGCGTGGAGCTCGAACACGCTCGGCATCCAGCTCGACCTGCCCGTAGGGCTCGCGCGAGCGGACGCGAGGGCCGAGGAGGAGCCCGAGCCGGCGGTGCCCGGCGAGGTCGTGTTCGGTGACGTGATGTCGGACGCGATGACGATCGGAGTCTTCGCCGCGGCGGTCGACCCACTCGACGCCACGCAGCAGGACGCGGAGCTGACCGCGCTCGCGTCGCAACTCGAGCGCCCCGAACACGCCACCGTCGACTTCGAACTGCGGCGCTTCACAGATGGACGCGACCAGGGCATGGAGGTCCGCTACAGTTTTCCCTCGGGCCTGATCTACGAGCGGGCGTTCCTGATGCGACCCGGGCGCCTGATCCGAATCGAGGCCTACCGTTGGCCCAACTTGGCCGCCGCTCCGGAGGGTTCGGCCGTGCGCATCGCCAAGACCGCGCGCGTGCCCTGAGGCGGCGAACGACCTGGCTTCAGTCCTTCGGCTCTTCCGCCTTGGGCGGGATCTCGAAGAACTCCTGGATCGTCTCCTGGTGATAGAGGCTGCCGCGCATGCCGGTGACCCGCTCTACCTCGCGCCCACGCTTGAAGTAGATGATCGAGGGCGTGGACATGACGCGCAGTCGGCCCGCGGCCATGGGCGCGGCGGTGGTGCTCATCTCACAGACCTTCACGCGCCCGTCGTATTGCGTGGCCAGGTCGACGAGGATCGGCTCGAACTGCTTGCACGGCGCGCAGCCGGGTCCCCAGACGTCGAGGATCACGGGACCCGTGTGGCGCATGACCTCGGCCTGGAAGTTCGAGTCGTCCACATGCGTCGGCATGACCTTGGGTTTGCCGCCGAAGAGCTTGCTGATGATTCCCATGCCCAAAGATGACTCGAATCGGGCGAATTTCAACCTGGCACGGTGAGCACTAGCACCGAAGGCGGACCGTTGGCGTCGTTACCTGGGATGGCGTCGGAAGCGGAAAGCGACCAGCACGAAGAAAGGCAGGGCGAGCAGGGGCAGCCTCGGCTTGGAACCGGCCGAATGCGCCAGATCGCAGCTGCAGCCGCCCTTCATCACGACGCTCCCGCCGCCGTCGACGTCCGCGTCCCTGGCGGCTGAGGCGTCACCGCCACTCGCGTCGGGGCCACTCGCGTCGGGCGCGCTCGCGTCGAGGCCACTCGCGTCGAGCGCGCTCGCGTCCTGCACTCCCCCATCCGGAACGGCGCGGCAGAGGTCGTCCTCGCCCGCCGCAGTCACGACGCAGCCGGCCGGGCAGTCGTCCACTTCGGTCGTGCCCGAGACGCAGCGCGCACGGGAGAGCCCATCACCGGCGCAGGCGTAGGTCGCGGCCAGGCTGCCGCAGTCGGGAGGCGTGGCGCAGCTGGCGTCCCCGCTCGCGCTCGCCACGCAGCCCGCGGCGCAGGCGTCGGTCTCGATCATGCCCGAGCTGCAGCGCTCGCGTGCGCTGGCGTCCGCGGTGCAGGTGTAGGTGGCGCTGAGGCTGCCGCAGTCGGGAGGCGGTGGTGTGGCGCAGACGTCGTCCGTGCCGCTGGGCATGGAGATGCAGCCCGCGGAACAGGCCTCGGTGCTGACGACGCCGCTGAGGCAGCGCGTGCGCTCCGTGGCCGCGGCGTTGCAGGTCCAGATGGCGTAGGTCCCTGACGGGCAGGTCGGAGGCGGAGGCGCGCCGCAGGTCGCGTCCGGGAGTCCGCGGTAGGGCCCCTGACCCGTCCACAGGCTGGGCGAGGTCGGTGAGCAGCCGCCCTGAAAGGGATCGAAGGCCGAGGCGTAGGCGCCGCCCACGGGGCGTGTCTCGACGTGCAGGTGAGCGCCCGTCGTGCAGCCGCTGCTGCCGATCTGACCGATGACCTGTCCACAGCTCACCGTGTCGCCGACGGCGACTCGCACGGAGCCCGTGCGCATGTGGCCGTAGATCACCTTGTAGGAGCCTTCGTTGATCACGACGTGATTGCCGTAGCCGGAGCCCACGCTCGAGCCGCAGCCAGCGCCGCCACAGGCCGTGCAGTGATCGAAGTGGCCGTCCTCCGCGGCGACGACCGTTCCGGCGGCCGTGGCGACGATGTCGTAGCCCGTGTCGATGGCCCCGTTGTTCCCGATCAGGCTGAAGTCGCTGCCGTGGTGCCCGTCGTAGCTGCTGCCGCCGCAGTTCCAATCGCCGGCGGCGCCGGTCGCGACTTCGTCGAAGTAGTACCAGTTCCCGATGCAGGTGCTGCAGGCGGTGGGCCGACTCAAGGTCTGGGCCGAGGCCGTGCTGACGAGCGCGAGGCTCAGCGCGACCCCGGCGAGCGAATGGATCGCGCCCTTCATCGGAAGCTCCGCGTCACGGCGTCGCCGTTCATGTCGAGGTAGCGCACGCTGTCGCCGTCGAACTCGAGACTCTCGGCGGAGCCCGGCGGCGGCACGAAGGCGTCGCCCCAGGGCGACCCCGTGCGCAGCTCGCAGTTCGTCAGACAGCGCGCCTCGTCCCTGTCGACGCGCGCGAACCAGAGCCCCGCGACGCCGCCGTTCTGCGCGCCCACGAAGAACACACCCCGGGCGTCGGGGCCGAGCCGAAACATGCCCGCCGAAGCGAGCCCGCGCGCCAGAGTCGTCTCGACGCCTTGACGCAGAAGCCTCAACTCCACCGTGTCGCCCAGCTCGGGCGCGAAGACGACGCGATCCTCGCCCACCCATGGGGGTGAGCTCACGGAGCGAGCGATCAAGCGCGGCGCGCCTTCGAGACCGAAGCGCGCGAGCCGATGATCCGGCAGCCAGACCACGGCCGTGTCGCCCGACAGCGCAGCGAAGAGCGCGGGCGGCAGCTGACGCGAGGCTAGGCCGGCGACGAGCTCGTAGCGCAAGAGCGGCGCGGCGTCGGAGGCCTCGGGCGGCGGCTCATCCGAACCAGGGAGCCGCAGCAGCTGAAGCTCCTCGGTCGGCGTCGCCTGCTCGAGCGCTGCGGGCTGGGTTGCGATGGCTCCCGACGACGGCGAAGCCTGACAGGCCGCGAGCAGGAGGCAGGCCAGAGTCGAGACGCGGAAGATCGAACGCGCGTTCACACCGCCATGCTAGCCGGTGGCCGAGCCGAGCGATATCCCCCCGGCCACCGGGTCGGTCCCAGACGAGTCGGCGACGCGCCGCTGCGGCCATGCTACGAACGCAGCGTGCGCGCGGAGTTCTTCAGCGACCTGGGCAGGATCGCGGCCGAGGATTGGGACGCCCTGGTGGGCGAGGACGATCCCTTCGTCGAGCACGCGTTCCTGCGCGCGCTGGAGGAGAGCGGCTCGGTCGGAGGCGACTCGGGCTGGACGCCGATGCACCTGACGCTCTGGGACGACGCGGGCTTGGCCGCGGCCATGCCGCTCTATGTGAAGGAGCACGGCTTCGGCGAGTACATCTTCGACTGGGCCTGGGCGGACGCGAGCCATCGCGCGGGGGTGCCCTATTATCCGAAGCTGGTCTCCGCCGTGCCCTTCACACCCGCCACCGGGCGCCGCGTGCTCCGGCGCGCGGACGTGTCGTTGGCGGAGGTCGCGCCCGATCTGCGACGCGGCCTGCTCGAGGCCGCGAGTCAGACGCGCGCCTCGTCGATTCATCTGCTCTTCCTGACCCGCGAAGAGGCCGACGCTCTGGGCACGGATCCGCGCTTCATGCGCAGGCTCAGCCTGCAGTTCCATTGGCACGCCGCAGGCGACGCGAGCTTCGAGGACTACCTCGGGCGCATGCGCTCTCCCGCGCGCAAGGCCGTGCGCCGCGAACGACGCCAAGCGCAGGAGCTGCCCTTCGAGCTCGAGCTCTTGCGCGGCGACGAGCTCGGGACCGCGGACTACGCGGAGCTCTTCGAGCTCTACCGCGCGGGCTGCTTGCTCAAGGGCTCCTTCCCCTACCTCACCGAGGCCTTCTTCGAGCTGATGCCCGAGCGCCTGGCCCCCCGTCTGCTCGTCGCACGCGCGCGGATGGACGGACGCACCGTGGCCGCATCCCTCGCCTTCGAGAAGGGCGCGCACCTCTACGGGCGCTACTGGGGCAACCACGTGGATGCGCCCATGCTGCACTTCGAGCTCTGCTACTACCGGCTGATCGAGCACGCCATCGACAGCGGCATCACGCGCTTCGAGGCCGGCGCGCAGGGCGAACACAAGCTCAAGCGTGGGCTGATGCCCGCCAGCATCCACAGCCTACACCTGATCCGACATCCCGGACTCGAGGCCGCCATCGCCGACTATCTGCCGCGGGAAGCGGCCGGCATGCGCGCGCGCATGGACGAGCTGCGCGCGAGCGGACCCTTTCGTCGCGACTGAGGCGCTGGACCGTTCGCGAGGAAGGACGATCTCGATCACGTCGTCACACTCGGGGTCGTCGGCGTGGGACAAGTCCCACGCCCCACGTCGGACGTCGT
>Ga0100380_10007539_pt1 | contig 10868 bp, 4 predicted proteins | sample CryGeymeta201504_FD_80417 | JGI IMG/M metagenome (GOLD analysis project Ga0100380, IMG submission 80417) | Groundwater microbial communities from Crystal Geyser aquifers in Utah, USA - Crystal Geyser metaG 2015-04 | ecosystem: Environmental > Aquatic > Deep subsurface > Groundwater | place: USA... | reverse complement strand
CCTCTACCAGCTAGCTACACCAGTAGCTACTACTCGTCCGTAGTAGCTACTCTACTACTAGTAGTACTCAGTAGCTACCACTACTAGTAGTATTGCTACTATTAGCTACTGTACAGTACTGCTCTGTTTCTTTTGGTTTCAGAAACTACTACCAGCTAGCTAGCGAGACCTACTATTCTAGGGTCTCTAGTAGACTAGTAGACTTGTTACGATTTTAACTTCTTCTTCACTCATCATCATGAACCACACCAGAGTTGGGCTCAAATAATAATAATAATGATATTATTATTATTGCATTATTTTAGGACGAACAAGAAATAAAAATACAAAAATAATGATTCATTGACGACGAATGCACTGATGATAATAAACAACAACAACAGTTAAGGATTGATATCCTTTAATTAACCAACGCCATGACACTGGAGGACGATTACAAACAAAAAAAAAAACAACAAAAACAACAACAACAACAATAAGAAAAAATGGCAAAAAAAGGTTTCCGTCGTCGTCGTCGTGGTTGTGTTGTTGACGATAACGACAATGCAGTCGTTCCATCTGTGTTAAAAGCACTGGTACAACACTATCAAGATCCCATTCATCATCATGTTGATCACGGTGGATTGTCTTTGCCGTATTTTAGTAGTACGGATGAATGGCCCGATGTCATTATTATTACAGAACAACCTGTTATGCAGCATTTCATCGAACGATTGAATAACAGTACTAGTAATAACAACAATATTAATGACAACAACAATTTGAGTCGAATAACAACGCTACAAAATATTGTGGTCGGATATTCTACATGGATTCGTCCGACACTATTTTTACAGGACGACGATGCTGTACAAAACACGGGTATTCCTGTTTTACGACAGTACGAACTTTTGTTAGCGTTTCTTCTGTTACATCTACCACGGCAAGAGCTGCCAGAACAAGAACAAAAACGAAAACAAACAGCATTGCAAAAACAACAACAACAACAACAACAACATTCTATTCTTTTGGAATCGTTGGATATCATGACATCGGATGTGACCTTATTAACACAATTGGCCTCGTCATCAGACGACGCATCATCATCACAAACAACAAACCAAAAATCCACTTCGATCCACATTTCCAACGTGGTACTACCGACATTGATTCGAATAGTAACGCATTCCATCAGTGTTTTACAAAAATTATCCAGCATCAACGAAATCAATGACGACGACGACGACGACGACGACAGTAGCAACAATACGAATCATCATCATCATGATCATCATTACACGGCAATCATCCTACAACGAGTGACTGTTCGAATGTTGGCATTTGGACAAGCTTACCTGGATCCAAGACAAATTCTGTTGCCTTCCACTACTACAACAACAACAAGTAGTAGTAGTAGTAGTAGGAATACTAACATTCCTCAATGGTGTTCTTGGTTGTTTCAATGGGTACCAGATCCAACATTTTTGTACGTACCATCCATGTCAACAACAACAACAACAACACAACAACAACAGGAGAAGGAGGAGAAGCTTTTGAATAAGAATACTACGACGACTACTGCACAATCTCTTCTAAATTTAGGAGAGTTCTTAGTACGTGACAACAATTATTTTTGGAATGCCATTCAATTGAATGCTAGTGTTTGGGAATCCAACCTGGTCACACAACAAGCCGAAAGATTCTGGAAGCATTTGTACGCCTATTTGAAAATAATAGTAGTAACGGTAGACCGTCGTCATCATCATCATCATCATCATCATCATCATTATACGAATGAGGATAAAAATGAGAAGGTACAAGCTTCACAACAAAGCAATCAACGAGTTCTTATCCAGCGTTGTTTGGAGTGGTTATCAGTATTATCATCATCTGACAACGACAACGACGACGACGACTTTCCCAAGGCAGTTCGTGCCCATTTTTTTGGTCGTGATGGAGTAAGGCAGCATTGGACAACGAACACAGCTGCCTTGTCTTCATCGTCCCACCAGATTGTTACTACCAACGAGTCGAAACCCAAGACACGATTGCATCTGGGTCGCGTCGTAGTTGTGCCAGATGACAACGCAACAAACAACAACAGCAATAATAATGGCAACGACATCAATACTACCATCAAGGCCTTTCATGAGACTCCTTCTCGTGTCCACGCAGCGCTTCATTATATCCTGCTTCTGGAAAAAAAGGATTTTGTTAGCGATAACAATAATGTTGAGAAAGGAAGTCAAATCTTGGAGGAGATACTTCCTATTATCTACGAACTGCTGAGTGACCACGAACAGGCGTATATTGCGCTGGGCAGTGCTTCCGTGCTTCGTATTTTGCAATTGATCCAAACCGTTGATAATCAAGGGTATACTGTGCCACAGGGACAACGCTGTGTTTGGAACAAGTACACACAAAATCTGGTGTCAGTTCTTGATCTGGCCTGTCGTACGTGTCGCGAGGGAGCTCCCATGGTTTTTTTGGCTCGGGCGCAAAGTATGGTTTGTCAAACAGCTCCCTTGTGGTGTGATGATAACGCCCAGGGAGGTCATAGTGGTACGACGACAAACGCTACTACTATGCAACAGCAACAATTGCAACACCGACGCAATACCACACGTTATTTCTTGACGATCTTGGACAAGCACAATCACCGCGTTTCAGATCCCGACCATCTTCTGTGGGCGGTCTTAGTGGGTGGCATCTTGCCATTGCTGTACCAGCACGCAACGGTTCCGGAATGCATAGAGTCCACTGATGCTGTTGAGCTGGGACGATTAGGGTTGACAGCATTGCTTCCTATTATCCGATACAGTAGTGGTTGGAAGGTCGAAACAGAGGATTTAACGACATCCAAGGAGACATTTGATGACAATAACGGCGAGGCTGTTAAGGTCAATGCCACTAGAAAGCTCTTGGCGCCATCCCTGCTGGCTTTAGTCTACCTGATGCAGGCCGCCTATCCAATCATGCCTCGGCATGGTGGTAAAATTATGAGCGAAATCGTGGGTCTGTTGCAAAATCTTGAGCAGCAAGGACTTTCGAATACCACTGATGAAATTTCTGTCCAGGATCTCGTTCTAAATACTGCAGGCATTGCTCTGGTGCTTTGCCAAGATCGAGCTGCGGAAGTACTCGATCTGATTTGCCAGAACGAAGACGGGCAGGAAACTACCAGATGGAAAGAAGGCACACAGATTGTTAAGAACATTCGTGAAAATGCTGGGTTCTGGGTGGATTGTCAAAAGGGAATAAGTCTGGCTTCTGTGAGAAGAAAGTCGGTCTCTGGCATGGTCTTGCTGGAATAGCTCTCGGGAAATATGGCTGGGATTTTACACATGACATTCCACAATTGTCGCAATGGGAAGTAGTAGATGTTGCGGTTGGTGGACAAAATCTATTAATACATAAAGTATTGCGTCATTTCTAATCTATTGCAATATTTATTTCATATTTAACTTCCTTTTCTGCCAACAAAGAAGTCTCCAAGCGTGTACCTACCTACTCTGGTTGGCAGAGTATGCGCGAGCAAGTCGGAGGATGTCGGCAAATATTGCAGCAGCAGTAAGGTTTGGACCTGCAGCGGCTCCTTTGATGATCAAAGGAGACGTTTTATACCGTTCAGTTTCCAAGATAACAATGTTTTCATCGCACCCCAAACGGTGGACAGGGTCAGCCGAGTCCACTTCTTCCAAGCCGCATTTGCAAATACCACTTTCCTTGTCAATGCTAAACTTGTAACGGAGTTTGCAACCCTTAGACTCTGCCACTTGGAGACGCTGCAGCATGGGCTCATCGTAACAGCGAAGTTCTCTCATCATAGATTCATCATCAAATTCAAGAGAACACATCTCCGGCAAAAGTGAGTCCACCTGAATGTCCTCCAGGTTGACAGGTAGGCCAATTTGTCTCGCCAAGATCACCATCTTCCTAGCAGTATCTTCGCCGCTCAGATCTTTGGACAAGTCCTTTTCTGTGTATCCACGCTCCACAGCAATGCGAAATGCCTCCGAAAAGGGCACAGTCTCGTTGAAGTTGTTCAGAACGTACGCAAGTGTTTCTGACATAGATCCAGAGATCATTTTAATGTCATCTCCGGTTTCTAGTAGATCTTGGATAGCAGGTAGAATTGGCAGAGCTGATCCAACCCCGCTACTTTGAAACCATTCCACTGTATGCCCATGCCGCGCATCCTTGATTCTCTTGTAGCGTTCATAATCTCCAGATCCTACGTGCCGCCCAGGACTAATGATGTGAATGCCTGCTTTCATCCATCTCTCATAGTAATCTCCTGTTTCATCTGCATTTGTGCAATCGACAACAATACGGAGCGGATTGATATTGGCCTCCAGTGCTTCTGCGACTCTGTCTAGATCAAATGGTTCTCCAACGTCATCACTGCGCAAATATTCTCTCACTCTATCCAGTTCCAACCCCAAGCCCTTGGAGTCTTTGGCGGCAACCATTTTGGTTTTACAGGAAGCCAAATGGACAGTAATGTCCACCTCCATATCCTTGATCAGTGTTGCCTGCTGCTTTTGCAGTTGTTTGACAAGCGCCCTTCCATCAGTGCCAGTGGCCCCCAAAATGGCAACACTTGCAGTCGTACAAGACAAAGTGAATGCCATATGTGCAGCCCTGAGTGCTCTTGACACATCAGCACGATCAATCACAACAGCAATTTGGCGTTCACTAGAACCTTGGGCAATAATTCTAATGTTGATATGGGATCTTGCCAGAGCACCCATGAAGGTTGATGCAACTCCTGACGTCATTGCCATGCCTTCTCCAACAATGGCCACAATGGCCATATTATTAGTCAAAGAAACAGAATTGATTGCGGATCTTGCCAATTCAAGCTCAAACGCATCTTGCAAAGCTGCCAAAGCACGAGCACCTTGTTCCTGTGGAACAGCAATAGTAATGGACGATTCACTGCTCGCTTGTGTCACAATCATAACAGAAACCTGCTTTCTCGACAAAGCAGCCAATGCTCTTGATGCCACATTGGATCCGGCCAACGTAGCACCTTCCAAGGTCACCACCGATATCTTGTCTACAGATGTGATTCCCTTAATGGGGCTCTCCCTGTTGTTTCCCTCGTCGGCTTTTGACAACGGGTCATTGAGTTTATCTCTACACAGAGCGTTGGCTTCTGTCAGGCTTGCGCATCGTCCTGAGATTACTGTTCCTGGAAATGACGGATTGAAGACATTCCTGACATACACAGGGATATTCTTATCAATACAAGGTTCCATGGCAGATGGATGCAACACCTGGGCACCAAAGTAGGCTAGTTCCATGGCTTCATCATATTTGAGAGATGCGATAGGAAAGGCTTCGGGAACATGCCTAGGATCCGCAGTGTAGACTCCGTCTGTATTTTTCCACATGGTAACACGTGCAGCCTCTATCAATTTTCCAAAAATAGTAGCACTGTAATCAGAACCAGACCTCTTCAAAGTTGTGGGGACTCCTTCTTCAGTCCTTGCTACGTAACCTGTCACGACCACAATTGGGGGGTGTTTTGAAAAATCAACTTCATCTATGGAGGGCGCCTGCTGATGCTTCGCTACCTGGCCCAGCAATTCCTCCTCAGCTTGATCGTTCCACCAGTCGGATAGTTTTTCAAAGGTGATGTCCCACACAGGACACACTCTGCCAGTCGAAGCAGCAGATCCCTTTTCGCCCAATCCACTATTAGCACCAGAACTTTTGACGCGGAGAACATCTCGAGCATCCAACCAGGTTGTAGGAATGTTGGCAGGATGTGTTTTCAAGTAAGCAAACAACGTTTGCGCCGACCAAATCTCACCGTATCCGGTCACAACTTCCAGAGAAACTGCTGGTACAGTACGAATCATGCGTAAGGATGCTACAATGCTCCAAATGTCTTGTTGATCCTGTCGAAATCTTGCCACGATTGGATCGGTAATGTAAGGCTGGTCTGGTACCACATCCATTAAGATATCAATTTGACTGGACACGGCTTCTTCCAATGCTTGCTGCGCCTTGTCACCATCCTCCAACGCACAATCCACCACTTGGACCAGCAGGTCGGTCATACCGCCCTTTGCGCTCACAATCGCCATGGTAGGAATATTCGTCACGGAATCTTCGGTACGGCCCCTGGATTCCTCAATCAATAAATTGCCGACCGTCCTGTACAGATCCGCTGTCGCCAAGGAAGCACCGCCGAATTTGTGGACTTCCCAAGGATTGTCACTTCCCTTTGGAAATTGCAATATCTTCTGGTGAGAAGAAGTTTCTCTCTCGAAAGGAGATATTGGAGGAACAGGAAGGTTGAATATGGTTCGAATACCACCACTTCTATCGGTTCCTGTCGCATTGAATGTCTTGAAATTACCAGGATTATTATTATCTACAATGCTTGTGCTCATGGATAAACAACGAATCGGTGGCTGATGATGAGCAATGTCGATCGGGGAAAAGGCGTTGGTATATGCCGTGGATGAGAAAGCCACAAATACAGCAGCGGACAGCATCCTAATAGTGTTTAATAGCAGTCTTGTCGAATAGCTTGAAGTATCTTTCATGTTACAAGGTTTCCGCCATTTAGGTTTCTTATTATTGGATTTTTGTCTTTTTTTTTTTTTTTTTTTTCGTCGTTAAAAATGCAGATAAAAAATGCATGGCTTTGGCTCGAGTGAAGAATGCGAAATTCTCATTTCAGGAACCAAGAGCAAAAAAAGGGTTCGGAGTAGTCTAGACTACAGTGTGTACCTGGTATCTCAAACTTTTGCATTTTCACTCCTCGGCACTCGTCACCTTCAATTCTACAGTTAGTGAGAAACCAGCGGTTAGAGAAACGAGCTTCCAACGAGGATACCTACCAAATAGCTCGCAAGATACTAGGTACTGTAGTTTGTTCCAGCCATATTATTTAATGAAAGTTCTGCATTAGATTGGCATAAGTGTCTTTGATAGAGGTGGTAGCAGTTGTAGTAGCCAGTGCTTGACTCCTTGTCTGCCTCTTGTTATTATTTATTTGAAAAATGATACTAAAATTTGAACATCTAATTTACAGGTATCACAACTATGGCACCCGCAGGGCGCCAAGGTCACCCGAAGGCAACCATTGGCACCCCGAAGGGTGACAGAGTTGATCACAACCGGACCACACCCTCCATGGAGGAGGATAGGATCTACTATTTAAATTGGGTGACGCGCACCCAGGGTTTGAGTTACAATTGGTGGGTTGTGGAAGTTGGAGGATTTGGTTTGTTATAAAAAGTTTCCCAGGGGCTCCATGCCCCACCAATAGTCAATCTGCAGTCAGGGCTGTATTGTAACTCCTCTTTGTCAAAATATACTTGTACGTATTGATCCAACACCTCATAAGGTTGGCCTTGAGCTGGAGCACTGTTTCTATAGGCTGGTCTAGAATATATTGGAACTCTGGAAGTACTTCGTCCTTCATTTCATATAGCTGTTGGATCTCCCGTACAGCTTGTCTGGTTGCTGCAGTTTGTCTAGTTGCAGCATCGTGGCCATGTCTGTCATCATTTCTGGCCTGCCGGGCCATAAGGTATCATTGTAGGTATGTATCTGCGAGGTTGGTTGTCCAGGTTTGACCATTGGAGGTCTTGGTGACTTCTTCCAGGTTCTCATCTATGTATTGTGTAAATTTCTGTGTGAGTCTGGCTCTCATCATATTGTCTAGGCCTATCAGCTGTTGTGAGAACCAAGCCTCCTGGAGTTCCACTGGGTATTGAAAAATGATACTAGTAATGGATTAGAAACCAAACGTGTTCAGATCGTCTCACCGAGTGCATTTTGAAGTGGAAGTATCGCGCACGAGAGGAAGCTCATGTTCCCTTCTAAAGCGCCGTAGAGGCAACAACTTCGCTGTCCGAATTTTCAATGATACTGTTTCCTACCTGCAGAAGTTTCTTTTTGGCACCTTTCAAAATGTAGATTCCGCGTCCGTAAGTCGCAGCCACCAATCGATCCGACGTAGGTTCATAATCAATGTCTGCCGTCAATACAATGGGAAACTCTTTGCAAGTACCCAAACGAGTCCATTTCTGGTGGTCTGGTTCTCTCGTTGCTGTAACAAGATCTTCTGACAAAAACGAGACAAATATGCCATTGCTTGTCCCAACCAGCAACGCTAGAGTCAAACGGCCATCCTCCTGTAATGGAAGATCCAACAACAACATTCCACTAGGTCTGACTTTACCAGACACACCTGAAGCAGTGCGCAGGTTTCCGGTGATATTATGCCATGTTTTCCCTGCGTCCATGGTGACAAAAATAACTTCGTCGCCCGAATTGTTGTCCACACTTGGCCATCCGGTGACGGCAACAATACGAGAGTCACTCGGTGACACTGCCATGGAAACGGTTCTAGCATGCGTGAGTGGACCTAAAATTCGCACTCCAATGTTGAAATTGTCGTATTCTAGAGTCACTGGAGCTGCAAAAGATACTGGCAGTGACCTTTCTACCATGGTACTATTGAGGCCTTGGTCGATGAGGCTGCGCACGTACAGATGGGTATTGGATATTCCCAACAATAGATTGGGATCTGCCTTTCCATCTGTGTAGCCTCCAGATACAAAGTCCATAATCATTGCACCAGAAGGATTTTCTTGAAGTTTCGTAGGAGCTTCAATGTCATCTTTGCCTTTCACTGAGTAAGGTATGCTAAATTGATAGAAAGCGCTAGGTCGACTTGCCGATGCATTGGCCCAGAAGTGAAGAAGTGTTGGGTCCTGACGATTCAGCGTGTAAGGTTGCACAAAAAAAGGAAACGACGATGCCTCCGGAAAGTACGTTTCGACGTCGATCTGTATAAAGTTATCGCCTTGAGCAAAGCATAGACCACCGCAATCATCATTATCGTCGTCGTCGTCATCGCCGCTGTCGGCAGTGCTGGTAGTTGCAGTTCTCTTTGAAGTAGGATCGTTTTCAATGGTTCCAACTCCTAAGAACTGAGTTGTCCCAAACAGGCGACTGGGGCTTGCTTGACTGTCGACTGTTGTCACAGTTCCATCGCCTTCTACAAATCCAAAGCCGACATTCAAAGGAGTGGAATTCATCTTTGTCACGATGGCACAGTTGTCTTGTGCTCCCATTACATATCGGCCATCGTTGGGATCGTAGTGGGCAGATATCAGCTCCAATCCGGAATAGTCTCCATTCAGGGAAATCCATTTTCCGCCTTCTTCGCGGGGTTTGATACGTGCAAATATGCCTCCATCGGAAACCAATAAAAGCCGACCGTTATCCCAGGCGTAGTTGCGACAATCTCCATGAGGAATCGACCCATCTATGACATCTGGTGCATCCCATAGTTTGGTCCAGCTGTCTGTCGTGACGTTTACTCGCCAAGCAAGGGCTCCAGCATTGCCTGCTACGTAAAGTAAATCACCATATTCAGGATCTCCCAACAGTGCCATTCGATCCTTGGGCATACTATCTTCGTCCATCCGCGTGGGTTGCTTGAGCTTTCTCCATTCACCAACACGTTCTTGAAAGACAAAGATTTCCGAGTCAGTATTGTTGGGCAATCCACCTGGAAGCCTTGTCAATCCACCTATCACCAGCTCCCCATTCATGAGTGTGGTGGCGCATGTATAAAATGGAACAGCTCCTTTGGTCCACGCAAGAGGGAGATTGAGAAAGGTTTTACCCCCATCGGTAGAAAGAGATGCCGTGACGTTGGAAGAATGTCCATGAGTGGCCAAGATTAAATTTGCTGAAGCATTTCTACGATTATTCACAACAGGTGTGATAGCACCAGACGTGTCCCACAAGTGCGAGTCGTTCACGTTTGGAGTCAATGTAAAGGTTGGAATACAACTGACTTGATGAAACGTCTTGCCTCCGTCGTTGGTCCTCCAAATGCCACCATCAGTTCGATCCCACAGGTGTGACTGTGCCGCTACGAGGATGGTCTGACTATTAATTTCCAAGATATCAGTTACGTAATAGTTTTCCGGAAAAGATTCTATCATTTTCCATGTACGTCCTGCATCGGTTGAGACCATGATGCCACCCCAGTCTCCCGAATTCACAACATTCCAATCGGATCCTTGTTCCGACGATGTGGATCCACCACAACCGGCGTAAATGGTTGTTGGCGAAGAGGAAGATGCGCGAAGAGCCGATATAGAAGAACACGTTACTGGTTGCCCATCGAGAACATTGGTCCAGTGAACATTCTCTCCTGTGTGTAGATTGCTGGTTGACCGCCAAACACCTCCATTGACACTTCCCAGGAACCAAGCAGCCGTGCCGTCGGCGGCGGTAGTAGACACCACATTTTGTACAGCCGCGGCAGAGGCAAGTTTCGGTCCATTTCCAAATTGGTTGACATAAGTTGTAGGACCAGCAAATTCCCATCCTTGGGTTTTAGTAGTTTTAGTTGTCGAACACAACGCAGCATATCGGGTATTGTTCGAGGCATCATGCGTTGGTGTTCTTTGTTCAGGCTTGAAAGTTGCTGGTTCGTGCAACTTATTATGCCAGACGATGAATGGCTGCTTCCACAAGAGTATGCAGCTTGTTAATATCAAAACAATCGTAGTCCTTATCATCTTGTATAACAGTTTTGAAAGAAGAGAGATACTTGTTATGATAGGGTGATGATGATACGAGATACGATGATGCTGTAATGTCGTCAAAAAGATTCTCAAGTCTCAAGAACGAAAAAGAATCATTTTTTGTCACAACAACATCATTCTGTCGCAATCTGAACTGATGTGCGACCATGGTACCAAACCGTATCTTTTCAAATTAAGCCCAGGTGGACTACGGCAGTTTACCTTGTCTCCTATGATAGGACTCAGGAGTTAGGTCTCTCTCTATTAGGTCGTGTGCCTATGCTTGCTCTGTATCCACACACTAGTCTAGTT
>Ga0100380_10007538_pt1 | contig 10870 bp, 8 predicted proteins | sample CryGeymeta201504_FD_80417 | JGI IMG/M metagenome (GOLD analysis project Ga0100380, IMG submission 80417) | Groundwater microbial communities from Crystal Geyser aquifers in Utah, USA - Crystal Geyser metaG 2015-04 | ecosystem: Environmental > Aquatic > Deep subsurface > Groundwater | place: USA... | reverse complement strand
CAAGTCCACTATGGTACACCTTTTTACAAAAATTTGTAAAAAGGTGTACTTTTGGTGTACCAAGTACACCAAAGTACACCAAAATGGTACACCCAGTGGTACACCTTTTTACATATACCCAAAGTCGTGGGTCACTACTACTTACTATGCGTTGTATCAAGTTGTGGCGGAAAGACGTTTTGATAGCATGATGAGTTGCCGTTGTGGTTGAACGAAAGCCTTAACCCTCTTTTTGAAGTAGATGTGCGACATGTTTTCTGTTCTTCACGTCAGACGAACCAAGATTTTAACCAGTGTTACGCTAGCTTGCAGAGGCTTGTGCTTCAACAGTTGGTAGTATCTAAAGGATATACAGTACTGTAGTACTGTAGCAAAGTAGATCACACAATCTACTACTTTTATCCCCAATAAGCGAAACTGCTTCTCCTCCAGATAACGAATGAATGCTCTCATCGGCACAGGACCGTTGGGTCCTTTGACTTACCACAATGCACTGCTTCATTTGGTCCCTCAGGACAGAGGTGATCTCTCAGCCGCAGCATTGGACGGTAGTCCCTACGGTTTTTACTTTCAACCATCTCCTACGCATTCCAAGCGATGGACGATTGAAATTCAAGGTGGGGGCTGGTGTTACAATGAAGAGCTTTGTTGGGAACGATCCAAAACGACTCTCGGAAGCTCCAAGCATCTTCCTGCACATTATGGTTGCAAGTGCATGAATGTTAATACCGATGATGGTGGTCTCGTGGACGATTGCAATTGTATTAACATGCCCTACCTAGACGGTGCCAGTTTTACAGGATACCGTGCCAAGCCTTGGCCTGTTTCCAATACGACTGCATCCTACTCTGACACCAACAGCACCAACAGCACCAACAGCACCAATGATAAGAGGCTGTATTTTCGTGGCATTCGTAATTTTGATGCCGTGATTGAGTTTTGTTTGTGGCACGGCATGGCGCAAGCAGATGAAGTAGTCCTTACGGGTGGATCAGCTGGAGGGCTATCAACCTTTTTGCACCTGGATCGAGTAGCAACCGCTGTACAAAATCTTCAACCCAATTGTCGCGTGTACGGAGTTCCTGTGGTGGGATATTTTCTAGATCACGATACCTTTCCAGGCGTTCGTCCAACGCACACCTTGCCATCGAACTATCCTGACATGATCAAATATATTTATCATATGCAAAATCTTACCTTTGGAATGGATGGAGGTCTTACCAAGGCTTGCGAAACTGCCTTTTCTGATACGCCACATTATTGTTTCATGGCGCCTCACATGCATCCCTACATTACGCATCCTTTTTACATGTTCAATAGCAAATTTGATTTTTGGCAATTACGGAACGAATTACAAATTCATAATTGGACCACGAATTCTGCGCAAGCCAAAGCGGTTGTACAATACGGAATGGATTTTGTTGATCAATTTGTAAGTATTGAACATGCCGGCCACAATGGTGCCTTCATTACTAGTTGCATCTGTCATGGCTGTGATTGGTACAGTACGGCCTACGTCGATGATAACAGTAGTGATTCGAAATTGTCACCTTTGCAACACTATGCCAAATGGGTGCACGGCGAGACATCCGGATTCGATTCGATTTATATTGACAAAGAAATTATACCAAACCAAGGTGGCAAGCTGGACGGAAAAGATAGATGCGAACCTTTTTTCCCCTCATCATTTTCCTGGGATGAACAAAGATTGTTTGAAACAGTAAAAGTGAAAGCAATAACAGAGAAATAATACAAATACGTTTTACTACACTGCTTGCTTTCACCTTAGTCGGTGATTCAACTTTGCACCCATGCGTTCGTCGTTGCGATTGACAAATAGACCAAATATAATCCTTGACATCCAGCCAGGATCAAGGACGCTAGGTCTTTGCCGCCGCGAAGTATAGTAGGATAAAATAGCTGAGGAATGGAAAAACCCGCAAACACCAAGGTTATCGCCATCCGACACAGTTGGCTCGACCCGTGCGTTGCTACCGCCCACGATAGCATAGCCACCATCATTTCACGTACAGCCCAAATAAGTAGAAATTCGTCGGAATGTCGGTCCAATGTTTCTCTTCCGTCGGTATGGAGAAAGGTTTCAAACAGTACAAATTGAATAGCCATTAACAGCATACCAATAGAGACCGATTTAAGGGCATTGCGAGGAGTAAATATCCCATTAAAGGCTGTTGATGGCGACAACGGCGACGCAAAGTTGTCATCAATATCAGTGTTACCTCCATGTTGTTGTATAAGACCGGATCGAAACATTCGAAGCTTGGTTTGTCGCTCGTTCGTTTGCTTGAGAATACTATTGCGTGGTGGGAAGGATGAGGACGGAGAGTGTAGGGCGTCAATCACCACTCCTGATGGATTCAGGATCCGACATACCATTACTGTGTATACCAATAGTAGAATTTGCTTCATGTTGCTAAGATGCTTCATATTAAAGCTGTGCTATCTGCTTTTGTCGGTTTTATGATGTGATGATGTGATTTATGATGTCATAATATTATTGGTACCTGGTAGTAGACTAATACTACGCTATTATTAGAGGAAACTACTAGCTACTAGAGTACTAGGTAGTACTTTCCAGTTGATGGTAGTTGTTCAGTAGACAAATAATACGAAAAAAAAAATGAGGTTCTCAATGAAAAGCGAGATCGCGAACCCACAATCTGTTGGGTATTCTCTGATTTGCTCATATCGCAACAATTTTGACACCATGCTTCCGTACCTCACAAGAGATCATAATACCTACGAAGCAACCAAACAATACTAAAAATTAGATTTTAAAATCCCATAGTCTAATCTATGAAACAAGATGACAATCCAAACATTGAGCCTCTCCGTTTCCTCCCCGCCAAAGGCAGCAAAGAAAGTGGTCGGAACTAGTGGTGACATTTCTAATATTCCTGGACTTTGGGTTCCAATCGAGCTCGCCAATAATTGTTCGGAAGAAGGAATTCATATTGAAAGTGACGATTTAAGTCTTACCAATGCCATCCGCAGACATTTTCTCGAGCATTTTGGTCATCGCGATTTGAAAGGCATTGTTTCCGATTACGCCAACGATGCCATCTTGATCGTTCATGGTCAAGACAAAGACAAGCTCACCACAAAGTACCACGGTCACGACGAGATTCAGTCCTATTTTCAGCAAGTCTTCGACATTCATCCCAAGGGCGAATCGAGCTTTTTATTAAAACAGATTGCCATCGAACAAAAACACGGAACCTGTATTTGGTCCGCCAAGACACCCTCGCTGGATGTGACAGAAGCTACGGATACGTTTGTGTTTGATGTCAATGGCAAGATTAGCAAGCAATTCTTTAGCTGTGAATCCTGTGAACGCGAGGACCCTGGAACATCGCGCGTGGTTCGACGAGGTAGCGAGGAATGTGCTGAGTTCTTCAAATAGTCGTATACGAGAGGATAATTGTTGAGCTATGTGCAGGTGCCGTTTGCAACATTTACGGATAATCTTACATACTGTGTAGTTACCTACTGGTAGAAATCTGCTGCGCTTCTAGTAAGACGCGTAAGTAGCTCTAGTCATTAGACGCTGCAACGCTTCAACGTAGTTCTGTTTGTGAAACAGACGCAAAAGAAATCTTTAAAGAAAGCATTGCTAGGTGGCCTTTTTGCAGCCAGCGCATATCGAAGAGCCGCGAAGGTATGATTAGTGATTAGTAGTACCAGAAACTTCGTGAAGGCACCAGGCAAATTATGCACTAAACTCTGTATTAAGAGTTTCACAGCAGAAATGAATATGAGCACGAATACTACTTACTTCTTCTCTTGTTCTGTTGCCTGTTCGGCCCAAAATACCGGTAAAGTAGACACGCCGCTTGAGTGCATAAAATATTACTACAGCATATATCCTTCATTTAAAAAAGTCAATTGTAAATTCATACTGTATTTTTGTGTTCTGTCGGAGGAAAACTTATCATAAAGATGTCATTTTTTGGTCAGCATTGGCAGCACCGTGAGACCATTGTTCGGAAACTCGAGCGTCACTACCACTACTACATAACCAGCGTGCTGCTTATGCAAAAAGACCTACGCTAATTTTGATTTCACTCTATGACGTTGATTGCACTTGTTGCCTGGTGATAAAATCAGGGGATACAGAGGAAGCATTTTCGGTGGCATCCCTCACTGCAAATTTTTGCTTCTTACTGAAAAGTTCAAATAAATTTCTGAGACGACGTTGTTTTTATTTAATTTATTAAAGTTTACTTTATATTGAATAAGTAATATCTAGAATGTGTAGTAAGTATTTGATGTGCAAATGTAAAATGCTTGCTGAATCACTCGTTGTTCCTATCGAGCCGGAGACTTGTTTCGAGGCTTCTTCCGGGGTGGCGATTTCTTTTGTAACATGCACAAGGAAGGACTGCCCGAGCGGCTTCTCTGAGCCTTGCCGTCAGGTAGTGGCAAACGTCCAGAGATTTCCAGCTCGCGCAGCTCATCTCTCATACTGGCGATCTCCTGATCCATTTGCTTGACGTAGGACTTCTTCGCACCAGACCGAGCCAGGTTCTTCTTTCGGTGCCCAAACAAACGCGTACGAAACAAACCTTTATGGTTACCGCCAATGAGCTTCACGCTACACTGTCGCTGGGGAATTTCGTCTGCGGAATTGGTAACCGACTCCGTCACCTCTGTTTCTTCTTCCAACTCCATCGTTTCCATCTTGCTGCCTTCGATTCCTTCTTTCTTCTCATGCTGGCGAAGCGCCTCTTCCGTAATCGTCCTTTTCAATGCAGCAGGAGGAAGAAGAACATCTTCGTGATTATCCGAACCTGCCTTGACAACTTCTGCTTCTTCTTTTTTCACTTCCGTGTCTTGGGAAGCAGAATTGGTAGCACTGGAAGGACCCTTGGTAGTATTAGCAAAGCGCTTAAACACATCTTGCATCTGTTTCATTTGATCATTAATCGCCTTGATTTTTCCACTGTAATCTGGACGGTCTTTCGTCTGTTGCTTCGCCTCCTGTTGACGTCGAAGTTCCTTCAAATCGTTCATGCGCTGATTCAATTCTTGCATCTCATTGTCAATATTCTTGAGACGTTGCTGCTGAATATGAACGCTCAAAGCGCGACTAAGGTCAAGACTGTCGGAACGGCTCCGAGCTGCCACGTTCAAAGCCAAGAGGCTTTGCGGGTTTGCCGTAGGAGACATCGGTACAAATCTTTGTGACCACAAGGGAATATAGGAGGATGGGCCAAGAGTGGGGGAAGTAGCCGTGCAACTACTCATCCGCATGCCAGGTACTGAGTTTGACCTGGTATTACATGTCCCTAGCACATTTCCGATGTCGTTTGCGTCGGTGTAATGAGCCATGGTGGTTAATCTGATGTGATGATAATATTATTCTCTTCTGAGTCTATTTGTGTTTGCAGTGAAGCCAGCAATCAAAATGTGATGAATTATTCTTTGCAATCCAAGCGGAAAGGCCTCACAGCAAACCAGCTTTTTCTTACGTACCGTACCAGGTAGCTATAGGTTTAGGCCTAATCGTATCTTTAAGTATCTTTCATTGTTACAATAATTATTATGGTTCTACAGTTAAAATATGGTTTTTATCAAGCATAATAAGCCTTTTTATTTTCGCTGAGAACAAATCTTTATGCGAATCTGAGTGATCATGCACCCTCCCACGGTGATGTCATCATGGAGCAGCACTTCTAGCCGACCGCACATGAGTTCTTTTGAAATCAGTAAAATCTCTCATCACCATCCCAAAATTGGGGCCTTCTCAATTCCGCTCAAGAGAATCATCATCATTCTGTTCGCGTGAATCTACTCCGTAATAAATAATCACGAATGCCCGGGGGGACCATAGAGCGCCGGAATTTCAATAGACCGCACACGTTTTCGTTTTCTCGCCCTAAAATGCGATCTATTTGGCGGATCGCATCGACGACACAGCCATCATCAATGCAACTACAGTACTGCTGCCGTACTGCCCTCTTATCACCACTTTCATGATGGGATCGCTTCCATTGGAAAGAATTCTCATCCTCAATTTTTGATTGCCACAAACGAAGAATAAATAAATAAATAATGAACAAACACAAAAAATATATATCATGACCAAGTTTCATTGTACCATTCAACTGCTGTTTCTGCTGCCGCTGTTTTTGCTGCCAGTCGTTCAAGGATTTGTTCCATTCGTCCGACAGCAGAGCCTGTTACAGTATAGTACGCGTCTGCGGGATTCGGAAAAACCAGATGCCAATTTTGAAGAAATTGTATTGAGCTCCAATGCAATGAATGATACTGTACCCGCTCACTTAGATCCCTTTAAAGTATCGGTGAATCACGACGATAAGGAATTGTGGTACGATACCAAACATGGAGGGTTTGCCGAAGCCTCCGAGGACGGTATTGCCTTTCCCATTGATACCATTTTGGAACGCTCGTTGGATACCATCGAAGATGCCGTTTTGCACGCCCGTCGGATCCCGTACGAAAAGGGATGGCTAACGATGGAGAATACTTTAGATCAGGGGGGAAAGGACGAAAGACCTACTGTGGTGGTTCTCGGAAGTGGATGGGCCAGTCATGCTTTGATCAAAGTGGCGGATACGTACAAACTAAAATTGATCGTCGTATCTCCAACGAATCATTTTGTGTTTACGCCCAGTAAGTCATGACTACTCGTTGTAGTGCATACGTGCGTGTGTGCATGTGTTTTTGTCTAGCAGGGGTGTTTCCTACAATGCTAAATCTTGCTATTTATAACATTTTTTGGCTTTTTTTTGTTCTTTCCTTTTGCAGTGCTCGCATCGGCAGCAGTAGGAACGGTCGAATATCGCAGCATGACCGAAGCTGTTCGGGCTGCCAATCCCATGATTGAAAATTATGTTGAAGGAAAAGCTGTCGATATCGATATTGAGAGCCAAGTTCTCAAAGTAAAGTTAGAGCATTTGCTCAAGGATACTCGTAATATTGGCGGAACCAAAGACAGCAACGATGAACCTGTCTCGTTGATGAGAGAAATTCATTACGACAAATTAGTTGTGGCAGTAGGATGCAAAGTCATGACATCGATTGTGCCAGGTGCAGAAGAATATTGTTACAAACTGAAAACGTGCGATGATGCACGTCGATTGCGAACGGCCATTGGAGAGTGCCTGGAATATGCCAGTCAACCTGGAGTGTCTCCCTTGAGTGATTTGTCGGAACAAGAAGCCAGGAAACGAAAGGAAGCACGTCGAAAGCGATTAACGTGGGTCATTATTGGGGGTGGACCCACAGGCGTGGAACTTTCCGGTGAGATTAGCGACTTAATCAAAGACATCACCAAAGAGCGCCAAGGTGCTTACAACAAACTACAAGGAGAAGTACAGATTATTCTGGTCGAAGGAGGACCATGCCTAGTCCCGCCGTTTGAGGAGGGTCTAAGGGAGCATGCCCTTTATTCACTGACTAATGAAGGCGTTGACGTGCGACTCAATACGTTCGTGAAAGAAGTAGGAGATGGTTACATCAAACTGCAGCACAGAAATGGTGGTGATATCGAAACCATTGATATCGGATTCAGTGTTTGGGCAGCCGGAATTACACCTTCGGCCTTCGTGGAGACACTACTGTCCAAACTGCCAGAAGAAGCCAAGGGAGATCGTGGACGTGTGAAGGTCGACAAATGGTTGCGTTGTCCAACTCCAACCAAGGATTCATTTGGATCTATCCTTGTCATGGGAGATGCGGCGGGTTTTTCAACACGAGGGGGCCAAGTGTTGCCACAAACAGCTCAAGTGGCTGCTCAACAGGGTGCCTTTGTGGCCCGCATGTTAGATCGTGGATACAATTTGTCCGTGACACCACCCCTCCTAGACTATAAAAATGAAGAAGACGGCGCGATTAGTACCTGGTTGTCAGTCCGAGGTCTCGAAGAAGCACCAGGATTCAAGTTTCTCAATCTTGGAATCTTGGCGTACCTGGGAGAAGGCAAGGCGCTGTCGCAGATCCAGGTTGGCGACGTACCCATCATGAGTTATGCAGGTAGCGTCGCGTTCATGCTTTGGAGATCTGTCTACCTTGTCAAACAGGTTGCAACCCGCAATCGTGTGCTTGTTCTTTTTGACTGGTTGAAGTGCAAAGTATTCGGGCGCGACATAACTCGGTTGTAAACTCAGCACGCCCGATTTCAGTCGGGATTCAAAGACAGGAGACAGGATTGTCGATGTAAAGGACTCACATGATCTGGACGCATATTTGCCGTCGAACGCAATACATTCCCCGAACTTTTCCCACTTCTTCATCCTTTGTGAAAAAAACCAACAAAAATTAATAAACTTCAAAACTTAATACACTACTAGACATTAGACTACTAACAACTACTAATAACCAAATTTATCTGTTTCCGTGGAGTTTGCCTCAGTGTACGTTTGCTGACTGTGAGAAGCTCTTCTCGCCTGCCCTTGACCAGTATTTCTTCTATCTTGCAGAGGATAACATGCATCCCGCCGTCCTCGGAATTCAATTACCAACATCAGCAGCAGCAGCAGCAGCACCTGCTTTGAGGAGAGTCTTTTTCGTCACGATCATGGCGGCTTCTTTTGCTCGGCAAACAGCTGCCATGTCAACATCATCTGCCAGTAGTAGCCGGGGTCAAGCCTTTGCTTCCTCTCTACCGCCACTTCCCGCTTTTACTAAGAGATTAATATTGGCACGACACGGGCAAACCGATTGGAATGCTCAAGGTCTCATGCAAGGTGGAGGCTTTGACATCGAACTTAACGCCGAGGGACGGCAACAAGGCCAGCTTTTGGCTGATGAATTATCGGAATTAATAACCAGTAATAGGAATGTTGCAATTGCATCGAGTCATTTGAAACGGGCCTTGCAGACGGCCTCGTATCTATGGACCGATGAGCATCAACAACCACTGAAATCAGATGCTCGATTTGGGGAGATGCGATTTGGAGATTTCGAAGGACTGGCCATTCATGGACCAAAAGCCACAGAAGAAACCAGATCCAAGTTTCAAACCATGCAAGAAAAAATGTCGTCCGATATACATTTCAGAATGCCTGGTAACAATGCCGAAAGTACCCTGGAGGTTTCTCAACGTGGTGTCGCAGGCATTACTGAACTGCTGGTAGACTCTTCTGATTTGAACGAATCATTGTTTTGTGTAGTAGCTCATGGTCGGTTCAACAAAATATTACTGTCATCTCTACTTTACAACGATCCCAGTCGGTACACGGAGTTCGAGCAGAGCAATACTTGCATTAATGTATTGGATTACAATAAACAGACTGAACAATGGAAGGCTGTTGTACTGAATTATACGGATCATGCTCCCACAGCTTATGCCAAATTTGCATTGTCGTAAACAATTGCCAAAACAGCACCTACGGCGGATGTTATCGGAATAGATAGTGCCAATAAAATAGTGCCAGGAATGAGGAGACGCCTGCTCATCGACAAATAAGGTTTGAAATGCTTGTTTTTGTTTTATTTAATGGTTGCAAAGAAGTACAATTGATGTTGCATTACTAGATATTGTATTGTATACAGAACGTAGTACTACTACTATTACCACAGAAAGGGTATTACAGCAGTTCTTTGTCGTGGATACTTGTCCCCAAAGTTATGAAGATACCACTGATGATGTGCAATGGCCCGGGGGATCAAATTGGCAGCCGTAAAGGTAACGAAACTCCATGCGGCGGGAGAATTCCAGCATGCCACAGCGAATCCGGTCCATTCGATGATTTCACCCAAATAGTGTGGATTCGAAACGTAGGTAAAAAGTCCACCGTACGGAATCACGTACTCGCTACAACTGGTGCTAGTAGTAGTAGTAGTAGTAGTAGTGATGGTATGCTGGTTATGGTTATGGTTGGGTTTTCGTAAATTCCGTAATATATGATCGGAATGCCAATTGATGAGTACCCCCATCACAAACAGTAACAATCCGAACAGAAAGGTAGGACTGCGTTCGTATCCGTCGGGAAATATAACAAATTGACACAATGCTCGTGATTGTAGGTATCCATTCATATGCGTGTATAAATGAGCACTCAAACAAATTTCCAATGGTAATGGTTTGCTGTACGGATTGAGTGTTAAAGGATATATAATGGCTCGATTGATGTAATGTCCCGCAAACAATGCCAACAATATTGCATTGGGCAATGGCAAAGAACTACCAGTGTTTGTAGTAGTTTGTGTTTGGATGTCTTCGTCGCTGTTGTTGTTGTTGTAATAGTAATAATAGTAATAACATACAATTACCCAGAATAAATTAGGAATTTCGAACAAACACCATCCTAATCGTGGAGGAACAACAGGTCCTAATAATGTTGAAAATGTTTTGCCCCAATTTGCTGGAAAAATGTACCGTAAGAATAAAAATGTTATGGGTGATATCAGGTATATGATACCAATACATAATCTGGAATGAAACATGTATTCTTCTTCAATTGTATCATACCCAAAGAATGGAGGAATGGAAGACGATAACAACGTAGGAGTTTGCTGCTGTGACATTTTTGTTGGTTGGTGATGGTGAAAGTGGTAGCTTATTATCACGGGAGTAGCAAGTAGGAATGATTGTTGCTGTTCTCTACTAGACTCGCTACCCTAGCTGGTACTACTAGTAGACTACTCTAGCTGTTGTTTTTGTTGGTTGTAGCTGGTGATACTACGGTAAGAGCGAGCTTTCGCTCGGTGGTAGTAGTAGTCTAGTACTGTAGTACTCCGTACTAGATTAGCTACTACTGTAGTACATCAGAGAAGAGCACCCTACGTATGGCAGAATTTCTCTGTAAGGGTTACAGAGATATCTGCCATGCCCGGGATATTTTACATAACACAAATCTTTTAGTTTCTCTAATATAGCATT
>Ga0100380_10007531_pt1 | contig 10873 bp, 11 predicted proteins | sample CryGeymeta201504_FD_80417 | JGI IMG/M metagenome (GOLD analysis project Ga0100380, IMG submission 80417) | Groundwater microbial communities from Crystal Geyser aquifers in Utah, USA - Crystal Geyser metaG 2015-04 | ecosystem: Environmental > Aquatic > Deep subsurface > Groundwater | place... | reverse complement strand
CGTGTTGTTGGCGAAGGCAAGCCAGAGTTGGTTTTAGGAGATATTAAACGGTTTTCAAGCAGAAAATTAATCGAGGCCATTCAAAACAATCCTAAGGAGAGCCGAAAAGAGTGGTTATTGACCAAGTTTAAAGAAGCAGGTTTACAATCATCAAACGTGAAAGGCTATCAGTTTTGGCGGCATGATAATAAGCCGATTGAGCTTTGGAGTAATAAAGTGATTGATGAAAAAATATCATATACACACAATAATCCTGTTGAAGCAGGATTGGTTTTCAAACCTGAAGATTATCTCTTTAGCAGTGCCCGAGATTATGCTGGTGAAAAAGGATATTTGGATAATGTAATCGTTGCAAGAAAATGAGAAAGATGATAGATACTACTGAACCACGCGAGAGGACTCGCGCGGCAGCCTGGGCTAACACTGAAAACAAGAATCTGATTGGTAAACCGCCACAAAAAATATCAAGTAATATACTATTGAAAGAATCTGAATAGAATTAAGTTTTCTCTCAACAATTAATTTGATTACCCAAATTAATACGAACAATATTCCCAGGTAGCTTAATACCCACATTGCAAGGCGGGTGGATTCCCAGAACCAAATTTCGAAAACCAAATAAGATAAAAAGGAACTTAAAAGATGAAAAAGTCCTAAAAAATCAATCCACTTAGCAGTAATAAATCGAATTAAAGCCTTCATTATTTCGTATAGTCATTTATTAATTTATCATCAACCTTTAACCCTTCCGAGTCATTGGGTTCTGGGTAACATAATATGAAAAGACCTTTCGAAAACGGAAGGTCTTTTTTGTTTTCAGGAGTAAAATTGATCACCAAATGAGACGAGCTTGAGTAAATGTATATTTATCATCATTGAGTTTAATAAATGCAATAATGAAGTACTTATTTCAAGATAGTTTTATGCAGGATGAAATATTTCATGCAAATAAGGATTCAATCCAAAACGAATCCATTGAACCTATTTTAGATTCGGAGCTTGAAGAACTCTTTGAATCTATTGGTGGCTCTTCTTTTGAGTATGGTTTAATCAGATTTCATAATAGATCAACTTGCTCAATTTGGACGAAAGCATTTTCAAACTATTACCCAAATATCAAATCCAAGTTCTGGTGTTTCGCATTTGATTGGCTAGGCCGTCAATACGCAATAGTTGAGAAAGAGGAATTGATTTTTAGATTCGACATCGTTACCGGTGAGTATGAAAAATTACAGACTTCTCTCGCTCAATTTTTAAATCAGTTGCTTGTTGAACACAAAGAAGGAATACTGGATACTGATAAATTTGAAAAATGGCGGAATCTTGAAAATGCTCGGCAACTAGGTTTAAACGAATGTATTGGAAATGTGATTTCACTGCTTCTCGGTGGAGAGGAGGAAGTTTGGAATTTAGAAATTCAGGATATGGAAGTTCATGCTGAATTGAGTCATCAGATTTATTGCAAGGTTCATGGAATTCCTTATAGTCCACATTCATTTTGAAACCGAACGGGACGTCTCGTCAACCTCACAACCCCATCCATTTCCGATCATTCAAATATTTTCCAATCTAATTGTGAGCCTTTTCAAATGGATTTATCCATTTTCGTGGTCTCAAATTCTAACGACATGACAAAATCAGCTTCTTTCTGGGGTGGCATTGCAGTTTGCCTACTGGTATTCACATTATTTACACTTACTACTACGCGTTCGCACGAAGGTGCTGACCATGGTTCTGGACACGATATGGAACATCATGAAGGTACACAACATGCCGAAGGTCATGGCGAACACGGTGGCCACTAAGTTTTAAAAGACATTCAAATACTTTAAAAAGCCTCGCAAAAGCGGGGTTTTTTTATGTTTTGGTTATTTGAGATTGTTCGCTTATCGCGAAAGCGAAGTTTTTTATTTGATTCAAACCACGAATAAACTACTTTAGCGTTAATGGCTTCGTTAGCACATATCTGGCAAGACTTTACGCATTTATTGTTTCCATACAATTGCGCTGGTTGCTCTTATGCTTTAGATGAAAACGAGCACATCATTTGCAAACATTGCATCGAAAATTTACCCCGTACTCTTTACTGGACTTACCCAGATAATACTGTTGCAGCAACATTTTATGGAAGGCTTCCGTTGCACAATGCTTGTTCCTTCCTCTATTTTACCAAAGGCGGCAAAGTGCAAGAAATGCTGCATCACTTAAAATATAGCAATAGACCAGAAGTAGGGCAGATGCTGGGTCGGCTTTTTGGAGAACATCTTTCAGCATCGGTTTATCAGGATATTGACTGCATTGTTCCAGTTCCGCTGCATGCTAAGCGCTTAAAAGTAAGAGGGTATAATCAGTGTGATCATATTGCCCTTGGTTTAGCAGAAAGCATGCAAAAGCAATACTTAACTACTGCGGTTCAGCGTATTAAAGCAAACGAATCGCAAACAAAGAAAGGGCGGTATGACCGATGGATAAACGTTCACGAACTTTTTCGTGTGGTGGAGCCGCAGCGTATTGCCAACAAACATGTGCTTTTGGTTGATGATGTGGTAACCACTGGCGCCACGCTTGAGGCTTGTGCTAAGGCTTTGCTGCTTGTGCCAGGTGTGAAGCTTTCTGTGGTAACCATCGCTTGCCCCAGCATTGTGTAGCCATGGATAAGGCTATATTTGGCGCCACTTATGGCAGAAAGTATTTTAATAGATCAATCCGCAAGCAAGGCGCAAAAATATAAGCAGCTTTTACCTCAAATCAAAGCCTTGATAGGCGATGATAGAGATGAAGTTGCGGTATTGGCCAATGTTGCTGCGGCATTGCACCATTCCTTAGCATTTTTTTGGACAGGCTTTTATTTAGTAAAGCAAAATCAATTGATCTTGGGCCCGTTTCAAGGACCGGTGGCTTGCATGACTATTGCCATAGGTCGTGGTGTTTGCGGAAGCGCTTGGCAGCAAAACCAAACCTTAGTAGTGCCAGATGTGGATCAGTTTCCTGGCCATATAGCTTGCAGTGGCGATAGCCGCTCAGAAATTGTGGTAGTGCTGCGCAGCGCAAATGGAACCATAAAAGGTGTTTTGGATGTAGATAGCAGCGAGCTAAACACATTTGATTCAATTGATAAACAATACTTAGAGCAACTCTGTGACTGGATTGGGCAACATATTTACTAAAGCATTTGGCATTGCGTGTTTAGCACTGTTAGCTGTGGCTTGCGCTAAGCAAATTGCGCCAACTGGAGGCGATAAAGACGTTACTCCGCCAAAAATTTTGTCAAGCTATCCATTAAATGAGTCAGTAGATTATCATGAAAATGAAATCATATTGGAGTTTGATGAGTATGTGGTAACACAATCTTTGATCAATGAAATAGTGATTTCACCACCACTAGAAAAAGATCCTGAGGTAAAAATGAAGGGTAAGAAAGTGGTGATTTCTTGGGAAGACACCCTTGCTGGAAACACTACTTATATGTTTCAAATGGGCGAAGGAATCAAAGACCTGAATGAAGGAAACCCGCTGGATAGTAACATTTTTGTGTTTTCTACAGGAAGCTATATCGACTCTTTTTCACAATCAGGAAAAGTGATCAACGCTTTTACACTAAAGCCGGTAGAAGATGCTTTGGTAATGCTTTACAGAGCAAATATCGATTCATTACCCAAAACCCGAAATCCAGATTATTTCGCAAAGACGGATGCAGATGGATTGTATAAGATTCAATATTTGGCCAAAGGTGATTACAAAGCATTTGTGCTGCTACCGATCAATAAAGGCTATAAGTATGATTTGCCACGAGAAAGCATTGCTTTTAGCGACACATTAGTTTCGGCAGTATATGTTCCGAAGCCGCGTATTATCAAGGATACCAATGCTTTGGATTCATTGGTTCAAGATTCTGTTTCGATGGCAGTAGATACTTCAAAAGTAGATTCGGCTAAGATTGAACGCCCTTTAAAACAGATTGAAACGGTATTTAAACTGTTTGTGCAACAAGACACAAACCAGTATTTGAAAGGAAGCGGACAGCTTACCAATAGAGGAATTTATTTGAGTTTTAACAAGCCAGTGAAAGAGTTGGTGGTTAATGCCCTTGACGGAACCGATGTAAGCGTTTGGAAAGAAAATTGGGCACCTGAGTCAGATTCTGTGGTGTATTGGTTTGAAGAAATAAAGGAGTATGATTCGCTAAAATTTGAAGTAATAATGGATGGTGCGGCCGATACTGTTTTCTTTAGAAAATATGTAGCCAAAATTGGAAAAGGCAAGAAGCAAAAAGGCGATAAAGGGTTTGTTCTAACAAAGAATTTTAGCAATAAACTTTTCCCAAATCAGTCGTTAGAATTGATTTCTGAAACACCCATTGCGCTGCTAAAAACAGACAGTATTATGTTGTATACAGCCAATGATACCATTGCTTTTGGCGAATATTTGTCGCGCAACAACTTTTCTTTGAGCGTCAATTACACCTTTGTTCCTGATGTGAATTACGACATCTATTTTCCAAAAGGAAGTGTAGTGGATTTTTATGGTCAAGTGATAGATAGTACTCACATTAAGTTTTCGATGTACAAGGAAGAAGAAATGGGCGTGCTCACCATCAATCATACACTGCCAGTTCAAATGCCATATATCTGGCAATTACTTGACAGCAAAGGCAATGTGATAGACGCACAGCAAGTGGAAGCGAAAGGAACGGTAGTCCACACCAATTTAGAAGCTGGCACGTATCAAATACAAATCATTTTTGACGAAAATGGCAATGGAGTTTGGGATTCTGGAATTTATGATTTGAAACAACAACCTGAGCGGATTTTGTTCTACGACCAACCTATTGAAGTTAGAGCAAATTGGACCAACGAAATCGATTGGTTGGTGGAAGAATAAAGTGTTATTTTCGGCACCCACACAGAAACGAGTTGTTATTTATGAAGCTACTTAAGGTAGCGCTGATTATTGGGTTTGTTGCCTTCTTAAGCGAGGCTAAAGCTCAATACAAAAAGCGCGATTGGCACACCTATGCCGGGCCATCAGTCGGAACCATGTATTATGTGGGCGAATTGAAAAAGACTTCACTACCTGCAAACGGATATATGCAAGCATCTGTTGGGGCGAGAATAATGACTCAATACAAGCGTGTAATTGCGCTTCAGGCGAGCTACACTTTTGGTGGTCTTTCGGGTTACGACACGTTAGTAAGTCCAGTTTTGCAGAATCGAGCTTATGAATTTACCACTAGAACCCACGATGTTGAATTCCTAGTAAAGCTGACTCTTTTAAACCATAATAAACGCGTTACACGTTCTATCAAAACGATAATTTACCCAAAATTGGTGGCTGGTTTGGGCTTTCTTAATTTCAAACCGATGCGCGAGTACAAAGGGCAAATGATTGATTTAAGAGCATTGGGCACCGAAGGTCAATATTTGAATAATGCATCTTATCCAGATCCTTATGGAAGTTGGGCTTTGGGATTGAAATTGGGTGGTGAAATAAGCATTACTACTGGGCAAAGAACCACGGTCGATTTTTATGGATATTACACCATGGCTCAAACAGATTATCTGGATGACGTTGGAGGCGGTTCACACATAGATGTAGCGGATTTGAACCAAGCAGATAATCCACAAATGCTTGCAGACTTGGCTTATGCAAGAATATTGAATGGCCAGCCAAAAGGAACACCGAGTCAAACCCGCGGAAACCCGGATACAAACGATGGTTACTTCAATTTTGGGATTGCTATTTCCTACAGATTGACAGAGCTTGGAAAAGGTAGTTCTGGAAATTCAATTCCTTGGATGAACCGCGTTAGATTTTAAGCTCGAAACGGTCTTTGTCTTTCCAAACCGTGAATTTTTCTCTGAAATCGCTAAGCTCTTGGTAAGAAAGCGTGATGGTTTCTACTCCTTCTTGGTGTGATTGGAAGTGTGATAAAAGATCTCCTTTTGGGCTGTAAACGCCACTATCCCCGCTGTGCACTATTTTGTTTCCATCTAGTCCTACACGATTTACACCAGCCACATAAACTTGGTTTTCGTGCGCGCGTGCTTCCAAAAGGGTTTGCCAAGGCTTTCGTCTGGCTTCGGGCCAATTGGCTACATAAATCAAAAGATCATATGCTGTTGCAGCTTCGGGTCGGTTTAAATCTTGGTTTCTGCTCCAAACAGGAAAACGCAAATCGTAGCAAATCAAGGGGCAAATTTTCCAGCCATTGAGCTCAACAATGAGCCGTTTTTGACCTGCAGAATAATGTGCTTCTTCGTTGGCAAACGAAAACAAGTGTCGCTTGTCGTATGTCTCGAAAGTGCCGTCTGGTCGCATCCAATACAAACGATTGTAGTAGTGATTGCCATCCTTGGTAATGATGCTTCCAGTGCAAACACAATGGTGCTTTTTAGCTAGGTTTTTCAGCCAGGTCACAGTTTCACCATCTTCAGTTTCGGCAAGAGCAGGCGCATTCATACTAAAACCTGTGGCAAACATTTCGGGCAGTACAATGATGTCTGAATCAGGATTGTGATCGATTAACAGTGCTTCAAAATGCGAGAGATTTTGGGTTTTTGATTCCCAAACTAAATCTGCTTGAACAAGTGTAATGCGTAAGTCTTTTATCGCTGTCATATCTTGGTTAGGATTTCGCCTGCCCTCAAAAGTGTTTCTTCTTCTTTAGCAAAACAAAATCTTAACACGTGATTTTGAACCGGATTGTGATAAAAAACGGATACCGGGATTGATGCAACTTTAAATTCTGCCGTCAATCGTTTGGCAAAATCAATATCATCTTCATCACTAATTGCTGAATAATCAAGCAATTGAAAATAGGTTCCTTTGGTTGGTTTGGCTTTAAATCTTGATGCTTTTACAGCAGACAAAAAGATGTTTCTTCTTTTTTGATATTGATCAGCTACATGTAAATAGTTGTCAGCGTTGCGCATGAAATCAGCCAGTGCGTATTGTATTGGACCGTTGGCCGTAAATACATTGTATTGATGCACTTTTCTGAATTCGGCCATCAAGTTTTCTGGTCCTACGATATAGCCTGTTTTCCAACCTGTAACATGAAACGTTTTACCAAAACTGTAAACGATCAGCGAGCGGTTGATTAACTCAGGATATTGAGCCATGCTAAGATGTTGTTCGCCATCAAACACGATGTGCTCATACACCTCATCACTCAAAATAATAATGTCGTTGTCTTTTGTGATTTTGATGAGTTCCTGAATGTCTTTTTCAGAAATAATAGCACCACTTGGGTTGTGTGGCGTGTTGATCAAAATCATTTTGGTGTGGCGCGTCACCACTTTTTTCACCTGTTTCCAGTCTATGCTATAATCGCTGTTTTTTAGCTGCACATAAACGGGTTTTCCACCTGCAAGTTCTACAGCTGGTGCATAGCAATCATAAGCAGGAGTGAAAATAATCACCTCATCGCCTTCAGAAACCGTAGCCATAATTGCGGTGAAAATAGCTTGAGTGCCACCTGCAGTAATCGTGATTTCTGCCTCAGGATCATATTTAGCTCCGTAGGCCTTTTCCATTTTATCAGCAATGGTTTCGCGCAAAGCCATTACACCTGCCATAGGCGGGTATTGGTTCTTGCCCGCTTTCATGTGCTTGTGAACCAAGTCAATGAGTTCTTCAGAAACTGCAAAATCAGGAAATCCCTGAGAAAGGTTTACCGCATTATAGTCTTGAGCTAACTTGCTCATTACTGTAAAAATGGTAGTGCCAACTTTTGGCAATTTTGAACTTATCGAGTTTGGATAGTGAAGCATATATATCGAGGTCGAAAGGGGCGCAAAAATAGAATGACTTTTGGCATCACACGTTAATAAACACAACTATCTATCAACAGTTTTGCCCAATTGATCGATGATAAAAACATTGCCTTTTTTTCTGGGTTTATAAAGCATGCAATCACAGATTATTGGCAACGGAAAAGTGGTGGAACTGTCCTATCAACTTTTTGACGAAAGTCATAACCATCAAATGATAGAACAAATGACAGCGGAATATCCGCTTCAGTTTTTGTTTGGCTCTGGTAAAATGCTTCCTGCATTTGAATTTGAGCTCGAAGGTCTGCCAGCGGGCGCAGTGTTTGATTTTGAATTAGATGCTTCGCGCGCTTATGGTGCTTATCAAGATGATAAACTCAAGCAAATATTTGCAGATGAGTTGGCCGAAAATGAAAATTATCCATTTGATTTAATGCAGATTGGCGATCGACTGCAACTTTTGTTGGATGGTGAGAAATACACAGGTATCGTTTCTCTGAAAACAGAACAATATTTTATTTTAGATCAAAATCACTTTTTAGCAGGAAAATCATTACGCTTTCGCGGAACGGTTCTATTCGTGCGGCAAGCTCGAGAGCAAGAATTGATAGAAGGAAGGTATATTCCGTCAGACGGATTGAGGTTTTAAAAACAGACTGCACTGATAATCAAAAAGGCCAACATTCATGAAATGCCGGCCTTTCTTTTGAGTTTTATTTGAGCTTCTTATTTCGAAATAGAAGCACTTAAATATTCACGATTCATTCTAGCGATGTTGTCTAATGAAATGCCTTTAGGACATTCTACAGCACAAGCTCCAGTATTGGTACAGTTACCAAAACCTTCTTCATCCATTTGGTTTACCATGTTTAGCACGCGATCTTTTGCTTCAACCTGACCTTGTGGTAGCAAAGACAATTGCGAAACTTTCGCTGATACGAACAGCATGGCTGACGCGTTTTTACAAGCTGCAACACAAGCACCACAACCGATGCAAGTAGCAGCATCAAAAGCTAAGTCAGCGTTTTCTTTTGGAATTGGAATAGCATTAGCATCTTGAGAATTACCAGAAGTATTTACCGAAACGTAACCACCAGCTTGAATAATTCTATCAAAAGCACTACGATCTACCGCCAAATCTTTGATCACAGGAAAAGCGTTTGCTCTCCAAGGCTCAATATGAATGGTGTCTCCATCTTTAAATTTACGCATGTGCAATTGGCAAGTAGTAACCCCACGATCTGGACCGTGTGGCTCGCCATTGATATACATAGAGCACATACCACAAATGCCTTCGCGGCAATCGTGATCAAATGCTACAGGTTCTTCTCCTTTAGTAATGAGTTGCTCATTGAGCACGTCCATCATTTCAAGAAAAGACATATGTTCAGATATTTCAGACACCTGGTAGGATTTCATTTCTCCTTTTGCAGATGGACCTTTTTGTCTCCAGATTTTTAATGTAAGATTCATGTCTCTTAACTTTTTTCTTTAAACCAATGTGATGTTCTACTTGTAGCTTCTTTGCTTTAATTCGATGTTTTCGAATTTCAATTCTTCTTTGTGAAGGACTGAATTGCGTGGATCACCTGTCCATTCCCAAGCCGAAACAAAAGCGTAGTTTTCGTCATCGCGCAAAGCTTCGCCTTCTTCTGTTTGAGATTCTTCACGGAAGTGACCACCACAAGATTCGTTTCTATCTAAGGCATCTTTTGCGAAAAGCTCACCAAGTTCTAAGAAATCGGCAACTCTTGTTGCTTTTTCAAGCTCAGGATTAAACTCGTTTACAGATCCTGGAACAAAAACATCTTTGTAAAACTCTTCACGAATTTGTCTGATCTCATCCATTGCTTCTTGCAGGCCTTGGGCATTTCTTGCCATACCTGCTTTATCCCACATTACTTTACCTAAGCGCTTGTGGAAATGGTCAACAGACTTGGTTCCTTTATTGTTTATCAAAGCTCCTAAGCGATTTCTAACTTCGCTTTCGGCTTCTTCAAATTCTTTAGTGTCGGTTGATATTTTACCTGTTCTGATGTCAGAAGCTAAATAATCACCAATGGTATAAGGCAATACGAAATAACCGTCAGCCAAACCTTGCATCAAAGCAGATGCGCCAAGACGGTTAGCACCATGCTCGCTAAAGTTAGATTCACCAGTAGCGTAGCAACCAGGTATGGTAGTCATTAAGTTATAATCAACCCACAATCCGCCCATGGTGTAGTGCACCGCTGGGTAAATCATCATTGGTGTTTTGTATGGATTGTCGTCTGTAATTTTTTCATACATCTGAAACAAGTTACCATACTTTGCTTCGATCACTTTTTCACCCAATTCGCGAATTTGTGCATCGGTTGCATTATGAATGTGTGATGTATGAGCCTTTTCTTTACCGTAGCGCATAATGGCCGCAGAAAAATCTAAGTAAACCGCTTCACCTGTTTTGTTCACACCATAACCTGCGTCACAACGCTCTTTTGCAGCGCGAGAAGCAACGTCACGTGGCACTAAGTTGCCAAATGCTGGATAGCGTCTTTCTAGGTAATAATCTCTGTCTTCCTCTTTTAACTGAGTCGGCTTCATTTTGCCTGAACGAATAGCTTCCACATCTTTTAGATGCTTTGGAACCCAAATTCTACCATCGTTTCTAAGCGATTCTGACATCAGCGTAAGCTTAGATTGATAATCTCCAGAACGAGGAATACACGTTGGGTGAATTTGTGTGTAACAAGGATTTGCGAAATAAGCTCCGCGTCTGTGTGCTCTCCAAGCTGCAGTTACGTTTGAGCCCATTGCGTTGGTAGAAAGATAGAATACGTTTCCGTAACCACCCGATGCTAAAACTACTGCGTGTGCACCGTGACGCTCCAATTCACCTGTCACCAAGTTACGAGCAATGATTCCACGCGCTTTGCCGTCTACCAAAACCAAATCAAGCATTTCATGACGATTAAGCATCGTCACTTTGCCCTTGTTTATTTGACGAGACATAGCCGAGTATGCTCCTAAAAGCAACTGCTGACCTGTTTGTCCTTTTGCATAAAATGTTCTTGAAACCAATACACCACCAAAAGAGCGGTTGTCAAGTAAACCACCATATT
>Ga0100380_10007530_pt1 | contig 10874 bp, 8 predicted proteins | sample CryGeymeta201504_FD_80417 | JGI IMG/M metagenome (GOLD analysis project Ga0100380, IMG submission 80417) | Groundwater microbial communities from Crystal Geyser aquifers in Utah, USA - Crystal Geyser metaG 2015-04 | ecosystem: Environmental > Aquatic > Deep subsurface > Groundwater | place: USA... | reverse complement strand
GCATCGCCAGAGGCGTGATGGCAGCGTCGGTCTGCTTCGACGATGCTGGGCATCGCCTGCATCGACCTCCTTGCCCTCCCACCTCTGACTTCGCCCAAATGCGCATTTTGTTCCCGGACGACGTCTAAAGAAACCTTCAATCCATGAGCGAGGCGAGGATCTCTTCGGAGAAGTCGGCGTTGGTGTAGACGTTTTGCACGTCGTCGTTGTCTTCGAGAACCCCGTAAAGCTTCATCACCCTGGCGGCGGTGCGCTCGTCGACCTCGATGGTGTTCTGAGGGATCCGCGTCAGCTCGCTGGATTCGAGAGTGAAACCGGCTGCCTCGAGAGCCTTGTACACGATGAAGAGCGCGGGGACTTCACAGGTGATCTGGAACGTGTCGTCGACGAGCTCGACGTCGTCGGCTCCGGCCTCCAAGGCCGCCATCATCACGTCATCCTCGTTGAGTCCTTCGGCGCTGATGCTGATCTGACCTTTGCGAACGAATTGCCAGGATACGCAACCCGCCTCACCAAGGGTTCCATTGTTCTTGCTGAAGATGTTGCGCACTTCCGCGACGGTACGGTTCTTATTGTCGGTCAGAACGTCGACGATGATGGCGACGCCACCGGCACCGTAACCCTCGTAGGTCAACGTCTCGTAGTTGATGCCGTCAGCACCGCCGCTTCCGCGCTTGATGGCCCGCTCGATGTTCTCTTTGGGCATGTTGCAGGCTTTCGCCTTCTGCACGGCCATACGGAGCGTGGCGTTGAACTCCGGGTCTCCGCCGCCGTCTCGGGCAGCGATAATCAGCTCGCGAACCACCTTCGTCCACGCTTTGGAGCGCTGCGAGTCAGTGCGAGCCTTCTTGTGCTTGATCGTGCTCCATTTGCTGTGTCCAGACATGATTTCATCCTGCTGTGTGGTCGGCGACGCCACTCGTTTGATTGAGTGGGAATTTGGGGACAGATACCAGGAGACGGCCGTTGCAGTCCAGAGTGATGTGTTCACAACACTCTGGAAACTTGTTTTCCTGCGCCCTTGCACGTCAGGAGTCTTTGTTTGAGGGGTTTGGACGTCGGGTCAAGGGACGTCGGCTTCCCTATTTGTTGTCCGTGCTGTTGGGGTTCGTCACCCCGATGCGGCGAAACGTGCGCTTCTTTTCGTCGGTCTTGGTGGCGTCGTGCTCAGGATCTTTCTTTTTGTCGCGTCTTTTGATCTTTGTGGGATCTTCGTCGTCTTTGACGCTGCTCTGTTTGGCTTCGGGGATCAAGATCGCTTCGTAGTTGTTGGACTTCTGGAGTTTGGCCACGACGACCTGATCTTTGTGCCCTTTGGCTCTCAGCGTCAACGCGAGCTCGTCGTTGGTCTTGGGTTCGGTGAGCTCGATTGGAGTGAAGCCGACGCTTTGTCCGTCCTTGAAGACCTCGGCCTCTACGTTGGCCTTGATGGTCAGAATGACGGTTTCAGGCACCACCGGCGAGGTCTCGGCTGCGGCCTCATCCTCGAACCTCAGCTCCTCGAGCTTGGGAATGGTGTTGACTCGCTCGCCCGAAGCCGTGTGGGTCTCGACTTTCTCCGCCGTAGGAGCTTCGGCCTCGCCGAGATCGGGACGTTCGGAGGCTGGGCCGCTCGAGAGGAAGAGCAACGCGGCGGCCGCGGCGGCCAGCGCAACAACTCCCGTGCCTAGGCCGATCAGCAGGAAGAGACGCCCAGCGCCTGGTTTCGAGTCGACGATTCCCTGGTCGCCGCTCGGCCACTGCGGTGAACTCGGGGGAGCTTGAGCGTAAATGGGACGGCTGAGGGGACCGCTGATCGGGCCGTTGTTTGAATGCGAGGCGAACGAGGGAGTGGAGACCTCGGTCGGACGCGCCACATACCCGATGTTCCCGGACTGAGACGTCACGCTGTAGGGATCGTTCGGGATGTTGAGCGGGTTGTTCCCTGTAGAGGGGGAGCCGAGGGGAGTCTGGGGAGTCTGCGCCGCGATGTCGATCATCTCGGCTTGGCCAATGGCGGAGAACATCTCTGCCGCCGTCTGGAACCGCTGGGTTGGGTCTTTGGCGAGCGCCCTACGGAGGATTACGCCCAGATTGGTGGAGGCGATGTAGGGAGGGATATGGACCTCCTCCATCACCTGCTTCATGGCGATTTCGTGAGGCGTCTGCCCAACGACGGCGCGCTGCCCGGTCAGACATTCGACGAGAATGAGCCCAGTGGCATAGAGGTCTGTGTAGGGGCCGATCTCACGCCCCATCACCTGTTCAGGCGCCATGTACTGTGGGGTGCCAAAACCCGCTCCCGTCCCTGTCAGGTCGTTCCCGGGGTGGTTGAGCACGTTGAGGGCTTTCGCGATGCCAAAATCCAAGAGCTTGGCGACGTCGGTCTTGACCCCTTTGGACGTCAACATGATGTTGGCGGGCTTCATGTCGCGGTGCACGATGCCGAGCGTGTGGGCTTCGGAGAGGGCGTCGAGCACCTGCATGATGATCTTGACGGAGCGCTGCATCCCGAGCGCCCCCTCGGAGATGATGATCTGCTTGAGCTCACGTCCGGAGATGAACTCCATCACCATGAACAAAGAGCCATCAGGCAGGGCTCCAAAGTCGTACATGCGAACGACATTGGGATGTTCGAGCCGCTTGGCCAGCTCGACTTCTCTGGTGAACCGCGCGGCGACGTCGGGAACACGGTTGATGGCGTCGCCATGCAGCATCTTGATGGCGACCTCGCGACCCAGCTTCAGATGTTCGGCTTTCCAAACCACTCCGAAACCACCACGGCCTATCGGCGCCAGCAGCCGATAGTTGTTCGCGATGACCTGGCCAGAGTTGAGAGTCGACATTGGATTTTGTGTGCAGAGCAGACGCCGTGACCAAGGGGTTCGCGACCGGCGTGCATCCAGCGAGGGGCGAATGCCGACAGTTTAACCCTCAAAGGCACAAAACGTCGAGCTATTCACCTTCCTATCCTCGACGCGATCGCGCGTAGGCACGCAGTTGGCTCGCCTCGACCGCTCGGTGTCGAGTAGCACGCGCGCATTGTGCTTCCCGAACCCTTTGATGCTCCATGGTTCCCGTGCATCGGCTCCTGGCGCCGAGCCTGAGAAACAGAGAGGACCGCCGCTGCTTGCAGTGACGGTCCTCGCATAGAGAGCGCAACGCGGTGCTAGGGGGTCGCGCCTTCCGGGGCCGCGCCTTCGACTGGAGCGGCACCACCAGCGGGAGCGCCGTCTGCGGGAGCGCCGTCTGCGGGAGCGCCGTCTGCGGGAGCGCCGTCTGCGGGAGCGCCATCTGTGGGCCCTTCGGGGGTTGTGCCATCTGCACCGTCCGCTGGAGCCCCGTCCGACGGCGCATTTGTGGTTGCCCCGCCGTCTCCCACCGGCATGCTACCTGGCGTTGCCGAACCCAGCTTCGCTTCGGTGTCGAGGTAGAGTTGGTATTCGAACGCGAGCTGGCGTATCTCCTCGAGGGAGATCGAGCCGGTGATCTTCACCATCTTCACGGGAACCTTAGGCTCGGTCATATCCTCGAAGAGCTCTTCCTTCACGATCGTGTAAGACTCGACCTTGTCGGGTAGGATGTTCTGCTTGAGCGAGTTCTGTCCGAGCATCCCAGCGACCACGAAACCCGTCACTTTCACGGTCTCTCGCTTGGCCATGGTGTAGTAGGGGCCCATGGCGACGGGGTAGACTTCTGGATCGGTCAGGTCCAGGGCCAAGGTGGCCTCGGAGAGGGGGATGGAGACCACCATCGTGATGGTCTGGTCGTCGACGGTCACGTTGGGGTCGGCGTCCAAGACGGGCTTGATCTTGGTCGTGAACTGCTCGTTCGCTTTCGCGAAGAAGGCCTGCTCGGTGAGTTCTTTGACGCGGTCGCGCATGCGACGCTTGAACTCGGGGTAAGGGCGAACCGTGCTGAACACTTTGTCGATGTGGGCCAGCTCCTTGTTGCGCTGCTCTTCGGTCATGCCGTCACCGAGCTTGCTGTGTTCGCCGCGATAGCGTTCGAATTGGTAGTCGTAGAGCGAGATCAGGAGCGCGTACGCCTTCTCTTTGGTCTTGCCATCGGCGGTCTCGGTGACCGTCAAGATCAGCTTCTCGATCTCGTCCTCGACGTGCGAATCTGCGCGATAGACGCCCTTGCGCCACATGTCTTCGGCTTTGAAGAGGTGGGCGTCGGTAAGCTGGAGGCCGAGCGATTTCTTGGCGCCGTCGTTGTCGGCCTTGGCGATGGCGTCTTCGAACGCCGCGATGGCTTCGTCCGCCTTCTTCTGCTTGAGGTAGACCTCACCGATGCCGGCCAGCGCGTCGAGATTGTTGGGGTCGTTCTCGAGCGCCGCGTTGAAATTCTCGAGCGCCTCTTCGTACTTGCCGCGTTCGAACGCGGACTTTCCGCGCCCGACGAGCTCACGTGAGTCGGGCTTGCAGCCCAGCACCAAGGCGAACGCTGCGATCATCAGGAACCATGTGAAGCTTCGGAACCGTTGCATTCTCTCTCCCCAACTAGGCCAAAGAACGAGGTGGTGAAGGAATCGGCGTTCGTTTCTGGTGAGAACATACCCGCCTCGAGGGTCGCGCTCGGCCGACGTCGAGCGACCCTGGATGCGAGGGGGTAGGGCGCTACTTTTAGCGTTCCAATGGAGGGAACGTCAACCTCGACAAACGCTCTTGGGCTTGGGCCGGCGACCTCGGGGCCCGCGCAGTACCTAGATCAAGGCGAGCACCAAGACCAACGCGATAAAGAGAGCAAGGGAGATGACGCCGAGGAAAACCACCGCCATCGGTATGGGAGCGACGGTGACCGTCGGTTGAAACGGGACTCGCGGACTCATGGGCGCGCCTGCTCCAAGCACCCGCACCTGCCCATCGAGCGAAGTCGCAGTGATGATCGTCGGGACATTGGCGGCGGGTCGGACGGCCTGTGTCGTCTCGGCAACCGGAACCTGTTGCGACGGCCGCCCTTGGTTGAACGCTTGCGTCGGTTGAAAGGAGATCTTTGCGGGTGCGCCCTCATTGACCACGATGACCGAGGGGCCCGATTCGATCGAGGTCTTCTGGGTTTGGCCGCTGACCGTGGCCGGGTTCCCGCCGGTCATCATGGTCGGCGTTGAGTCGATCTCCGAGCTGCCCTTAACGGGGGCCTGGCCCACGAACGGTTCATCGGGGGGGGGCCCGTAGGAATCGAGGGATTTGCGTTTCGATGAGGTCAGGCGGGACTCGATGTCTTTGTACATCTGCTCGGCTGAGCCGTAACGCTGCTTCCAATCCTTGGCGAGCGCGCGCTCGAGCACCGGCCCTAACGGACAGTCGCGCAGCCACTGGGGAATCGGGACCTCCTCCTTGAGCTGGCGTTGGATCACGTCGGTCGGCTCAGCACACGCCATTGGCGCCACTCCGGTTGCCAGCTCCACGTAGATCAAACCCACGGCGTAGATGTCCGTGTGTGGGCCTGCGTTCTCGCCGATAATCTGCTCGGGCGCCATATACTGAGGGGTCCCGAAACCGACGCCCTGCATCAGGTTCTGGGCAGTGAGATCGGCGTACGTACCGTCAAAGGCCTTGGCGATCCCGAAGTCCAACACCTTGACGACGTCGGTCCTGAGGCCCGCGCGGGTCAACATCACGTTGGACGGCTTGAGATCCCGATGCACGATGCCCAACGAGTGGGCTTCGGCCAAGGCGTCCAGGATCTGCATGATGATGTGCGTCACGCGGTCCAGCGGCAGCCTTCCCTCTTCCCTGAGCACCTCTTCGAGCTCCTGCCCGCGGATGTACTCCAACGCCATGAAGATCAGGCCGTTGGGCAGTCGTCCATGGTCGTAGAGCCGTACGATGTTGGGATGCTCGAGCTTGCGCGCGAGATTGACCTCACGCTCGAAGCGCTGGAACAGATCCGGCAAGAAGGGGTTGTCCTGCTGCCGCATCGCTTTGATCGCAACCTCGCGATCAAGCAGGATCTGAGTTGCCAAATAGACATCCCCAAAGCCGCCTTCGCCGATCTTGCGCTCTATTCGGTAATTCGTGCCCAGGATCTGGCCTGGGCTCAGTGTTTGTGGCTTGGACACGAGGGTGGCTTACCGCACTCTCTTTGGACCTCAGACCTTTCGTCTGACTTCGAATCGGCCGAGACCCTACCGATGGTGCATGGGTTAGGGTTCACCTCGAGAGTATACGAGGCAGGCTCCTGCCGCGGCAAGCGCGGCACCTACCGGTCGGCTGCATCGACGCTCATTTTGACAGGTCAAAAACCTTCACGTTGTCGAATTCGAGCGGCGAGTCCCAGGTGTTGAAAGCAAAAAACTGATGCCCTGTCCCCACGAGTGGGTCTGGGTCTTCGAACATGAGGAAGGGGTTCCCGTCGACAAAGCATCGAACCTGGGAGTCGGTGCGGACCAACGCAAAGTGATAGACTCGGTCCTTCTCGACACCGACGGTTGCCCTCGTGATCCGGTCTGGACCGTGCTCGTCGAGGCGCGCAAACCAATCTTCGCTGTTGTTGTGCGCCCCAAAGACCACGATGTACCCAGACTGGTGGGCCTCGCCATCCCCAAAGACCTCGAATTTGATGTCGCCCTCGTCGCTTCGGGCCCGCGCGTCGAACTCGACTCGGACCTTCTCTGGGAGCGCTTGGGTGGTCCAGATCGGTGGCTCGTTGCGGTTCTTCTCGATGTGCAGCCAACCCTCGACGAGACGTGCTCGCGGGTGGGGTTTCCACCCGTCTCCCAGTTTGGTCCCCTCGAACCCGTCCTCGAACAACAGCTCACCACCTGTGAGCCCGTCCATGGAAAAGGACTGCACCGCTCCGGCCTGGCGGCGCTTGCGCCCAGGGTCCGCTTGGCAAGCGGCCAACCACGTGCCAAGCACAAACGCCACGAAGAGGACGCATGTCGTTGTGGTTCTGAGCTTTCTCACTCTCATTGGTATCCTGCCTCGCCTGCCCACGACCGAGTCTGGCATCAGTTTGAAGAGCTGCAGTGCGACAATCGGTCGTCCGCTCGGCAATTCTCCGGTGGTCTCTTACTCGTCGTCCCCAGGCTCGTCGCCCTCCCCTTTGTCAGGGTCGGAAGAGCCACCATCGGGATCGAACGCCCCTTCCACGAACACCACGTCGCCGCGTTTGTTCGTGCAGATCGTCCCGACAATGCTCCCCTCGTCAACGCAGCGCTCGACACAGGCTTCGACGCCTGCGGGATCGTCCTGGGCCAACGTGTCGTCTCCTGGCTCCTCAGCGTCGGGGTCGGCGGTCGGCTTTGGGGCGGGGGTCTTCTTTGCGTCTTTGGCGGGCTTGGGCTCTTCTTTGGCGGGCTTGGGCGCTTCCTCGCTGGGAGGTGGCTCGTCGCTTTCGGGTTTGCCCTCCTCGTCGTCCACCCTCTCAGCCTCTCCTTCTGGCTCGGCCGGCGCGCAGCTCAAGGCGCACGCGTTCTCCAACGCCGCGTCTGAGGCCTCCTCCAAAGACGGGCCGCTGGCAAACGCCTCGAAGAGCTGCTCGGAGGCGTCGATCTTGACGGTACAAACCAGGGCATCCGCCCACACCGTTGACGTCTCAAGGCTCAGCGCACCACAGGCCAATCCAAAAATTGCCGCACGGACGCCCAACGTCCAGCCTGGCCGCTGCCAAACTCGTCGTTTCATGCCTTCTCCCCGTCCCCGTCGGGGACTTCGTTGCCTTGTGCGGCGCCCTCGTCGACCGAATCTGTCGAGCGCCGCTCTGCTAGGGTCTGGCTGGCTCGCGCAGCCTGTTGTGCCGCCTCGTGAAGCGCCTGTTGTTGCTCGGCGGCCTGTGCCTTGAGGTCGGCCTCGACCTTGTCTGGATCCATGCCCATCTCTTTGAGCAACATCCTGTCTTTGTAGTCGAGCTTGGCCTCTTCGAGTGGCCGAGGCGCATCCGTGGTGAAGGCAGTCACGAAGTCTTGGTACTCAGCGATGGCGCCGCTCTCGGGCAACACGACGCCGATCTGGCGCAACGCGCAGAGTGCCAGGATCGCCACGATGGAGAGATCGAAGTAGCGCTGAGTGTTCTTCGGATCCTTGAAACCCTCGCCCAGCTTTGCACGCAGGTCCGCGTCGTACTTTGAGGCCAGGTCACCGAGCAGGTCTCCGACCTGCTCGAAGTCGCCGCTGAGCACGTTGGCCAACACCAGACAGAGGTGATCGTAGCGCTCCAAAGTCGGATGGGGCTCGCTCTTGAGCGCCCTCTGGAACGGCTCGCGGGCTTCCGCAAAGAGATTCAGCGCAAGCACCGCCTCGTCGTCGAACCCCCGGCCGATGGCCGCGATGGTGCCCGCGTAAACCAGCGCTCCGAGCCCAGCGAGGTCTTGCGTGCTCAGACAGGAACCTCGCATGAAGTAGCGGGTGAGGAGGTTCGCCTCGCGGAAGACGTCGTCCGGAGCCGAACGGGCCAAAAGCAAGGTCAAAGGCAACCCAAAGCGCATGGACATCTCCAGGATCACCAACGGCTGGCCGCTGATGATCCCCAACTCCACTGGTAGCACTCTGCGGGTCAGAAAACGCTCGTTGGGATGTCGGGCCAGGTGCAGGCTTGCCTCCTTATGAAGACAACGAGCGGCGAGGAAGATGTCGTCGATGACGCCAACGATGGGCTCGCCCGCAAGCCACCTGAGGTTCGCTCGCGCGACGTACCCCTCATAGTTGCGGTAATCCAGCTCATCGACGTGGAGGGCGAAGAACTCCTCGCTCTCCGCGAAGCGCACTTTGATGGCTTCCGGATCCACGTCCTCGATACGCTGTCGCTGTACGGGCTGTGTTGTCGTCTCGTCCATGACCTCGTCCATCATCGAGTAGTGGTCGCATGAAGCGTTGGCCCAGCGGGGTCTTGACGATTCGAGGCGACGCGAATTCAGGGCTGCGTGCGAGCGCGCTCGCCCCTGCTCGTCGGCCAAACACTAGGAGTTGAGAGGCCTAGTGGTCAACGTCCAGCAAAACACCCCTGGCAGCACACCCGGGGACTTCGAAATGCGGCCAACCACGTGGGGCTCAGTTGCTTGCCGTTTGTCGGACCTGCAAAAGAATGCCCTGCTTCTTCAGCGAATTCCAGCCGCAGGTCGATCATACCCACAGATGCGCTGCGGGGCGGCGTGCAAGAGGTTCGAACACATCAGATGTTCACGACGTGGGGTGCGAGCAACCCCTCGCAGCAAGGGATGGCCAAGAGTCGCTGCAACCCGAAGGGTTGCCGCGCACTGGAGTTTGTACACTTGTGGGTTCGGGCGGTCGGACGCGGCTCCACGTCGTGGGTTCGGGCGGTCCGATGCGGTTCCACGTCGTGGGTTCGGGCGGTCGGACGCGCGGCCCAGCGCTCCGCACTGGGATACTTCCTGTGACGGCCCCTTCAGGGCCGACGCCCAGGGTTGGGGGGCGCCGGAAGGTCTGATGGCCACAAACCTGGGCGGGAGGTGACATGGGCGTGCAACCCGAAGGGTTGCGCGCAGAATGCGCACAACTGCACTCAGTTCGAAGTGACGAACCCATCGTAGCCCTGCCGGGACTTGATCTTGCCTTGCGCCGACTGGGCCTCTTCGCGGCTCTCATAGCGGCCGACTTGCACGCGATACCACGCCCCTTTGCCAGGCACCGACTCTTTCTTCACGTACGCTTTCAGTCCTGAAGCTTCGAGCTCCTCAGCCATGATCGATGCGACCGACTTGTCCTGAAACGCGGAGACCTGAACCGTGAACCGCCCTTGCGTTTTCGACGGCTTCTCGGCCTTCTTTTCCTTGGCCTTCGGAGTCTTCTCGGACTTGGAAACCTTCTCGCGGGACCGTTCGGCCGACGACGAGACGGACTTGCTCTGCAGGGCTCGCTCCACTTGCTCGGCCGGGCTGACGCCCGACGTCAGGGTCTCCTCGGCCTTCGCTGCAGGTTCCTCCTGGAAGGGGTCGACTGGCTTCCCCGCCATGCTGTTCGTCGAATTCTGGCGCATGGGGGCCTGGTCCGCGCTCGCCACTTGTTCTGCCACTGGAGCAATTGCCTGAGCGTGCTCGGTGGGCTCCGACGCCTCTAACGACTTCTGCTGGTCCAACTTGGCTTGCTTCTTCTCGGCCTTCTTCGACTTGCTCTCGACGACGGCCGCAACGTCCTCGGCGACCTTCACGTCCTCTTTCTTATGCTTCTTCTCTTCGAGCTTTGGATTGATCGGCAGCTCGATGGCTCTCAACTCACGGCGAGGAGCTGGCGCATCGAGCAGCGCGAAGAAGCCGAAGTCCTGCGGCCCTGGTAACTCGCCCGTGACTGACACGATGGACTCAGCAGTCGGTGGTACGGCAGAGGCCTCTGCGACGGTCTCGGGTCCGACGTTCTTCCCAATGTGGAGCCCAACCAGAAAAATGAGCCCGACTCCGAAAACACCACCAATGACTGTGCAGACCACCTGCTTGGCGTCGAAGCGACCTGATTTGGCTCGCCGTGTGCTCATCGACTCCTCCGTTCCTCGACTAAGGGAGGGGCTACTGCGCGCGGTGACTGCGCGACGCCCTCGACCGTCTCAACGGTACGTCGTCTGCCCGCATCGGCAAAAAACGGGGGAGCACCGTGGAGGACCGACACCTGACGCCGAGGCCTACACTTGCGATCTGGAACAATTTGTCCTCCATTTGGACTCTGTTGGCTCCCTTGCCCACGACCGATCCCGCGTCATTCCGGCGACTTGCGGCGCGAAGATCGCTCGTCCGCTCGGCGCGCCTCAGCGACGATCGACGAGCTGCTTCTTCTTCAGCATCTTCGCCAAAACTTTGCGCATCGAGGTGAGCTCTTCGTCGGCGAACGTGCGCTGCGCGACGGGGGGTTCACTGCGGGCGGTCTTGTTCATGATGCTGATGGGATAGTCCGAGTGCTTCTGGCCGAAGAAGTGGCCCAGCTCGTGGGCCAGTGTCGTAT
>Ga0100380_10007526_pt1 | contig 10879 bp, 9 predicted proteins | sample CryGeymeta201504_FD_80417 | JGI IMG/M metagenome (GOLD analysis project Ga0100380, IMG submission 80417) | Groundwater microbial communities from Crystal Geyser aquifers in Utah, USA - Crystal Geyser metaG 2015-04 | ecosystem: Environmental > Aquatic > Deep subsurface > Groundwater | place: USA... | reverse complement strand
GATGGCATCCTTGCTTCCTGGAATTTTCAATGAATGTATAGTCCACAAACAGTGATGATGGTGGTTCCTCGACACGACACCAGCAATAGTAGTAGCACCAGGCTGTGGGAATTCATTGTTTACTACATCAAGCTCACCTAATGGTGCACGAGGAGGAGCTGGAGGAGAAGCTGCTGCTGCTACACTCCTATTGGCTTGTTCCATGGTTATTTTTCAACAACAATAACTAGCTACTGCTATCATTGTTGTGGTAGTAATAGTATTGTTATAGCTTAGCTACTACTATCATGTAACTAAATGGTGAATGTGCAGGAATTCAACAACACAATATCATGGTGGTGCAACAAAATTACTATTTGTGAGTTTTTGTTTGCGAGAAGCTTTGTGTTGCACCGGTGGTCCAGCCCACCTGATTTTGCTGGTGGTCCAACCCACCAGACCAGTGACGAATCTTAATCTTAGCTGTGGAGACTACTTGAATATTAGAGTAAATGAATATTATGATAAATAGGAGTAAACTAGACTAGTGTGTGGATACAGAGCAGGCATAGGCACACGACCTAATAGAGTAACACCTAACTCCTGAGTCCTATCATAGTCCCTAACAGGAGACAAGGTAAACTGCCGTAGTCCACCTGGGCTTAATTTGCTGCAACAGAACAACAGAAAACTAAAGAACGCGAAACAATTTATTTTTTGTACTCAAGCATGAACACCATCTACCAAGCTTGAGCCATAGTAAAACCAGAAATGACCTCTTGCTGGGAGTAAAAAAAAACAATGTAAAAAGGATTGGAAATGATGAATGTTCGTGATGCATTAGTCTTGTCTGGCCAGACAGACGTTCATTCCGTTCTTTTTTCCAAAACTCTTTCAGAACATAGTAGATTTTGTGTGTGGAAAGACTACACACACAAATGATAAAACATAACTTTTTATTCAATGGTAATTACTACTACCGTAGCATTTACGGCACTTTGATGAGCAGTAGCCGAGAATCTATTGTTTCCAATATATAGTAGTAATCCAGATCCCGCGAGCGTACTGATTCCAACTACACCTTGTCGGATCGGTCAGTCACCCGAAAACTTTTCATGGATTCTTCCAGCACTTCTCCATCGCGACCCTGAAAGTCTCTTTCCAAGGCACTGGCAAAGACAGCCATAATATTTCCGTCGTTGCTGTTCAACGTTGCCTTGGCCGTTGTCAATCGAAACAGTTGACGCATACCGTATTGCTCCATGAGAAGTTCTGGTTTTTGCACTTCAATTTCCGTCTTTAATTTGAATGTAATTTCTTTCTTGTCGGGTGATAGAACGACAGAATCGGGGAGAATCATGGTACTGGTAGTCTTTTCTTTCTCCCGACGTTGATTGATGAGGTTGGCAATGGCGTATGGCTCCCCAAGGGCGGGAAATGTGCTGAGATCACCCGTCGCCTCAATGCCATTTTCTTCCAGCAAAACTTTGGTTGGAAATCTGAATTTGGAGAAACAAAGTAACGAATGATGAGAGATTTTGAGGTTCACAGTACAAATCGATCAACGTTCCCGAAATCATACAACATACCGTTCGACGGCAATAATTTCTGCCTTGCTCAAATCTCCGGCGGTAAAGATACTGGACCCACGCCGTCCTTTGCCTGTTTTTTCGTCGGGCAGGTCTCCCTTATCTTGTCGTCGTATTTTGTAAAATTTTGCGGGAACATTAATAACAAACAAGCCTTGGGGGTCCACAAAGAGCTTCATTTCAACAGGTGGTGCTGGCAAGACGCCATTATCATCGGCAAATGCCCTGCTTGATGGTATCAACAATGTAGACACCAGCGCCGTCGTTGCCGAGGTTAGAATTCCCCGTCCAAAATCTCGTCTTGTCGCCACTGCAAGAGATGTACTTGTCGTAGCGGCAGCGGTGGCAGCATCATGGGACAGCGATAGCGATAGCAGAGGTGCAACTGGAGCAAACGCACTGCTGGTAGATGCCACCAGAAGAACTGACATGGCAGTGATGGAAGTCGAGACGGAAGAAACTATTCTCATTTTAATTACGTTGTTGTGCTTTGTCTTTTTTTTTTTTAATTGTGCTTTCAATGTGGTAAAGTAAGTGACCTACGTACCTGTGGTTTCTGGTCGTTGTTTGTCTTGTAAGACGCGTTGATCGTTGATCTATCTGTCGTTGATATGAATACTGAGATTTTGGATTTGCTTCATTCGTTGAAAGACTCATTCTACAGTTGAGTTAAGGATAGCAGGGAGTCCATTCCCATTCATGACTCGATGACACTTACCTCTCTACTGTTTTTTTATTAAGCTAGGCGAAACAACGTGAGAGATAGGGCAAGTCGTAGTAGCAACATCAACAACAGCAGCATCTCCTTTCCTTGTGGAATTCATTGAGATTGACTTTACTTGTTATCTCCATCAAAGCAACTCTTAGTTATCCTAGAAATCGTTCAACATGGTGCGTCTTCGGAATTGTTGTAGAATAGGTGCTATCTGTGTTATTGATGCAGTTTCGAAGGACTCTGCTTTCGATTGCCTGCCCATTTTGTTACAGTCAAGTCTTTTTCTGACCATTCCTTCTTGTTGTTGTTGTTGTTGTTGTTGTTGTTGTCTTTCTGTTACTACTGCCACGCACTTCATCTCCATATCATCATGAAAACCACCATTATAGCCGCCAAAAGTTCAACAAAAGTCAAAGGAGCAAAAGATGGCCGCCGCCATGGCCGGTGGTAAGGGAAAGAAGAAGAAGTGGTCCAAGGGAAAGGCCCGCGATCAGGTCGATAACAAGGTCCTGTTCAGCAAGGAACAATTCGATCGACTACATGCTGAGGTTCCCAAGATGAAGCTCATTACGGTTTCTTCGGTCGTAGAGAAGCTCAAGATCAACGGAGGTTTGGCTCGAAGGGCACTGCGAGATTTGGCAGAGGACGGAAAGATCCGACCTGTCCTTTTGTCCCGCGCACAGCAAATTTACACACGCAATGTCGGTGAGGACGAGTAAAAGCAAAACTCGCCGCCTCAATAGCTCTCTCTATCTTGCTGCTGCCTCTTCTTTGCTGACGTCGTAATAATGAATTATTATTAAAAATGCTTACTGCCTGAATCGACTTTGTTGCGAGCATGTCTTACTTTGTTTCAATAGGTGAGTTCGGATAGGCAAGGTAATGCGGGGGAAATTCTCACGATAGTCAACCGCAGATCCAGTAATACCTGCCATTCCAGAAATCAAGGCATGCGTCTATGCATGGTACACATTGAGCACACATTTACTAGGAAAATTAATTGGAATCAGAATGCGTAGAGTTGGGGTAGAGCTCGTTTTACAGCAAGGCATTGAAAATTATAATACTATGTATTCGTGGTTTCAACTCAGAATACTAGTATACTGTAGCTAGTTAGTCCCGACTGTAGTGCTGCAATCGATAGAGCAAGCACTTTCCCTGGTCGTTGCCTACTGCCAAAAACTTGCTCTGAGGTGAGAAATCCATGCTCCACACATAATTCAAAGGTGTCTTGGAGGTGGGCCAGTTCGAAAAGACGGTCGACGTGGGTACATGCAATAGTTTCATCGAATTCTTCTCCCTCCTACTTGACATGGCCAGGATCTGACCATCGTGGTTGAACTGCATCATATCCACTGATGTTTGCAAATTCAGAATGGACTTGATGGGAGATCGCGCGACACCAAATTCATGAATGGTAGGATTTTGGCGACGAGAAAAGTCATCCGAATACAAATTGACAACACCGCTCTCGGAGCCAACCGCCATGTGGCGGCGAGTCGATGTTGCCATGTACGAAGTAATGGTTCCATCTTGGTTGGGGAAGCGTTCGACACAACGACGAGATTTGACGCAGAACCGATAGACATCGCCATCACTTCCACTGGCCAAAATGAACTCACCGTCGGGTGTAAAGCTAACAGCGCGGACACTTCCATTCAATTTCAAATTGGCAATCCACTGCTTGGATAGAACGTCCACCAGAATAATGTATCCATCGTTGCCCATAAAGGCAATCAACTTGCCATCGGGGGAAGGAACACAGCGCTCTAAACTTCGTTCTTCACGTCCCGAAATTCTTGGGACCAAGTCCAACTTTCCTGCGATGGAATCGTAAATGTAAAAAAAGGGTCGACGGCCACTCACGACTACCTTGCCAGTGTCACCTAGAAATGCAGCACTGTAAATTGGGAGCTTTGGAACTGTTGCGATCAATATTTGGAGATTTGGAGATACAGTGAGAATCAGAAAGCGCCCCACGCCGTCCCTTGAATAAATACTGTATACCCTACACGCGAGCAGAAAACTTACAGTGAATCCCATGAATCTTTTCACTGCTTTCAGTTCCCACTTGAAAGAACCGCAAGGTCATATCCAATCCACCTGTAAGCAACAACGGTCGATTCGGATCAGATCCCGGATGAAATTGTACCGCTTGGACCACCGCCTTGTTGTAATCAGCTTGATTGGCATCGGGGCATCTCACGACGTTGAGAATATTGGGTGGCAATCGTCCCAAAGAAGAAGCAGCAGCAGTACCCCCCTGTAGCAAAAGGGGCCGCGATGACAATTGTAACGCCGAAGCACTATTATCGTCGTCGTCGTCATCGTCATCATCTCTTCGATTGTCTTGATCACTGCCCTCGATACTTCTTTCGTCGTCTAATTGCGCCCACTTGGTTTGTGCTGTAACTTGCATCGTATCCTTGTAACGAGATCGCAATCGCTGCCCTAGTTCGGACCCCTTCAAGGGCTGTGCGGTCGTATCTTCGGCCCTGTGAGTGCGCAATTTTCTCAATCGATCCGTTTTCAAAAGATCAACTTGAACATTGTCATCATCTTCATCGATCCAAGCAGCGGCTTTGTTGTTGTCGTTATCGTCATCGTCGTGGCTTTTATTACTTTCGTCGTCATCTGAAGAATCCATCTCCTGTTGCTGTGGTTCTTGCTGGTAGTAGTCAGTATTACTGCCGGCTTTTTTGTGTTCGTGTTGTTCGACTGTGGCTCCTGTTCGATCAATTTCAAACAATAACGTAGGTGATTCGTCATCTTCGTTGTCGTCCAATTGTTCCTTTCCTTCCACTGGTTGTGACGATGCGAGAAATCCTTCTTCTCTGGCATCACCAAAATGTACTTCGGGATTACTATTATTATTATTATTATTCATCTTACCGGACGACGACGAACGACGCCGACCACTTCCATTATTATCACCACCACCACCACCACCACCAAATAACATGGCTGTTAATCTTCGTTCTTCAGCTTCTTCTTGTAAGACTTTTTGAGATTTGGTTTTGGATCGTCGTTGCTTGGACGTGATTTTCAGTGTTGTAGTGTTTTCATCGTTGTTCGATAATGTTATTGCCTGTTGTTCTTGTTGTTGAGTCAAAGGAGATTCATGTTTTCTCTTTTTCTTCGCCGTTACCTCAGCAGCAGTAGCTATTGTAGTAGACTTGGACTTTTTCTTCGCCATGATCTGCAGGATAAGGCGCCCTTTGTAGACACCAGGAAGAAATAATACAAATACTCCACTCCGTACTATTCTAATCGTTGGAAGAGTTTGTTGTTTGTTGTAAGTTGTGAGTTGTCAGAGTGTGTTTCATTATTTTTTCGTCCGAAAAAAGTCGATTGTTGGTTTTGAAGATTTTGGTGGCTGCGAAGGACAGACCTGTCATGAGTGAAGCGTGATCCAAGCCAAGGCTTGATTTTTCCCGCCAACAAGCTGCAAAAACATCGAATGGCATTTTTTCCCACACTTTCTGCTCTTCTTTCATCATACAAAATAACTCCAAACCTCTCGAGTGCGAGTACTGTACAGTGGCAACTAGCTAGTAGTACTGCATTATTGTTTGCAATACATCCTAGCAAGCGCTACCATTCTTTTTCACTTACAGTTATACGATGACAGACCCATCGACTGCCACGACCGTAGCAGCACAATCAGCTACAGCTGCTGCTACAGCTGCTGCTGCTGCTGCTGCTTCCGCCGCCAACAAAAACACTGCGTCAGAACAATTGCAGGGTATTGATATTGCCAAAGTTCTTCGCAGTCAAGGTCCAATTGTTTCCGTCGTGATTCTTCGCTGCAACAATAACAACAATAAAAACAACACCACTAAAAGGAACGTAACAGGTAGCAAGCCTTCGACGAATGATGCCAAAGAATTGTTGCCGGATCTTATCGAGCAAGTCCAAATGGATACAACTCCCAAGAAAAATGAGGTCGAACAGCTCTTGGGTGGCCCTTTTACGTTTGTTGGTCAATACGAAGAGGAAGGTATTATGCTCATGGCACGTCAGGGACATGTCTTTGCAGCAAATGACGACGACGACGGCGACAACGAAACATCCGTTCCTGTTGGTGTGGAATTTGAAGCCAAGCGTAATCCACACAACCTCCAACCTCCCTTTGAAAACACTCGAATTTTTGGGGATATTGTGTGTTTAAAAGTAGCTCAAGTGGAGGAGGAAGAAGAAACAGACCCCTTAATTGATGCTGCTGCTGCTGCTGCTGCTGCTGCTGCTGCTGTCAAACCCAGTAGCAATGATGCTGCGCAACCTGTTGTACTGGAAGTGGCTAGCAATGATGATTTCTTTTTGAACTACACCAAAGAAGAGTACTTGGAGTTTGCTGCTCGTACGGATGTGGTCGCCCCAGTGGTGGTTCCGACCAATCTAGGAGAGGACGAAGAAGAGATCATTGGAAGTGACGCGGAGGAAGAAGATATTGATGACTGGAGTGGCGGTCAGGAGGAGGAAGACGACGATGATGACGAAGAGGAACCGTCAGAAGACGAAGCACAAGGAGCCATGATGCAACTTGTGCTCAGTACCGTCTTGAAACAGTTTCAGGAACAAAATGGACGAGAACCGGATGAACAGGAATTGATGGTGCTGAAACTTACCGTGGCGCACAAGTTGGGCGCGATGATGGGCAAGGACGATGATGACGACGACGATGAAGATGACGAAGAAGAAGCGTCCGTGGAACGTACATCCTCGACGTCTGTGTCTACAGCTGTTGTATCTCCTGCGTCTTTGACGGAATCGTCTTCGGAAAATGTCACGAAACGAAACAGCGAAAAGTCCAGCGCTGCTAATGACAGCGAACCGCCTACTAAAAAGCTCAAGGTGGATCAACCTTGAAATGACAAAGTGAAGTCAATTGCTTCAGCTCAGTAAACACAGCAAAATAAAAATTTTCAATAGAGTTGGATAGAGGTTAAGGGGGTATCAAAACTAACTACTCGAAGTATATTGTATTCGTTCACACTTTGATCTACTGTTACCCTTGTATTTGGCAGAATCGCCTTCACACAGTAGGTCAGGAGATGAGAACGAGCCCAAAAGACAAACCGCAATCACATTTTGTTACACTCGGCTCATTTGCATACTAGCCGTATATTCCTCTCTTACAGCACCACGTACGGTCATCACAGCCGCTTGCTGAGAAAAAACCACCGCCATCTGATCCACGTCTAGTGTTTTGTTTGGACTATTCTGCAGCAATGAGGCACAGGCTTTTGCAAATTGGACTCCTTCCAAATAAGTCATAAACATGGCATCTTGTGCCCAGACTGATTCCAAGTAGGATTGGTACACTTTTACAGCATCGGCCATTTGGGAATGGTCAAGTGACATTGATTCCAATTCGTTCTGAAGCTGAATGACTCGGGCTTGCAAATTCGGAGTCCCCACAAACAATTGCAAGTCAAAGCGTCCAGGACGAGTAATGGCAGAGTCGAAGGCTCGCAGCCTATTGGTGGCCACAAAGAAGATGGATTGCTTTTGACGCCGTAAATCATTAATGGCGGTCAACATGGACGTCGTCAGCATGCGAGATTCCATGGACAATCCAGGAGTTTCTCGATTGAGAGCAAATTCTTCAATTTCATCAAAGAGAATAACACATTTTTGCAGAGCCATGAGCCGACCAAAGACATATCGAATACGATTGGCCACATTAGTCAGGCCATCAGCCAAGAAAGCAGCTGTATCAATCACTAAGAAGTCATAGCCCATCTTCTGTGCAAGAGCCTCTGCGATGGTTGTTTTAGCAGTGCCGGGTGGTCCGTGCAATATGGCGCTATAGGCCGCACCATAGGATGGATTATCAATTGAAGTCGAAAAAGGAGTAATGACACGTTCTTCCAGCACAGCTTTGATGGTTTTGTTTTGCACTGCAATGCCTAAATCTGTATCCAGTAGACGATCCCAGCTCTCGAGCTGTTTGCCTTTTTGAGAATAGGCAACGCCGTTAAATTCCTCAAGAACGTCTTTGTGCATGAGCTTTTCAATAGTGATTTTCATCAGTGACACGCAGCTCAGGACTTGAGCTGTTGACCACGCTTGGGGTCCTGTGTCTGGGCGTAAGTGTGGAGAAGTCCAGCCTCTCAAGGCTTTTCCATAACATTCACCGGAAATGGGATCACAAAAATTTGGAATTACCTCAAGCGTTTGATGTCCTTCAATCCACTTTAATGTCCGTTCCAGTGCTGCCAAGTGTGTGCGAAAGTACTCCGCCGGTAGAGATGACATGAGACTTCCGACAGTATCCACTGCGAACACAAAGGCATTGCCAACATTGCGACCAGTTTTGCGGAAAGATTGGTAAATTGGCTGCCCGTTGTCCCAGAGGCCGTCGTCCTGGCGTTGTTCTGCAAAGAATGCATCCAGCGCTGCGATCACCAGCCGTTTGTTGAGGGGTGCCACTTGTGTTCCCGGTGATACTCCTTGCCCTGGGACCAATTCTCGTCCAGCGACTCCAGTAAGACTGTTGGTACTTTCAACATACGTTAGCAGAGAGTAGGCCAGGCGAATGACATCAAACGACGACGAGTCACCAGCGGTTCTGTAAGCTAATTGTCGGCAAAGTTCATTGGAGGCAGCTTCAGCACATCGGGCAAGCCCCAGAGAAACTTCCGCAGCGGTTCCTTCTGGTACAGCATTTGCGGGCAACCCGCCCACGCTCAAGTATGAAATGGCATCTGTTTCCGTATCAGCAGTTGGTGCGTTGGGACGATCTCGCGACTCATAGAGCAGTGCCAAGGAACGACAAACTTGGTAGGTGATGTAGTCCGAATAATCCTGACGTTCACCTGACCGACGCTTGGGACGAGCTTTGAGGACTGCTGAAATCAGTCGTTGTAGTTTCGATACTCCATCTTCCTTGGATTGTAACAAGGAAAACATTGCAGACCGATCTTGGTCGAACAGAAGGACCGTGTATAATAAAAGTGGAACCTGAAAAAGGTCCTCCTCTCGCCACGTCGATGTCAACAAGGCCCGAATAATGTTCGGAATGCACACCTTGTTACTGTCACAAGTATAACTGACAGAGGAATCGAAGGCGGACGACGCTTGAATAGCCAACAAAGAATAGCACGTACTAGTGACACTCAACCCTTCCGTTTTTCCAGGTTTGACCGAGAAGCTGTTCAGGTGCGGTTCGAAGAAGTCCAGCAAAATGCCAGGAGCAGATGATTCCAGGACATCGAGACGCTTCGTGAGACTTGACATTTCATCGAAGCTAAAGTCATCTTCAACTGTCGAAAATGTTGATTGGGTTGGATTGGACAAGAAATACCGATCTTTTCGCGGATGCCAATCTAATGGTCGAAATCGAATCGTTCGTGGCAATGATACGATCAGTCCATTAATGGCTTGTAAAGTAGAGAGAACCAGAAAGACCAGGAAAGCACCTATTCTTGGTGGATTCATGGTGATTATTGTTGTCTCTTTTCCTCTTCGCTACTACTAGAGTAGTAGAGGCGAGCCTTTTACAACTTCTGCTTTCAAGTCGGCACTTATTTCCTTCCCGTCATGGAGGATACGATATCTTGTACACGGAAAGCCAACAAGGAATGATGCTAAAAAAAATACAGCTAATTTTGCAGCACAGTATCTACGACTGAGCCGATCACGAATAGCTGGAGTTGTTGGCACAAAAAAAAACTGTAATATTTCGAAAATATAATTTGAGATATTACTTTAGGGGTTCGTTTATTTTCATCTCGGATGGCACATAACACATACACACACTAAAGCACACCACTTCTTTCTTTCTTTCCACTCAAAAGAACGAAGAACCTGACCCCAATTGTTGCACTGTAGGAAGTTACAAAAAAAAACGACCGTCCCCATGATGATAGAGTTCCTTCTTATGTCGCTGAACGCCTACTCTTTCTTTTGGTGGGCTTGGCAGCATCAGCCTTCTTCTTGGCCTTAGATGCCGCAGAAGGTGCCTTTTTCTTGGGCGTAGAAGCAGCCTTCTTTGGAGCAACCTCTTCGTCAGATTCCTCTTTCACAGCAGCCTTCTTTGGAGTTTTCTTAGCTGCTGGCTTCTGGGCGCCATCGACTTTTTTCTCGTCATCAATTGCATCCTTGGCCTTATTGTTCCACATTGCTTTCTCTCCGTCTGTAAGAGCCTTCCAATAGGTTGCAACTTCCTGAATGGTTGTGTTGTTGTTGTTGTCTGAGTCCTTCTGCAAATACATAAAAAACGATGACAAATGAATACGAGCTTTCTATAAAAACACATGGATAGACAGACTCGACGAGCACTGGTGAACTAATGTTCGTTACTCACCATCATTTCTCTTACGTAGAGGTTGTATCCAGACTTTTCCCTCTTCCTCTTTTTCTTGGGCTCGTCGTCAACGTCGACCCACTTTTCTCCCACGGCCTTTGGTGCGGCATTCTTGGCTTTCTCATTCCATTCATCTTTTTCACCTTTGGTCAAATCCTTCCAAGCAGATGCAATGTTTCCAAAGTTGGGCTTTCCGCCGTTCTTGCCACCCTCTTTCTGTGAAGGTAAATCAAGAAACGAGAAAATGAGATTCCATTCCAAACAAAAGAAAGGGATGGCCTATGT
>Ga0100380_10007523_pt1 | contig 10880 bp, 10 predicted proteins | sample CryGeymeta201504_FD_80417 | JGI IMG/M metagenome (GOLD analysis project Ga0100380, IMG submission 80417) | Groundwater microbial communities from Crystal Geyser aquifers in Utah, USA - Crystal Geyser metaG 2015-04 | ecosystem: Environmental > Aquatic > Deep subsurface > Groundwater | place... | reverse complement strand
TTCTTTCTCTTATCTCCAAAAATTACACATGCAGAGCAGATTAATGATTTCAATGCCAAGATTCAGGTAAATAAAAATGGTTCAATTATTGTTGAAGAAAAAATTGTTTATAACTTTGGTGACTTGCAAAAACACGGGATTTTTCGTGACATTCCTGTTATAAAAACTAATAAAGAGGGGAAAAAATTTAAACTAGAGACAAATGTAATTGGCGTAAGAGACGCGAATAATGAGCCTTATGATTTCACCACCAATCGTCAAAAAAATACTATTCAAATTAAAATTGGTTCGGCAAGTAAATATGTAACCGGTATAGTTACGTATATCATTAGTTATGATATTTCTGGAGCTCTAACATATTATTCTGATCATGATGAGCTATATTGGAATATTACCGGTAATGGTTGGCAAGTCCCAATATTAAAAGCAACTGCAGAAGTCGTCTTACCAGAACAAATAACTGCATCAGATATCAAAAGTATTTGTTTTACTGGAAGCGTTGGGAGTACAGATCAAAACTGTAACTCTACAAATCAAACAAATACGGTTTTAGTCAATTCAAATTTGCCATTGTCTGCAACACAAGGATTAACTGCTGTAGTCAGTTTTCCAAAAAATATTGTTGCCGTAGTTGAACCAAAAGAATATGTTGATTTTTTCGATACGTTTTTGGGAAAGTTGTTAATATTTGTATTTGGTATATTGTTATTGTTTTGGTATGTGCTTTATCCAATTTGGCTTCCGATTAAATGGTATTTGTATGGAAGAGATCCAAAGGTTGAAACTGGTGTGGTTCGTGCTTGGTATGACCCTCCACAAACAAAAGATAAACGTTTATTTACACCAGGTGAAACAGGAACAGTTGTTGATGAAAGTGTTGATCTGCGTGATATTTTAGCAACTGTGGTTGATTTGGCAAGACGGGGATTTATTCGCATTGAAGAAAAAAAGAAAGGTGATTTTTATTTGATTAAACTAAAAAAATTTGTCACAGATAATTCTTTACCCCGTAACCAGAAAGCTCCGAGTGTAAACCCAGAGATGAATGGGGAGTTACCACGCAGTGACCATCAAAATGCCCCGAGTGCAAGTTCGGGGTTACGGGGTTTACAAGAATACGAAAAAAAACTACTTCAAGGAATTTTTGAATCAGAGATAGAAGTTAGATTAAAAGATCAGGAACTATATGAAACAGTTGAAGATGTCAAAAAAACACTTTATCAAAGCTTAATTACAAACGGGTCTTTTCCTGATGATCCGCAAAGAAAACGAACATTTTATAATGTAATTGCAGGTATGGCGTTGTTTACAGGAAACTTGTTTTTGGTTTTAATGGCCTTGATTTTTGGTCGAGTGATGTTTAAAAAAACTAGATTGGGAAGAGAACAAGCGAATGTCGCCAAATCACTTTATAACTTTATTTCAAGCCAAACAAGACAACTGGAGTTTCAGGCTAATAAACAGATGTTTTTCGAAAAATTACTTCCCTTTGCAGTTGCTTTTGGTGTTGAAAAGGTTTGGGCAAAAAGATTTTCTAATCTTAAACTAACACCGCCCGATTGGTATCGAGGTTATGGTAATAATACTTTTACCACAGCATATTTTATATCCAGTTTAAATTCATCATTAAATAGTTTTTCCAGCGTTTCCCAACCTCCAACACCAACTACTTCAACCTCTGGTTTTTCTTCTGGTTTTAGCGGAGGATCATCTGGGGGTGGAGGCGGTGGAGGAGGTGGAGGATCGTGGTGACGTCCTCTTACGTTTAGGTTCGTTTCGAGGTTAATGACTATGTAATTTTTTTCTTAAAATAAACTTGGTCTAAGTTCTGTACTAAAAAAAACTTCGGAAGAAGTTAACTATTCAAACGTTTTTTTATTACATAAATTTGTCTAAATAGTCAGCTGAATGATGTTGAATAAGCTCATCAAATTTTACTGTATTAATTCCAAAATTTCCATTTCCTATTTCTATTTTATATTTTTCTAAAATCAATAACTGTTGTTTTTTTAATTCAACTAAACTATCTTTTAATGGTTCTAATTGTTTTATACTTTCTAGAAATAATTGCAGGACAATAGCACGAAGCTTGTTTAAATTATCTTGACTATCTCTGTTTCCCTTTAGAGCTTCGACATGCATTTGTTTTAAATAAGGATTTATCCAATCATAAAATATTCGCATATACCCAGCGTGGAGTCCGATACTTGGATCTCGATATTTACATTCATAAGTAAGCATATTTTTATCAAGTTTACCAAGGAGTTTATAATTTGTAGAACCTTCTAATCTTCTAATAGCGTGCTCATATGGAGTATTATATTGGACTCTCATATAACCAAAAGGTGCGCCCAATATCTTTGATAAAAAAAGAGCGTGAGGTTCCATAAAATTAGCCATTTCTAGAAGTTCCTGCCAGTTTGACAAAGGATGATATGGAATAAAACCCTGAGTAACCTTTATTCCATAAGAATCAATTTTTTTTGCTGCAGCCAAATTTGTAAGGGGGGTAATATGTTGGCCTTTATGCAAAATCTCAAGATGGGAACAACTATAAGATTCCGCGCCCATCCAAACATTAGCCAAGCCAGCCCTTTTTGCTTTTTGAAGAAATTCATCGTATTGTCTTTGTCGTTCAGAATTTGAAGAAATAACATGATCGGCGCGCATATTTATACCAAACGTAAATTTTGAATATTTTTTTCTAAGGTTAATTAATTCATCCAAGATGTTTGCAAACAATCCTATATTAGTGCCAATTGGTTCTTCATCAGCAAAATCAAGATATCCATCATAACCTAACCTAAGTAATTCTCCTACTTGAGCTGTTACATCTGCTAGGTCATATTGTTTCCATTTTCCTTGTTGTTCATTCAATGGACGTAAACAATAAGAACAAGCTCCCCAAAAACAGCCTCTCGTTGCTTCTGCTCTAGCATAATTAAAAGGTACTTCTCCCTTTTTAGGAACACCGTCTTGTCTCGGATAGTGTTCAGGATATGCACCGATGACAAATTTCTGTTCTGGTATTGGATTCATTATCGAATATTCTTTAACTTCATTCGCAAAAGCGACTTCACCCCAACCACCTATTATTGTCAAAGGTAAGTCTGGAAATTCGTTAAAAAAAATATTAGGTAAATAAGTCGGTAAACTGCCACCTAATATAATTTGTGGACGATTTTCCGGACCAAATTCTTGTAGTTTTTTTAAAGTTTCTTGAAGTATTCTCAAAGTTCCTTGAGGAGCTGACAGGGCAAGAATATTTGGATGATTTGTCCGAACAAATGCAATAATTTCTTCGGCATATTGGGTCCGAGCAAGTATCGTTGCATGAAGAGTTGGCTGAACACGACCAACCTCGCCAGATAAACTAAACAATGGTATTGGGTAATAATCATGGCTTATAGGAGTAGTTAAGGCAATATTACTTATAGTTAGCGGGTGTTGAAGTTGTCCGTCGACCTCTCGGGCAACCCCCGTATGTGTTTGCGATATTATTTCTAAGTTACTCATAAATATTAACCTAATTGGATTTAAATTGAAGCTCAACTATTTTGAGGCTAAATTTACTGTGATTTTGGCACCTCAAATTTTTTATTACTCATATTATACGCAATTTTATCTAAGTTCTCAAATGAAACATCTATATTTAGAAAGTCTTTATCGTGTTGTTTTGATATTCCTCTAAGTGTTTATATGGAGTTACAAATTCCATATATTGCAGATTTTTAGTTAACTCAGATTTTTCAATGAGTAGTAATAGGACTAATTAGATTTCGATTATTGATTAAAGAACACTAACTATTGACATTTGATATTGTTTGTCATATACTAGAAAAAATTGAATCTGGCATTAGTTTTTCCAGTATAAACACTTAACTAAATATGTTTTATGAGTGGAATAGTGAAAAGAATGATAAGCTGAAAAAAGAAAGAGAGATTGGTTTTGAGCAAGTTGTAAAGGCAATTACGTCAAGCAACTCAATTAAAGTAGAGAAAAACCCAAATAAAAAATATTTTAATCAATTTATTTACATTATTAAAATTAACAATTACTGTTATTTAATACCATTTGTAAAAGATAATAATGTTGCATTTTTGAAAACTATTATTCCAAGTCGAAAAGCAACAAAAAAATATATTTCAAAATTTATAAATTAATGATTTATTATGAAAAAATATAAACTAGATGATGAAGAAAAACAGATTCTGAAAGATTATAATGACGGAAAGTATGTATCAGTTAATAATTTAGATGAAGAGATAAAACTTGCCCGAGAAGCGGCTATTAATACCATTCAAAAAAAGAAGAACATCAATATTCGTTTAACAGAAAAAGATCTTCAAAAACTCAAAGCCAGATCAGTGGAGACAGGTTTACCTTATCAGACTTTGGCCGCTGCAGTGCTGCGTCAGTATATTGAACGAAAGGTTACATTAACTCTCTAGATGATAAAAACTTTTGACAATCAATCAGTATTTTGTTACAAATGGTAGGGTATAGATTTTTTAAATTTTATCCTTAATGGATAGCAAGATAAACAATAAATTTTCAACTGAAGATGCGCTTACACCTCTTGATGGGAGAAATCGTCATAAACTCAAAACATTAACCCCTTTTTTTTCAGATAGAGCATTAAATTATTATCGTGTGTTTGTTGAAATTGAGTATTTGAAAGCCTTATCTTCTTCTGGAACAATCCGCGAATTTACAAATAAAGAGTTTAATTTATTGACTTCATTTTTAGTCAAACTACAAGCAAGAGATGAAATAGGGCTTGATACGATTCGTCAAATAGAAAAGAAAACCAATCATGATGTTAAAGCAGTCGAATTATTTATTCAGAATGAGTTACAGAGGACTTCTTTGAAAGATGTTGTTTCTATGGTACATTTTGGTTTAACTTCAGATGATATTAATAACTGCGCATACGCATTGATGATAAAGCACTCTACTCAACAAGTTATTATTCCAAGCATTGATAAAATAATTGAAAACTTAAGTGAATTGATAAAATCTTCAAAAAATATTCAAATGTTGGGTCGAACACACGGACAACCTGCAGCGCCCACGATCTTGGGTAAAGAATTATTGGTTTTTCATCAACGTTTATTAGAAGAATTGGCAAACTTAAAAAAGTTGAACATAAAAGCGAAGTTAAACGGTAATACAGGTAACTTTAATGTTCATAAATTATTAATTCCAAAGACAAATTGGCTAGAATTTAGTCAGAAATTCATTAAGACACTTGGATTGACACCAGACTTGGTGACAACACAAATAGAGCCATATGACAGTTTGATTATTATGTTCGCGTCACTAATAAGAATTAATAATATTATAATAGGGCTTTGTCAAGACCTATGGCAGTATATTATGCTTGGTTATTTTTACCAACAGGTTATAAAAACCGAGACTGGATCAACTGCGCTACCATACAAAACTAACCCAATATATTTTGAGGGAGCAGAAGGAGGTTTTGGAATTGCCAATGCTCTTTTTGAATTTTATAGCAGGAAATTATCTTACTCTCGTTTACAGCGCGATTTATCTGACAGCACAGTGCGTCGTTCTTTTGGAATTGCATTTGGATATAGTTTACTATCATATCAAAGCGTTGAAGAAGGACTAAAAAGAATTTCACCTAATAAAAAAGTAATTGTAGATGATTTAATCAAACATATTGAAATTTTATCAGAGCCAATTCAAAATCTGCTACGATTGCGAGGGAAAATTGACGCTTATGAACAAGCCAAAAACTTTTTCCGTGGAAAAGAAATTACCATGGACGGATTGCATAATTTTATTATGGGTTTGGATTTGAGCGAAGCAAATAAAAAAGTTCTATTAAATTTGACACCGGAAAAGTATGTTGGGTATGCGGAGGAGATTATAGATATGATGCTTTCATTTAATAAATAAATTCAAATGTCAAAGATCAAATATCAAATCAATTTTAAAATTCAAAGCACAAAAAGATTTAGTAATTAATAGATTGTAATATCGCTTTTTTGGATTTTGTCATTTGGACTTGATTTGAATCTTTAAATTTTGTTATTTGTTATTTTTAATATATGAAAAATATAAACTTTCCTCTTGTTGTAATCGGCGCGCAGTGGGGAGATGAAGGTAAGGGGAAGGCAGTTGATATCTTGGCAAAACAGGCTGATTATACTGTTCGTTTTAATGGTGGGAATAATGCCGGGCATAGTGTGGTTGTTAACGGAGAAAAATTTAAATTGTCTTTACTCCCTTCAGGAATTTTATGGAAAAAACAATTGATGTTATCACAACATGTTGTAATCAATCCCGCAGTTTTACTAAAGGAAATTGATTTTTTTATTAAGCGTGGTTTATATCCAAAGCTAACGATTGATTCTCGTGCTCATGTGGTGATGCCATATCATCAAGAATTGGACGCTGCAACGGAAATTTGGAAAGGAAAGAAAGCTACTGGAAGTTTACATTTAGGAATAGGATATTGTTATGAGGACAAAAACAATCGTTTTGGAATCAGAATGGAAGATTTGATAGATAAAAAACAGTTAAAAGAAAAACTAACTGAATTTTTTCCAATTAAAAAACGACAGATAGAGTTGGTTTATGGACAGAAAACAAAGTCAACCGTTGAAACGATCTATAAAGAATTTGTTATCTACGGACAAAGACTTAAACAGTATGTTGGTGATGTTTCAACAATAACTGCCGAAAAAATTAATACAAAAAAATTTTTATTTGAAGGTGCGCATGGGACTTTTCTTGATGCTGTATTTGGTACTTATCCATATACAACTGCAGTAAACACAATCTCTGGAGCAGTCTTTGCTTATGTTGGCTTTCCACCGCAAGCAATAAATACTCTTGGAATTGTCAAGGCTTACACGACACGAGTGGGGAATGGACCTTTTCCAACAGAATTATTTAATCAAACTGGTGATAAGATACGTTCAGTTGGTGGTGAGTTTGGAACGGTTTCCAAAAGGCCACGTCGTTGTGGATGGCTGGATATTCCATTAATCAAAACTGCACATCGACTTTCAGGATTCAATAAACTGGCAATTACAAAGCTTGATGTATTGTCAGGAATTGACAAGATAAAAGTTTGTACGCATTATAAACTTGAAGGAAAGCTACTCAAAACCCTACCTCCACAAATTAAAGATTTTTATCGTTGTCAACCGGTCTATAAGATTTTTCAAGGTTGGAAGACAGACATTTCTAAATGTCGTAAAATTTTCCAGTTACCAAAAGCAGCGAAAAAGTATTTAAGTTTTATAGAAAAATCAATTGGAGTTCCGATAAAATACGTTTTTGTTGGACCGGGGAGAGATGAGACGATAGAAATATAGACCAACGTCATTCTGGTAAGCGAACGAAGCCGAGCTTGACTCGGCGAAGAGAGCGCATCCAGAATCTAACGATGATTCTGGACAAGTCTTTCGACAAGCTCAAGACACTGAGCAAAGTCGAAGTGCCAGAATGACATTTTGATTTTTAATTATTAATTTTTATAAACAATAATGAAATTACAAGAAGGTTTGACATATGATGACGTATTATTAATTCCTCAACATTCGTTTATTAATCATCGCTCGGATGTTTCAACCGAATCTTATTTGACAAGAAAAATAAAACTACAGATTCCGTTTGTTTCTGCCAATATGGATACGGTTACTGAATCAGAAATGGCCATTGCTATGGCGCGTGAGGGTGGGATTGGTATAATCCATCGCTTTATGACAGTTGCAGAACAGGTTGAGCAAGTAAATTTAGTTAAACGTCATGTTGGGTTTGTGGTTGAGTCTCCCTACACCATCACTCCGGATACAAAATTAGCAAAAGTTTGGGCATTATTACGAAAGACCGGAGTGAACAGCTTTATTGTTGTTGATGAAAAGAATCATGTTGTGGGTATGCTTGGGAAACGTGATTATAAATTTGAGTCAAATAGGAATAAAACAGTCTTCGAATTAATGACTCCTTTGAAGAAATTAATTCTAGGAAAACAAAAGACTTCAATTAAAGAAGCTAAGCAAATCTTCATTAAATATAAAATTGAAAAATTGCCACTCGTGGACAATAATCGTGTTTTGATTGGATTAATCACTGCTCGTTCAATCATTAATTTCGAAAAATATCCACATTCAACCAAAGATGAATTGGGACGTTATCGTGTTGGAGCTGCAATTGGGGTGGTTAATGATTTTATAGAGCGAGCTGAAGCATTAGTCAATGCAAAAGTTGACGCATTGGTTGTAGATGTGGCGCATGGACATAATGATGTCGCTCTTCAAGCTGTGTCACAGATTAGAAAAAAATTTAAAAACATAGATATCATTGGTGGTAATGTGGCTACAAAAGCAGGGGTTTTGGATCTAATTAAAAGGGGAGTAGATGCAGTTAAGGTCGGAATTGGTCCAGGTGGATTATGCACGACTAGAATTGTTGCCGGTGTTGGAGTTCCTCAATTTACGGCGGTTCAGGAATGTTCCTTTGCTGCAAGGAAAAAAGGTGTTCCCATTATTGCCGATGGTGGCACAAATTTCCCTGGTGATATTGCCAAAGCACTGGCTGCTGGTGCATCAGCTTGTATGTTGGCTGGTTGGTTTGCCGGAACCGATGAAAGCCCGGGAGGTGTGATTATGCGTAAAGGCATGAAGTTTAAGGTGCATCGCGGTTCTGCATCGTTTTTAGCCATCGCTGATAGAAAGATTGAGTTGGAAAATCATACGGAAAATCAATTGAATTCGATTGTTCCTGAAGGAGTTGAAGCCTTAGTTCCTTACAAAGGCAGAGTTGCAGACGTGATTTATCAGCTGCAAGGAGCGCTTCGATCTGGAATGAGCTATTGTAACGCTAAAAGTATAAAAGAGCTATGGAAAAATGCGAGATTCATTAAAATCACCGAAGCCGGTTTCCGTGAAAGCAAATCGCACAATGTGCAAGAAATATAAAATTGACATTTAGTATACATTGTTATAAAATATAAAATGAAAAAGTTTGAATGGAATGAAAAAAAGAACGATTGGTTAAAGAAACGTCGTCATATAAGTTTTGAAGAAGTTGAGTTTTCGTTAAAAGAGGGAGGACTTGTAGATAATACAAGGAATCCAAATGGAAAAAAGTATCCGAAACAAAATATTTATATTATTGAGATTAATAAATATGCTTATATCGTTCCATACGTTGAAGATGAAGATAAAATATTTTTTAAAACAATTATTCCAAGTCGTAAAATGACAAAAATTTATAAATTAAAATCAAAACAAACATATGAAAATAAAAGATATGAAACTAACAAAAGAAGAAAAGCAAATTTTAAAAGATGTTGAGTCGGGAAAGTACATTAGCGAAGGAATTATTGAAGAGGAACGAAAGAGGCTTCAATTGATTGCACAAAACACAATTCAACTACGAAAAACAAAAAACGTGAATATTCGCATACGTGAAGATGATTTGAATAAGCTTAGAGCAAAAGCGCAAGCCAGTGGAATTCCTTATCAGACAATGATTTCTGTCTTAATTCGTCAATATACATCTGATAAACTGCAGATACAGATTTAAAATATAAAATATGGATGAAGAAATACCAAAACAAATAGGAAAAAGGTATGAAATAAAAAATTACGTTGAAAATACTCGACCACAATTAGGAAAAGAGCAGAGAGAGAGAGAGAGAGAGCAATACTTGGATTAGAGGTTTTAAATTTGGCCTTTGATGAATTGTCATACAGTGGTCAAACTTTACCACATGTTGTTTTCGCAGTTGACTTGAATATTAACGGCACTCTTCGTACTGGTGCATTTGCTCCAGAATGGGAAGGTAAGGATGGTCAACCGACTTTTTTTATGGATATAGGTAGTAATCCAGCGGATAAATTTTTTAGCGAAAGATTATCTGAATATCTTAGACAAAACGGTTGGAATAATGACATGCTTAATAAAAGTGCTTTAATTGATGCTTTTTTTGAAGAAGCATATCACTTTGTTGATTTTACTAAAGGCAAATTACCCAAGGGGATAGGAAGTTCAGGAATTTTAAAAGAATATGCAAAACATGAAAATCAACCCCATGAGATAGAAGCTCGTCATTTTGCGGAAGAAATGCGAGATAAATATTTCAACTCTTTGGTTTACGAAAAACCAAAGTTGTATTAATTTATTTACGAAAACTAAATATCAAGGAGTAGTTGATCTAGGCTGGTGAGTTTGATATTTGGAAGATCGAGTTTTTGTGCTCGTTGATCATACATATATACCAAATATAAAGAATGAGTAGATTTTATATTTAACTTATTAAATAAATTCAAAGACTTTGTTTCTCGAATGACATTGGTATCATTTAATTGATAACATACTTGAAGTGCTTGAAGTTGGTTGGCTATAACAAAATCAATTTCATGACCCCGTTCATCACGGCCATAGTAAATGTCTTTAATATTTTTTCTTGAAAAATGCTGAAAAACCACATTTTCAATTTGATCTTCCATGTCACTTTTTTGACTGAATAGATTATCTACAAAGTAGTATTTATTTTGTGTAGAAAATATCTCTTTGGTTTTATAAGAAAACTTTTTTACCTTATGAATAAGATATGTTTTTTCTAAATATTCAATATATATTTGTACTGTTTTAGAATCCAGTTTTTTTTCTTCACCCAAATTTCTGATCCATTTGGTTATATTGCGAGTACTGGTAACATTTCCCACATTTGTTTGTAAGAATTGGCTGACACTTTTTAAAACATCGGGATATTTTAAATTGAATCGTTTCAAAACGTCATTAATAATTATTTTTTCGGTGAGCGTTTCCTGATATGAAACTTTTTGTTCATTTGTCAAATTGAATGTTTCGACTAAACCTCCAAAATTGAGAT
>Ga0100380_10007519_pt1 | contig 10884 bp, 7 predicted proteins | sample CryGeymeta201504_FD_80417 | JGI IMG/M metagenome (GOLD analysis project Ga0100380, IMG submission 80417) | Groundwater microbial communities from Crystal Geyser aquifers in Utah, USA - Crystal Geyser metaG 2015-04 | ecosystem: Environmental > Aquatic > Deep subsurface > Groundwater | place: USA... | reverse complement strand
TTTTATATTTTTTCCCTAAGTATTTTTAACGTTATCTATTAACTGTAGTCTGTGCTAGTTACCATATTCCTGCTATTTTATTAATTAAAAAAATGGCCAAACAGTTTTAAGCTAGTATTTAACAGGTAGCTGCTGAGCCATTTTAATTTAATTTGTCTAAAATAAACTTTTATTTAATTCAAATAAAATAAAATAATATTCGAATTAAATATTATTCGAATTAAAATTAAATGGCAGGAGCATTTGTAAGCAGCTATTTAACAGATAGCTGCTGAACCACTTTAATTTAATTCGAATAAAATATTATTCGAATAATATCATTTGTACAGTTTGAACCTACTGTCAACTTATTCGCCATGGGGCTATGCAGTGTTAATTTAATTCGAATAAAATAATATTATTCCAATTAAAATTAAATGGCAGGAGCAATTTTAAGCTGCTATTTAACAGGTAACTGCTGAACCTCTTTAATTTAATTCGTCTAAAATATTATTCGAATTAAACTTAAATGGCAGGAGCAATTTTAAGCTGCTTTTTAACAGGTGGTAGCTGCTGAACCACTTTAAATTAATTGGAATAAAATGTTATTCGAATAATATTTGTACAGTTTGAACCTACTGTCAACTTATTCGCCATGGGGCTATGCAGTGTTAATTTAATTCCAATAAAATAAAACATTATTGGAATAAAATATTATACGAATTAAAATTAAATGGCAGGAGCAATTTTAAGCTGCTATTTAACAGGTACCTGCTGAACCACTTTAATTTAATTCGAATAAAATATTATTCCAATAAACGTTGTAACCCCGGGAGTACTAATTAACCTACTGTCAACTTACAAATTTAATTCAAATAAAATTTTGTTTTGTACAGTTTGAACCTACTGTCAACTTATTCGCCATGGGGCTATGCAGTGTTAATTTAATTCCAATAAAATAATATTATTTGAATTAAAATTAAATGGCAGGAGCAATTTTAAGCTGCTATTTAACAGGTACATGCTAAACCACTTTAATTTAATTCAAATAAAATAAAACATTATTGGAATAAAATATTATTCGAATTAAAATTAAATGGCAGGAGCACTTTTAAGCTTGTATTAGCTGCTGAACCACTTTAATTTAATTTCTAATTACCATATAACATTGACTTCTTCATTCTGTTGATAAGCATTGAAAAAATGAATAATATTATAAAATTAATCTCGAGAAAGAAAAAAATCTTGAGATTGGTGATACAGTAAATGGTCAAATAATCTCGAGATTACAAAATCTCGGAAAAAAGGATGAAAAATTTCGAGATGCGGAAAATCTCGAGATTGGTGGTAACAGATCTAGCAACTACGGAGTAACTCCAACCTTATTCTTATTGTTTGCTTCCATGTGGAATCATGAGACAACACCTCAGCTCAACATCAGCTGTCGGTTTTTATTATTAATAACAAAAAATGGAACTTCAATGCATCCAAGACGAACAAGAAGATAGACAATCATACATTGCTCTGCAGAAATTGTGAATCCAACAACATCGGCGACTAAAATCTCGAAAAGAGGAATCGATACTCTATATATCAAGCCAGCAGTAACCGCAGCACGATGGTACCAGCAAGACTAACTTTTAAATTCGTGGGACTGGCACTGCTTCTATTTTTGGGATCCAGCTGCTTTGCTTTTACACAGCCCACCTCACTGAATAGTAAACGTGGATCGTCGGTGCAACAAGAAAGCCGAATCTTTTCTTCAACGGAAAGCAGCAGCAGTAGTAGTAGTAGTAGCGACGCTGCTGCTGCTGCTGCTGCTGCGACTACTTCTGCTCCTGCTACTCCGGCTGCACCCAAGGATGTCGAATTTACGCGCAACCCGGATATTACCCCCACTGACGAATGGGAGATGGATTGTTACTCGCGACCCGTCGTTGTTAACGGCAAAAAGTTGTGGGAGGTTTTGGTAACGGACAGTGCAGGAAGTTTTCGTTACGTCAAAACATTGCCCTCCAATCAGGTCAATTCGAAACAGGTCCGAATGACCATGGAACAATTTCAAGAAGACTACGTCGATCAGCACAATTTGGAAATGCCCAGTATTATTCGCTTCTTTCGCGGGGCCATGTTCAACATGTTGAAAATCGCTTTGACCGACCTCGATGTCATTAGCAAACCATCCAGATGCACCTTTGCCTTGGCACAGTGGTTGGAAGAACGACACCGTGATGTCTATCCCAAGATGGAAGGGTACGCCAACAGTTTTCGTTCTGGATGCAGATGATGTTGTTACGACGAAATCTCACCAGCATTGTTCGTTTGCATTATTATTTTTCACATCCCCGCAAATACTCTTAATCGAATACCTCCTCTATGATGTTTCCATTTCTCAATCAAACAAACAGATACCGGTCTACCATGGTAGGAAGTTCCGGTCCCTCCTTTTTAGATGTGCGTACCCCGGTGAAGCTGCCCGATGCTCTCCGAGGAGAACAATACGCCTTTGTGGGATTGCCTCTGGCAGAATTTTTACCAGGTGGTGATATTACCAGCGATAATGTCGGAGTTGGTAAATTGTGTCCCATCAATCCGGATGAATTCCCGGCCGATGCCTTTGTGCAGGGAGTTGTAATTCTCACGGCCCGTGCTCCTGCTTTGGCAAGCTGGTTGGCCGGAACTGAGGTTGTAGGTCTCAAGGCCGATTTGAGAAAACGACAATTGGTAATGGAAACCGATATTGATACGCAGTACTTGGTGGCGAAATTGAACGATGTTCAACGTATCGAGGGAGCGGCCTTTGAAGAAGGCAAAGATGCACTGGATGGACTCCATTTCATAAGTGTACAAAGAGATGACGAATCGGACCCAGAAGGATTCTGGCTATTGCGAGAAATACCCAGCGGAATATAAGACCTTAAGGAAGATTTTGCTTTTTCGAAATGTCGTTTTCATATTCCAGGATCAGTGTCGTAATACTTGGACAAAAATGTGCTATGGAATTATAGAAACAAAAACAATTTCGTGTGATGGTCGATTTTACCATGTTGCCGACCCGAGTATTTGAGAGCAGCGTACCATGGTTATGAAAAAAGACATAACTTGTCTATTGAATAGAATGACAACATGGGAAAACTATGCATTATATGAAACTGTGCGTGGAGCAAGGCTAGTTGCAAAGAATTCTTTGCTCATATTTCAGCTCAACACTTTAAGGTTCGGCGTCATCATCCGCAAGGACGGCGTCGTCTTCGTCCTCAACCCAATGCCCACCTTCTGATATTTCTTCACTTTCAACCTGCTCCTCATCATACTCTTCCTCGTCGTCATATTCTTGCTCCTCCTCAAGCTCTTTCTCGTCTTCGAATCCCCCCTCCTCTCCCTCCTCGTCAAAATTGTCGTCTTGAGATTCCTCCTCTTCCTCAAACTCTTCCGCATCCTGAAGGTTCTTCTTTTCAGAAGGATCCGATTCATCCTTTTCTTCATCGTCCAGGTCTTCCTCTGTCTTGGTCTCACTAACTTGATCTTCCACATTGATGGCAGCAATCGGCTTGTCAATTATTGGAGCATCCTCCTCGTGTGTATCTAGCACGTCGTCTTCATCAAATGAAATTTCACCTTCCTCTGCTTCTTCGGTTGTGCTAACCTCTTCAACTGCGGCTTCATTTTTTAGGTTTCCCAGTTTTTCATCATCGTCGTCGCCGTCATCCACTGTGTCCTCACCTTCAACTATTTTTTCAGGCGCGTCGTCCTCTTAAGGTGAATCAGGATCCTTTTTATCACCTTTAGATTGCGTGTCATCATCATTTGCTGTCAAAAGGGTCTCTTCCATGTCTTCTTGTAAAGGAACATTATCTCCGGCGTTCTTAGACATGCTTTCCATGTCTTGCTCATCATCCATTTCAATTTCCTCGTCAATGTCATCATCTTGAACTGAATCCTTCTGATGCTGATCTTCTACAGTTGACATTGGAGGAGGCAACAATAAATCATGAAGGGCTGGCTCTGGTTCTTCATCCTGTGGTACATCCGGTAGATCTTCATACCAAAGTCCACCCTTCGGTTCTTGCTCTTCTTCTTCTTCGAAACTGCTACTGCCGTTTTCTTCTGTACTGCTGTCTTCGGTATCGTCAGGCTTGCTATGATTGTATTCCTCGCCCATCTTTGCATTGCTACTCTTTCCTTTTTCGGGGATATCTTCAAAATCATCCTCTTCCTGTTCTCCCACTTTGCTATCCGAATCAATACCTTTTTCTGTGCTTTCTACCTCGACTTTCTCATCGTCAAGAAAGCTGGAATCACTCTTATCAATGCTACTGCTACTTGAAGGAGAAGAACGAGTTGCGTCCAATACTTTGTTAGTTTCTGTGTTGGCAGCAGTATTGGTGGTGCTCACTGTAAGTTTATCTTGTTCGCTGTTCGTCGTGTTAGTCATAAGCGTGTTGCTTGAAGTTGTTTCCTCCTTAACCCTAGAATTTTCTGGCTTGAAATTATGAGGATCTCCCTCTGCTTGAACTGTATTGTCTTCTAAATAATTTTGAGTGGTGTTTTTAGCAGAGTTTTCCGCCAAAGGAGAAAGAATAGGTGCCAACTTATTAGGATTCCGGCCTTGAGGATTTTCTTGAGGAACCACTACAACATGTTCGGGGGCAACGGTTGTAATGATAGGTTGTACAGGAGCATTGAATCCGCCATTGGCATTAGGATATCGATCCACGCCCTTGTTGTCGTACCCGTGCATTGGTGGGGCCTTGATATGATGGATATCATTGTTCATGTTATTGGGACTCTGGAAGCCGGGTTGTTGGCCAATAGAATATTCATCGTTGACAGCGCTTCCTGGGTTTTTTGTATGGTGAAAGGGTGCTTGGTCATGAGGTTTGTAGCTTTGTTGAGGATTCATGGCTGGATATACCACTTCTTCGTCGCCGTGATCGGTGTTGTGCATGGGTTCTTTTTTCTTGTTCTTGTTGTTATTAATGGAAGGTGTTCTCAAATTATAGTTACTGGGGTTGTTTTCCAAATTATTGTAACTGCTGCTGCTGCTGCTGCTAGGAGAGGTGTTGGAAGTACCTCCACTGCTGGAATAGTCATAATTGTGGTTAGTATTATCATTGCTGCTGCCAGATCCCCAGACCACCGTCATGCTGATGATAGCCAACGCCATTCCAATTATGACAAGGCGCTGCAATTTTGACTTTTGAGGACTTGCATTTCCATAATATGTTGTAGAAGATCCGTTGCCATTCGACCAATCAAAGTCCAATTCAAAGGCAGCAATTCTGGAATAGTTACTCGTGCTGTTGCGCTTGGCAGCAAAGGACGAACTGGAAGGAATGTCGATGGTTTGAAAATTATGGCCTCCGCCTCCCGAACTGGAATACATTGCGATACAGTGTGGAGCTGTTTCTTTCTTCAGGTAATGATGATGTTGTCTTGCTTCTTAGAGTGTTTATCTGTCTATGGGCGTAGTCGTCAATAATAAGAAATAGTACGAGACATCAGTGCTTTCAGAAGACAAAAACTTGAAGTCGTGTAAAAGAAAAAAGCACCTCTTCTGCTCAGTGTTTGCTGTATGTACTTTTTAGCAAACCCTAACAGTTCTGTGAATGCGGTCACACAAAACGGCACCCAAAATAAAAAATTGCAATCAAATCAAATGTGCGACCTTATTATTATTATTTTATTATTAGACAAGGAAAAGAGATAAGGTTTATTAATCGAATTGCAAGTGACCCGCAGCTACGATTAGCTCCTCGAAACCTAAACACATCTCTTTCGCCTACTAGCTAGATGAGTTGTAATGCATACTGCTAATGCACTAAGTCAGCAACCAAGCGCACAGAGAATACCTTGTTCTGTCCTGTCCTGTTCTTCATGCTAAGCAGGCATTTCTGTGGAAGTGCTGTTATTTCTCTTTCTTGCATCACTCTCTCACAGCTGAGTCAAACAGGTACTTCATCATATTTATTTTTCGGACTTTAATTGCGTACCTTCTTTGGTTAAAGTGGACGAAGGTGCTTTCTTTTGCGCCCTTGCACCCTTTTCAGACCAATCAGAACGAACATTGATGAAAGAACTATAGTCCTACTAGATAATACTGAAGTATGATACTATTCACATCATATATATATTAACCTACTGGCTTCTGACTTCTGTCCTTCATTCATCGTAGTTATTGAAACTAGGAGCCAGTTGTAGTACTATGGCCAATAGCTACCAGGTACGAGTCGTAGCTACTACAGTAGTAGGATAGTAGGGGCATTCACTTGTTTCTGATTGAGGACTGCGGAATACAAGCGGAAAATATGACCCTGATTCGTGGGAGAAAATGGAATGAGGAATAGGAATTTCAAACCTTTTCTTGCTTTGGGTATTGCGACTGGAACTAGTCTACTCCGTTTCTGACACTCGCTCTGACGGCCACAACATCAACTGTTTTTTGCGAACTTCCCAAAAATTAACCAGTATTTTACCGTGTTAATTCAGATTTGCAGTGTTTTTCTCGTGAAAGGGCGCTTTTTCTGTTCTAACCACCAGCACAAGAACAACACAACATCAAATCAATGCAAGAAAGTAGTGATTCCAATCGAGCAATCACAGGCAAATCAGCTCGGTGACAGTCGCCTTTTCTTGCTCTTATTCTTGCGGAGGATTACACAACCTTCCTTTTTGTTACTTTTTATTTAACTTTGTAGTTTTGGTTGTATACAACATTCTGAGAATCTTCATTGAGAATCTTCCTCAGGAATTTCCTACTGCATAATTCACACACGCACTTACACGCGTTTACATTTACATTTACATTCACACCATGTTGACCACACGACGTCTCGCTCAACAGGGCGCTCATCGTTTATCCTCCTCAACCGGTATTGCTCCCACAACGGTCACTTCAGTCACTTCCAGCCGCGTGTTCATCACAAAGGCCAAGAAGGGCAACAAGTCTCCGTGTCATGTTCGCAACTACCAGGCCTCCCTTAAACAACCCTACTATATGGCGGGATCGGCTCCACGAGGAGTAACCGAACGACAGTCCGTTATGAAGCGAGCCTTTGACTGGTACAGCGAAAAATTGTCGACCCATCCATTGCTCACCAAGTCGCTCACAGGTGCTATCATTGCCGCTGCTGGTGATGTCATGTGTCAAGCTGGCACCTACACACCGACAAAGAAAGACAAGGAAGGAACTTCCATCAGGACTGTTACCATCACTGCCAGCAGCAACAGCAGTAGCAGCATAGGCAAGTGGCTTGAATCCTTTTGGCAAGAAGGTTGGGATTATCGCCGATCGCTTCATTTCTTCATTTTGGGATTTGTTTTTGTGGCTCCGACATCGCACTACTGGTACGGTGGCATGGCCAAACACGCTTGGACCAGAGGACAATCGTTCAAACAAATTTCCAAACGCGTTGTATTGGACCAATTCGTGTGGACGCCCGTCTTCTTTGTTATTTGGTTGGGCGGCTTCTGGAGCATGGAAGCCAATGAAGTTAACCTGTCTCACCTCCAAGAACAGCTCACTACCAGTTTGCCCGATATCATGGTGGCCAATTGGATCTTGTGGATTCCGGCGCAGTACATTAACTTTTATGCGTGTCCGGTCAAATTCCAAGTCTTGTTTGTCAATTTAATTGAACTCGGATGGAACTGCTACCTCAGTTTTGCCGCTAGTGGTGGTGGACATGGTCACAGCCACAATCACAATCACTCGATCGTGGTTGCTGACAAGGAGGAAATAGCAGTCGTAACAGAGGTTGACGAAGATGATCAGAGAGATACTCATAGAGGAGGCCTTGTTATCATGTGACAGCACTCAAGCGCACAGCAGATTATAGAAGGGTTCCAAGTTCCAACCGAATACTACTACTGTGTACTATTACTCTATAGATTTTATTGTTCATGTAAGAAAAGAATAGAGGACGACCTTACCTTTTCTTATCGGTTGAAAGTATAGGTGTAATCCGTAGTACTATGCAGCGTCTACCACCCATCAAGGCAAAGAATCGTACCAAACAAGTGCAGGTGGTCCATCCACCATCCACAAGAGCGACTAACCAGGTGCTTTCTAGCTATAGCTATGAGCATAGCTAGTCTTTTTTGGAGTAGCTTCCTGCAGTCTCCTTCCTACTGCTGCTGCTGCTACCTACTGCTGCTGCATGCTGTCGAGTACAACAAGAGGATGAGGGGTGCTGTGAGAAGCAAAATACAACAATGACCTAGAGTAGAGGCTACATACATTTTCATCACAATCATTCCTTTAATGATGTGTCTGCGCCTTCCGCTGGACTAATCACAAATAAATAATTACTCGGAGTACAGAGTTTCAGAATTGTCGCAACAGGGTTTGAGCTTCAAACAGCTTGAGTCGTCTGTCCTCCATCAGTGAGATTTGAGAGAATCCAAAAATTCAAACCACTCGTCATCATAGACAATTCTCCGTTTTCCAGCTCAAACTACTACCGGTAGACTACTGGTACACTCATCATACGCTCATACGCTCATACGCTCAATACAGTTACAAAACTATGTGCATAGCGAGAAGACACAATCGAACAGGCCGGATGATTTTGGCAAGTCTCGCGTTCGCGCCTGGGCTGGTTCATGCTTTTCTACCTGCTTCTTCCACAACAGCAACGACCACTTCAACTTCATTCAGGTATCCTCACGCAAATCAGCCAACTGTAACAAGTATCTTTGCCAACAGTCGCAACGGCAGTGCTGACGATATCGACTTGAATGAGGAAATGAGAAAGGCAGAAGAAACAACTGAAACACTGCAAAAGTTCCTAGTAAAGGTATCCGCTCTTTCCGAGCAACTAGTCGTCATGGAAACCAAGCTCCGCGACAATCGGCTAGAATGGAAAAAGGAAAAGAATGAGCTGCTTCGAAAAATTTCTATCCTGGCATCGTTGCTGAACGAGCAAAACAAAGCTGCCATGAAGACTACTGGTGATTCGTACCAGTCGAACGAAGATACGACAAATTCCAGCAATGAGCCTGTCACGCAAGAGCAAGTAGAAATGTTGCAGCGAGAATTGAAAATATCACGCGAACGGGAAGAGGAACTACTGTACGAACAGGAGCGATTGGAACGGGAAGTGGGAATTTTGCAGAATGAGATTGTCAGCGTACAAAATTTGTTTCGGGCCGAACAGTACAAGACCGAAGAACTAGCGGCCGACCTCGAGGAATATCAGAGACGAGATCAAGCTTGGGAAGAACATTGCGCTGATCAAGAACGGCGAATACAAGAATTACAGGGTACGTTGGGACGATTAGAACAAGAAGCAATTCTCTCGGCAGAGCTTCAGGAAGACCAACGACGAGATCGAGATTGGGAAGAACATTCCTTAGGTCAAAAACGAGAAATACTACAGGAATTGCAAGGCACGGTGGAACGATTAGAACACGAACTAGTTCGCCTGGGATATACTAGTGGTTCGGACGACAAAACCAGCGTAAAGACAAACCAAAGAAACAACGGTAAGGAAGTGAAGAATGGAACACACAAGAGTGAATCCCAACCGGAAACTTCATGATCTACTACCTGGTACAATATTGTGTACTTTTTGGGAAGGACAGACGGCGACTGCCAATAGCAAAAATTGCTCCAATTTTAGGTGCGCACAAAAACAATTTTGTAGACAGACACCAAGGGGATATTTTACTCAAGGAATAACATTTACGCATTCATACTGTTAAAATGCGCTGTGATTGCTTTTCTATTTCCATGTCGTCGCTCGAATGCGCATACTGGATCTTCCATGTGGAACTGCATGTAAAGAAATTTGCTGTTTTTGTCTGGCACAAGACACTAGTCTACTAGTCTGGGAAATTCAAGGGGCATCCCTAAAGCAGGCGTACAACACCTCGTCCGATGATGGCGCCAAATGCCCCAATTATTTCGTTGTGATGAGAATTGAATGTAGACCCATCAAGACAAGACCTTCAGGTGATATGCCACAAGGCAGTATGCCTGGATGGTTTATTTTTCGCACGCCAGCAGGATTTGAAATAATGAGGTCTCTAATACTGGTACCTGGTACTAGTACCTACTAGTAGAAGTCGAATAGCATTATTCTGTTTAATCGTACGGTATTGAAGTACCCTCACTCGTTTGCGCCGGAATAGTGTAGAAACTATGACCCAGCCAATCGATAATCTATACCAGGTAGTAGTACCTGGTAGCAACCCAATCACAGCAGGTTCAAATAATAGTACTGTAATTTGACTTTCTCAGCCAGTTAAATAATGACTTCTTAACGCAGTCATCATCTTTGACTAGCAAAAATAAAAATCCCTTCGACAGTCGAAAAGAGTCAAAAGAGCCGAAAATAGTGGGATGATCAGACTACGGTTTCAAACAACATAACACAATAATAACTAGTCCTATAGATTCAGTCCTGGTCCCAATTTTAATATAGACTTTTTTAAATTTCCTCGACCACCTCTATCAGCTACATACATACATTAGTTAGCCTAGTAAAGCTCCTCCTAATTGCCTACATCATTGAAAGCTGCAGCAGTCGCAACTAGTTTTCAACTACCAGATTTATCTGGAGTACATTCGAAGCATGTTACCTACTCGAAGTAGGTAGCTAGGTTCACCAGGCCAGGTCTTGTTGGAACTGCAGAACGGCGGGAAGCCACCGAGTCTCTGGACTCCACTCGAGTAGAATTCTTGGGTGGTACCATGGTAGTCACAACATGTACTCCAAGTATGTGCCTACTACTAGCTAGTACCAGGTATCGTCTGAACAATAGCATGACTGGGCGCCAAAAGTCATAGTGTTTGGGAAAGATTTAATGTTTCAATTCTTGGGCCTTTTCTCACTTTTTATAAGAACTGGTACCAGGTACAAAATGTACCTGATGCATGGTACCAGGTACCTGGTATGTGTA
>Ga0100380_10007514_pt1 | contig 10887 bp, 11 predicted proteins | sample CryGeymeta201504_FD_80417 | JGI IMG/M metagenome (GOLD analysis project Ga0100380, IMG submission 80417) | Groundwater microbial communities from Crystal Geyser aquifers in Utah, USA - Crystal Geyser metaG 2015-04 | ecosystem: Environmental > Aquatic > Deep subsurface > Groundwater | place... | reverse complement strand
AAGAACAAAGACAGGACTAAATGCAGCCTGAATATACTGGGAAAGAGGAGCATGAATAGAAAGAAGAGGAAAATATAGAAGAACTTTTCAACAAATTATGTTATCTTTGCGAAAGGCCCAGATGCACAGTCAGATGTGCCGGTTTCTGTCAGCGGAGTTTCCACAAAAAATGTTTTGAGATTTTCAACTCTGGATTAAACAGACCTCCACAGAGTCCAGATCTGGTGGAGTATCGAATGGACATGGCAACTTGGAAGGTCAGCAGAGAAAACGACCAAGAGTGTTGTCAATGCAGCAACAAAAGATACAGATTCAACTGTTCAGTCTGCTTCAAGGAAGGAAAGTTAGATGAAGCCTCCCTATCAACCTCCATATCAAACGAGAGCCAACAGTCCCATAAAGCAACTGAATCATCATTATACAAATGCACGAGGAAGGATTGTAGCAGATTCTACCACTTGAAATGTCTCTTTACTCCTTAATTTGCCGGAAAATTTTCTCAATAAAACAGAAAGACTATCATGGATGTATCTGAACCCAATAAAGCATTCATTTGCCCAGCCCATTACTGCCAGGCCTGTCATCACAACACTGTTCGTTCTTACAGGCGGTCGACTTGCTGCATCAGATGCTGTGTGTCCTTCCATCCTGCGTGTTGCGATCCTGAGCTATTCAAAAAAATAGGAAAGTTCCACTACATTTGCAGTCGGCATTTGAAGTACCCTGGAGAGCTAGATTTTATTAAGGATGAAATAAATAACTTCAAAAAGCTGAAATCTGATATGAAGAAAAAGAAGAAACAGACTGAAGAAGATAGTTCTTTCTAGAGTGGTCTCAGCAAGGTCGAAGTGAAGAGCGAGTTGAAAGCTGACAAGGAATAGGCAAATGTGTTGAGGAGGTCCAAGAGAAAGAAATAGTCTGAAAAAGTCATACATGATGCTAAGACTGATAAATAGAAAAAGGAGGAGGAAGAGGAGCTGCTCGATGTTGCCAACTCTCTGTCTATGATACCTGAAAAAACCTAATAGAACGAGTAGTAATTATACGAGTAAAAGCCATAAAAAGATATTGGGTAATAAAAACTCACAAAGGCAGATAAACTTCCCCTTCAATATCCCGACTTCGGCCTGACTCCTCCTGAATAACTCGACTTCACGGTCTATACACTCCCGTGGTGCAGTTATTGTGGAGCCAGGTATGCCACCGAATTTAAGGCTGGCCCATGGAAAGGAAGCCACCTCTGTCCCCGGCATTTTTAGAAGTGGGAAGATGGCAACTTGAAGCTTTAGAAGTACAAATCTAGGCCGCGAAAACCGATGAGGAAGGGCAGAAGCAGAGAGTTATTCTTTTTGAATGAATACGCGACAACTCATAACCTTTCAGGACCTGACACAGTAAAAGAACTCAACAAGAAGCTGGAAAACTAATGATAGTCTGATGATCATTTGCAATTGTAAAAAGAATCACTCTTACTTGTATAACTCCTATTTTATGGTTTCCTATTTGATCTCTGACATGTTCAACTGCATCAGCATATCGACGTCGCCATATAAGGGCATTCTTGCTGAACTGCTAAGTAGCATGATTTCCTCCTGCCTTTGGAGAGAGTAGGAGTCTCCTGGGATAGTTGCAATCAGGGGAAAGTGGTACTTTTAACACGATGAACTCGATTGCTGATTTCGATTGAATATGGAGGAAATTCTTTCCCTCTTTTACTACAGCGACCGAACTATTTATTGTTTCCTTTGTACCTCTTGCTCCTTCTTGAGCAGTATCTCTTTTACCTAGTTTCTCTTGCGGGATTGAGCCTATTTACTGGCGAGGCAAGGATCGGGGTTGTCTAGTGCGAAGATGATGGTCTTTTTGGTCTTCCTTATTAAGCCGATGGTCCTGAACAGGTTTAGAATATCGTATATTCTTCTCTTTATGTTTGATATGACTTTCTTGGCTGACTCTGAATCAGATTATTTGGCCAGCTGCTGAATCATGATGTTGCATAGTTGCTTGTAGTTCGTCTCTTTTAAAGAACGGATCAACTCAAAAGCTGTCAGGGCAGTGCCTCTCAGCCCAGATCCTCGGTTGCCTCCTCTTTCTCTCTTCTTTTTTGACGCACCATCAAAAGAAATATCGTCTTGATCGCTTTATTTCAATAAATCGATACCATGGAATATCCCATGTCTTTAAACAGCCCTACTCTTTACGGGTTCATTCACAATTGGCTATTTTTACTGCTCAAGTGGGAAGGAGCAAGGCGAGTTGGGCGCAAAGAAGTGAAGGTTCCTATCTGCTGAGTCTGGTTAGTCGTGTGCTGGCTGGGTAATTCTCCAGAAGTGGTTGGTTTTATCTGCGTGACTGTTCTTACCGTCGAATTCTTAGAGAGCGTCTAGTTGGTCGGTGAACACGGGCGTCTCTTCAAAGTTCATTTTAGCAATTATAGAAGGCCTGCCTCAACAGTGCCACTTCAACTTCTTCAGAGCTTCCAAAAGAATCGTCCAAAGTAATTACCACTCATTTCTTTATAGCTGCCTTTTGCCCTATATATCTATCGTCCCTCCTATTTTATGACTCTTTCTGGGATGCTTGTTTTATTTTTTGACTGCTATAAGCGAGTGCAATTATGATATTGATAAATCTCTTATGAGGTAAGATCATTACTTTCTGAGGAGGAAGGCAGTATCACAGTCACAAATCACGACCTTTCAATAAATCCACCAAGGGACGATTGTCGGTCAGGTCAAATTACCACTTCGAGAGCAAGTGAGGTCTTACCTTGGCACTGTAAATGTTTATCTTCAGCAACTACCGCCATAAAGGGTCCCTCAGTCTCTCCTCTATTCGCAGCTTGACCCTAAACCGGGGAAAGGATAGCTTGGGTTCATCGTATGATTTGATAAAGCTGGTGATGTTTGGGTTGTTGCTGGCCTTATCCAGAGGGGAAAAACCGTAGTTGTTCTTAAGGTTAGGATCGCTGCCGTTTTTTATGAGAGAGTGAATGGCCTCGTGATTCTCATTGATAATTGCATGGTGAAGGGCTGTATTTCCTCTTCTGTCTGCCTTGTTTACATCTGCTCCTCTAAGCACCAGCATCTCAATCAGGGGGTAGTGGTTGTTTATCGCAGCTATTTGCAGACAGTTGTAGCCGTATTTATCCTCGATGCTCTAGTCGACTGGAAAGCCGTCCTCGAGCAATCTCACAACCTAGTCTAGCTCGTTGGTGGCGATAGACCTCATCATTCTGTACTTTTTTGTATGCGGAAAGACAGTGTGGTATTTGCTGTGCCAAGCGATGAAGACCTCAAAGTAGCTGAGAGGCATCATCATGAAGGAGTTGGGGGAGTACCTGGGGAACTTAGGCAGCCATTAATAGATTGGGAAGCTGGGCCACTGACTGACCGAAAAAACTGCCGGACTCGTGAGTATATCAACTGGGTTATTTCTCTGCTTTAGCATCTTCTCACCACTCGTTATAATTAGAGCATTTCAGAGGAGGGTATATTACTAAGGTTGAAAAGTGCATATTATGAAGGTCCAAGATCAATCTTTGTAGTGCTTGTAGTGTTGGAAGGTCTTCAGAAATTCGTTGTTCTTGGCAAAGGGTTGCTGATTTGATGACTTGGACATGTAGATGCTGCCCTCTTCTAACTTCTCGCGCCAGAATGTCACAGGTTGGGCTCTCTCGTAGCCCACACTGGTTTCCACCAACTTCCTTAGCTCCTAGTCACTGCTGATCTGCCCTCTCTCCTTGAAACCCAGGGATTCTCTGAGGTCCTAATCAACATTGGCGAGGTCGACGTGGTTGCCACTCTGGTCATACATGACCAACCTGCCAACTCTATTCTGATCAAGTGGCTTTGGGATGAAAGTTTAGGCGTTGGTGGTTTGGTAATGACCTTTTCTGGCCTACTCCTCTTTCTTTCTCTCCTGGTCTTCGATGCTTAATTTGACCTCCTTCAGATACTACATATCAATAGGCATACCAGCTGTTCGTAGAGTTGATGACGTTTGCCTACTTTGGCCATCTGTTCAGCCTTGTTGCTGCTCTTGCCGTAGCTATATGTAGAAAAAGGCATACTGATAGTTCTAGGTGCGGGGAAGATGGTAGTTGGTATCTCCTAGGACTCGGTACTTGGTGTCATCTTCTTGCCGATTGAAGTTCAAAGTGTTGGACTCCAGTAGGGTTTAGTGGCGTTTGGGCAGGTGTGTTTTTGTGGTGGCTCTTCCTTACTTCTGATGATCACGGTGGTGTCTTTATTCGAACCAGTTGGCCATGAGGGTACCTTTCTCAAAGGAGATGTACCTTGTGCTCGGGGGATGTTCTTGTTGTAGCTATCGAGTTGTGTCTCGTTGTGGCCCAGCATCAGTTATATTATCAAAAGAACATCACCAGCACCTCATTGCAATTACCAAAAAACCCTCTCAAATCAATCTCACATCAAGCAGCTCAATGCCATAGCACCATAGGTAGTATCATGATCTTTTCTGGCTGGCCAGCAGGGAGTTTAGCTCACCTTTTATTGTGTTCCACCTTTAAGGGTATTCCAAACTGTCAGTTAACTTCTAGTAAAAACGAACCTTCCATGGTTTCTCCTCCTGATAGTGTTGCGGGTACTGATGAGGAAGGTAGCTCTGAGGTTTGTACTGAAGGTTGCCAGCATTCATGGCCTTTGGATTAGCTGATGGCTTACCGGCGTTGTAGTTTGGAGGGTCGACCTTTTGCTACTGCTTGATTGGGCTCGGATTGATCTTTGTTATATTGTAGGGGTAATTGTGACCCTGAGGAGCATCTTTCCTTATCTCTTTTTGAAAGTTGTTGTTTCTGCTCTTGTCAGGGTAAGACGGGTCCTTTTTGCTGTCGGGGGCCTTGTTCTGCACCTTAGGAGGGGCGACCTGTGGAGTATTGGGTGTCGTGTACTGATAATTCCTGGTCTCGTTTTTCGCCTTCTCAATCACAATGAACACTGTGGTGTCGTCCTGTAGCCAACTGAAAAAGGCTTCAACTATGTCGTTGTGATCAATAGCTCCATTGGCGATGTTGCTGGCGATTTACTGTTCGTTGCTGCCCGGAAGCAACTTTTGCAGTTGGAGGTAGAGATAAAATTTATTCATAATGTTGGTGCTGAACTCCTCCTCAAAAAATATCTTTCGACGGGTTTCGGCTGGCTTGTCGAACTTGAACTTGGCCTCCTCGTCGAAGATCGCTGCAAAATCAGCATAGTTGCTGGGTTACCGGGCATACTTCAGGAACTATTACATTGTGTAATTATACTGAGAAAATGAGATCCCAAAGGGGCGAATGATCAATTGTGAATGGGACAGCTGATTTTTGTATTTTGGAGATACTCCCCATTATGCATGAACGGATCTTTAAGAGTAAGCTCTTGAAAGGCCAGAATCTGTAAGTATTGCCTCTTTTATATTCATTATGCAACCCACATCGTCCGTCTACCTAAGGGGAAAACTGCTCAAAGTCAGGTTCCACTGCCCAGGCCGGCCTAAAAGCAAGGCTTTCCAACTCTCGCAACTCACCTACCCGCAACTGCTGGCTAACCTTGTCTCCTGCTTCAAGTTGGAAATGAATAGCTTCTATGAGCTTAGCTACCAGGATTAGGAAGGAGACACGGTCACGGTCAGTAATGAAACCGACTTCGATAGCTTCCTCGAACACGCAAAAACACCAGTTCTGGAGCTGATGGCCACCAGCGAACAACACAAAGATTTCCGCAGAAATGTAGACCTTCCTAAAGCTGAAGGAAGTAACCTTAAAGAAGAGGAGTTAGCAGGATAACTGGAGGTCACTAGGGAAAGAGTGAGGCAGCTGGAGAAGGAAGTAGGAGAGTTGAAGTAGGAAAATGCAAGCTACCAGGAGAGATTTAGAGCTCAAGAGAGAGAAATAGCAAGATTAAACGAAAGGAACAAGGAGGATGTGCTATAGTAGAAAAAAAGATAGCTTCTGACTGAGTTCGAAAAGTACAAAGGGGAACTAAGGGATAAATACGCACAGATGCTTGAATAAAAATTGCAAGAGTCGCTGAAAAAGCTTCAAAAAGAGCCAGAGAAGGGAGATAAGCCAGTTGAACCTCAGCAGGATAAACCCAGTGCCAACGAGGAAAAGGCTAGCATGTTGGTGGAGATCTTGTCGATAGCTCCCAAAGCAGCCCTTTCTCTGGTTAGGGATAATCCGGGAAGCGACCTTTAGACCTTAGTGGCCATCTATTACTCCCAGTGATGCTGTTCTATTTCAACATCCTACTTGTTCTTAAATGCACATGTTTTACAGTATTGACGATCAGGGGGCTCTTTTGGTTTCCATCATGATGTCGTGGAACATTTCGTGGATCTTGGTGTGGTTCTGGTCGTAGTTGTCGAACATCTAACATGTCAGTTTCAGCTCCCTAGTTTATTCGTTGTATCTGGGGCCAACCAGCACCTTAAACCGTGCCATCTGCATCTCAGTCAGCTCAAACTGCTCGATGTCTGCCAGCAAAATGGCCTTTCTTTCCTTCAGGTTGGCACCTATGTCATTGTTGTAGTATATCTTCTGGACAGTGATGGTGAATGGTTTAGCTGACAGTTCGGAAAGGACCTCTTCACGAGTGCGTAGTTTGTATGTGTCGTGGATGTCAATGAAGTGCGGTTTGACGTAGTGGGGAATTGCTTAGTAATGTTTAGGCTTCCAGAAGCGAGCTTGCCGGGCTGTCCGTTGAAGGTGGTAGCGGGGGACAGAGAGCAGTGCGAACATGGGCTCAATTATTATTTATACCAGCTATTATTAAAATTGAATGAAAAAGGGCATGAATGGCTTGATGGCCGATACAGCTGATATTGACTTTTGCTATGGTAATAATCGAAAAACAAAATATAAATATAGATGACCTCCCGTCAGCATATCAATCCCTAAATAACACTCTCGGCTGATAATTCTCATTACCATACTCCCATCCATCCCAGAAATACAGTGCATAATCACTCCACAGCAGCTTCTACACTCACCCAGCATCATGTGACAATCAGCAATCCTAATAAATTGCAAGCTTCATTCAAACCAACTCACAAAAATGTGTAATCCTTCATGGATAGTCCTGTTCGCCCTGCCCGTCTCTTAGCCAAGCAAAATGAGGACTTGAGTGAGCAGTCAGAGCAGAAGCAGTACTTGAGGCATTTGCAGACGATACTGTAAAACTACGAGAAAACAGGCTCTATTTTGGAGTCAAGAAGAGACAGAAACAAGCAAATGTACAAAAGCAGTTTGGATAAAATAGATGAGGTTAGAAATAGATTGCTACAAAAAGAGAAGGAGCTGGCCAGTTAATTGAGAGAACTTGAGGAGGTTGTTGAGAATAAGGGAAGAACATATAGATGATATATTGAATTTTCTATATTTTTTGGTGGATCCAACATACCGAATAATCTCAACTTTGAGGTTATTCTTATATATTTTAGTATTGACAGATAATAATCAGAATAAGATGGTTCGCTTCAAAAACAGATACATCCTTGTGGACTATACCAACATGCCCTTCAACTAGCCAGTCACAGAACGGGCCCTTCTCAAACTCCTCAAAGAAACTGCATAAGACATGATGGGACAACTATTTCTCTCCAAAATCACCTTTTCCCTTCAAATCAAGTACATGCAGCTGGGAAAAGCCATCATTCGGGTGCCCCGTGACCACGCTACCGAATTGCAGGGGTGCCTGTTCGTTTTGAAGGGACTCAGGGTGCTAGCTGTATCAGGAGTGATTCGAGGAATGCAGAAAAGACTGTTCGAAGTGATGAGAAAGGAGCTGAGGAGATAGCTGACTGCTCAGGAGAACGAAATGATTGAAAAGATAGATTACGCTTGAGTGTATGTATAGGATAGTGCATGATGGGGCGATTATAGAATGTTATAAAAAACGCCCACCGTGGGGCTCGAACCCACGACCATTAAGTTAAGAGCCTAACGCTCTACCGACTGAGCTAGACGGGCTATCTGTTTGCTGCCCTTCCAGCTTAGCTTTGTAACCCAGATCTGGAGTATCAATGCAAATGAGATTGACTTTCACATCATGCGACTCGAAAGGAAGTTCATCACCTTGTTCTCTCCACCTTCAGAAAATCTCATGGACCTCCTGGTCATGGGCTTATCTTCCAATGCTGGGTTGGCCTCCACATTGTACATCATTCTGGTTTCCCTGGGCAGTCTCTTCCACATCTGTCGACGCTCAGCACTGATGCTGACTCCCTTGGATCTCTGGACATCCATGAACAGTTTGCGACCTGTCCTTGGCTTGGACATTCTGGAACTGCTTCTTCTTCTGAGCCTGCCGGCATCCTGTTTCTTTTTCTTCCAGAGGAGTCTGACAACTGAGCTGATCTGGGCTGAAGTCCATCTTCTGTGCTCACGGGTCAACTTGTCGAAGTGATACTTGAAGAAGGAAATGTACTCATTCTGGTTACCTTTTTTAGCAATTTTTCTGCTCTTCATCGGCTTGGGGCTGGAGGAGGCATCAAATTGCTTGACTTGGACATCTTCCACATTGACCTCTTGGGCTTTCTTTTATTTGGTTCCTGTGGATTTTTCCTTGTTCTTTGCGAGTCCACCTTTGCTGGGAGTGGAAAGAGGCTCGACGTTGAGCATGACCATGGAGGTGTCCTTGGAGTTGAAGTAGTTGTTCTTTTGGTCGGCAGACATGTTTTCCCATTCTCGGATGACTCTGGAGACAATTTCGGATTAGCGCAGGTGGGTCAGTGTTTTCTTGAGTTCGTTGTACCTCTGTCTGGAGAACTGTCTATAGGCGGCCCCTTGGGTCCTGCTCTGCTCTCTGCCTTCAGCTAACATATTTGAATAAACAATATGCGCACAAATTTAAGATCTCAATTTTAGGCTAACTATCACTGCTATTATCACTCACATGCCCCATTCACCCTATCAGATTCGACCCGCACCCGACACTCCGAAAGCCCCCTCTCTTCCACATTTTTGACATTCCTTGACCTCGGCAAGTGTGGATCTGTCCTCTCTTCCCTGGTTGGTCTTTTTGCCTGATTCTTAGCCGAGAGGGTGTTGGTGAGTTGAGGGCAAGGGAGTCTTTGAGGAGGAGAGGGGGCTGTTGCTGATGGCAATATTATAAATTCAATCAATATACATCATATAAGACCATTGGTGGCTGACCGCCAGTGTGAGGGCACTCAAATTGCCCGCCCATCCAGAAAGGTCTTAATCTTCGATATTTTATGCTTAGGCTCCTCCCTGGTTGAAGACTGCCCCCTCACTTCTCTGGACAGCTCCTTCTAGCTCTTCTTTCGGTAGTTTAAACATTATTTTTAGTTGAGAGGAGGAATTGCTTTAGGTCGGTTGACATTGGACAGAGGCAGCTGGACATTTTCCTTCTGGATGTTCCGTTTGTGTTGGGACTACTTGTTGGGACCGAAGGCGATATCCTTTTGGTGTCCAAAATCTGACATCACATATAAATTGTTCATTTCGTATAGGATATTTTGACTGAAAAGGCCACTCCATTTGCCTCTCTCACTGGCAGTTAGTATGGTGTTTCCCTCGATATTGACGATTTCGATTGCTTTGAGGGTCGAAATGCCAGAAAGTTGCCCTTCATTTTCAATGAGGTTGTAGCTGAGATCAATAATTTTAAGATTCTCACCTTGCTCTTCTCCGACAGGAGGTAGACTTGTTATTCTATTGTGGCTGGCATGGATTTCCTTGATACTTCTGCATCTCTAAATCACAGAGGTCAGCTCAGCGACCTGGTTGTAGTTGATATTCAATAATTCCAGTTCATTGTGTTCACCTAGTTCAAACAGAACCTCCTCGAGACTACAGATGTTGTTTTTGCTGATGTTCAGAATTTTGATGTGGGAGTGGATCAGGGGCCGAATGCTGTTGTAGAGTGAAGGCGAATGCTCTATTTTTATGCCTTCAATGGCAGAAAAGTACTCTCTCATTTGGGTGCTCTGCAGCAAAACTGACATTATTTTGGAGGTGGGTTCCTTGAAGGAAGCTATATCTTCCCAACTGACATAGTAACTGTAGTGCTCGGCTCCATCATCTCCTCTCATCGTCATCTTGTAATTTATCAGCTGTTAGAGGAACAAGTTGAGTTCCTCCTAGCTCTAACTGCCCTCTGACACCATTTTTGGGAGGTAGGTATGCTGAATCTTTTTTATCTTGCTGAGGATGCCCTCGAAAGATCGGACAGTCTGCTCGAAAGATGGGTGGTTATCGAGCTAAAGGTTGTCCAGAGAAAATGACACATTTTGCTTATGCCTTGGTAGAGTCAGCTTTTGCATCGATTCATAGATCTCCGACTCCATCAACTCTCTTGGGGACTTGCCTTCCAAGGTCAGCATGCCCAGCTACTCGCTTATGTTGCCGTGTTGGAAGGAGCCCTTCTTGAAAAATAATGACTAACTGTCATACTGTTGAAGGGTTTATCGGCTGTTGTTGCCACTCTGCGACTATAATATGTTGAATGCAGTGAGGGAAGGAGTCAGAGTAGAGCGATTACGGATAAAAAGAGGCGATATGTCATGGGAAGACAGAGGTGTTTAGGAGTAGGAGGGTGTTGTGTGCTCAACAATAGTATTCAGAGAGGTCTTTTTCGACAGATTAGGGCCATCTGCTGTTCTTTTTTTGCGGGAAGACTCGTCAGAAGAGTTGCCTTCTTGAAACCTGGCAGTTTCCACTCCTTCCTCATGCTCCTAAGAGTTGCTATCTTTGTGCTTGTGGCTACTGCCTAATTTTATCTGATGCTGCAGGAGGCAATTAAGCACATCAGCATAAGTGACCTTCAAAACCCCCTCTTTTTCCTTCTTTTTGCTGCCCTTGAAGTGATTTTCCAGAACAGTTGCCACCTGCTGCTTTGAAAGATTGGTCTAGAAGGGCACTTT
>Ga0100380_10007507_pt1 | contig 10895 bp, 8 predicted proteins | sample CryGeymeta201504_FD_80417 | JGI IMG/M metagenome (GOLD analysis project Ga0100380, IMG submission 80417) | Groundwater microbial communities from Crystal Geyser aquifers in Utah, USA - Crystal Geyser metaG 2015-04 | ecosystem: Environmental > Aquatic > Deep subsurface > Groundwater | place: USA... | reverse complement strand
CAAAATTGTAAAAAATGATAATGTTTAATATATAAAATTAATATTGATAATAAAGTCCATATTTTAATTTCCTCAAACCCGATATAGAAAATACAAAAGGTACTGTTTAAAGAGTAAAAAAGGGATTATCTTTGCAATAAAAAAATCACCTAATAGGTGAAAAACAAAAACAAATAGAGGCAAAGATAAAATTGCAGCCATTAAAACCCTTCAAAGTAACCAGAAGCAAAGAAAAGATAACAAACAGAATAGGCCTTCCACTAATAGAACAGATAGCGGAAAAATTAAAACTAAGAGAAAAGATAGACGAACTTTTTGGCAAACCAGGTAGTAACCGCGGCATAAAAGCCAGTGATTATGTAATGACATTGGTACATATGATAATAGATGGAGCGATGCATTTGGAGGACGTCAATCAACTGTTGTCAGATCAAGGCTTTCAGGAACTTCTACAGGAAATGGATTTACCGACATCCGATGCAATCGGAGATTGGTTAAGACGCCACGGTGGCAAACAGTCAGAGTCCTGGATATGGCAGGCAGAAAAATCAGTACTTGCAGTAACAGGAAAAAAGGGAAGTACGCTTGATATAGACGGTACGATAATAGAGGCAGAAAAAGGAGATGCTAAGAAAACATATAAAGGAGTTTATGGTTATCATCCATTACTGGGAATAATAGCTGAGAGTGGAATGATAATCGGCAGTGATTTCAGAGAAGGTAATGCTTCACCACAAAGTGGTCTAAAAGAATTTATAGAAAGTTGCCGTAGAAATTACAATCAGGAAATAAAATTTGTAAGAAGTGATTCAGCAGGCTGGCAGAAAGATATAGTGGATTACTGTAATGAGCAGGCAATAGGCTTTACAATAACAGCCGACCACACAGAACCGGTATTAGAGGCAATAAAATCAATACCTGAAGAGCAGTGGCAAAGAGGCCTGGATAAAGATGGAGTAAAAGAAGATTACGATATAGCAGAAACCATATACTGTTTTGGAACAAAAAAAAGGCAGGTACGCTTAGTAGCTAAAAGGACAAAGCTAAAGAACCAGTATGATTTATTCTTAAATTACAGTTATTGGATAGTTGGAACAAATCTTAAAGAGGAACAAACAGATTGCCAAAGCGTAATTCATTTTCATCAGGGCAGAGGAAGTATGGAAAAGAGAATAGGAGAATTAAAACATCAGTTAAATATAAATCATCTTCCCTGCGGACAGTTCAATGCAAACTGTTTGTATTTTACCATAGGTGTTTTGGCTTATAATTTACTACAGTTATTAAAGTTGATAGGCTTGTCGGAAGAATATCATACAAAGACAGTAAAGACACTGAGATATCAATTGATAAAATTAGCCGGCAAAGTTGTAACTCACGCAAGATATAGAATACTGCAGATAGCTGCCCCGCTAAAAAATATAGAATTATATAGCAAAGCTTATTACCGAATACGATACGGCCCCTTACCCATAAGTTACTAACTGAAGTTACCAGAAAAAAAAGGAAGAACTAAAACTTAAAGGCAATGGTATGTCTTGTTGCTTAATAAAAAATGCAAATCAAAATTTTTCATCAGTAAAAATGTTCTGAAGAAACTACAAAAACAGACAGCACTTAACACAGTCTGTCAAAAGAGAAATTTATCATCAAAATATCCATTATTGAGGCTCTATATCGGATTTGAGGTATAAGATATATAGATTGTTTTTTTCAATTATTTTAAGTAATTAGTACCATTCATAGTAATATTTTATAAAAATAGGGAAATTGATATGGAAAAACTAATTCTTAACCATAAAGAACTTTACCGCTTACCTTGGACTTTACCTGATAATGCAATCTCCTGGCTGGAACCCACTGCACAATGTAATTTATCATGTGATGGTTGTTACAGAGACAACACTAAAAATTCGCATAAAACTTTTGAAGAAGTAAAACACGAATTGGATGTATTTCAAAGATTAAGAAATACAGATTGTATTTCTATAGCGGGAGGTGATCCGCTATTATACCCCAACATTTTAGAATTAGTAAAAGAAATTAAATCAAGAGATATAAAACCTATAATTAACACAAATGGTTTGGCTTTAACAAAAGAATTTTTAATTGATCTTAAGAATGCAGGTGTTTTTGGTTTTACTTTTCATGTTGACAGCAAACAAGGAAGACCAGGTAAATGGAAAGGCAAAGATGAAATTGAATTAAATGAACTTCGTTATCATTATGCAAAAATGGTTGCCGATGTTGGTGGTATGAGCTGCTCTTTTAATTCAACTGTTTATGAAGATACACTAAAACATGTACCCGATTTAGTTGCCTGGGCAGAGAAACATATTGATATTGTTCATACAATGGTTTTTATAATGTTTCGTCATGTTGTTCCTCAAATGAAATTTGATTGGTTTGCAGGCGGACAAAAAGTTGACTGGCAAAATATTAAATATCATTCTGATGTTGAAAGAAAAGTAGATATTAATGCTCAAGCTGTTTTGGACGAAATAAGAAAAATATTTCCTGAGTTTACACCTGCTGCATATTTAAACGGTACGGATCAGCCTGATACTTTTAAATGGTTGTTGACAGAAAGAGTTGGAACCAAGAAAAAAATATTCGGTTATTTAGGGAAAAAATATATAGAATTTGTTATGTCAACCTTCCATTTTTTTAGCGGAAAATATCTTTCTTATGCTTCACCAAAATTAACAAAACAAGGTAAATCAATTTTACTTTTATGGGCTTTTGATAAAGGAAGTAGGAAAGCAGCAAAGAAATATTTATTAGCTTGTTTAAAAAATCCATTAAATATTTTTAGAAAACTTTATCTGCAGACAATTATGTTTATACAACCCGTTGATTTTGGAGTTGACGGTGAGCAAAATATGTGTGATGGATGTCCTGATGTAACAGTTTGGAATGATAAACTTGTTTGGTCCTGCAGATTGGAAGAGCAAAAGCAATTCGGTACATTTTTGAAAAGTGTTCCACAAAAATAATTTAGATCTTAAATAATTTAGATCTTTGAGTTGATTCAGATTCTTTATCCAAAACAATGCCGGCTTTAATTTCAATACCTTTATAAGGACCCGGCACTTCTTTATTTTTTGCAAGTGCTTGTTCTATTTTCAATTTTTCTTTAATAGTTTGATATCTTTGAACCACATCTTGGTATTTTGAGATGTCTTCGTGAAGTTTTTTCTTGGTCTTAATTAATTTTGAAATACTTGCTCTTAATTCTTCGTGTTCCAATTTAAGTCCACTTACACTTGATTGTATCTCAAGCATTTCATTCATCGATTCGTTAATTCTCTCTTTAAAAGTATCAAGCTGTTCATCATAGAGTTTTACATCTTTTTCTATTTCTTTTTTTCTTTCTTCAGAGCGATTATAACTTGAGACCATAACATCTACTAAATTTTGCATATCTCTGTCAATATTGCCCTTATTATTTACAAGAAGTTGTATTTCACTTTTTAATATTTCTTTTTGCTTTATCTGTTTGTCATATTCTTTAGCATTTACATTAATTTCGTTTGAAAGATATTCTTTTTTATCCATTAAAGTTTTTATGAATTTTTCCAACGAATCAACTTCTACTTGTCTTAAATTTAAGATCCTTTCGCTTTCTTCTAAAGATGCAATTTTTTCAAATAACTCTTGATCTTTAGTTTCTATTTCTTTCTCTTTAGCAAGGACAATTTTTTCCAGAAGATTTCTTTTTTTATTTATCTTGTTTAATTCAGTGTTATATTTCTGAAACATATTAGCGAAACGATTTTCTAAAGCAAGGTTACCCTTTTCAATTTCCCCTCTTCTAGTTTCAAGCAGGGCACATAATTCTTTTAATTTCTCTATTTTTGTATCAAAACCCCTAATTGAGTTATTTTGTTGAATAATATCTGCTTCTAATTTTTCTTTTTCACTTTTTAAGCTGTCTAATTCAGATTTTATTTTTGTAAAATTTTGTTCGTGTAAAAGAATTTCTGTGTTTATCGAAGAAAGTTTTTTAGCTTTGATCTCTATCGATTGGTCTATTTCATATAATCTTTTTTCACTAAGATTAGTTTTTATATCTAATGTAGCATATTTTTCTTGTGCCTTATTTATTTTCTCGCTTTGCTCTTTAATCTGCTGTTCTAAATTTAAAGATTCAAACTCTAAAGAATCTTTTACTTCCCTTTTGTTTTTAACTTCAGCATCAATGTATTCTAGTAATACATTTAATTCATTTTTTTTAATCTCCAATTCATTTTGGGACTTTAATAAATCGCCTTCTTTAGTCTGGAGGTCTCCTAGCCTATTTTTTGTCTCAGATATTTCTTTTTCATAATTCTCTTGTTCTTCTTTTAACTGAGTTCTCTTTTCTTCTAATTCTTGTTCCAATTCATTTTGTTCTTTTACAAGCCTTTCATATTTATTTTCAATATCATTGATCTCTAAATTCTTAAGTTCAATTGTTTTATTTAATTTTACTTCATCTTCTTTGTAATTAACCAACCTGTTTTTCAGATTTGAAATAAATGATTCTATTTCATCAGTTGTTTTTGCATCTTTAATATTAGGGGAAACATTATTAAACTCTACATTACTTTTACCTAAAATGTCCGAAACATTTTTAAGATTATTATCATATGAACTTACAGTATCTTCTAACTCCAACTTTTTTTTGTCAAGTTCTAGAATTAATTTATTCATCTGATCTACATCATTTTCTTTTCTTTTATGCTTTACCTTTAATTCCCCCATACTATCCAATAATTGATTTTTGGAATTGTTGGTATCAGAGATCTCTTTTTTAAGATTTATTAAAGTTTTTTTAAGAAGTTCAGCTTGATTTTCTTTTTCATACATAAAATGAAATTTAGTCTTCAATTCCTGATTTTCAGTTCTTAATTTTTCTAGTTCTTTAGAGTTGAATAAGCCCATTTCTTTCTCCGATAGAAATTACTTTTAGCTAATTTATTATAATTCTTTTAATAAAATTTATTGAAATTACACATTACTAATAATATATTCAATTAGATTTTTTATGAACTAAAGATAAAAGTAAACATTATGAAAATTGCTATAGTTGGAGGTTCAGGTTTAATTGGAAAATTTTTAGCCGAAGAGCTAAAAAATAGAGGTGAATATTTGCTCTTAATTTCGCGAAATTCCGAAAATTCTAAAGCTAAAATTCCTATTTATGATGATTATTTTACTTGGGATTATAAAACTTCTGCATCATTAGAAAAGAAAATAAATTCTTTTGATGTTGTAATCAATTTAACCGGTGCTTCAATCGGCGGTAAAAGATGGATAAAAAGTTACTTAAAAGAAATAAGAAACAGCCGCGTTATTATAACAGAATTAATATCCAAAGCTATTTGTAATTGTAAAGAAAAACCTGATTTATTTATTTCTTCTTCTGCTATAGGTTTTTATGGAAATGTTAAAGATAATCTGTTGGATGAAAGTTCAAAACAAGGTGATGATTTTCTGGCAAAAATATGCGTAGAGTGGGAAGAAGAATCTAAAATTGTTGAAAAATGGAATATACGTCTGGCAAATATCCGAACCGGTGTAGTTTTAGCAAATGAAGGTGGTGCATTAGATAAAATGCTTCTTCCTTTTAAACTTTTTGTTGGTGGTCCATTAGGCAGTGGTAAACAATGGTTCCCATGGATTCACATTAAAGATGAGATTAAATCAATACTTTTTATAATTGATAATAAAAAAATTAACGGACCTGTAAATCTTGTTGCTCCAAATCATATTACAATGAACCAATTTGCTAAAACATTGGGCAAAGTTTTAAATCGACCATCTTTTTTTAGAGTACCGAAATTTATATTAAGAATTGTAATTGGTAAAGCAACGGAAAATATATTGGCTAGCCAAAAAGCAGTTCCGGCCAAACTTTTAAATAATGGTTTTAAATTTAATTATATAAGTATTGAAGCAGCTTTAGAAGATCTTTTAAAATAAAAAAGGCTCATTAAAAATGAGCCTTAGCTTTATAATTAGGTTTTTTTTAATACCTGTAATAATCAGGTTTGAATGGTCCTCCAACCTCAACGCCAATATAATCAGCTTGATCTTTTGAAAGTACTTCTAATTCAACACCAATTTTTTCAAGATGAAGCATAGCAACTTTTTCATCCAGATGTTTTGGTAACATATAAACTTTGTTTTCATATTTATCAGAATTATTCCAAAGTTCTATCTGTGCTAAAGTCTGATTTGTAAATGAATTAGACATTACGAATGATGGGTGGCCTGTTGCACAACCAAGATTAACTAATCTTCCCTCTGCAAGAATTATTATTTCTTTGCCGTCAATATTATACATATCAACCTGAGGTTTAATTTGTACTTTTGTTTTTCCGTAGTTTTTATTTAACCAAGCCATATCAATTTCATTATCAAAATGACCAATGTTACAAACAACAGCTTTATCTTTCAAAAGTTTGAATGCTTTTTCAGTAATTATATCTTTATTTCCTGTACTGGTTACAACAATATTCGCACGATGAATACAATTCATTAATTTTTTAACTTCATATCCATCCATAGCAGCTTGCAAAGCACAGATAGGGTCAATTTCAGTAACTATAACTCTAACGCCTGCACTTCTTAATGATTGAGCTGAACCTTTTCCTACATCACCGTAGCCGCATATTATTGCCACTTTGCCGGCCATCATCAAATCAGTTGCTCTTCTAATTGCATCAACTAATGATTTCCTGCAACCGTATTTATTATCAAATTTTGATTTAGTTACTGAATCGTTTACATTAATTGCAGGCATTGGTAAAGTGCCTTTTGTCATTCTTTCATATAATCTATGCACACCTGTAGTTGTTTCTTCTGAAAGTCCTTTTATATCTTTTACTAATTCAGGATATTTATCCAAAACCATATTTGTAAGATCTCCACCATCATCAAGAATCATGTTTAATGGTTTTTTATCATCTCCAAAAAAGAGTGTTTGTTCAATACACCAATCAAACTCTTCGGCATTCATTCCCTTCCAAGCATAAACAGAAACACCTGCAGCAGCAATAGCAGCAGCGGCGTGATCTTGTGTAGAAAATATATTACATGATGACCAGGTAACTTCTGCACCTAATTCAATCAAAGTTTCAATTAAAACTGCTGTTTGAATTGTCATATGTAAACAACCTGCTATACGAGCACCTTTTAATGGTTTTGATTTTCCATATTCTTTTCTTAATGACATTAAACCCGGCATTTCATCTTCTGCAAGTTTAATTTCTTTTCTTCCCCATTCAGCAAGTGAGATATCTTTTACTTTATACTTCAAAGTTTTAACATCATTATTCATAACTTCACTCATATTATTCCTTTTTAATTTTTTTTCTTATATTTTTTAAATTTCGGTACCAAGTCCAATTTTTCCCAAGAAAATTCATTACGACCAAAATGACCATAAGAAGAAGTGGCTTGATAAATTGGTGCTCTCAACTTTAATCTGTTAATTATTCCTTTAGGAGTAAGGTCAACTTCTTTCATTATCATTTTTGATATTTCACTATCAGAAATAACACCTGTTCCCTTTGTATCAACAAAAACAGATACAGGTTGAGCAACTCCAATTGCATATGCAAGCTGTACCATACATTCATTAGCCAATTTAGCCCCAACAATATTTTTAGCAATATGTCTTGCAGCATATGTTGCACTTCTATCTACTTTAGAAGGATCTTTTCCTGAAAATGCACCACCACCATGAGGAGCCCACCCGCCATAAGTATCAACAATAATTTTTCTACCTGTAAGCCCGCTATCACCATGTGGTCCACCAATTTCAAATCTGCCGGTTGGATTTATAAAATACTTAGTGTTTTTATCTATGTATCTTTTTGGTATTACTTTTAATATAACATTCTTTATAACATCTTTTTTAATTGTCGATTGTCTAACATTTCCATCGTGCTGTGTAGATATGACAACAGCATCAACTCTTAATGGTTTATTGTTTTCATCATATTCAATTGTAACCTGTGATTTAGAATCCGGTCTTAAATACGGCATTAAACCATTATTTCTTTTTCTAATATCAGCAAGTTTTTTAACTAATTTATGAGCATACATAATAGGCATTGGCATAAGTTCAGGTGTCTGATCACAAGCATATCCAAACATAATACCTTGATCACCTGCACCACCTGTATCAACTCCCATAGCAATATCTGGTGATTGAGAGTGGATAGCATTTAATACCGAACATGATTCAGAATCAAATTTATATTCAGCTTTTGTATAACCGATTTTTTTAACTGTATTGCGTACAATTTCCTGTATATCAATATATGCATCAGTAGTAATTTCACCACCAACAAGAACCATTCCTGTAGTTACAAAAGTTTCGCAAGCAACTCTTGCTTTGTTATCAATTTTATAAATTGCATCTAGAACTCCGTCAGATATAGCATCGCAAACTTTATCAGGATGTCCTTCTGATACTGACTCTGAAGTAAAAAAGTATGACATATTTATCCTTAAAAAAATGAATTATAAATTTAATAAATTTCTATCTCAGTTGAATCCCCAGTATTAAGTTTTTTATAACTTCCTTTAATAAAAGTATTGTTGCCTATAATTGATTCATTCAGCAATGAAGTAATAATTTCTGATTTTTCTCCAATAATAGAATTTCTAATTATAGAATCAGATATTTTGCAACCTTTGCTAATAGTTGCATAAGGACCAATTACAGAATTTGTAATATTGGCATCATCAGCAATGAAAACTGGATTATTAATTACAACATTGCTGAATTTTTTATTAGTGGATTTATTATCCAACAAAATTCTATTAGTTTCAAGCAAAGTTTCTTGTTTACCACAATCGTACCAGCCTTTAACAGAAAAAGTACTTATCCTTTCATTTTTTTCAAGCATCATTTGAAGTGCGTCAGTAAGTTGCAACTCATTGTTGGTTCGAATATCTTTTTTAACCATTTCTTTCAAACAATCAGCCAATACATTGGCATTTGAAATATAGTAAAGACCCACAATGGCTAAATTAGAAACAAGTTCTTTTGGTTTTTCAACAAGTTTTTCAACTTTTCCATTTTTAACAATAGCAACTCCAAATCTGCTGGGGTCTGCAACTTCTTTAACACCAATCATTGAAGAATTATTGTTAAAAACTTTTTTTAAATCTACATCAAAGATTGTGTCCCCAAGAATTATAAAAATATCTTTATCATCAAAAGTAGGTATTGCTGTGTAAATTGCGTGTCCCAATCCCCCAAGTTCTTTTTGAATTACAAACTCGCTTTTAATTTGAGGGTATTCATTTTTTACATATTTTTTAATTTGGTCACCCAAATGACCAATAACGAATGTAGCTTTATTAATTTCTTCAGATATTAATTTATCTAAAATATGAGCTAATATGGGTTTACCACCAACATTTAATAAAACTTTAGGTATAGTATAAGTATGTGGTTTTAGTCTGCTGCCCATACCTGCAACAGGTATAATTGCTCTCATAATTGATTATTTTGTTTGAGTATAAATTCAAAATTACTTAATCTTGTTTTTATTAACAAATTAAAATGGATTGATATTTTATGACAATTAATAATAGAATAACACAATTATTCTCAATTAAATACCCGATAATACAAGCTGGTATGGTTTGGGCCTCGGGTTGGAAATTAGCATCAGCTGTATCTAATAATGGTGGTTTAGGGTTAATTGGATCTGGTTCTATGAAACCAGTACTATTAGAAGAGCATATATTAAAATGTAATAATGCAACAGATAAACCCTTTGGGGTTAACATTCCTTTAATGAGAAAAGATGCCAAAGATTTAGTAAATATATGTATTCAAAATAAAATTAAAATTATTTTTACTTCAGCTGGTAATCCAAAATCATATACAGATAAATTAAAAGCAAATAATATTATTGTTGTGCATGTAGTCCCTTCTGTAAAATTTGCATTGAAGGCGGAATCTTCAGGCTGTGATGCCCTTGTAGTAGAAGGAGTTGAAGCCGGGGGACATAATGGCATTGATGAAACAACTACATTGTGTTTAACCCCTCAGGTGGTTGATGCTGTTAAAATACCTGTAATAGCTGCCGGTGGTATTGCAGATGGAAGAGGAATATTAGCTTCACTTTCTCTCGGTGCAGAAGGTGTACAAATCGGAACCAGATTTGCTGCTACAGTTGAATCCTCTGCGCACGATAATTATAAAAAAAGAGTTGTTGATGCTAAAGACAATGATACGATACTTGCATATAAAAAAATTGGGCTAGTAAGAATGTTAAAAAATGATTTCGCGAATCGTTCTATTCAAGCAGAGCAAAACGGATGGGATGAAAAACAGCTAGAAGAACTACTTGGGAAAAAAAGAGAAAAATTGGGAATATTTGAAGGTGATGAGATTGATGGAGAAATGGAGGCGGGTCAAAGCTCAGGCATAATTAAAAATATTCTTTCAGTCGATGAATTATTTAAAGAATTAATTTCAGGCTTTGATATTGCAATGGAAAAGATAACTAAATATTAACTGTTTATAATATTTTTCTTTTAATATAAGATATAAAAAAATAGTTTTATATAGAATGATATAAAAGTTGAAAAATCAACTTAAGTTATTTGTTGTAATTATAACTGCATTATTTATATCAACTATAAGCAAAACTCAAATTGATGAAACTACATCCTATAAAAAAGTATTAGAGTTGCAGACTGAAGAATAAAGGGAACGATAATAGTCATGATTTACTTTATTCCTTATAAGTTTATTTATATGCTAATGTATAAAGAAATGATGAGTTGTTAAATATTGCTATATCAATTTATTTAGGAAAGTGTGGTGAAGCAATTGATAAATTTAATAGTTGGATCAAAAAACAATAAACAAAAGAAGT
>Ga0100380_10007506_pt1 | contig 10895 bp, 9 predicted proteins | sample CryGeymeta201504_FD_80417 | JGI IMG/M metagenome (GOLD analysis project Ga0100380, IMG submission 80417) | Groundwater microbial communities from Crystal Geyser aquifers in Utah, USA - Crystal Geyser metaG 2015-04 | ecosystem: Environmental > Aquatic > Deep subsurface > Groundwater | place: USA... | reverse complement strand
TTCCAAAATATCTGTCATCATTAAATTATAAGCTTTGCTAAGAGAAAAACCTTAGTCTTTTGATGAAAATATGAAGTCGATCTAAAAATTGCTGGGCCGAAGCAAGGTGCTAGCCCATCTTTTATTAACAAGGGAAATGGGAGGAACAGAGCTAACCTGTGCTAATCGATACCTCTAAAGCCAGATTCCTAAATAAGCAGTTCAACGTATATTGTGATTCTAAACTTTTACTACTTCTAAATTCACTTTTAACTTTTAACTTTCTTTTTTTATGTATATGATGAATTTCCCACACCTTTTCCCTTTCAATACAATTTTCAATAACTATTTTCTGATGATGCATTCCTAATAATCAATGTTTTGAATCTTGAGCAATGAAGGTTTGTATTTTGAAAGTATTTAGTATCCGATCTCATTTGATATAACCGTTGCACAATTTACCAACGAAGAGGTTAATCAAACATCTAGCATCATTTATCTTATATTTATATTGTTTTCATCGACAACTATTATTTATATCTTTGTTTTCGATCAGATGGAAGATAAATTTCGAAAGGAGGTATCAGAGGAGTCTTCTGTTCATAATTCAAACCATTTTCAAACAAATCCCTTAGAGAGCTATAGTGTACATAACATGAGGCAATCTCTTTAATATTCGGAAACTCAAAAGTAGTTTCTGAAAAGCCAAGATAACCTTATTCTTAATAATATGAACTCAATCATCATTGGATCTAAACGTCAGCGAAAACATGATAAATTTGAACAAAATGAGTCAAGAAAGCCAACTCGTGAAGAGCAACACCCAACCAACAATAGTGTCAAAAAGCCGGGAGCCTTCAATAGAGTCACTAAAATTATTAAAATGGCAGACATGGCAAGGATTTTTCAATAAAAACTGAGTTGCAATAATGCATAACGATCTCCGGTAAGCTTTGACCCTTTAGAAGGTAGCGAATCTTAAGAATCAAATCAATTATTCTGCAAAATTCAAAGGACAGTTCTGCCTAAAAATGTCGAATACATTCTGGGAGTGTTAAAAATAGTATTCGTTTTATTATACGTTTTCTGTGTTCCTCTTTCTTTAATATTTGATGAAGTTCATCAATCGTAAGTAATGATTAATATCAAAAGCTTTGCTATCTTCTTTTCTGTTTTAGATATTTTATAACTGTTAGAGTATACTGGGACAAGTCATCCTTCAACCTACAGTTCACCTGAAATCATTAAACAAAATGCAAACAAGCAAAAAAAGAATTTAGTGCTTCAACTATCAATAGTACTGACATCCTTGCTCTCGATAATACTGACAGAGTATGAAATTAGATACTCCTCTTCCTTCTTTGTTCTTGCGGCTCTCAACATTCTCAGATATTCCCAAGAGGAAATTTCAAAATTCTAAAGCCATTTCTTTACTGCAACTCACAATGAAAAATATTGGGATATTGTCAAAGTAGTGGGCATAAACTTATTTATCGGCCATTTGCTGGCTTGCCTTCTCATATCAATAACACGAGGCAACTTTTCTTAAAACTGGATGACAGCAGCCGGAATAATTAAGGCTTCTTGGTACTAGCAGTATATATGGAGCTATTACTTTGGAACGACCATCATCTTAACCATTGGCTTTGGGGACATTCATGCTAGTAACAGCTTTGAAGCTTTCTGTTTAATTCCTATTTCCTTCATCGCAGTGGGATTTTTTGGATACAATATTAATTACATTGGAGACTTAATTAATAGTATTCGAGAGGACGAAGTATAAAAAAATCAAAAACTTAAGATTTTTGGATCTATCGCCAAGAAGACACAAGTCCCTGAGTAGATCAAAGCTTAAATAACAAACTATATCATCCAAGAATCGTAAATCAAAAAAGTTTCAAATTTTGCAGGATAAAAGAAGCTTATTAGATAACTCCCTGATTCAATTCGCTCATCTTTTCTTCAATAAACAAATAAACAACTTTTTAATAATCTCTTAAAGCTGATTTGGCTATCTAAGAAAACTATTGGGGTTTTATCGGAAAGAATAGAAACCAAAATATGTCATCCTGAGTAAATAATTAAAAAAGCAACTTCATCTCCCAGCCTAATGATTTTACAGTCAGGCTAGGTAGGTTTTTCAGCCAGAGTCAAAGGTTTTGGCAAGCTAAATGGGGTTGTCCTCGAGCATATTACAAATAGTAACAAAAATCAATCGAAACTCATTTGTGTGGACGTTTTTACAAATCAACCAGTCAACTATGACATTAAATCTCTCTCGTATTCGATCGTTTATTATATGGATAAGCAAAATTTTGAAGATGTTGTCAGAACTAGTCAAGAAGACTTCTAAAACTATCGTTAGCTTATGGACAAATATCGATTCAAGATGAATTAATTTGGGTTAACTCAATGTAAATTTTGCCCAAATAAAAAACATACATTGTTTGAATGCCCAAGGCTTCACTTCACTCCATTTCGAAATACTCTTCCTGCTCGATATTTGAGAAAGAAGCCTAACGAAAAGCAGGAGAGGAATAAATTTATCCGTGGGAAGAAAAAAATCTGTGTTGATTTTATTGAACCAACCAAAGTTTCTTTGAGTCAGAATTCAACTCCTGAGGACAATAAAAAATCTCAAGAATGTAGCTTGAAAGAAATGAGAAGAATCCAGACAAATAATCTCGATGTTCTATCTTCTCAGTTTAGGAGAACAAAAAAACCTAGTTCAAGGGCTAGCCATCTTCAAACAATGGAAGTTGTTAATCAATTAAGGGAGGAAATAAACAAGCTAAAGCAATAAACTGCCAGTCGTGAGTTTGAATTTACTCTTTGGAACAATTCTGATACTGACTAAGCTCATAATTTTACCTACTATTTTTGTTCAAATAATCCTTGCAAGCTTGCTGAAAAAACATTCAAAAAGAATATTGAAAACTTAGCTAAATCACACAAGAAAAGGGTAGTTCGTACAAATACTGATATAGATTGGAGATAACGTACTTGATATGATAAGTGCAATAGATTTTTATTTATTTTTCTTTTATATTCTTGATTAATTCTGCCAGATTTTTTACTTCATACTTTTTAATCAAGATGAAGGCAGAAGGAAAGTTTGTTAGTTTGTTTGTCAGGGAAGCTATGGGAGCCATCATCAACAAGGCTTTTGGAATCAAGTCAGACGTCTTGCTGCAAAATGGACCTAAAGGCTAATGTGAATACGTTTCTCCATCAGCCATGAAAGAGTTCAACATCCATCGCAACAAGAAAGAAGGACACACCTTCGGCACCAAATCTGTTGTTGAGTTTGCTAAGAAAATTGAATAAAATTTCTTTGAGAATGATGTCCTCAGCTCAGTTTCTGCCAACCAGAAAGGATTCCTTCAGATAAAACTCAAGGATAATTTCATCGAGGAGAGAGTGAACGAACTTATGAATGACATGAGTTACCCATAAACAAAAAAGCAAAAGATTGTGGTTGATTTCTCTTCACCTAATATCGCCAAATAAATGCATGTTGGTCATCTCAGAAGCACAATCATTGGTGAATCCGTTTGCAGAATTCTAGAATATATGGGACACGAAGTCGTTAGAACTAACCATGTAGGAGATTGGGGAACTCAATTCGGAATGTTGATTGCTTACATGAAGGAAGCCTTCCCCGACTGGTAAACTAAGCAACCTGATATTAAAGATCTCGACTCATATTACAAACAGGCCAGACACAGATTCGATACCGATCCTGAATTCAAAAAGCTCTCTCAAGAGACCGTTGTTCGTCTTCAGGCCTATGATGAGGACTGTATCAAAGTCTGGAAGATGATCTGTTCCATATCAAGAGAATATTTCTAAATCGTCTATAAGAGACTCAACATTACAATAAATTAGTACGGAGAAAGCTTCTATAACAAACTCATTCCTGATGCTGTGAAGGAGTGTGAAGAAAAAGGTCTTGTCAAAGAAGATTCAACTGTCACCAAGAAGGGAGTTAAAAAGGAAGATGAGAAAAAATAAGGTAAGTAAGGCAAAAAAGATAAAAAGCCGGAAGTCAAGAAGGAAAAAGAAGAGGAAGAGGAGGAACAATTTGATGAGGCTCCTGAGAACGAAGGAAGAAAAGCTAAGTGCATCTTCATTGAGAAGTACCCCATTCCTTTGATTGTTGTCAAATCTGACGGAGGATTCAACTATGACAGCACAGATTTGGCAGCTATCAGATACAGATTGCAGACCATCAAATCCGATAGAGTTATCTACATCACCGACTTGGGGCAAAGAGAGCACTTTGAAATGATCATTGCTGCTGCGAAAAAGGTGGGATGGCTCACCACCCAAAGATGTGAACACATGGGATTCGGAGTTATTCTTGGCGAAGACGGAAAGAAATTCAAAACAAGATCCGGTGTATCTGTTAGATTGCTTGACTTGCTCAATGAAGCTAAAGATAAAGCTCTGAATCAGCTAAAAAGCAGATAAAAATCAAAAGACAAAGACGAGGAAGGAGAAGGAGAAAAAGAAGCTACCTATACTACCCTGAAGCCAGAAGAGTACGAAGACGCTGCTGAGAAGTTGGGTATGGCTTCAATCAAATACTTCGATTTGAAGCAAAATAGAACCTCAGATTACATCTTCTCCTTTGATAAGATGCTTGATCCGAAGGGAAACACTGCTATCTACCTTATCTATGCCTACGTGAGAATGTGCTCTATCATCAGAAAATCAGGCCTTTCATCAGCTGAGATTCACTAACTTGCTAAGAAAAAGCCCTTCAGAATTACTCATCCAGACGAAAGAAACTTAGCAGCCATGTTGATTAAGTTCTATGATGTACTAGCTGATTCGGCTTAAGAGCTCGCTGTCAACAAGATAACCGACTTCATCTACGAAATATGCGTGAAAGTTCAAGAAAACTACAAAAAATACAGAATTGTCGGAGATGAGAACATGGAATCAAGAATCATTCTTTGTGAGGCCATTCGCAAAGTTCTTGAGAAATCCTTCTATTTTGTCGGAATCATTCCCATTGACAAAATCTGATAGTCCCTCATTAGATCTACTATTTCCTCCTTCTATTCACCAACCAAAGAAAGAGAGTAAATTTAATTCTATATAATTAATGGAGTAGTCAAACGAAGGGGGAGGGTTTTCTTTCGGAGAGGTCGCAGACACGGAATATGTATCTTATTAGATTCTGGACACCGAAACTAAACTTCCCTATCACCCTTTTCAGTTTGATCTGACCCTAACTGTCTTCAAAAGCAAACCTAATTATGAATAGCCTGGAACTACATTTGCTCTTTCACGGTAAAAGACGGTTGTTTTCGGCAGAAAAAAAAAAAACCAACCATAATGGACTGAAAGCACCTCGATCCCTAACTATCTGAATGCTGAAATCATCAGTGGAAAGCATTTCAGCATCAGCGAACAATATGCCATCAAAGATTTACACAGCAAAAATGGGACCTATCTCTGGGTGGATAGAGATTATCCTAAAAAATTAGAAGTTAACGATTGCTATCTTGTTGCTAAGCAGCCTCTTGTCATGGTCAAAATTATCCATCTCCCGAAACCCTGTATATAAATGACATATCAGGGCTAGATCATCAAAATAGGCGAGCATAAGAAGGTATTTTTGATTGGAAGCCATGAAAAATGTGATATGGTGGTACCATCTCTTTACCACTTCGAGATATGCATCAACATGGCATCATTTACCATTTTTACACATCTAGATGAGGAGGATGCCTTTTCTGACCACGGGTTGTGGTATAAAATTCGACCAGAGAAGAAATAAGATATCATATTAGAGCATGGAAATTTAATAATGGCTGATCCCTACATATTTAGAGTTGAGTCATGATATTTATCAGTATAGGCAAACAATAACATCATCCGAACAATCTTGATAAAAAGCCTTTCTTCTTGCCAGGGTTGATCTTTTCTTACATCTGCTTTGCTGACTTCTTATAGTCCTCTTGCTCGCTTAACTCAAAGGCCCTGTTATAGTTTTTATATGCCTCCTCAAAATTTCCCAGCTCCTTGAAGGAGTCAGCAAGCCATCCGTAGGATATTGTCTGCTTTTTGTCCAACTCGACAGCTTGCTCAAAGCATTCCTTTGCCTTTTCATACTGGCCCAACCGGAAGTATGCCGCTCCTTTGTTGTGATAATTTATCGAGTGTTTAGGCTCAATACTGATAGCTTTATTGTGGCCCTCGATTGCCTTTTCATATTGTTTCAGCTTGTAGTAAGCAGCTCCTAAGTTACGATGGTAGGCTGCTACCTTCGGGTCGATCTCGATGGCCTTGTTAGTCAGTCTTGCTTTTTACTCGAAATCACCAAGTTTACCTACTGCTTTTCCTTTCAAGTTAAAGAAATCACTGGCCTAACGATCTCCAGCAAGCTCTAGACCTTTATCACAGGATTCAGCCAGCTCCTTCCATTTTTTGAGGTGAAGATAAGCATTTGCCTGAATGAGATATCTTTCCTTGGTGCTTGGCATGCTGAGAGCAAGATCAAGGAGTTCCTTGTACTGCTTCTTACCTTTGAAGGCTTTTATCTTTTGAGCAGTTTCTTGATTGGTCTGAAGAGTGAGGGGTCTGCCATCCTCAAAGTCGTCAAGTTCAACCTCCATCAAAATTAATTATCTAAACCAATTCTGGATTTGATATATAAACAAATGAATATCAAAAATGTTATACTTACTGACCATTATCTCCTATCCTGGTAAGAGACCCTCTAAGTTTCTTTAATTTTGGTAACTGAAATAATTCTTCCACTTTTATCCTCATGCTCTTTGGCAGTTACTCTGGGTTTTATTCATTCGACTCCTTGGTCTTCTTGTTCAGAGACTTGTTCAGGAAACTTCTGTAATGCTCAGGCATAAAGTTAGATGAATTGTAAACCTCAAGGGCACCCTTTGATGTTCTTCTGTCGTTATATTTGCTTATATTGGATCTTATTTCTCGGTTATGCCTGAACTGCCTATTCCAGTTGTCTATCGTCCCGACTGAAGGTTTTGCATTTAGAACTTTGTATGCTATCCGTTCATTACCTTCGTCAATGTTTTAGTCTGTTCGTCTTTGCTAAATGGTGAAATGACTCTTGGGGACAAAGGCATTGTTGTACCTGGTATAGCCTTGCTTTTCCACCTCATATCGAGGCCCGGTCATGATTTAGCTTATGCGATTGATCAAGCCCTCATTTTAGCGTTCCATCTAGTACCTTTTGAAATATGGAATACGCTCTGAACCGTCATGGTAACTAAGAGGTGAGGAGTGTCGACGTGTCTTGACTGCCGGCTGAGCCTTTTGAAGGTTGTCATAGTGCCTTGCTTTGTTTTGAAAGTAGAGGAACTCTTCAGTTTTTTTGATATTCATGAAATAAATTTAAATCAGAGTGATAGTCAAATCGTTTTTCTTTTTATTACTATTCTGGTTCCGAGGTTAGAGATTGTAAAGAAAAACATATGACTTCGATTTTATAATAATGGAGAACAGTTTAAAAAATTTCGTAGAATAGTTCATTCAAAAGAAACAGATCCAGGATTTTCCACATCTCTATATTGTCGGTACTTTATCTTTGATCCAGATAAGCAAACAGGACCCTACTGGACTATTCAGCAAGCCATCGACGCTGCCCTTCCTAACTCCCTAATCAAAATAACCTAAGGTTTCTATGAAGAAAACCTTGTCATCAAGTATATTTTGGTTGATAAAGCAAGCCATTAAGATTGTAACCCAAGAAGGAAGGAGAGGACGCTTCTAAGATCGGAGTAGTGCTTTTGGCAAGCTAGGGAATAGCAGTTCATATTAAATTGGAGGAAGCAGACGATTAATGCACCATTTCAGGCATGAAGTTTTCTCACAGTGGTAACTCTGCTAACAATCTCAAAAAAGAGTTGTTGGAGCATGAGCACATTCTCAATATTTTTGAGCATCACGACAATATTGAACAGCTAGAGAACGAGTTTGTGAATAGGATGTCTCCCACCAAGATGGAAAGCATTATCGTGCTCATCGAAAGAGGAAAATTCAATGCCAGCAACTGCATCTTCAGTTTGAGCTATCTTGTTAAATCCTGTACTAGTACGATTCCAGCTATCTGGGCAGAAAAAGACTCCACTCTTAATCTCATCAACTCCGAAGTCAAAGGACATGAGGTCAAAAATACAATTGGAATCGTCTGTCGACTGAGCAATCTTAATATAGAAAATTCTATTGTTAGCAACCATAAAGAAGGAGGAATTCTGTTGTGGGGAGTCAGCGGCAACAACAGTCGAGTCATCAAAAATTACATAGAGGATAATTCTGTGGGTCTTCATCTGGTGGGTGAGGAGTTCAAGCTCAAAGTCATCAGCAATAGCTTAAATAGAAATTTGGTGGGCATTAAGGTAGGTCTGGCTTGTGAACCTTAAATTTCCCGCAATATGATTTCTGAGAACAACGAGGGAATATAGATAAATAGTGCTTTTCCTTTGATAAATTTAAACAAGATTGAGAACAACAAAAACAATGGTATTATTTGCCGTTCCTACAAAAAATTTATATGCAAGGCTGAAATAAAGAGAAATGTGAGTATTGTGGGCAACAAAGGCAATGGGATTCTCATCTAAGGCGAAAACAACAAAACAGTGGTGAGTAACAATCACTTGATAGCCTTCAATGGCTAGTCAGGCATCAGAATAGAGAAAGAAGCATATCCAGTCGTAAGTGGTAATAAAATATACAAAAATTACAAATAGGGCATTTTAGCAGTTTAACATAGTAGTGCTCTCATCTAAAAGAACGAAATATCCCACAACATATAGTGCAATTTAGCCATTGGGGGAAAATACTCTCATCATTCCTCAATTATCGATAATGTCATATCTTAAAGTCCAGGGATAGGTCTTTATCTCATTAGAGCCGGACGCATGAAGATCCTGAGAAATGACGTCAGTAAAAATCAAGATGGAATCATAGCTTTGGGAAGCTAGTCTCTTATTCACAGAAACCACATTTTCGACAACAAAAACAACGGAGTTGTCTTAGAGCACCACTCTCGTCCATAATTCGTCTAAAACTTTGTAACTAGAAATAATGGAGTGGGCTTGCTTTTGCGCCACAACAGTGGGGACAAAAATTCAGCTGTTCACTCAAATGTTATTGTGGGCAATTAGATTGATGTGGGAGTCCAATAATTCGATAAGGATGTGATAACCAAACTGCAATACGGGAACACCATTGAAAAGGATATATACTACCCCGAAGGATTGACCTGTAATGTTATGTGAATTTATCCTCAAAAAATAATATTTTATTTTTTATGTTGCCAAATCGTTGCCAGCTGGTTAGATAGACATGCGCTTGGGTTTACTCGCAAGCATAGCATGTCAAAATCAATAAAGACAAACTCTTCTAACTTGCTGATAAATACTCTGCATTCAAAGACTTCAACGAGGATAGATTTCACGAAACCAGCTAATAAGTTTAAAGGGCTCTCCTGCAACTGTTCATGCTTGACTTCATGAACTTCTGCTTCTGGCCCATGCCCAACTTTGAGTATGAGCAACTTGCTAGTAATATTCAGAAAGCAGTCAAGGAAGGAATCGATCTTACTCAACTCGAAGAACTTACTTAATAAACTTTAGTTAGTCAAGTCTTTGGTGGTCTGAAGGTATCTCAGTCGGAAGAAAGAGTAAGAATTTTGAGAGAGCTAGCTTGCACTGTTACACACCGGTTCGGTGGATCTTTTGTCAAAATCATTGAAAGTGCCAACAAATCAGCTGTGGCCTTGCTCAACATTTTGACTTAAAATTTCAGAAACTTCCAAGATCATATGATCTACAAGGGCTGCCAAGTACACTTCTACAAAAGGGCTCAAATTTTGATTGGAGACATTTATGGGCGATACAAAGGTACAGGCTTGGGGGAATTCAAGGATATCCAATAACTGACGATGTACCCTGACTATCGAGTTCCACAAGTCTTGCAGGCGGATGGAGTATTCGAATACAGTGAGGCTTTATGGAACAAGATCAAAAACAAAGAATAAATAACAGACAGATATTAATAAGCCTAAATCAGAGCAAGCTCAGTTGTCGCAGTATAGTGGATTAAGGAGTATCTTCAAAAAAATGGAAGAAAAGTAATTTCCATCGAGCTTGATTGGTTCTTGTGGCAAAGAGGAGAAAAAAATCTTGCAAACTTACCCCCGCATCATCGCTGCCTAACAATCTACTATTGATTTGCATGTCTTTTGCAACTAAATGAAAATAATGAGACTTTTGAAATATTTATAAAAATGGCTTGAGCACTATCGAGTCGCCCTTTGTGAAAAATCATCAATTAAATGAATTAGACATCTGAAGCCGAAGTTAAAGAGTAATACAATTATTCTCAAACGCAGGAAGTCGAGGAAGAGCCCAACAATCTTCCAACATTAGCTGTTGAACAATCAGTGTATCAAAGCAACTCTGAAGAGTCGGTAGTAAAAGAAGAGTTTGTTATGGCTCCATCCAACAAAAAGAGGAAAAAGCCAAGAATGATTTCATATGAAACATTGTCTCAAAGTCAGGCTGAATAAGGACTATCCAACAAGCTTGAACAAAGTCAAGTTTAACTATCTTAAAAAGCCTCTGAAATAGAGCCAGAAAAACCAAGACCAAAGAGAAAACCAAAATTGAAACCAACAGACCCTCAATAGTAAGATCTCATAGCTATTTTGATGTTCATCAAGAAAAAACTACCACACAGGGCTCTAGACTAGTGCATTAAAAAATTGTATGAAGTGATCAAGCAAAGATAGAATAGACAAGGAGACAATAGCCTAGCTACTAGTGCTATTGCAGCCAATAGCATCGTTCAAGAACCAACAATGCCTCAAAACACAGAAAAAGATAGCACCGAGGCTATGATTGCTTAGAACAACACTTAAATGA
>Ga0100380_10007495_pt1 | contig 10903 bp, 7 predicted proteins | sample CryGeymeta201504_FD_80417 | JGI IMG/M metagenome (GOLD analysis project Ga0100380, IMG submission 80417) | Groundwater microbial communities from Crystal Geyser aquifers in Utah, USA - Crystal Geyser metaG 2015-04 | ecosystem: Environmental > Aquatic > Deep subsurface > Groundwater | place: USA... | reverse complement strand
CGCCTCGGAACGGAGAAAAGGTTGGCCCTAGTAAATTGCCGAGTTTCTCCAAACCACCCTACCTAGCCGAACGTAGCCCTAGAGAGCTGGCATAGTCGAGAGAACGCGGTAGCGTTCGCTCGACCACTCGCATTGTTAACCCTAGCCCTGTAACTAGATAAACGGAAGATCCTGAATGAAAGATTCTGGAAATAAATGTTGACCAAACCACAAAGTTCACACCACAATCAAAAGGCGACTTCTAGCTCATCACACGCTTCACAATCCCGAACCCAGCGCTAGCTAGCCCAAATAAATAATAGTACCTGACGATCCCTTTTTTATCCGAAAGTGGTTAGCAATTAACGAGGGGGGACAAAACCAGCTTCTGCATACAGCTTCAGCTTATCAAAACATCAAAACACTTTGATAATCACAGCTGCTTTTAGGACGCACGTATACCATGCCACGGCAAAAACTACTTCCTCTCTGTCTCTACATTTCTTGCATTGCATTCCTTGCTTCAAAAGATGGTGTCCGAGCCGTAATAAGCAACAATGGGAGGAGAGAGCTTGACGGAGAGGCCACTATAAATCCTGCGCAGGAAGAACAGGATTGGAAAGAACACATGATGGACTGCATTCGCGACATGTCGGAAGCAGACCGGAACGATGACGGCACACTAAACGATCAGGAATATTACGAATTTTGTAACAGCTACGGCAATCGCATATTCGTCAGTCAAAATGTCATTCATCGACAACACTATTGGCAACTGGAAGAGCTCTTCGAAGAACTGGTCTTGGAGAATCCGCACATTCGGGCGGGACGTGACGATGCTGTGTACGGTATTCTGATCGATGGAGCTCAAGGTATGACAATTGCAGGATTGGATGACGAAGACGGTTCCTCCAGCTTCTTGCAGCGTATTTGCAATCTGTCGGAAAAAGTCATACGCAAGGTGGGACCAAAGCAAGCCGTAGCCGATCGATCCAACGAAAAGTGTGACCTCAGCAAACAAGCTGGAGGAATCATTTATCACGGAATTTTAAAACCATTCGACAACGCCACGAAAGAGGATATCGTCCAGGAAGCCTTAAATGAAAATGCCACGGTCCTTATCGAAACCTTTCATCACGAAAACCACGGAAATCATGCCGAATGGGTCGACGAAGTCTTTGAAGATGGACACGAAGTGGAATTTTGGACTAATGGAACCGAAACAAGCACTAACGACGATGACCAAGTCTTTATTGTTGAGGACAGTCCAACCTGGGTAGCAAGACTAGGAGGACTGTTCGGTTTTGGAGGCCAACAAGTAGATGAGGTGGTCAATGACCCCGAGGAGCATGAACAACAACGATACCTGCGCCACGATGTGAATGAACATTACAGAGAAGCACACGACGACGATGATGACGAAGACATGGAAGAGAAATATCTGCAAAATGCGGAGAATCAATACCATGCTCGAACAAGGGACCAAGACTTCATCATGGATACTGTTGACTCAGCTGAATAATGGAGGTTATACGTTGAGAAATTCTGATCCTTTAATCGTAGGCACGCACGATTCTTCCGCAGCCAGAAAGTTGGGCTTGTTAATTTTTCGTTTGTTATTAATTTTCGTTTCATGTTATTAATTTATGCTTCTCTAAGGAAATAGGAGCCAGGTGAGCGTATGCAAAAGAGCAATGAGAACGTTTCTAGTAACGGCGATTGTTGTTGTTGTTGTTGTTGTTGCCGCCGCGACCTCTTCCACCTCCGGATCCACGGCCTCTGCCGCCACGTCCACCTCGGCCTCCACCGCGACCTGATCCACGGCCCCGTCCACCTCGTCCACCACCACCGCCGCCGCCGCGGCCTCTATCATTTCCACCTCGTCCGCCACGATTGTAGCCTTGACCATCTCCATCTCCCCTCTTCCAATTATCGTCGCGGTAGCCAGAGCTGCCAGACTGAGCATCCAACAAACGTTCATTCGCTTCGACCAAGTTGGCAGTCTTTTCGGCAAATTGCAGAGCCATCACTTGCAATGAAGTAGGCTCGACCTTGCGCATGACAATCGTCTCGGTGGGTTGATCCCAAGAAGCGTACAGTTGGTTGTTGATAATCATCTTGCTCACAACAGAATGGCATTCATTTTTAGACATGCTAAACATGGCACTCAACTGAGCCAAGGACAACGAATCATACTGCGATGAAAAAGTAAAAAGGTAGGTGCGCAATCCTTCCAGCTTGATCTTTTCCGTCAGCATGGTAGAAATCTGCGCGGTAATATCGCCCTCGCTGGGGATCAATTGCCACACGTCCAAGTTCGTGACCAAATCAGCACATGTCTTCCAATCTCCCTTCATCAATAACTTGGCAGCGGCCATAACAAAATCACGCGTCTGCTCTGGTGGCCCCGTGAAGACTTGATGATCGTACTGATCGTGAAACTTTCGGAATGTTCGAGAAATTACACGGTTGCGGCGGTAGGACCCTTCACCCTCCACAGTAGACGCAGCCATGTTGGGGACCTCCAAGAGCATGGCCGCAATCAAATGGCATGCTTCCAGCAAATCCATGTTGATATGTTGATGGTACGGGACCTGGCGTCTCTTTTCGGCCTTTTCTTGTTCTGTCGTCTTTTCGTTGAAGCGACCGGAGCTAACACCCTGTGCGAGCAACTCTCGGACACGGCCAGAGCAAATGTCTCCCAGACACTGGTGAGCATCGTAAATGCGTCCCAATCGAAAGGCACACATACCAACATTCACCATCATTCGGTTAAACATAATCACTGTTTGTTTGGTGTTGAGCAGAATGGAAGACGTGAGTATTCCGAGGCACGTCTATATAAGATAAAACGAAAAGGCAACGACTTACTGGTTGTGACATCGTCCGAATTGTAAATGTTTTCTTGAATATGAGACATGAGCAACAGATCTCGGGCCTCCAAGAACCGGTCGTGGATAGCATGATGATATACGTGGCAAATAATGGCCTTGTTAATATCACTCTCTGTTCCGTGGCGGTAGACAAAGGTACACAGGTCCGCCATGATTTGATTCCAATCTGTCGTTTCGACCTTGGAGGCCGCTTCCTCAATGGTAGGTTTTCCGCTTGCGGATCCAGGATGAAACTTGGAAAAATCTGTTTGGTCTTTGCCCGCTTCGTCGCCGAGACAACTAGGATGCAGCATGGAGGCTTCTCCGAATTTTTCATAAAATTCAGCGGCCTTATCCACGTGCTTGGCAATGGAATCATGACGATAATACAAGTGCTCGATGCGCAATGCTGCCATGGCCGCCGCCTCCGTGACGGAATCTACCCGCTGAAAATAGTTCTGGAATCGCTCGAGCAACGACACAAGTTTAGATTCGTCACGCAAACGCATGACATATTCTTCCGAATGATGTGAAATTTGTTGCAGGGACTTGACGTATTCTTCTTCCAGGCGCGTCATGTGCAGCGATAAAGATCCAATCACGGGAATTTGTTTCTTTTCTTCGTCCGTCAAAGACGCCTCCTTTTCTTGGCGCAATCGCTCGGCACGTTCATCATCTGTTTCTGCGTCTCCAGTGTGAGGATTAACGAGTTTCTCGTCGGCAGCAACAGCCGCCATGGCACCACCACTGGCACTGGCTGCGGCCTTCATCTTTTTGACTCCGGCTGCCTCGGCCATAAGATCGCTTTCGTCCAATTCTTCTGACGTCAATACGTATCCATCTTCCAAAACCGTGGCAATGCGAGACAGATATCCGGCACAAGATCTCCACGTGAATGCGTCCATACAGTCGTCCATGGTGCGGAGGAGGGAAAATTGTGCCGACACAACATACATGAGAATCGGAATTTCAATGCGTGGTCCAAATTTCAAAGACAAACGCGAGAGAGCTTCTAGCTGTCGCAACAATCGATAGTGGTCCGTTCCTCTTCGCCCGCGTTGGACGGCAATTTCCTTTACGCGCTTGTTGAGCAATGCAGGTGTTACCTGAGGTTCTGGAATGACTGATTTGGTAGCCGTAACGGCATCGGCTGCCCTGTTGGCTGCCAGTGCCGCCGCGGCCTTTTGTTCTTGTCTCATCTTGGCGCGAGTGTCCTTATCTTTGACAACCTTTTTCTTTGTAACTGTATTCTTCTTGAGCCAACGGGCACGTCCCTTGAGTTGAGCGTACTGTCCAGCCTCTTCGTCCTCGGACGACGATTCATCACTGGAACTGGCCCAGTCCTCAACGCTATCATCTTCCTCCTCGTCTTCTTCTTCTTCCTCCTCCTCGTCATCCTTATCATTATTGTCGGCGTCCTCCTGTGGTTGTAATAAAACAGAAGGCGGTTAGATCAGTGGTGTATATGATAGTAAAAACACACGACCAATGATTGTGTGTGTTTGTGTGCGTGCAGCATGCAGCATGCTTGTGTGTCACTCATCGTAATTTTATTAGACAGCACAAAGCTGTTGATCTCATTCACATTTTGAGGCAGCTTTGACAGCTACCCGAGAAAAATGTGACATCGGAAACGAGGAAATCCTCATTGTACCAAGGTACAAAGCTGATTGGGTTCATCCTTGTGACAACAGCAACAACAACATAACCTGCGGCGGGTCCTTCAAACACTTTGCAGAACTTACATCACTATCGGAATCATCGCTGTCAACAGCAGCTGCCTTCTTGGTCGTCTTTTTCTTGGCATCGGAGTCATCACTGTCATCATCGCTATCAGAATCGGAATTTTCCTTATCGTCGTCGTCGTCGTCGTCATCGTCGTCCGAGCTGTCACTATCATCACTGTCACTGACAACGGGATTGGCTCGATACTGCTTCATAACGACCGCGTATGGTTTGTTGTGTTTTTTGAGAGTCAACTTCATGCGATTTAACGACCGGCCCTGTCGAGCGCTCAATTTTTTAAAAGCCGCCTTGTCAGCCAGTCGTGCGGGAACGTAATCTTCCAAATCACAAAGGATCCGAACCAATGGACGTGGAACTCCCTTGGCCAGAACGGCCTTGGCTTTGATCATGCTTTTGGCCAGAGCATCGAATTCTTGTTGCAGGGCGTAGTAGTCCTTCTTCTTCATGGCAGTACGGAGATTGGCAATGTGCTTCTGAAAACTTTCCAGTGCACGTTCTTTACCAGACTTGGCAACACGGACTTCATCGTCACTCGAAGAATCGTCACTCAATTCTTGCCACTTATTGTCGTTGCCACCACCGCCGCCGCCACCATCTCCACCACCATCTCCGCCACTCGCATCACTCGAATAATCACTCGAATCATCGTCACTGCTTTCGCTGCCCGAAGAGGCACCACCAGCTGCCCAAAAACGACTCATATTAGAATTTAATATGCTTTAGTTATAATATGTTTTATATTATTGTAGGTCGAGCCAATTTCACAAAAGATTTACGTAATTAATATTATATAATAGTATTATTGCTGTTCCTGTTCTGCTCCTGTTGAGTGAAAGGCTGCTGCTGGATGTAAATCAACAATGTTGAAAATGAAAACCAAAGATAAATACTAGTAGACTACCAGGTACCAGGTACCATGCTATTACTGTAGTAGGCACAGTATTCGTATCATTGTTGGGCGGGGATGAAACGTGTGGAAGCAAGCTGATAAAAAAATACAGTAGTAATTTTTAGAGTGTGGCCCTGGGTGTAGTTTAGACAAGTGTACGTCTCATGTTTCTCGAATGCATGGACGACGACCACCCACCGTCCACATCCATCACTGTTATTTATTTTTTATCATCAGAGTGTCTAGTCTACTGGTAATATTATTATTCAACAAATGGGTTATGAGTTCAGAATAAAATAGCGACAACCTCAACCTTATTTTCTGCATTGCAGAAAAGATACTTTTCCTTCCCCCATCATGATGTTGTGATGACACTAGTAGCTAGCTAATAGAGACTAATGGCATCAGACCTCAGGTCTGTCTCATTTCACACAATTACCAGTATTATTTCACGTCGAAAAGAGGACGCATTGCACACATGTGCAATCTATTTAATTCTTCTATTTTTCTTATTATTACTACTACGAGTGGTTGCTGCTGCTGCTGCAGACCGAGTGACCCTTGTATTCAGCCGTAAAGCTGCCTTCGCCACCAGTTATACTGCGCAAGATATTGGCATATCCGAGAATTTCTTTCAACGGGACTAGTCCACGTACCAACGTCTTTTGGTGGACTACAGAAGAAGCAACGCTGCCACCGCTTTCACTATTATTGTGATTGCCAGTAAGAACATCTCCGATGGTACCACGACGACTCGTCAAATCCGACAATACGGTGCCTACCATATCGTTGGGACAACTCACTTCCACGCTCATGGTCGGTTCCAATAAACGTACATGACCCTGCTCCATGGCCTGCTCGCCCAGAGTGCGACCAATGGCGTGCATGGCAGCAGCGCGCAATGCACCAGGCAAAGCCTGAAGACCCGTTAAACCATCGTCGGCATCAATAGCTTCAACGTGACACTTCACATTGGCCATGGCATAGGAACCAAGGGGACCTCGACGCAAGGCGCCTTGACAACCTTGCACCAAGGCCTTGTAAACACTGCACTTGGACATGTACTCTTCGTTTGTACCGTTGGGTTTCAATTGCAAATATTCCAAAACCTTGGGACCCACCGTTACGATGGGTTCGTGAGGCAGATAGGCCTCACCTTCATCGCTATTGCAGAGATTACCAATGCTGGAATCAGGTTCCAGTCGAAGATGAACAGCAGCTTGCAAACGAGTATCGCCTACCGTACGATCAAACTGCAACAGACCACCATTATTGGTTTCGACACCTTCCAACAATGTCTCGCGGTACGCTACACGGGGATTGCCCTGTTGGACCGACAAACCAAATTCACGGTGCAGACGATCCAAAGTTATTTCCACGTGTAATTCACCCAGACCCGACAGCAGCGTGCCGGATTCCGATTCTTCAATGTGCAGACTGGGATCTTCCACTGCTAGCAGCTGGAGACATTCGCTCAATCGGACCTGCTCTTGTTGCGTTTCAGCTTCCAGTCGAACTTGCAGAACAGGTTTAGGGGACGCCACACCGGCGAGACAAACTATACTGTTCTTGGTAGTCCCTGTAGCATTGGACTTATCATTCTTCTTCTGTTGCTTTTTGGATTGATTCTTCTTTTTGGCCAAGACCAACGTATCGCCAGTGACAACGGATTTCAGTCCCACCAAGGCGCAAACTTCACCAGAGTGACACACACCATTTTCTTTGTTGGTAAAGAGTCCCCCCTTGAGTTCTAGCATACCACCGACGCGTTCCTTGCGAGGTTCGGACATCGCCACCAGACCTTCGTCTCCCTTAGTGGGCGGTGAAACAACGTGCAAGACATCGCGTTCCTTTAGCGTACCCGAATATACCCTACAAAAGACGACTCGTCCGTCACCACTGCCACCCCTTCCACCCTGCAAATGGCACACTTTAAAGGCAAAAGCGAGCAAGTCTTGGTTCATGGGATGACCCAAGGTATCATGGTAATCGGTCAATTCGGAAGCGGGTCGCAGTGCTGAAAGATCGTCATCCGCAGATTGATCCATATTATTCGAAATCAGACAAGGTGCTGGTCGGTCCAATGGAGACGGCAACAAGTCGGCAATGCTATCCATGAGGGGTTCAATGCCCTTGCCCCGCAATGCCGCGGCAGCTAGTACAGGAAGTGCCGTATGGTTAAGCGTCGCCGCGCGAACGGATCGTTGTAGAGTCCGAGGTGATGGCATGGCATCTTCGAGGTAATACTCTTCCATTCGACCATCGCCGCAATCCCCCGCCAGTTGTTCCACGAGATCATGACGAGCCTCCAATGCCGCTTGTGTAATGGGGCAATCCAGATCAATCAGTGTATCACCTTCGGGATTGGAATCCCAAGTACTGCTGGATCCACCGCCCAACAATAACGGGTAAACATCGGGAACGCATTCCTCAACACTCTTCGACGAGTTGGAATTGGTTTCGGGATACACAATGGCGCGCATGTGAATCAAATCCAAGACACCGACAAATTCACCCATGCCACTGTACCGATCGGCCGCGTTATTCGAACAGGATGAACCATATTTAAGAGAAGAGCTGCCTCCATTACCAGCACCGACGACTACCAGGTTTGGTAAATTCATGGCATTGTTGTAGTCCGGTGATGGAGGTTGTTCGAGACGAAATAGCGGCAGTTGAATGGGCAGTGGATTTGCTCCGGGTAATTTGTCGCGAATCGATTGAATGGCATTGGCATAATTGCATCCCTCCTTGTCCATTTTGTTCACAACGAGCAAACTTGGAAGGGCATTACCAGCGGGCGAATGATCTTGCATTGCTCGCCATACCGTTTCCGTTTGAGCTTGGACGCCAGCAACGGCATCGACTACCAAAATGGCTCCGTCCAGTACAGCCACACTTCGGTGTACTTCGACACTAAAATCTACGTGACCGGGCGTATCGATCAGTGCAATGCGAACGCGATCATTGGCGGGATCGATACTAAGATCTGCTGCTGACGAGGATGTACTGCCATCATCGTCGTCGTCGTCGCGATCGGTGGCAGCGCGACCAGTTTCTGGATGCAATTCTTTTTCCTTGTGGTGGTGGTTGTGGTGATGATGGTTGTGGTGCCATCCCCAATCGAACTGAATAGCGGCCGATTGAATGGTAATGCCCCGTTCTCGTTCCTGTGGTAAATAATCCGTAACGGTATTACCAGTATCGACACGTCCCACGTGTCGTACCACGCCCGCCAAAGCCAACATTCGTTCCGTAACCGTCGTCTTTCCGGCATCCACTGCGAGGAGGAGGAGGAGGAGGAGGAGGAGGAGGAGGAGGAGGACACATTTTGTGTGTGAGAGCAAATGTAGGTCAAAACCCCAAGAGACTAGGCATGAAATTTTCTTAAGATAACACACAAAAGTACCAAAACCCAAGATGTAATACACAATCGAGGAGGCGTTGCAATAATAATCATATCGTTCTCATCAGAAGTACAAGAAGTACCATTGAACACGGAACGTACCGTGAGCTAAAATTCCAACGTTTCGTATTCTCTCCAACGTGTGACGCTTGTATTGTTCCTGTTGATGCTGACTATTTTTCTTGGTCTTACTCCTGGTAGTGCGTGTGCTATTAGTACTAGCCGAAAGTTCTTCGTCATCCGAGGAATCTTCTTCGTCTTCGTCCAGTTGTGCTGCTGATGTCATGGTAGACTTGTAGCGTTGGCATTGGTAGCTGAAAGTAGTACTAGTAGTAGGATTGGTTTTGTTGCTGTTGCTGGTCGTTGTGGAAATGATCATATTGAGAGGAGATGTAGAAAGAGGATACGAAGGGATGTGCAATGTTGAAAAGGATCTTGTTGAAGCTGTGGTAGTAGTAGTAGTTGATGATGACGTCGTAGTTGTAGTGGATAACCAAGCATCAGCATTCCATCTTCTTGTCCTCTTGTTCTTTTTAGCGGATTTCATTGCCGCACTGCTGATGAGTCGAAGCATCTTGTAAAGAGAAGGAACTAGGAAGCTACCTTCAATTTGGAATAAAAGTTAAAGAGAAAGGTCTTTGGAAACAATTTTCGGTAGCTGAAAAGATCTTTTATCTTTCTGTCTGCTGCAAAAACTACTGGTGCTGGAGCAGTACAATAGTAGTAGTGAAGTACGAGTACCTGGTAAATATCGAATTCAGATAAAACGAAAAAGATCACACTATCCTGGATCGCTGTGAAATAGATGTTACCCTGTCCTCTTGACGAAAGGATGGAGTATGCACCATGGAGTGAACTGGTCGTAGGAGTGTACCAGGTAGCACCAAAAAACTTCACGACTGGCGATCAATTTCAGTGGTCTCGATGTTCGATTGTACAGTAGACTACTCGCACTGGAGTGGTAGGTGCGTGATGATGATGAGCTGTTTTTATCTTCGGGTAAAAAATTAAATACTGTAATAATATCCGTAGAAGTTTTTTAATCTCCTCCTCACGAATTTATCGGCATATGCGAGCTCATATTATGGACAGAAGGACAGACAAAAGGACGTGGGATTCTCCTTCGCGATTCAAACAACTACTCTAGTATCTCTAGTACTACTACTCCGGAGTAGTAGCAACTACAACATACTAGTAGTAGACACTCTGCTAGTACTAGCTAGTAGTACCCTGGCAGTCTCTAGCTATGGTAGTACTAGTACTGGAGTAGTCTATTTGCTCGGATACTTCTAGAGTAGACTTAGTAGACGATCCTGTTCCATTGATTATATTACTCAAACAAACAAATAAATGTTTTATCTGTTGGTGCCACAAGACAAAAACAAGCACTCTTTATTTTATCCAGAGAAAATTCGATCCTTTCATAATCCCTTCTTTGCTAATAATAATGTAATCATCGTAGCTACCCTGTGCTGCGCCTGACCTGAGGAAGGGAAATGCGGCGGCATTATGGCCTCAAAAAAGTTCTTTTGTTGTTGTATCTTGTTAGGAACAATATAATAAAGAGATGGGTACGACAGTGACGCGGGGATAGCTAATCCTTTTGGATATCACAAGGAGTGCAGTGTCTTTCTCGCTGATATTATAATGGTCTAGTTGCTTGTATGGCTATTTGTGCGTCACAAAGTGCAACCAACATTCAATTTTTATTCACTTTTCTCACTTTCTCTCGAGGACTACCTACCAGGTACTGGAATACTACTGGAATATTCAAATTCAAATAAAACAAAATTTTCTGTGGTGGTACGCAGAGGCCAAAACTGTATTGATCTTTAATACTACTAGTATTGTTATCAGTATTGGGACGATTGTGTCTGCTAATAACACTGGGCCATTCCTGAAATTGAGGCGCACCAAATTAATGGAGCCAAACCACTCTTCATGCGAAAAATTTAATTAGAGGAAAGTTTGGCTCATGAAGCCAAATTCAGCACGGACGACTCGGCCACT
>Ga0100380_10007489_pt1 | contig 10908 bp, 14 predicted proteins | sample CryGeymeta201504_FD_80417 | JGI IMG/M metagenome (GOLD analysis project Ga0100380, IMG submission 80417) | Groundwater microbial communities from Crystal Geyser aquifers in Utah, USA - Crystal Geyser metaG 2015-04 | ecosystem: Environmental > Aquatic > Deep subsurface > Groundwater | place... | reverse complement strand
CCCCAACCCCATGGCTCAGCTTAGGATCGAGTGTGATAGAATAACATTATATTAATGAATATTTATTGCAATCAGAGGAAGTAGTCAGGGACGCGACGAGTAGGCTCACTTTATTTTTCCTTGGGAGAAGGCTCGTATTTCTGATAGTAGTACTCTAAATTATCTCCAACTTCAAGAGCAGCAGCCTGGTTGCCACAACGGTAGCAGTAATTGGGAGCAGAAAAGACAGTCACACATTTCTTCTTGTGAGCATATGAGTATCCGTCCATGACGAGCTGATGAGCTCTGCAGATCATTTTGAGGTCATTTGTGTGGCTGAACTTGTCACTGATGTCATCTCCCCAGCAGTAACCGGCTCCTCTAGGTGAAGAATTGAAACCTTTCTTTCCATCATCTGCAGGGTCAGACCACAACATGTCACAAAGAGGTCCATTATGAGGAATATCTCTTTGTCTGTCGATGTTTCTGATCTGGTCCAATGTTTCGATTTCAGGTGAAAGACCACCATGTAGACAGAAAACAGATCCATTGATGACTGCAGTGATAGGGAGGCACTGGAAGATTTCAGTGAACCATTTCCATACAGAATCATTTCCGTACTTTCTGAGGCATTCGTCATAGAAGCCATATAATTTGTTGATCTCCCTGTTCTAATGGTTGCCCCTCAGTATGGTGATTCTGTTTTTATGCTTGATTTTGAGGAGAAGAATGTAGAGTAAGGTCTATACTGAGTTGAAACCCCTGTCGACGTAGTCTCCCATGAAGAGATAGTTGGTAAACTGAATAAAAAAATGAGTACTGGTAGCTTGCCACATATTTAGAATATTTCCAGCAGGTCAAAGAACTGTCCATGGGTGTCTCCGCAGACGGTCACGGGTGCTCTGACATGTACGAGGTTGGGCTCAGATAAGAGGATTTCTTTGGCCTGGATAAGACATATCTAACCTTTTCGCAGATGCCCTTGACATCTTTTTAGGGGATGATCTTGAGCTGTTCGAGGGTCTAAAGGTAGGCGTCGATATTCATGCTTGCCATATAGAAAATACGATATAGAATTTACTATAGAAATTAAGAAGAACTACTGCTGATATAGAATAAAATATCTAAACTACATATTCTGACTTCCTCATCAAGTGCCAACATTACAACCAAATCAAAATCACATACTGATCGCAATCATGCTCGAGTTTAAATTGGTTACTGAGGAGGGTGATAGTCGGGCCTGGTTGCTATCTATTTACTGGGATATATCCTGCATGCGGGCTTATGATTTGCTCAACTATTCCTTGTTACCACATGTGCGACTCACAGATTGAATCAGAGTCTCAGTCATCGCCAAGTTATGAGTCTTACCCTCGCAAGCCAACTGTAGCTCACGGGTGGTGTTCAGAGTATTGAGAGCATCAGGAGCCCGACCTAATTTGAATTGACAGGCTGCTAGCGTGCGATAGACATCATGATAGAGTGGCTTTCCCTCAAGATTGTGAGAGTACACCTTACTAATTTATGTCAACAAATTTCCTAACATTTCTTCAGCTTTTTTGTGGCTGCCCTTCTTGAGACTTTTTATGGCTTGGAAATGTTTGCCCTTGAAATACTCATCTCTCTCCTTGGGCTGACTTTATAGAGCTGGCAGCAAGGGGTCTAGCTAGTTGATGGCACTCTCTAATTTAACTTCATCCCCGATTCTCATGTACATATCTGCCAGATGAATCAATGCGATTGCCTTGATTGTTTTTGAGCTAGATTCGACCGAGCGATAGGTCTTCTCTGCTGCAGCATAGTCTCCACTCAAGGCCAGGGCGTCACCTTTTCTGATCATACATCGGTTCATGGTTTCTTATGATTAATTGGTTTTTCTGATAAAGTCCACCTTCTTGTCATAAATGTCCAGACTGTCCTTGTAGTACCCACTGAGTTGAAGTAGGGTAGCCTGACCGTCAACCTTGCTCATCAGATCTTCTATAAAGTCGTAGTTCCTGGTCAGATCTAGTTAAATCTTTGTCATGCCTCCACGCTCCTCCTTGATCTGTCTCCTCTGATCCATCACAGGAAGCACGCCATATACCAGCTCGATTCTGCGTGTCTTAGGGTTGGCCTCCATATCGACTCTAAAAACATTGTAAATGTTCACAAGGACCTCGTCACCTCTGCGCACAAAACCGAAATCCAATGTATCACCTCTTTCTGAACGGTGAGGGACAATTGTGAAAAGTACGTTGTTTGGCTTGCCTTTGAACTGCTTCATTCCTTCTTTTTCGACGAAAGTGCCCTTTACAAAGGATGTAAACAGGAGAAAATTGTTGACAGATTTTTCCAGTTTTCCTCTTTCCTCTTCCGTTAACTCAAGGACTACATAAAAAATATCGTATAATTTGTTCGCTCTGTATTCAGCAGCAACAGCCTCATAAATATCCTTTATCCCTAGCCTCAAATACGCCAATCTTTTGGGATCGCTTGTGTTCCGCGAGATGTTGTGGACCATGTCCCAATAAAAATTGTTTTTAAATGCCCAGTCAAGGACCATTTTATTTTTCTATTAACCCTTTAGGTTTAAGTTGTACTTTTCTTCGAATTAAGCGATGGCTGCCTGCTGGTCAGGGTACAGTTTTTTTGCCAGTCTTACAAAATCCTCTTTAGCTGCCTTCCTATCTCCGTATATAGTGTTGCAGTGATAGTTGAGTCGATATCGATTGAGAGTTTTTGTGTCCTGGTCGATCGTAAATAACACATTAGAAGGAGGAACCTCAAGAGACTCTTTTTCCTCAAGATTGTTTAAAGTTTGAATGAGATCTTAGGTGTTAGTGGCGTGACCCTTGACTTTAGATCCATCGAGTTTCAGATTGTAGCAGATGATTTGGGAGACCTTGGGCTCTTGCTGCAAGTAGGCGATGTCAGCCTGAGGGACACTGTCAGTAACAATGACCTTAACAATTTACTGTTTGTGGACAAAAGACATTTATTGCTTGAGTGTGGTTACTGAGGGGAATGTATCTATTTTGAAATATTGACGAAGAGGTGGGAGAGCAGGTCCATTTTTTGAGGAGATGAGATAGTACGAGATTATTTTCCTGTTTTTAAGTGACATTTTGGAGAGGTGCTCCAGCAAGAAGAAATCATCCTGCGTAGGCTTAGAATCTTCACCACCCATATGGATTTGTTATTAAATTAAATTATATCTCTCAGTATTCATCATCCAATCATTCCCCCTCAATGATATGTCATATTCCAACTTCCTCCTCGAATTAAAACACTATTTCATGGTGAAATCATTGAAAATGCACAAGCAAGGCTGTCATGTTGTCGAAACCTGACTTCTACTTCTGATCTTTTGCCACTAGCTGAGTGAACAGCTTGTCTAGGACTGTTGTTGGCTAAAACTTGACCAAAAGATCGGAAACAATTTGAATCATTTTTTGGTTGTTTGACACGTGACGCTACCAGACACCGTCACAGCCCATTAAAATAAATTCGTCCTCTTCTGACCTGGGAGTCTCTATTATGTCGGGAACGGAGATGACGCATTGTTCTGAAGCAGACATTTTTTAGTTCTTTTTGAACAAAAAGTCTCCAAAAGCTCTGGATAAATTCAAACCTCCATTTATCCTTCCTTTCTCCACAGTTCCACCTGCCTTCTCAATGCGACTGCTTTCTTGAGGTTGTTCAGGCTTGTGGTCATACGACAGAGGAATAGCTTTCCCACCTCGACAGAGCACGGCCCTGGAATCTCCAATGTTAGCAGAGTAGAACTTATCTTTGGTCATCAAAATCACAACTGCTGTCGTCCCAGCCCTGTGGCTCACCTTTTCCTCAGTTCGAATCTTTTTTGTACCTTTCAACTCCTTATTGTACTGTTCTAGAGTCTGCTCTCCCCGATGTGAGGCCAGCAATTCATCGATTCTTGCAAATACATTGACCAGCGCCCTCTGGTAATTTTTCAGTTTGAAGTAAGGTTAGTTCATGAGCTCCTTGGGAAGATATTTAGCAGCATAGTAAGCCACTTAGGGTCCTCCATGTCCATCCAGCACAGCAAACAGATGAGTATGATCATCGATAGACAAGTGCAAATGGGCGTCTTACATATTTTTGCGCCAACCTTGCATTTCGCAGGATGTAAGAGTGAAAGATGGATGCACCGTGGTGTTGATATTTTTTGCTGTGATGGGCTTTTTCAAGTACTCCGAGTTCATTCTGTTATTAAATTTCAAGGACTAATAGATAAAATATCACTCGCCAGTCCTCTACTCAGTACCCTCCTAGACTTGTTTATACTCGTCCTCAGCCAATTTTTTTCTCTTTTGAGCCTCACTCCATTATTTAACAGTCTCGGAGACGAACATGATCGCCCCGCATATGAACCAGTTGCTTCCCCAGCCATCAAAATCCAGGAAATGACAGCACTAATCATCATATTGTTTGAGATGCTCCGGCTTGAGGCACCAGGCTGAGCACATACAGTAGGAGAGATTGCATCCTCCGCAAATTTAGCCACAGCAATTGACCCAACAGCAATCAAATAAGATACACTGACACATAATATTATCAATCCGATGAACTCAAATGAGCCCATCTCGTATACCGTTCTTGGTTTCGACGCAATATAGCTTAGAGCGGCCCTAAAATTCGAGAGAAAGATTATGCGTTGATGAAGTACAACCTCACATCTGTTATTGTCTTCACGCTGGCCTGCCGGGGTAAATTTTTCAGGAGAGCTATCTACCCAAAATAATCGCCTTTTTTGTATGCATATACTAACTTGTTCTAATTCTCCCGTTGCTTGTAGGCGACCAACTGACCTTCTGCTACGATATAAAAGCAAGTGCCTTGTTAACCCTATCGAATGATGTATTTTTAGGGACCGACATTTTTCAGTTGCATGCTTTCGAAGAGTTTAGTCTTTTCGTATATATTTAGACTATCAAAAATGTCAATTTTGTCAACCAGTTCCTAACATTATTTGAGCTTCTGAACCATGCCGATATGAAGAATGGCAGAAAAGAACGTTCGAGAGAGGGAATAAAGCTTACCGGGTTCAATGGCAGTTACTGTTGAAGCCCTTGGGTTGTTGTACAGCAAGCTCAGCTCTCCAAAGATTTATCCACTTGTATAGTATTTCAGCACCTCAGGACTGTCCTATTTCTAACATTTGAGCATTCCACTTTCAACTACATATAGTTAGTTCCCACTTTATCCCTCTCTGATTATCACGTCATTAGCCTCATATTCGACCACATTCATCCTCTGGATCAACTTCAATAGCTCATTGGTGTTCAGGTGTTGAAAAAACATGCACCTTTTGAGATAGACTATCAACTTAACTGTCGTCTGCTAAGGATACTCGCGGCCAGGTGTGGAGAGGATTAGCTTACCAGTTGTGAGAAAACCTTATTTAGGTCGATCGCCAATTATACCCCTACGTGATCCCTTGCGCTGCCTTTTGATCTTTTCGCGAACCTGTTCTCTGAAGATATGCTAGGGGATGTCTTAATTTTCGAGATCTTTGGTTCCATAAGGATTTAGTTCGGAGTGTTCTGAGTAGATGGAGGCTGTTACGTGCCTTTCGGAGATACTCTCTGCAAAAATGCTCAACATCGAATGGTTTTTCTTTGAGGATAGAGATCTGCATAGGTGATAGGATAGGCATCACTCGATTCTCCAGATAGCATTTTATCTTTTTGACCTTCTACTATCGACTTTCGTTGCTGGGACGTTTGGTGAGGGTGTAATTTTCCATCTTATTCTGCAGTTTATTATAAACTGCTCCCTTTTAATCCATTTCTCAATTTAATTAATTAATCAATTATTTATTACCATGATCCATAGACAAGTTGTCAACGTTTACAACCCTCACAAGACTGCTGGAAAGAGCGTCGTCGAGAAGTCAGGCAGCAAAGCCGTCCTCCCCGCCGTCTTCAGCGTCGGAATCAGACCTGATATCGTCAACTTCGTTCACACAAACATCAGCAAGAACAGAAGACAAGGTCATGCCGTCCAATACAATGCCGGTATGAAGCACTCCGCTGAGTCATGGGGAACTGGTCGAGCTGTGGCCAGAATTCCCAGAGTTTCCGGATCCGGAACCTCCAGAAATGGTCAGGGTGCCTTCGGAAACATGTGTAGAAAGGGAAGAATGTTCGCCCCCATCAGAATCTGGAGAAGATGGCACAGAAGAAGTAACATCAAGCAAAAAAGATACGCTGTCGCCACTGCCCTCGCAGCCTCAGTTGTTCTTCCCTTGGTCCAAGCCAGAGGACACAGAGTTGACAACGTCCCCGAATTCCCCTTGGTTGTCGCTGACTCCACCGAAAAGATCGAAAGAACCAAGGAAGCTGTTAGATTCCTTAAGGACGTTGGTGCCTGGTCCGATGTCCAGAAAGTCATTGATACCGTCAAGGTCAGAGCTGGAAAAGGAAAATACAGAAACAGAAGATACAGAACCAGAAGAGGACCTTTGGTCGTCTACAGCGGTGCCAATGTTCCCCTCATCAAGGCTCTCAGAAACATCCCCGGAGTCGAAGTCGCTCATGTCAGCAGACTTAACCTCCTTCAGTTGGCCCCAGGAGGTCATGTCGGAAGATTCATCATCTGGACCGAAAGTGCCTTCAAGGAACTTAACAACGTCTTCGGAACTTACACTCAACCCAGCCAGCAAAAGAAAGGATGGACCCTTCCCGTCCATGAAGTGACCAACCCTGATATCTCCAGAGTCATCAACTCCAACGAAATCCAAAGTGCCATTAGACAACAAAAATCTAACACTTATACTCACCACGTCCAGAAGCACAATCCTCTTAACAACACCAAGGCCTTGGACAAAATCAACCCCAATGCCAGACTCGTCCGTGAGACCGCCAGTCGTGTCAACAAGGAGAGAAGAGAGGCCAGACAAAAACAGATCGGGCAGAAGAGAAGCGCTCAAGATGCCAAGGTCAACAGAGAAAGAAAGAACAACTCCAGAAAATGGATCTCCAACGTCCAGGGTTACATTAACACCATCACCAAGAATGCCACCGAGGAGCACATCAGCAACCAAAAACTCGAAAGACAGATCGAGTGATCTTGACTTATTTAATCAACTATCCCACTTATACCAAGTATACCTAATCACTATCCCTGATTCAGAGCCAGAAAAATTTCCTTCAGTAAAAATTTATTTTCCAGGATGCTGCTCACCTACCTCTTCGCCAACTGCGCTTCTTTGTTTTGTTGCTCTTTGTTTAATTGATGACTTTTTGATTAATATGGCACCATAGATGGGTCTGCTTGTCCGTGTTCCCTCTCGTCCTCAATATGTGCTTACTGAGATGTGCCTTGTGCTCTCCCTGGCTGGTACCTGTCAAAGAGCAGTCTTGGTTCGTTGTAGGGTGTATCTCGATGCAAATTTTTCCTGAGATCCTGCTTTTTGTATTTAAAATTGCAATGATAGACGTGCTATTCTTGCTCCTCTCGATCTGGAAGCAAGCTTCCCCTTGGATAAAATTTGACATGGTTGGTTGATAAGATATGCATTGTTTCTACCATTTGAAGGTGAGATTTGAAGTACACGAAAAAGCGACGCTTGGAGTTGACGAAGTAGTGCGTGATCCTTGGCGGGATGTCCCTCAGAGAAGCCTTGGACTCCAGAATGAGGCAGTTGAGAGTATTGACTATCGGAGGTGGTACCCCCGTATTATGTCCATGCCAACCCATCAAATGAATATCAAAGCTCTTAGCAGTCCAATAAAGTCAGGTCTTTATGAGAAGAGGGTTTCCTTAAAATGAATGGAAGGATGATCATCAGATTTCATCGTGGCTGTTCAAGTCGTCAAACTCCTTCAACCTCTCACCGATGATGTAGTCGCAAAACTGAGTGAAGGTGATATTGGCGTTAGCTTCGTAGGTCTTCAAAATCTACTGGAATTTGGCGCTGGGGTCGTCAATTTTTAGTTTCCACTCGTTGACCAAAACATCCTTTCCCTTGACAAACTCAGCCTCAGAAATGCGGCGATCTCCATCTCCAGCGTCCATTTTTTCGAAATCTTCCCAGAGCTCATAGTATAATCTCAAGTAAATGAGAGTCCATTTGAAGGCTCCTCTGCTGACCAGACCTTCAGTAAGGGGATTGTTGGATCTAACCTTTTTGAGCGAGGCCTGGTAAGCCCGCATGATGACAGGTTTCGTGTCGAAGAGCTCAGGAAGCTCCAAAACGTCTCTTAATCCCTTGTCGATTTCGGCAAGAGACAGCCAGTTATTTCCATTGACGTCGAATTCTCTGAATATTTTTTTCCTGGCAGTGATATCCTCTTGGGACGGGCCTATGGGGATTTTCTGAGCTTTTTCCTTGGCACTTGCTCCCATATGCTTCCTATCTTAATAAAATTATAGAACCAATGAAATCCTTGAATAATTTATAACTCAAAAGTGCAACTTATTTTATTGACACCATGAACACTCATAATCTTTTTTTTCATATCAGTTTTATGAACATCTATACAGGATAAGGGTGAAAGATCATGAGACGTGATTTGATCTCTTGGCTCATTGGATTTTTTTGGAGTAGACATTTCGAATTTGGGATACTATTCTGAAACCGTTATCAGGGACGAACTTAACAAAATAACTGTTCATTGTGTCCACTATATCCTGCCACCATTTCGATGGTTTGTAGCCAAAACCAGTAATACCTTCAGGATCACAGTAAGTTCCGTACAATCTATCACATATTGATGTAAACTTACCATAATTGTAATTGACTCCCCAAGGATAGTGATGGATCGAGTGTGAACCAGCATAAAGAATGCCCTTGAATGGAACCATGTTGACGTTGTCGTGAATGCTAACAGCCCAAAGACTAGTGGCTAATCCGTGAGCCAAGACCAGGTTGATGTTGATTGGCACAAAATAACAACTAGTAAATACCGGCAAAGCTTGGATGAATGCATCCAAAGGATGGAATGCAAAGCCTGTAAATGGCGTCACAGCTTTGGTAGTGTGATGAATGATATGTATTTTTTTGTAGATAGCTGGATGATGGAGCAGACGATGTCCCCAATAAGTCAAAAATTCATCATAGCAAAAATGGAACAAAAGATAGAGTGGAGTCATCGATGTGAAGGTGAAATCATATTGGATCTTGGAGTAGTAAGGATACCCTATTTTGACCAAACTAATCAAGGGAGTCTGTCCCATGATGTTGAGTAATGACCACTTGACGTCATGCCAGAAGGTCTCAGGTGAGTATCTCCTCTCTTAGTGGTAAGGGGCGAAGGTAGATTTGAACCAGTGGTAGTAGACCATATGTGCTAGGGTGCAGATAGCGAAATAGAATGGCACGGCAATGATGAGGGTGACAATGCAGGTGCTGATGTACTCATTGAGGAAGGGATATTCTGGTCCAAAAGGCTAGAACTACCCGATAACATGACTCGGATGACTCGGGTGGGCATGGGCAGCCGCAAGTCGTAAATGTAGTTGTGTGTCCATGAATAATATTATTATGTTTTTATTAATGCCTAAATTTAGTTCGTTTTATTCCTTCAGGTCAGATTCAAAGAATCAATAATGAGCTATTTTGACAATCATTCCTCACTGGACAGCACCAAGTACTCCAACTCTTCGTAGTCCTAATCTTTAGGCTTATGTTCAAGATCGACATGGGTGGAATCGTAAACGATTGTGTAGTTGTCTTCCATGATCATGTGGGGGTAATCACGGGGAGGGCTAACAGGATATCCTGAGCCGAAGAGGTTGACCTCGTAAAGTCTGTTGAGAGAGTGTTTCACCATAAGAGATGCTAGCTCTTCGTTCTTGATCTCGAAACCTCCGTAGGGATAGAAGGAAGGAAACTGGTCATGACGTCTTAATTTGAAATGCTGGAACTGAGCATCAGGCTGTCCTTATATTTAGAGAGTCAGGCCAACAGAAAAGTCAACAAATTTCTCTCTTCTAGCACTCAACTCGCAATCATAGTATATGGATACGTTGAAAGTTTGATGTGTGGATTTGAATACATCCAACTTTTTGTATGAAGCCTTACAATTTCCATCAACTTTCTCATTAGCATAATAAATGGTCTGCAACTTAGGGAATATTTCATATAGGTCTCCCACGAAAAATTGGAACATGGTGGACTCCCAGTTCTCACGGGTTAGGTCAATATCCACGTATCCCTTTTCGATGGCAAAACGAAGCATGTTTTCATAGAAGTCATAAGAGACAAACTGCTGCAGGCTACCGTATATTCTAAGCATATCATATCTTGTACTTAGGATTGCGAGGCAAGGAAGGGACATGTCTGGACCCGCATTTCCAATTAGTGGCTTGTTCAGCCTGAATATCAAAGGATGCCCTGATTCCGTCCGACTCAATATCGATGCTGACCGGCCTTCTGATCATGGAAATGGTGATGTTGCTAGCGTTTGCTCTCGATTGCCACTTGTAGTCGAATTGGCCATCGATGTGCATGTGTTAATCATAGAGAGAGTTTCTCAGATAGTAGCTGTAGATCTTGTCAATTTAATCTTCGAGCTGGTTGCGAATGGTCTGGTAGCCCAGGATATTGTTGAGCATTCTATGGAGGACAGCCTTGTCATCCTCGCTGGCATCAGGAGGGTCAATCCTTGTTAATTTGAATGGCTCACCGCCATCTTCCCCCCAGGTAACATTAGTGTAGTCGAGCAGTTAGTAGCTGTAGGAGGAACCATTTTCGATGATTATTTGTTTAGCAAAGGAGATCATGTCACTAAGTCCGAAACATGACCCTGTACCGTTTCTGGTTATGGTCTGGTACTTGGTCCAGCTGAAAGTAATATCCACTTCAAGCTTACCACCATAGACGACGATGGTATCGTTGCCATTAATTTTAGCTTTTTGATTAGAATCGCGATAGAAAAATTTAGGCTTGGTATTGTAGATGGTGTATTGTGTGGT
>Ga0100380_10007486_pt1 | contig 10911 bp, 8 predicted proteins | sample CryGeymeta201504_FD_80417 | JGI IMG/M metagenome (GOLD analysis project Ga0100380, IMG submission 80417) | Groundwater microbial communities from Crystal Geyser aquifers in Utah, USA - Crystal Geyser metaG 2015-04 | ecosystem: Environmental > Aquatic > Deep subsurface > Groundwater | place: USA... | reverse complement strand
TCCTGAAAAGAGCTGCGTATCCTGTGTAACAAATCCGATTTTTTCACGAAGATCGTCAAAATTAATATTGCTTCCGGCATAACCGTTGTAATAAATTGCCCCGTTTAGAGGTGTGTATAAACCCACAAGAAGTTTTACAAGAGTGGTTTTTCCAGAACCGGATGGTCCTACAAATGCAACTGTTTCGCCAGTGTGCACCGAAAAATTTATTTCTTGAAGGGCATAAGTTTTTGCCGACAGGTGTTTGAATCCAACATTCTTAAAATCTAATGTTTCTATTCCCGAAATAACGGCTGGTTGTTCCGGTTTCTTATCAACAGGCTGATTAATTAGTTCCTGAAAATTTTCAAGAGAAACTTCCGTTTCCCTGTAGATGTTAATGATATCTCCCAAACTCTGAAGAGGTCCAAAAATGAAAAACGAGTAAAGGAACAATGAAAAAAACTCGCCGACAGAAATTGCCTGTATAAAAATTAAGTACAACATTAAAAACATTATGCTTGTTCGTATAAAGTTTACCGAAGTTCCCTGAATAAAACTTAGTGCACGAATGTAACGAACTTTTTTTAATTCGAGCAGAAGAATTTTATCGGTTGTACTATTTAAACGGTTTATCTCCTGCTGTCCGAGTCCGAGGCTTTTTACCAATTCAATGTTGCGCAGCGATTCTGTTGTTGTGCCTGCAAGCGCAGTTGTTTCATTAACAATTGTTTTGGAAATTCGTTTAATTCTCTTGCTTAAAGTTGAACTTAATATTCCGAGTATAGGCACGGCGGAGAAAAACACAGGCGCAATTAACCAGTGAACACTAACGGCATAAACAGTAACAAATATTACTCCGACGAGAGAAGTAAACAAAGTATTAACCGATGCGGAAATGAGTTTTTCAACATCAATTTTTACTTTTTGCAGAACGCCAAGTGTGCGCCCGCTTTGCTGGTCTTCAAACATTGCATACGGAAGTTCGAGCGAATGTTTAATACCATCGGAATAAATTTTTGCGCCGAGCCGCTGTGTAATAACATTTACATAATAGTCCTGGAAATTTTTAGCAACACGCGAAACAAATGCTACACCCACTGCCGCAAGCAATAGCAGTACAACTCCGTTTATGAATTCGCTGGTTGTGTAGTGGTCATATTTGGTAGCGTATTTATCAATTACAATACGAAATATGTAAGGGTCGAGCAGCGAAAAAACCTGGTTTACCGCTGCAAGAAAAAGAGCAAGCAGAGCCAACTTCCAATAATTTTTTAAGTATCCGTAAAGTATTTTCATGTTTCAATCAAACAATAAAATTAAGATTAGTTTTCATTGATGAAGCGTTCATGCGCCGTCAATATTTATTAAGTTGGACTATTGCAATGCAAATTTGGCTTCATCTCTATATATTTACAACGCTGTTTAAGATATTTCTCGGTCAGCTTTTTTAATATCGAGGAAATCGGTTTCTCAATATTTTATAAGAGTCCGGTTTTTTAATTCTGTCTTTGAAAAAATCTGAAGGAAATAAACAACGCATTCCAAATATGAATATATTTTAAACGCCAATCAATTTTTAATTGATTGCATTACTTCCGAAAATACGGAAAATCAATTACCCGAAATAAAAAATAAGTTTAGCCTTTAATATGCCGGTTTCTGAAAAAACTAAAGAAGAAATTAAATGTTTCCATTGTGGGGATATTTGCACGGATGACAGCATTGCCATAGCCGACAAATATTTTTGCTGCACAGGGTGCAAAACAGTTTACGAACTTCTCGACGAAAACAAACTTTGCAATTACTACAATTTTCAAAACGCTCCCGGACTGTCGCCCCAAATAGATTTCGGGCACAGGTTCAACTATCTTGATGAAGAAGACATGGTTGAAAAGTTAATTGATTTTCGTAACGAACAGATAAGCTCAATAACTTTTTACATTCCGCAAATTCACTGCAGCAGCTGCATCTGGCTGCTCGAAAATCTTTACAAAATTAACGGCGGGATTTTGCGCTCGCAGATAGATTTCTTAAAGAAAAAACTTTACGTGCAGTTTAAGCACGAAGTTATTTCTCTAAAGGAACTTGTTAAACTACTTGCTGCAATTGGGTACGAACCGCAAATAAATCTTGAAAGCCTTGAACAGAAGAAAGAATTAAAAACAAACAAACAGCTTTATTATAAGATCGGCATTGCCGCTTTCTGTTTTGGCAATATAATGTTGCTAAGTTTTCCCGAGTATTTATCTATAAACATAACCGAAACATTTTACCGAAAACTTTTCGGTTATCTTAGTTTGCTTCTTTCTTTGCCGGTGTTTGTTTATTCTGCTTCGCCATATTTCGTGTCAGCTTATAAAGGCGTTCGAAAAAAAATCATCAATATAGATTTCCCAATTACTCTCGGTGTGTTTGTTCTCTTCTTCCGCAGCGCTTATGAAGTTTTAACTCTTAGCGGCGCGGGGTATTTTGATTCATTAACCGGGCTTATATTTTTTCTTCTAATCGGAAAACTATTCCAGGAGAAAACTTATGCTGCTTTAAACTTTGAGAGAAGTTACAAATCATACTTTCCGCTCGCCGTCACAGTTTTGAAAGAGGGAGAAGAAAAGAGTACGCCGGTTTCGAAATTAAAAGTGGGCGATAGGATTGTAATCAGGCAGAATGAAATTATTCCTGCCGATGCAATTTTATTCAAAGGCACCGGAAGCATTGATTACAGTTTTGTTACCGGCGAATCACGACCATCACAAAAAGTTATGGGCGAACTTATTTATGCAGGCGGTAAACAAACAGGCAGTGCGATAGAACTGGAAGTAGTTAAAGAAGTATCGCAGAGTTATCTAACCAGGTTGTGGAATAACGACACTTTTTCGAAACGGATCGAAAGCAATTTTACAAATTTTTCAAACACGGTAAGCAAATATTTTACTATCATAATCTTATTTATCGCATTGGCGGCGGCAATATTTTGGCTGGGTCACGGATTGAACAAAGCGCTAAATGCTTTTACTGCCGTGCTGATTGTTGCGTGTCCCTGCGCTTTGGCTTTGTCCGTTCCGTTTACGCTTGGCAATGTTATAAGAATTTTTGGGAAGAATAAATTTTACTTGAAGAACAGCGCAGTTGTTGAGGAGATTGCAAAAATTAATCATATCGTTTTTGATAAAACCGGAACCATTACCAAAGCCGGTTCCTCCGGAGTTCAGTTTATAGGAAGCGAGCTAAATCAATTTCAAAAAGAAATAATTCGTGCGCTGGTAAAAAATTCAACTCATCCACTTAGCAGAATTATTTATAAGCACTATAAAGAAGGGGAGAATTTTGATGTTAGCGGATACGAGGAGCACACGGGGCTTGGAATATCGGGAACTATTCTCGGCAATGAAATTAAGCTCGGTTCATTTCAATTTGTAAATGGCGTCAATGAACATATAGAACATCACTCTGGCGCATCAACCAGCGGATTTGAAACGCGTGTTTATCTTTCTATTAATGATGTGTCGCCTGGTTTTTATAACATTACAAATTCATACCGTGAGGGAATATCCGAAGTGATTGATGATTTAGGCAGCAGTTATGAATTAACTCTTCTTTCGGGAGACAATGATAGCGAGAAAAATAATCTTTTAGAATATTTTAAAGATTCTTCAAGATTATTCTTCCACCAATTGCCCGCAGATAAATTGAATTTTATAAACAAACTCAGATCATCAAACAAAAAAGTGATGATGATTGGCGACGGACTTAATGACGCAGGAGCATTAAGCGCAAGCAACGTAGGAATTTCTGTTACGGAGAATATAAGTTCGTTTTCGCCTGCCTGCGATGCAATTCTTGATGCCGCCGCATTAAAAGATATTCCAAAATTTTTAACATTTTCAAAAACGGCAGTACATATTATCTATCTTAGTTTCGGTATTTCATTTCTGTACAATATTGTTGGGCTAAGTTTTGCAGTTGAAGGAATGTTATCGCCAATTGTAGCCGCTATACTAATGCCGGTTAGTTCAATTTCGGTAGTTGTGTTTGCAACGCTCTCAACTAATTTTATGGCACGAAGGAGAGGTTTGCTATCTCTGTAATTGTGTTGTTGATTTGTGTTAGCCTGTTAGTTGCTATCGGTTTTTTAGTAGCATTTTTGTGGGCGGTAAGAAATGGTCAGTACAAAGATATTTATACGCCTTCGATACGTGTATTATTTGAGGATGAAAAAAGATCATCCACCAAAGAAGAAGAAAATTCAGAAAATAAATAACTTATTTATAGGAGAACGCTAAATGCAGTTAGAACGATTTAGCTACGATAATAAAATCGTAAAATATTTTGCCGTTGCTACACTTGTGTGGGGTATTGTCGGGATGCTCGTGGGGCTTATTATTGCTACCCAATTGTTTGTACCCGACCTTAACCTTGCGTCTTATTTATCCTTTGGGCGTATAAGACCGCTGCATACAAATGCGGTGATTTTTGCTTTTGTAGGTAACGCCATCTTCATGGGTATATATTATTCATTGCAGCGTTTATGTAAAGCAAGAATGTACAGCGACCTTTTAAGCGGCATAAACTTTTGGGGGTGGCAGTTAATAATTGTGGCGGCGGCTATTTCTCTGCCGCTTGGCTTATCGACAAGCAAAGAATATGCAGAACTTGAATGGCCTATTGATATTGCTATAACGCTTGTATGGGTTGCCTTCGGAATAAATATGCTCGGCACAATTATTAAAAGAAGAGAAAGCCACATGTATGTTGCAATCTGGTTTTATATTGCAACGTGGGTAACTGTCGCGGTATTACACATAGTCAACTCAATCGAAATACCTGTTTCTATCATGAAAAGTTACCCGCTATATGCGGGTGTGCAGGATGCGCTTGTTCAGTGGTGGTACGGTCATAATGCAGTGGCTTTCTTTTTAACCACACCATATCTCGGTATGATGTATTATTTTCTTCCCAAGGCGGCAAATCGTCCTGTTTATTCTTACAAACTTTCTATAATTCATTTTTGGGCTTTAATATTTTTGTATATATGGGCTGGTCCCCATCATCTTCTTTATTCAGCTTTACCCGATTGGGCACAGTCGCTTGGCACAGTGTTTTCAATTATGCTTATTGCGCCATCATGGGGTGGAATGATAAACGGACTTTTAACTTTGCGAGGTGCGTGGGATAAAGTACGCGAAGATCCGGTGCTCAAATTTATGGTTGTTGCCGTAACAGCATACGGAATGGCTACATTCGAAGGTCCGATGCTATCACTCAAAAATGTAAATGCAATTTTACACTTTACCGATTGGATTGTAGCTCACGTGCACATAGGCGCTCTCGGTTGGAACGGGTTTTTAACATTTGGAGTTTTATATTGGCTAATACCGAGAATTTATAAAACCGAACTTTATTCAAAGAAGCTTGCCAATGCACATTTCTGGATTGGAATGATCGGAATTGTTTTTTATGCATCCTCAATGTATTGGGCAGGATTAACACAATCATTAATGTGGAAGCAGTTTACTCCACTTGGAACATTGCAGTATCCCAACTTTCTTGAAACAGTTTTACAAATAATACCGATGCATATTATAAGAGCAACTGGCGGTTTATTTTATTTTACAGGCGTTCTTTTAATGACATATAATTTAATCAAAACTGCTGCGCAAGGTTCTTTTGCCGCTGATGAAGAAGTTGAAGCACCTGCATTAATCCAAACAAAAGATAAATTCAGAAAAGGCAACAAACACCGCTGGCTCGAAAAACGCCCCATACAATTTACAATTGCCGCTATGGTTGTTATTCTTATCGGCGGAGTGATAGAATTCATTCCAACTTTTTTAGTTAAATCAAACATACCAACAATTGCAAGCGTTAAACCGTACTCGCCTCTCGAGCTGCAGGGAAGGGATATTTACATACGTGAAGGATGTAACAGTTGCCATTCGCAGCTTGTTCGTCCCTTCCGCTCCGAGACGGAGCGCTACGGGGAATATTCGAAAGCGGGTGAGTTCGTTTATGACCATCCATTTTTATGGGGTAGTAAACGCACCGGACCCGATCTTCATAGAGAAGGGGGAAAATATCCAAACCTGTGGCATTACCTCCACATGGAAAATCCCAGGTCTATGTCTCCCGGTTCTTTAATGCCATCTTACTCATGGTTACTAACAGACAATTTAGAACTTGAAAACACCCCTTCAAAAATATCTGTTATGCGCTCACTCGGAGTGCCATATCCGAAAGGGTACGAAAATGTTGCAATAGCCGAAGCCCGAAAGCAAGCAGAACAGATTGCTCTCGACCTTCAAAAAGCCGGAGCGCCTGCCGACCCGAACACCGAGATAGTTGCTATAATAGCTTACCTCCAGCGATTGGGAACGGACATAAAAGTTAAAAATAAAACAGCAGTGAAATAAGGAGTAATTTATTATGTACAAAAGTGTTTTGGAATCGATTGAAGGCGTAGATATTTATCCTGCAATTTCACTCGTCATATTTTTTGTTTTATTTGTAGTGTTATTAATTAAGACGTTCAAACTTGATGAAAATTTCATAAAACAAATGAGTGAGTTGCCTCTTGAAAAAGAAAACCATTCAGACAAAAATTTTATAGGTGAACAAAATGGTTAATTGGAAAAAAATTGTTTTTAATGCACCCATTGCAGTTGTCTGTTTTTTATTATCGGCAGTAAATCTTTTTGCTCAAGCATCGGCAACCGCTCAGGGGCAAACAGAAACAGAAATATTTAATGAGACATATTACGACACCGTCGCTATTTTAATTCTTGGGGTTGTCGTATTAATTGTTGTAGGATTTCTTTATTTCGGTCAGGGCGCCGGAGAAGAGACCCCTGAAAAAGCAACCGCAAGCGTGTGGGGTAAAATTAAATATTTTCTTACCCGCTCTACACCTATTGAAAAAGAAAAAGATATTATGCTCGATCATGATTATGACGGCATAAAGGAACTTGACAACCGCATTCCGCCTTGGTGGACATATTTGTTTTATGGTTCGATAATTTTTACTATTTATTATCTTCTCAATTATCATGTGTTTAACAGCGGACTGCTGCAAGCGGAAGAATACAATCAGGAAATGCAGGTTGCTTTAATGCAGCGGGCAGAACTTGAAAAAAGCGGTGTACTTGTGAATGAAGAAACAGTTACATTGTTAACTGATGCCGGCATCCTTAACGAAGGTAAAGATATTTATACTGCAAATTGCGTTGCATGTCATGGTCCTTTGGGCGGCGGTTTAGTTGGTCCTAACTTAACCGATAATTACTGGATTAACGGCGGAGGAATTAAAAATATATTTAAGACGATCAAATTTGGAGTGCCCGCTAAAGGAATGATTTCATGGGAGACGCAGTTAAATTCAAAACAAATCCAGGCAGTTGCAAGCTATGTCGTATCCTTGAACGGTACAAACCCTCCGGCTGCAAAACAGCCGGAAGGAAATTTTTATTCAGCTTCAGATTCACTGAAGGGGGTAAATTGATTAATTTTATTTAACAAAATTTTTGTTTCTATTATTTAATTGAGTTCTTTATCATTGGCTCCAGGGAGGATGAATGACCGGACAATAAAACTTTCCATCAATCATCTACCTTATAGAGCCGGAAGTTGGGAATATTTAAAATTCTAATTGTGAAAGAAAATGAAAAAAAATGAAGAGGTTGCCATAAACGATTCATTCAGAGATTCAATAGCAACCGTTGATGAAGAAGGAAAACGTAAATGGATTTATCCTAAAAAGCCTTCCGGTAAGTTTTATAATGCAAGAACTATTGTAAGTTTGATATTACTTGCCATACTTATAGTAACACCTCTTATAAAAATTAACGGCAGACCATTAATACTTTTTAATGTATTAGAGAGAAATTTTATTCTGCTCGGTATTCCATTCGGTCCGCACGACTTTTTGATGTTTGCCCTTGCAATGATTGCCATAATTGTTTTCGTTATACTTTTTACCGCTATTTTCGGAAGAGTGTTTTGCGGGTGGGCTTGTCCTCAAACCATTTTTATGGAAATGGTTTTTAGAAAGGTTGAATACTGGATTGAAGGCGATGCAAGACAGCAGCGTAACTTAAGCGCGGCGCCCTGGTCGGGGAGCAAAACGGTAAAAAAAATATTTAAGTACTTCATCTTTTTTGTGATAAGTTTTTTAGTTGCCAATATATTTCTTTCATATATCATAGGCGCCGATAGGCTTCTGCAAATTGTAACCCAACCTCCCTCGGCAAACTTAAAAGGATTTATCTCGGTTTTTGCGTTCTCCATTGTCTTTTATTTTGTGTTCGCATATTTTCGGGAACAGGCTTGTACTATAGTTTGCCCTTACGGAAGGCTTCAAGGAGTGCTGCTTGATAGAGATTCCGTTGTTATAGCGTATGATTACAGAAGGGGAGAGCCGCGTTCCAAAATTAAAAAAAATGAAGACCAGACTGATGCGGGAGACTGCATCGATTGCAAACTTTGTGTGGATGTTTGTCCCACGGGTATCGATATCCGAGACGGCATCCAGCTTGAATGCGTAAACTGCACAGCCTGCATTGATGAATGTGATTCTGTAATGGAAAAAGTTAACCGTCCTAAAAAATTAATTAAGTATGCTTCAATTAACGGAATCGAAAATAATTCAAAATTCAGATTTACTCCGCGTGCAGTTGCGTATAGCATTTTGCTCCTTGTTATAATTAGTGCGCTTGCTTTCCTTCTGATGTCGAGAACCGATTTTAGCATCAACATTTTAAGAACACCCGGTATGCTTTACCAGGTACAGCCCGGCGGATTGGTTAGTAATCTTTACGATTTAAATATGGTTAACAAAACTTTCGAGGAAATGCCTGTAGAACTAAAACTTGAAGGCGCCGATGGCGAAATAAAATTAATCGGCAAAGAAATTACTCTGAAACCGCAAGGCATAGTTGATGCTAAATTTATGCTGCTGCTGCCAAAGGGCACAATTTTAAAGATGAATACGCCGGTTACAATCGGGATTTATACAAACGGAAGATTAATTAAAAAAGTTAACACATCATTTTTAGCGCCTATTGAAGGGCTTGGAGAGAAGGAAGGAAATGGCTGATGAAATTTAGCTGGGGCACCGGAATTGTAATCTTTATTTGTGTATTTATGGTTATCACAATCTTTTCGGTTGTAATGATGATGAACGAAGATGTGGAACTTGTAACGGATAATTATTATGAGAAAACTTTAGTGTACCAGGATGAAATTAATAAGCTCGAACGTTCGGCAGAATTAAGCGAAAAAATTAATTTGGTTTACAGCGATAAAGTGCTGCGTATAAAATTTCCGAAGGAACTTACCAAGAGTATTAAGTTGGGTGAAATTTATTTCTACCGCCCTTCTAACGTCTCTCTCGATTTTAAACTACCGTTAATACTTGATACCTCCGGCACGCAATCGGTAAATGTTGAAAAAATTGCCGATGGACTTTGGAATGTAAATTTGAAATGGCAAATTAACGGTAAAGATTACAAATTTGAGAAGAAACTAATTTTACAATAACGATGGAATTTTTAACAGCACTCGCTATCGGTTTTCTCGGCAGTCTTCATTGCATTGGTATGTGCGGTCCAATAGCCGTGGCACTTCCTCTTCCAGGTTCAAATACTCTATCATTTATAGCCGGACGTCTCCTATACAATATAGGTCGCGTAATTGCTTATGGAATTCTCGGTTCAGTATTCGGCTTGCTCGGAAGCAGAATTGTTTTATTCGGATTTCAACAGGGGTTATCGATTGCGCTTGGTTTGCTAATAATAATATATGTGGTATCACCAACAAAATGGAAACACAAATTAAGTGCAGCTGCTCCTGCTCAAAAAATTATAATTCCGTTAAAATCAAGTATCGGAAAACTATTTCAGCGCAGTAGTTTTTCTTCACTTTTTATCATAGGATTTTTAAACGGATTTCTACCCTGCGGATTTGTATATATCGGGTTGGCAGGAGCGATGGCTGCCGGCAATGCTGTCTCAGGCATGGGCGTTATGGTGATGTTTGGAATAGGGACAATACCGGCAATGTTTGCTGCTTCTGTTTTTGGCAAATTCATAAATCTGAATATTAGACGAAAACTAACAAAGGCTATTCCTGCGCTTGCAATACTTCTTGCGTTGGTTTTTATTTTACGCGGTTTAAATCTCGGCATTCCATATATCTCCCCAAAATTTGAAACAAAAGCCAAAGTTCAGGAGATTAACTGCTGCCAATAAAGAAGTATGGATTAGAATTCAGAAGTTAGAAGAATAGTCAACGGCAGTAATCCATTCGCTGCTGGCGGATAAAGAGCAATACTATACGCACATTAACTTTTCAGAGCTTCATATCATCTTATCACTACTCTAAAAAATTCTTTATATTTACACCTCAAAATAAAACGAGAACTTGATAAATGACCGATAATCAGACAAAAGAAATTCCCAAAGCATACGATCCATCGCAGGTTGAAGATAAATGGTACGACTACTGGCTTGGAAATAAAATTTTTCGATCGGAAGTAGATAACACAAAAGAACCTTATACAATTGTAATTCCACCGCCGAATATTACCGGCATGCTTACCATGGGGCATATTTTAAACAATACTCTTCAGGATGTGATAATCCGTCAGAAAAGAATGCAGGGATACAACGCTTGCTGGGTTCCCGGTACCGATCACGCTTCGATTGCAACCGAAACAAAAGTTATAAATTACTTAAAAGAAAAAAATATTGATAAAGAAAAAATCGGGCGGGATGAATTTTTAAAATACTGCATGGAATGGAAAGAAAAGTATGGCGGTATAATAATTCAGCAGCTAAAAAAACTCGGCGTTAGCTGCGACTGGGAGCGCGAACGCTTTACAATGGATGATCACTATTACCGACGTGTTCTGGAAACTTTTGTTGATTTGTACAATGAGGG
>Ga0100380_10007477_pt1 | contig 10917 bp, 8 predicted proteins | sample CryGeymeta201504_FD_80417 | JGI IMG/M metagenome (GOLD analysis project Ga0100380, IMG submission 80417) | Groundwater microbial communities from Crystal Geyser aquifers in Utah, USA - Crystal Geyser metaG 2015-04 | ecosystem: Environmental > Aquatic > Deep subsurface > Groundwater | place: USA... | reverse complement strand
GGAAATCTGTTATCGGTACATCGATCTTATTTAAAATTCAAAATAACTTATGGAGTCTAGTAACAATATGATACGAGAATAAAATGCTTATCAGTAGCAAGTGGGACATAAAATTTAGCATTTCTACGATCAACCTGTCCCCATCTATAAACTCAAGAATAAAGGAATCTCCTTCAAAGCACGCCTTCCACCCGATGAATAAAACTCCTAGCATAAGGCACCAAAAATCCAAGAAGGGAGTTAGCCTGAACTGTACTTCTTCGCAAGGGGGAATATAGTGGGGCAGTTTTATAGCATGGAGCACCCAGTTGCACTTGATAATGTCATGTTCATTGGCAGTTTCAAAGGAGTCCTAGAAAAAAGCGAGAGAGTGGGAGACTAATAGATTTACTTCGAAGGCAGTATATCCAATTTTTTGATCCTTATCAACCGTCGGGAAATTAAGGACGAAAATATTGACTAAAAGAGAAGACAAGTTATAAATTAACTTGAGCAAACTTAAACAAGCTTCAAAGGTTTTTTCAAGGGCAACTTCTATGAATGGAGTAAGATAGATTCTCTTCGTGGTATTCCTCTAGTCAAGGAAAAATGGGTGGCTATCGAGCAGAATCTTAGTCATGGTGAAATTAAGACGAATTGTAACACTCAACTGTGGCGTAAAATGTCTCCTCTGAAGCATGTCGAGCAGGAGCATTCGGATAGGAAAAATTCCAAGAAAGAGCCCAGAAAGGAAGAAAAAGAGGACAAAACTCCATGGGAGTACTTCCTGCCGACAGCTGTCAGATTCTAACTGGAATAAATTCGAAGCATCAATCTTGAAAAATCTGGAGCAATTATAAGCGGCTTCTTCTTTATTGAGATCTATTATAATGATGAGATCAAGGAACTCATTGAAACAACAAAGAAGAATTTGAGAGTGAAACAAGAGAAGGCCAAATAAGCCATGAAGTCAGCTAAATCGATTGAGGAAAGTAACCAAATCAAGCAAAAGATCGACTACTACCACAATTTTCTGAAAGTAGAGCTGGGCTTCCATAGGGACTATAACATCACTCTTAATTTTGAAGATGACGATGATGAGGCTAACGAAAGCTAAGGCTCAGAATGGAGCATCATTGACAAAACCTGGGATATCACTTTGGAGGACGACGAAGTCAATCAGGTTTTCAAATGGAAAGTATGGAAATGCTTCAATGCTGAAATTGATAACTCTTTCGGGGCATTTTTTGCACCCTTCAATCTGAGTACTCTCCGAATAGTGATGACCCTACATCACTTGGTTCTTCAGAACAAGCACGAAAAGAAGGTCAAAGTCAACTTGATAGGCGTTGATGTCATGGACTACGACGTTGAGAGAGGTTATGACCCTTTCCTTCCTCTTGACAAGCTTGAGTAGCACAAGTAGCTATCCAAGCAGAGCTACAATCCTCAGCACAACCGCTTCCACAAGATCAACAGATTCAACTGCCGAGACAACAACGTCTACAAGATAGCGGATAACAGGATGACCCTCTACCCTTACTACCGAAGCGTCCTAATAAACAAAAATACAGCCAACGATACCTATGAGTGGTCGATGGGTCTCCATGAAAAAAACACTCTTCTGAACGAGCCAGAAGTACGATCAGTTTCTGAGGGTTACAAGTATTATCAGGATATCATGAGAAATAGAACAAATGACAGCTACATGAAGATCGAGACCTTCCAGATGCACAAGTGGAACTATGTCATTACTGAGGTTCCTATTTACAAATATGTAGTGATTGATATGTTGCAAGTATTCGTGCCTCTGATTCTACTGGCTGCCTTCAGTCTGCTCATCTTCTAAATCGACAATGGAATCAGCATCGATAATGGAGGATATACCAACTTGGCCTTCAGAATAGTCAATGCAGCATCTTTGATGATCGCCTACGTGTCCCTTATCCCCATTATTCGATAAAGCTTGCCACCGATGCCGGGGATCACCTTAGTATAAATATTGGCCTATATCCTTACAGTTCCAATCTTTCTAGCCCTCATCAGCAGCATGCTTGCCTACACAGAAAGTATTGTCACCTGGAGAAATACCTATTTGGCCTTCACAGATGCGGTCTTCATAATTGCGATGGTCATCTCGGTGGGAAGCTTCATCATCATGATCGTTCTGTTTATCGGCTACATGATGAAGGACTACAAGATAAGTGAAGGAATACCCAAGCCTGCCGATAAAAGATATAAATACAGGTCTCCTCAGTACATGAGATTCATGGAGCAGGCCCTTCTCAAGAGGAACTAGTGCCAGATTGAAAAGGTGAACATCAGGGAGAAAAAGATTTGATAATTGATCAAAATGGCAAAATAAAACTATATTACTACCAACTGCTCAGTCAATTTTTCTGCTTTTCCTTTATCAGTTTCTACATGTTCTTGAGCTAACGCCTCAATTTGGTATTTTAAAGGGCTAACAAAAATTATTTCATACCGTAGGTCCGTTCATGATCGACTGATTGTTTGATCCATTCATCCCCGTCAATGCTTTCTGCATTATATTCATCAACCTCCTTGATCTTGCATAGACCTTTTTTTGTCGTCATCTGGTTGCAACATCTTTCCTCAGAAGATTCATTGAAAGAGTCATTGAAGCTTTACTGATTATGAGTTGTTTTTCGGAAGGTCTCAAAGCCATCATAAATGTTTAGTTGGTTTTTTTCATCAATTTTTTATAAATTTTTGATGACCTCGTCTAACAGCTATTGATTACCTCCTGCCCATTTGCTTTTCTTGTGAGTTTCAATGTTGCTATCAATGTCGTTATCAATGTCGTTTGTGGCACTGGCGCTAGCACTGGCAAATGAAGCACTGCTGCAATCACTTCTAGAGGTATCACCACCCATCGCATATCTAACATCACCCTATCTGCATATAGGAGACTCGCATTCGGGTTTCTGAACTGAGCTTCTTTTTGTCGACATATTTTCGAGGAGGTCATTAAAGATAGCATCGAAGGAAGAGGGTCCTTTGCTATTGGGAGGAAAGGGTAACTGTATTGGTTTGAGAGTATGAACAGGTAGTGAGGAGGGAGTCGGACTGTTGTTTTTCTTAACAATATTGCCAACTCTGACATCAGTAAGGAAGGAATTCCAATCTGTTATTCCCAATTTGAGACAAACATACTAAGCTTATTGCTTGAACTTTTCTAACTCGAATCGTAGATTTTATTCTTGGTTCAAAGCTGGAGTGTTGAGTATCATGCTCATTTTCGCTGTTTTTAATAATAAAAATATAAACTATCACATAAGATATCAAAATCAAGGTGGTCAGTGCTTCAAAATTTTAAATGTTGTGGGAAGTTGCTCCTTAAAATGTATTAGCTCTTCTACGACATCGAGGTCTTCATTTTTATCTTTCAGTTAGTCTATCTTTAGTTTATGTCTGGCGACGTCCATTCCCAGGGAGAGAAGGGGAATGATGAGAGAGTCATACTAGGGAAAGTTGTCCTCATTCATGGTTAGATAGGTGTAAAGGGTCAGCATATATTTCCTGGTGACGTATATCCATCTATCAGGAGGATTTTAATCTCCTATCTTATGCAAAGATGCGTAATCTTTGAGGTGTACCTCGCTGTATGTCAACTCTTATAAGAGGGTTTTTGCATTCTACAAGGGATCCTTTGTCAACTGGAGGACATCCTACAAGATTTTTTTGTACTATTCCTTTGTATTTTTATCCTGGTCTTCGAACTCATTTAGCTCTTCATTGAGCAAGATCATTTTTTAATAGCAACTATTAAGCGCTCTAATTTCTTTCATTAGGTATGCATTCTTTTCAGATAAAAATTTATAGTGCTTATCTCTTGCCTGTCGGTTCATGTATGACTCGAGTTTATCAAAGTGGGCGACAAGGAGATCATTATTATCCCCCGCTCTATTACTATGCACCAATGAAACAGTGTTCTTTGTATATCTTAGCTTTTTTCGCTATCCTATTTTTTATAGTTCAACCTGGGCCATTCTCCTTGTCTCTACCGTTTTTTCATAGAGAAGTATCAGATAACTGATGAGGTATTTTTTGGAGTTCATCATTTTTTCAAAGCAAGAGCTGTTATATGACATCAAGTTGATCAGTTCCTAAGCTATCGACCATCTCTGCCTGTAATACTTGTGAGTCTTATCCAGGTGGTGACTTTCCACAGTTGAGTCAAAATCTGAGAACACAAGATACTATTTGAGCATTTCGAAAGGAGAGTCTATATTGAATTCTATATTGCCTTTGATCATTGGGAGGAAAGTTCTCAAATTTCTGGAATTTAATTTGAGCTCTTATTATTTTTTATGTAAGGCTCTCTTGAAGTACAGCTCGGATTCTTCCCAAAAAGTATAATCCAAAACACGACCAAATTATTAACCGTTGAATACATAATAGGCCAACAGTAAAAATCTCCAATTTAGTACTGACTACTGATCTTTCTGGAAACCTTCTTTCTGTTGCTTTACTTGATCTTGTATTTTATTTTTTAGGGTTATGTCATCTATCTCATAGAGTTAGAACAATCCATACATAGGATCTCCTGTTTTCATCTTCCAGTCTTATGACAGTTACAAAGGAGCCCTGAAATAATCAAAACCTTTGGGGGTAGGTTCATAGGAAAGACGGCTCTCAATCGACATGGGGTTATTCGTGAGTCCAAATGCTTCCTTGATGAGAGGTTAGAAGTAGATGCTCGGCTTTAGGGTAAACTGATCGATGACTATTGTTTCAGGACTGAGATAAATGAATCTTGATTTTCCTGGATTCCCTTCTTTGACTTTTTCTGAGTAGTTGATCAGTTCCTTGTAGATATCTTTGATGAGAGCTTCAGAGTCAGCTCTAAATTACATGTTTTCTTTCCTCAATTCAATGAATTCGCTCAGCCTTTGAAGAACTGGTTATGATTCATTAGAAAATCTCCTTAATTTGATATTTTTAGGATCTATTTGTCCACCCATAGGAGCTATCAGATATTCTTGAAATTTCTTGGCAAATAGCTAGATTTTTTTGAGTTGCTGGCTTACTGTCAAAAATTCAATTGCTCGAACTGATTCGATTTGCGTCTTTATGTGCTGAGGAGATAAGTTCATTTTCTTCAGTTAAGGGTCTTGTTCCAAAAAAAACATTGTTTTATTCAGTGTTTCTTCTGCTTCCTTATCAAGGTATTCATTATATTTTCTCAAAGTTGCCACTCTCGGTCTCTGCAATTGCTGATCATTTGACGGACTCGAGTTGATAATTTTACTAATTAGAGCACTTTCCTTCTAATCTAATAATTTATCCTACATAATTTTTTATAAGGTTTTTTCATCTTCTTTCAGACTCAGAAGATCAACTTCTTGTGATTGTTCCTACTATAGCAGTTTTTTCTTATCAACTACCTTTTTCAAGCAGTTTTGTTCAGCTTTAGATAATTTATCAGATTCCAATAGTTTATTCAACTGATCTTTCTGCGAAACATTTAGTTTTGTGATGGTGGGCTCATTCAAAATTTCAGACAACATCTTTTGTTGTCTAGTCAATGTTTAGGCTTTTAAAATGTCTTGGACCAATTTCAATATTAGTTAAGTATTCTTATCCTTTCTGTCTTTCTTGTCATTCCTATCTCTCTTGTCCTTGTTTTATTGATGGCTGGCCAACACCAATACGAGCTCTGAAATTGCCTTTAGATCTGTTTCATAGGACATGCTCAGGTATAAAGCGCATTGCTTGACTGCGAACTCAAATATCGGGTGCAATTTAGGCTCCCCTTTATTCATAAATAGTATTTCTCCGATGATGATCTTAACTTTAGCAAAAGGAGAAATTGCTTTTCCAATACCAATGGGTGTGATTTTGTATATAATAGATTCTGGAGATGCGCTTGTGATGTCAATTGAGTAGTTGGTGCGTAGGAAGCCGTTGTAATACTGAGGCTCTAATCGGTGAGCATCCCTTGCCAGCATGACTTTAATTAATGAATACTTGTGAAATCTGCAATTTAAGGATAGTTAAAAAATCGCTTTCATAAACTTTCCTCATTTTTTCAGATGATGCCAGAAAAATAAATAAATTGTTACCAGTATCACTTATTAGCAAGAAGCAAACTTTGTGCCAAGCAAGATGTGACAATATTGTTTATAGTGTAGAATAATATCATGAAGAGTTCTTCTTTTAAAGCTTGCTAATAAATTATTGAAGACGATGTACAGAACCCTCGGCCCATTCGTTTGTCTTGGGCTTGCGCTTTCGGCGATTCAACTATTTCTATTTGTTGGCCTTTATTATATTGTACTACTTTGTCAGCCTCTCGTGCAAGGTCTCCACCTTTCTGTGAAATGGTCTGATGAAGGCTATCGTTGGCTTCGTCTAAGAGCGAAGTGATGAATCTTATAGTTCGAGTCTACTGTACACAGGCTATGATTAACGGAGGTATGATTATTCCATAAACTATGCAGGTTCAGAGTATTTCCTTGGATATTTCTGTTTTTTTACTAACAGAGGAGATAGAGCTCTCTCGTTTCTAATCAACTTTTTAACAGGAGATTTAATGGGAGAATCAGCATTCCCCAAAAAATTGATATCTGACCCAAAATAGCTCATTTCCTTCAAAGGTTCCAATGTTTTGATTCTATCGTACTTCCGGCCGACACTTTTGCCAATCTATTCGGGTGACATTTTGTCAATGAGAGTGGGTTTTTTCTCAAAATAGCGGTTTAGTATTTGTCTTTTTATTTGTTTTTGGTTGTCGCTTAGGATCACGCTTTGGCACAATCCTATATCTTTCTGAAGCTGGTCTTTGACATCCCGGTATTTGTCGACTTTCTTCTCTCTGTACTCTTTCTTCATTCTTTAGTATTTAGCAGCGATCTAGAAAGATTCATTGTTCATTTGGCTTTCGATTATTCTCAAATCACACACGTAAGCTTTGACCTTTTCAGAAGTGCAAATGGCCGTGAAGGAGTAGGTTTATCTTAGAGCAATTTAACAGAGTCCAAGGAAAGAGCCAGAGTCCAAAGAGCCAATTATCACATTTTTTAATTTTATTTTGCTCTCGTTGAGCTCACTGAGTTCGAGTTTGCTTTTTGAGAGGTTTCTTCTCAGTTTTGATATTTTCCCTTATTACTTTTTCTCATGCCTCCGGAGTTCTACTCTCCCTTCCATTATTAAGTATAGGGCTTTGGGCATTTCTCCCTCACATACTATTTCCTTTGAAATATGAAAAGTCACAGGTTTTGCGTTATTGACGATGAATTCAAGCTGATAGGCCTTAAGATTGCTGAGCAGGGAACATTTCCCAAAAAGGTCCATTTTCCTGTAGTAGATTCTTTGTTTATAGAGTTCTATGATTTCTTCAAATGCATTGGAATGAATTTTTCCAACCACGGTGGATGCTTCTTTAGCTTTGGCAACGAGTCCTCTTTTCCTTTTGTGAATGAATTCAGCCTATCCAAAGCCCTGCCCTGCTTCAAACAGATCTATCTCCTGGTATTCGTATTCGACTCTGTCGTCGTTGGGGGAAAGTTCTTCATTTTCGATAATAACTGGCATGCACAGGGCAACTGCTCCTTTCAGCACAAGATATATCTATTAGGCCTGCTATCCTTTATTATAGATGATTGAATCCTCATCGAAAATTTTTACCTCCACATTTTTGATGACATCTCGAATGAGTTTGACTTTTTGAAGAGGGTCTTAAACAATTTCCTTGAAGATATCAAAAGTTATCAGACATTATTAGAGAATGGACTTGTTGAGGTAGGTCTTCATGAGTGAGCGACTGAGGTGTGCTGGCCGGTTAGTGGTGAGAGAGGTGAAGTTGGTACTCATGACTTCCAACCTGCTGAGGTGATAGTTGTCTAGATCTGTTTATTCCTTATCCATTTGGCTTACTTGTCACCTAAATAATTATATGTGACAGAAGATAATAAAATTCTCTCAATTAGTCTAATGCTTTATCAATGCTACATTCATCTGTTGCTCTTCTTACGCGGCTTAACCCTTCTCTCCCTCTTGCGTTGCTTTTTTTACTTTTAGGGCTTTTCGCTGCGGAGACTAAGAACGAGCAAAAAGATCATCAGTCCGAAGACTAAAAGAATACTGACCATCTTCAACTTTTTTCTCTAGCTAACCTCCAGTATGGTTTCGTCTAAAGTATCTGAACGCCCAAAATTTCTACCATGGGCTTTAGAAACTTTTAACTCTGCGGCTGCTTGTTACTATTTGGTGATATCGTATCTCGAGCTTTCGATGATGGCTTCGTTTTAATGTATTTTGAAGTGAGTAAAGCCTGATAATTATTCGTCTATCCTGTCCATGTTTTTACCACTTCGTTCAGTTTTGTTGTTGTCCTTGAACCTTTCATCGGATATGGTTGAATCTGTTGGCTGGGCCTTAATTGTTGGAACATTTAGGGCTTCCAGAGCTTGGTAAAAATTCTATTTGGAGGCTTAAGAGTTTGATGGCTATTTTTTCATCAGCAGATTTATTTATGTCAGTGCTCATAATAACGTAGGGTAAAAACTGTTCATTCTATGTTTTGAATATAGACTTATGTGAAGTATAAAAATCAGCGATTCTACTCATGCTCCTCCACTTCGTTAGAATTAAGCGCCTATTGAGAAATCTCAGAAATGGTCAATTTGACCTTCTCAGCAGGTTTTCTTCCCCTCTTCCTAGGAGCTTTCTTCTCAGCTCTCCGGATCTCGGCATGTGTCACCTGATGACTTCGCTTCTTGCCATGAGGGTCCAGAGACCTTCTTATTCTTGTGCAAAGGTTCTAGAATTTTTTTGTGATAGTTAGGAACTATGGACTGCCTTTGTGGTACAGTTGGCTGTTAGAAACGATGAGATGGAGGTCATCGTAGAACTGCTGCCTTGTTTTATACTTGCCCTTGTCTAGCCTCAAACGCATTGTTTGGAGATCCATGGGTTCCTTGATCACTTCGTGATAGTCGAACACTCCATCTTCGTAGGGATCGACAGGATGCCTGAAGGGTAATGAAATTATATTGCCGTTGATTTGCTACAACATTTTATGGCCTAGGGAGACTAGTCCGGATTATATAGTTTACTACTCTGACAATTATGACAATAAAGGTGCCTCTTTTTCAGTCTCAATATGAAGCTCCTAAAAACAGGTGTTGGAAGCAAGCTCACCCTCCTTTGTGCTGCTTTTCCTTGGTTGGATTTATAAATACTCATTCTGAGCTGATTAATTACGAGGGAGGGAAAAAGGTTCCACCAGAGATGTGGCGCCAAGGTCGGTTTCTCGATGAGGAATTTCGGGCGGCTGCTGTTCGTTGAGGAGAGGATTGCTGAAGTCCTCAAAATCAAGAAAATTCATGTTTGTTTAAATAAATGATTATAAGATGACTCTTCGCTGCTGCCATTTATAGTTTCAGTTTTTCCGATCTCCAAAGCCTATAATTCTTTTATATAAATAGTCCTATACTCTCTCCCTCAGCTTCAACTTTCAAAATAAAAAAATGGCAACTCCTCTGTCCCCTCCTCTATTGGTCATCCCTCACGAGGCAGATTTGGTTGCATTGCTGTAATTTTAATTATAATAAAATGAGGCTTATTTGTATCATAACAACACTTATTCTTCTGAGCATCGGCCAGGCCATTGCCCATAATAATCGAGAGGACTTTGTGATTGAGAAAGGGCAGGTGCATCAGGTGAGCTTTGTTCTGGAGCATCCCACCAGAATTAGTTATCAACTGTTCAATGGACACACCACCATCACTGTTCTGAGTGAGGGGCAAACAGTATTACAGAAGGAGCAGTCTTTTGTTCAACTAGAGCTAAAGTAGGAGTATTTGAGCAAGACCATCACAATAAAGGTAGACAACGGACCTGGAGTGGGAGTCATATCCCGATAGATCATCTCATAGTATGAGCTTCTTTCGGCTGGATAATCGAAAATGATGAGCCTAGAGCTGTAGTAATTTAGGATCATTGAGATCCATCCTAGAAAGTTTACGAGATTGGCTATTGAGAAGTATGAAGGATTGGCGCTATTCACCAATAATCGCTGTATGGCCAGTGAAAAATAAGATTGCTTCTACGAACTGGAAAGACTTGAGGCCAACAAAATGGAAAGAAGTGTTTAAGTCCTGTCAATTGATGCCTGCCCCAGTTGCTTGGTGCTGATCAAAATTGAAGCCAAAGAAAGAACAACAATTATCAGGCTATCCCTTGAAAGTGATATATACATTTTGGGTAGTCTTCCTTCTGTGGCTGTGCTGAAGGCCAATGAAGTACAAGCTTTCAAGGTATATGGTCAGCCTGCTCAGAAGGGCAAAGTTGTTTGTTACTCTGGACAAATCAAAATTAATTCCTTAGCTTTGATCACAACTAAACTCGACAATGGGTTTACCTATGAACTACCTGCTTCAAACAACTACTCAACACCTTTTGAAGTTTCACTCCAAGGCGTTGAAGACCTCAGCTATGTCTATATTGAGGCTCCTACTTCATAAAATCCGATTGCACTAAGAGACGGCCTTCCTTAAACTTTCCAAATCAAGCCTAACACTACATACATCGCTCGAGTCGACAAGCATAGTAGTACCAGGGGTAACTTTATCCTTTCGAGTACCTCTGCCTTTCTCAGCGATCTCAATATCCGTTTTATCGATAAATAGCTCAATCTTCATTATGCAGTCAGACCGCAATTTCTCTTCAAGGTTAATGAGGCTTCCCAAAATTTCCAACTGGACAACTCAACTGGGGTCATCGAGTTGGAGATAAAAAATATTGGAAAATAATCAGGTCAGCTCAATATGAGTGCTTCTATGAGTGAGGTCATGACTTTGCCTTATGGTTGGAAACAGTCCAACATATTGGTTCATGGTGAAGTGAATTACTATTTGATCGAGGGAATATCTAGCCCTGTTGTGCTGACTGTTCAGAAATGTGTGGAG
>Ga0100380_10007476_pt1 | contig 10918 bp, 10 predicted proteins | sample CryGeymeta201504_FD_80417 | JGI IMG/M metagenome (GOLD analysis project Ga0100380, IMG submission 80417) | Groundwater microbial communities from Crystal Geyser aquifers in Utah, USA - Crystal Geyser metaG 2015-04 | ecosystem: Environmental > Aquatic > Deep subsurface > Groundwater | place... | reverse complement strand
TGATTAGCGCAATGCTGGCGCCAACAACCTTGATTTGAGTCGTAGCAGGACTTGCAGCGCAACCAGTGCAAGAGGCCGTGACCGTTGATATGCGATTGGTTTGATCAGAAGACACAGCCGTCATAGTGACAGTTGCCCCATCTGCGGTGGTAACAACCGATGGAGTACTCAGAATGACACCATTCGTAGCCGCAACATCAATCTTTGCACCGTTCACGGATGCGTTACCGCTTGTCAGAGCAAACAGCGTGAGCGTTAATGTAGATGTGCCATCTGCATTTAGGGTATCTAGAATTGAATTGATCCTGAGAGATGCAACGCTCAAATTTACGGATTCTGGTGTAGTCACTTCCGAGTCCGGTGGCGGTACTGTAGAACCCGAACCGGCAATCGGCGTCCCGGCACTCCCCCCACCCCCTCCGCAAGCAACCAAAGCCAATGTCAACCCCAGCGCCGCAATGCGTTTCATGAAACTCATAATTAATATCCCTTGATAAACACTTGATTATTTAAAATTACCGAATCGCTTTCTCGGTAATGATTCGTGGCGTCACAAACACAAGCAGCTCCCGTTTGGTTTGTGTTTTGGAATTGTTTCTAAACAAGCCTCCGACTCCCGGCAAGTCCCCAAACCAGGGCACCTTAGCCGAATCATTGGACTCGACAATTTCAAAGATTCCGCCAATCACCACAGTCCCACCGTTGTCAACCAGGACTTGGGTCACAACATTTTTGTTATTGATGGCCGGGCCCGCATTGGTATCCACACCACGTGAATCCTTGCTGACGTCCAGGTCCATGATGATGGTTCCCTCAGGGGTGATGCGAGGCGTAACCTGGAGCTTGAGTGAGGCGTCCTTGAATTCAGTCGTGCAGGTAGAACTGGTGCCGCCGGAGCAGTTGAGATAGGGAATTTGCTCGCCCTGTTTGATCGTCGCCTGCTTGCCGTCTGCTGTCACGACACGCGGACTCGACACCACCCGGCCTTTGCTGTCGGCCTCCAACGCGGAAATTTCCAGATTCAGGAATCGATTGGCGACCGCGCTGAAAATGGAGATGGCAAAGGTTGCCGGCGTCTGCCCCAAGGCACCCACAGCGGGCAAATTGACAAAATTGCCTGATAAGTTTGGCGAGCCACCCGCACCGCTGGAAGCAACCGCATCGCTGTAAGTGTTACCAATGACCGCCCGATTGGCGCCTGATATCTGGTAACCGCCATCGCCACCTTGCTGAGCCCGGAGGTCAAGCGCACCAAATTTGACGCCCAGTGATTTGCCAAAATCTTCGGTGGCCTCTACGATGCGCGCCTCGATCATCACTTGACGCACCGACACGTCGAGCTTTTGCAAAAGCAGCAGCACTTGCTCCAGTCGGGATGGCACGTCGGTCACAAATAGAAGATTGGTACGCGGGTCGGCAGTGGCGTTGCCGCGCGCACTGAGCACACGCCCGGCGCTTTTTTCGCCGCCACCTTCACCGGTCAACTGTTTGGCAATGTCTTCTGCCTTGGCATAACTCATCTGAAAGGTTTCAGTCTGTAGCGGCTCCAAGGTGAGTGTCGCGGCCTTTGATTCGAGCTCCAATTTCTCTTTGGCAATAATTTCCTCTTTGGGCGCAATCCAGAGCACGTTGCCGGTCTTGCGCACGCCCAAGCCTTTGGCTTGCAAGATGATGTCGAGCGCCTGATCCCACGGCACGTCTTGCAAGCGCAAGGTGACAGAGCCGGTGACAGAATCAGACGTGATGACGTTGAAGTTGGTGAAGTCGGCAATCACCTGCAGCAGCGAGCGAATCTCGATGCTCTGGAAGTTTAAGGACAGTTTTTGACCGCTAAAGCCAGGCCCTTGTGTCAGCTTGGTGGGGTCTTCCTTGACCGGCTTGACCTCCAGCACAAACTGCTCGTCAGTCTGGTAAGCGCTGTGCACCCACACCCCCTGTGGCACGATTTCCATGCGAACCCGGTCGCCGGTCTGGCTGGTGGTGATGGTTTTGATGGGGGTGCCGAAGTCGTTCACATCGAGGCGGCGGCGCAGGCCTTCGGGCAGGCTGGTTTTCATGAATTCGACCACCAGCAACTGGCCCTGCTGACGCACATCCACGCCGACCTGGCTGTTGGGCAAGGACACCACGACGCGGCCAGCGCCCTCGTCGCCACGCCTGAAGTCGAGGTCGCGCAGGGGTTGCACATCACGGCTCTGGTTTTCGGCAAAGAGCTGGGCTGACGGCGTCGGCGCCGAACCGGCCAGGGCATCCAGCACCACCAGCAGCGACTTGCCTTGCCATTGGGTTGTGTAGGTGGTGGCTTGCTTGAGGTTAAGTACCACGCGGGTGCGGTCGCCGGCCTGCACCACGCTGACCGTGCGTAGGTTGCCCTGGTTGACTTCAACGGTAGAGCGCCCGATGGCGCTGGTGACGTTAGGGAAATCGAGCGCAATGCGCGCAGGCGACTGAATGGTAAAACCGGTGGGCGCTGTGGTGAGCGCTTCGCTCAGGTCAATCTTGACCACCTCGACGCCTCTTTGCACGGTGCCTGAAACCGACTCGATGGCCACTTGCGCTTGCGCCAGGGCTGACGTCAGCAGCAAACTCAAACCAAGTGCCAACTGTTGCCACCAGCGACCCGTCCAACCAATATGGCGATGTTTCATTTTGACCTCTCTTGCAACAGCAAACTGGCTGTGCGCTCTACCCATTCACCCACGGCATCTTGCACGATTTCGCGCAAGGTGACTTCGTTTTCGACAATCTTGATGACTTTTCCGTAGTTTTGCCCCAAGTAGTCGCCCAGCTTAACCTGATACAGGAGCGGGCCGATCTTGACCAGAGCCACCGGCTGCTTGCTCGACACCATGCTGCCCACCAGGGCCATGGCGTCGAGCGGGAACTCTTCCAGCGGCTCTTTGCGGCGCGCCAGTTCTGGCGCAATCAGGGCGCCATTGGCTGCCGCCTGGTTGGCGTCATTGCTCAGCACCATGATGAGCTTTTGCTTGTTGTACGGATCCAGTTCAGCGAACAGGTTGTAGTTTTCGGGTTTGAAGGGCTTGGGCGCCGAGACCGGTTTGATCTTGGGCTGTGTTTGGACCTTTTGCTGTGCCATCCATTGGCTTAATTCGTCTTGCGAGGAAGAGCCGCAAGCCGTCAAAAGGCCCATCACCAAGCATAAAACAGCAGTTTTAAAAAGCTTCATGGTCATTTCTTCGGCTTGGCGGTGGCTTTGCGCTGCGCATCGATCTCGTTGATGTCGAGATAGCGGAATGTTTTGGCGGTCACGTTCATGGTCAGAGCGCCCTCTTTGGCCACGGTGATGTCCAGATTGTTGAGCGTGACAATGCGCGACAGGTTGGCAATGTCAGAGGCAAAAGCGCCCATATCGTGGTAGCGCCCGGTAACACGCAGGGCAATTGGCAGCTCTGCGTAATAGTCGCTCACCACCACCTGACCCGGCCGAAACAACTCAAACTGCAAGCTGCGGCCCAAGCCAGACTGGTTGATGTCAGACAGCAGGGCGTCCATTTCAGCCTTGCTGGGCAGTTGTTTTTCGAGCTGGGTCACATACTGCTGAACCTGCTCGCGTTGCTTGGTCAGCGCTTCAAGGTTGACGGCCTTGGCCAGCTTGGCTTTGTAGTCGTCGCGCAACTTGAGTTCTTCGGCGTGCGCTTGCACCAGTTCTTCTTCGACATCAGACAACCAGACAAACCAGAGCACCACCACGCAGGCGGCTGCCACAAGCGCAAAAACAGCAAAGCGGGGCAACAAAGGCCAACTGGACGGGTCTTTGCTGTCGAGATGCCGAAACTGTTTGGCAACGGCCTCAAACCGCTTTTTGAAATCGTCTTGGATGCTTGGATTCTTGGCCATCATGCCCACCTTTAGCTAGCCACCGCAGCAGAGGCGGGTGCCTGGGGTGCTTCGCTGGCGCGAACCAGTTTGACCCTGATCTGAAAGTTGGCCACCCGGCGCACATCGCGCGCGTTCAGACTGGCGGTGCCGGCCACAATCTCGACCAACTCAGGGCCACTGAACCAGGGCGAATTGTTGGCCAGGTTGCGCAGCAGTTCGGATACCCGTTCGTTGGATTGGGCGACACCTTGCAAGGCGACATTCTGGCCGTTTTGCTGCATCGATGTGATGTAAACCCCTTCGGGCAGCTGCTGCACCAGTTCCGTCAAAAGGTGCACTGGCATATTGCGGTCGGCCTGCAGGTTCTCAACGGCCTGTTGACGCGCCAACAAAGCGGCAATTTCACCCTCAAGGCCGGCAATGTCCTTGATTTGGGCGTCGAACTTGGCGATATCGGTTTTCAGCATCTGGTTTTTGTCCTGCTGGTCCGAAATTTGCGCCTCGAACCAGGTGTAGACCAGCACAGATAGCAAGACGCCCATCAGCACAGACAAACCCAGGCCGAGCGTGAACTGCTCTTTGCGGCGTTTTCGGGCCAATTCCCGATGCGGAAGCAGGTTAATCAGAATCACTTCGAAAACCTCCGCAAAGCCAAACCGCAGGCGGTCAGGTAAGAGGGCGCATCACGCAACAGTTTTTTCTGCCCGATGCCCTCGACGATGTGCATGCCCTTGAAAGGGTTGGCGATCATGCAAGGAAAACCGGATTGCTTGGTGACTGAGGCAGTCAGGTTTGTCAGAGCGGCAGAGCCGCCGGCCAGCATGACCAGGTCCACCTTGTTGTGGGTGGTGCTGGTAAAGAAGAACTGGAGCGCGCGGCTGATTTCCTGCACCAGGCTTTCGATGAAGGGCTTGAGAACGGTTGCCTCGAAGTCTGCCGGCAATTCGCCACGGCATTTTTTGGTTTCGGCTTCTTCGTAGGAAAAACCATATTGCAGCACGATCAACTGCGTAAGTTGGGCGCCACCAAAGGCCTGGTCGCGGTCGTAAAGAACTTCGTCGTTGCGTATCACCTGCATGCTGGTGGTCAGCGAGCCGACTTCAAACAAGGCCACGATGCTGTCTGCGGCAAGGTCGGGCATGTCGGCAATCAAGCGGCTGGCAGCCAACCGCGAGGCGTATGACTTGACGTCAACCACCACGGGCTTGAGCCCGGCGGCTTCGGCCAGACCTTGCAGGTCTTGCACTTTTTCGCGCCTTGAGGCCGCAATCAAAACATCAATGTCGCCTTGTGAACCTGCGCTCGGGCCCAAAATGCAAAAGTCCAGACTGACTTCATCAAGCGGAAAGGGGATGTACTGATTGGCCTCGGACTCGACCTGCATTTCCAGTTCTGCGTCTGACATGCCACCCGGCAAGACGATTTTTTTAGTGATGACGGAGGATGGCGGCAAGGCCATGACCACATTTTTGGTTTTGGCGCCGGTCATCTTGATCAGGCTACGCACTACGTCGGCAACCTCGTCAAATAACTCAATGTTGCCGTCTTTGATACAACCGCTTGCAAGTGGCAGCACGCCACAGGCTTCCAAAACCAGATTGTTGTCTTTGTCGCGCCCCAACTCAACAAGTTTGACACTCGAGGCGCCAATGTCCAGGCCCACCAAGGCGGCAGGTTGTTGGCTAAATAATGATCTCAAGGAAATCAACACAATCCCCAGACAAGGTAAAAAATCAAGGCAATTCTTAAGAAATTACATGAATGCTAGCAGCAAGCTTGTTGTAACGTAAAGAAAATTTTGCATTTATGCAAAAGCTAATGTTGCCAAATATAGATGCTAGAACCCAAAAAAGCCGCTCCTAGCACAGAAATAAAGGTAAAGAATTGATCAGATTCGCGTTTGATACAACTATTGCAATGCTAACCTAAGCACGGCAGATGTCCTGATTTTTATAATGGACAGAATCACTTAACCGCTTATATGACCGTCAACTCTCCCACCTCACCCAAAAAATCAAAGCGCCCGGCGTTGCATTGGACGATCAGACTGATCTTATGGACTGGCGGACTGTTGTTGGCAGGCGCCACCACCTTGGTGCTTCTGGTGGGCATCGCCCTGGCGGTCGCCTACCCCAACCTGCCAGACATTTCTGATTTGTCCGACTACCGCCCCAAGCTGCCGCTGCGCGTTTTTTCTGCCGACAACAAACTGATTGGCGAGTTTGGCGAGGAGCGCCGCCATCTCACGCCCATCAAGGACATCCCCAAAGTGATGAAGGACGCTGTGCTGGCCATTGAAGACGTGCGGTTTTACGAGCATGGCGGCGTGGACTACAAAGGCATTTTGCGGGCCGCACTGGCCAACCTTGGACGCATCAAGAGCCAGGGCGCGTCAACCATCACGATGCAGGTGGCGCGTAATGTGTACCTGACCTCCGAGAAAACCTACACCCGCAAAATTTACGAGATTCTGCTGACCCTCAAGCTGGAGCACCTGCTCACCAAGGACCAGATTCTTGAAATCTACATGAACCAGATTTTTCTGGGTAACCGGGCCTATGGCTTTGCTGCGGCGTCCGAGGCGTATTTTGGCAAGTCACTGCAAAACATTTCCATTGCCGAGGCAGCGATGCTGGCCGGTTTGCCCAAAGCGCCATCGGCCTACAACCCGATCAACAACCCCAAGCGTGCCAGGTCGCGCCAGCTCTACATCATTGAACGGATGCTGTTTAACGGCTTTATCACCCCCGAACAGGCCGATGCCGCCAAGCGCGAGCCGCTCACGGTCAGATCGAACGCCGGCGACCCCCGCATCCACGCTGAGTTCGTGGCTGAAACCGTGCGTCAGCTGATGTTTGCGCAATATGGCGATGCCATTTATACCCGGGGTTTGAACGTTTTCACCACCCTCGACACAGCCCAGCAGAACGTCGCCTACCAGGCGTTGCGCAACGGCATCATGAACTATGAACGGCGCCAGTTTTACCGGGGCCCGGAAAAGTTCGTCAGCCTGCCGTCCGACCCGCAAGCCATGGACGACGTGATTGACGATGTGTTGCAGGAGCACCCGGACAATGGCGATGTGATGTCAGCCGTGGTACTGGACGCCTCCAGCAAAAAAATTCAGGTCATCCGGCAAGATGGGGAAATTATCGAAATCACCGGCGAAGGACTCAAGCCGGTCTTGTCGGGCTTGTCTGACAAGGCGGCGGCCAACATCAAAATTCGCCGCGGCGCCGTGATCCGGGTGGTGCAAACAGCCAAGAGCACCTGGGCAGCCACCCAACTGCCGGAGGTGGAGGGCGCCTTTGTGGCGATTGACCCGCGCGACGGTTCAATCAAGGCGCTGGTGGGCGGCTTTGATTTTGAAAAAAACAAGTTCAACCACGTCACCCAGGCCTGGCGCCAGCCGGGTTCAAGCTTCAAGCCGTTCATTTATTCGGCCGCGCTGGAGGCTGGCGTGACACCTGCCACCATCGTCAATGACAGCCCACTATTTTTTGGCACTGGCGTGACCGGGGGCCAACCCTGGGAACCCAAAAACTACGACGGCAAGTTTGAAGGCCCGATGAGCATGCGCCGCGGCCTGGCCAAGTCGAAAAACATGATCTCGATCCGTATTTTGCAAACGGTAGGCCCCCAAAATGCCCAGGCTTGGGCCGCCCGCTTTGGTTTCGATGCAGCCAAACACCCCGCCTACCTGACCATGGCGCTCGGTGCCGGCTCGGTCACGCCAATGCAAATGGCCACCGGCTACTCGGTCTTTGCCAACGGCGGCTTCCGCGTCAATCCGTGGTTGATCAGCCATGTGAGCGACCAGAAAGGCAAGCTGATCATGCAAACCCACGCGCCCATGTTGAATGAGACGATGCGCGCCATCTCGCCGCGCAACGCCTTCACCATGAACAGTTTGCTACAGGAAGTCACCCGCTCGGGCACAGCCGCTTCAGCACAGGCCAGGCTCAAGCGACCCGACCTTTACGGCAAGACAGGCACCACCAATGATTCGCTAGACGCGTGGTTTGCCGGCTACCAGCCAACCCTGGCTGCCGTCGCCTGGATTGGTTACGACACGCCCAAAAAACTGGGCGCGCGTGAAACCGGTGGTGGCTTGAGCTTGCCCGTCTGGATCGACTTTATGGCGCAGGCCTTGAAAGACGTGCCGGTGATGCAGTATGGCGTGCCTGAAGGCGTGACCAACCTGGGCGGCGAATGGTTTTACGACGAGTATGCAGGCGGCGCCGGCATCACCAGCCTGGGCCTGAACGATGCGTCTGACCCGGGTCAACCCCAGATCATTCCCTTACCAGAGGCTGACGAAAAAAACAGGATTTTGGACTTGTTCAGATAGGCTGGCGCATCATGGCGCAAACGTCAGCGGCTGCCCCGCCTGCTCGCTGGCATAGCGTGACAGCGAGCCAAAAAACTCGCCCTGGCCTTTGGTGTCCATCCATTGTTCACCATCAAACTGGTAATGAAAACCGCCGCATCGCGCAGCAAGCCAGATCTCATGCAATGGCTTTTGCAGGTTGATGACGATCTGGCTGCGGTTGGCAAACACCAGGGTGATCATGCCGCCGGTGCGCTGGTTGTCGATGTCAGCCGAGGTGTCATCGTTGATGCGGTCGCAACGGGCCTCGATGACCTTGAGCACTTGCTCCGCGCGATCCATGAATTCTGAGTCAGTCATTACAATTTCACCATGCTGTTGATTCCCCAAATTCTAGTGCGCGCCTTCGCCCTTGGTGCCAGTGCGGCTCTGATCGCCTGCGGCCAGCAGGGGCCGCTTTATTTGCCGCCAGACGCCGCCCCCCAACAGGTGCCTCAGCCTGAGCCTGTGTTGCCAGCATCCGGCAACACCCAAAACATCCTGCAACCGGCAAACTCTGCCTCAGCACCGCACTATCAATGAGTTCACCACGCTTACCTGGCCAGCCCCACCTTGCTTACCAAGGTAATGAACTCTTTCTCGAAGAGATCAACCTGAGCGCCCTGGCGAAGCAATTCGGCACGCCCTTGTTTGTTTACTCCAAAGCCGCCATGCTCGCTGCGCTGGCGGCTTACCAGCGCGGCTTTGCCGGGCGCCAGGTGCAGATTTGCTACGCCATGAAAGCCAATTCCAGCCTGGGCGTGATCCAGTTGTTTGCCCAGGCGGGTTGTGGTTTCGATGTGGTGTCGCTGGGCGAACTCAGCCGCGTGCTGGCCGCAGGCGGGCAAGCCAGCCGCATCATCTTTTCCGGCGTGGGCAAAACCCGCGCCGAGATGCGCGCCGCGCTGCAAGCGGGTATTGGCTGCTTCAATGTGGAAAGCGAAGCCGAACTGGAAGTGCTCAACGAGGTCGCCATAAGCCTGGGTCGGCAAGCGCCGGTAAGTGTCCGCGTCAACCCCAATGTGGACCCGCAAACCCACCCGTACATTTCCACCGGTCTGAAGGGCAACAAATTCGGCATTGCGCATGAGCGCGTGGTGCAAACCTACCAGCGCGCAGCCGCCCTGCCCGGCCTGCGCATTGAGGGCATCGACTGCCACATTGGTTCGCAGATTACCCAGGAGGCGCCGTACCTGGATGCCATGGACCGCATGCTTGACCTGGTGCAAGCCCTTGAGTCTGCTGGCGTGCCGATTCGCCACATCGACCTGGGCGGCGGCCTGGGCATTGACTACAACGGCGAAACCCCACCTGTAGCGGACGCTTTGTGGGCCAATCTGCTGGCCAAACTTGATGCCCGTGGTTTCGGCCAGCGCGCGCTGATGATCGAACCCGGCCGCTCGCTGGTGGGCAACGCAGGCGTGTGCCTGACCGAGGTGCTGTACCTCAAGCCAGGCGAGCAAAAGAACTTTTGCATTGTCGACGCCGCCATGAACGACCTGCCGCGCCCGGCCATGTACCAGGCTTTTCACCAGATCGTGCCAGTCACACGGCGCAGCGTCCCGACCGAAACCTGGGAAGTGGTCGGCCCGATCTGCGAAAGCGGCGACTGGCTCGGCCACGACCGTGACTTGAGCGTGCAGCAGGGCGACTTGCTGGCGGTGCTGTCGGCGGGCGCCTACTGCATGAGCATGGCAAGCAACTACAACACGCGCAACCGCGCCGCCGAGCTGCTGGTGGACGGCGGCCAGGCCCACCTGATTCGCGAGCGTGAGAGCTACGCGGATCAAATTCGACTTGAACGCTTGCCACTGCCCGCGACTTTGGCCAGATAGCGCCACAGGCGCCACCCCAGCAAGGCTGCCAGCACAGCGGCGTACACGGCCACTTCGGCAAAGTCGTTTTTACCGGCGCGCATCCAGAAAAAATGCAGGATGGCCAGACCGGCCACCACGTAAACCGCCTTGTGCAGGCGTTGCCAGTTTTTGGCACCCATGGCCTTGATGGCCCGGTTGAACGAGGTCAGCGCCAGGCTGGTGAGTAACACAAAAGCAGTAAAGCCCACCAGAATGAAAGGCCGCTTGGCAATGTCACGGGCGATGTCGGCAACATCGAATGCCATGTCAAAACCGCTATAGCTGAGCAGGTGCAACACCGCGTAAAAGTAAACAAACAGGCCCAGCATGCGACGAAAGCGCGCCAACGCCGCGTAACCGGTGAGCACCCGCAAGGGCGTTACCGCCAGCACCACGCACAGCAGGCGCAGCGTCCAGTCGCCCGTGGAGCGCACCAGCGCCTCGGCGGGGTTGGCGCCCAATTGGTCGAAAACCGCGGCCCACAGCAAATAAAAAAACGGCAGCAAGGCTACGCTGAAGACCAGCGGCTTGGCTGCCTTGCCCTCACCGCGCTGCATCAAAAGTATTTTTTCAGATCCATGCCGGCGTACAACTGGCCCACCTGCGCCTCGTAGCCGTTGAACAGCAGCGTCTTGCGCTTTTTGGTGAACAGGCCGTCTTCGCCAATGCGGCGCTCGGTGGCCTGGCTCCAGCGCGGGTGGTCCACGTTGGGGTTGACGTTGGAATAAAAGCCGTACTCATTGGCGGCGGCCTTGTTCCAGGCGGTGGCAGGCTGCTTGTCGGTAAAGCGGATTTTGACCAGGCTCTTGCCGCTCTTGAAGCCATATTTCCACGGCACCACCAGGCGCAAGGG
>Ga0100380_10007467_pt1 | contig 10924 bp, 7 predicted proteins | sample CryGeymeta201504_FD_80417 | JGI IMG/M metagenome (GOLD analysis project Ga0100380, IMG submission 80417) | Groundwater microbial communities from Crystal Geyser aquifers in Utah, USA - Crystal Geyser metaG 2015-04 | ecosystem: Environmental > Aquatic > Deep subsurface > Groundwater | place: USA... | reverse complement strand
CATAAGACTCAAGACCTTTTCTATATCTTTCATTATGGGCCTCAACGAATTCGAGATTCTTGAGCCAGATGCTGATCCTGTATGATTCTTCACGAGCAGTGTAGGACTTGCCATATTTGGCTTTCCATAGCTCAAAGTTTTGATTTTAGCTATTATCTGTCCGATTAAGGGCATAGAGAGTGAAAGTAGTCACTGCTAGCAACGTCAAAATGGCGACTTATGGCCTCATTAAATAAAAGATAGGATTTATTATTGCTATATTTGAGGTAAGTAAATGCATTTATTGTAAAAATATCACTCAGAAGAAGTTATAAAGTTTACTGTTATTCTCTCTGGCAATAATTTGCTTCTTTTTACTTAAGATTTTCATCTTTTAGCTGATCATTTTTTCTATTTTTTGCTTGAGAATCTTGTTCGGCATCTGTTGTTTCATGTCAATACTTTATTACAAATCTTAAAGTCCGATTTCACAGCTACTGATTATAGAAGATTTGATTGCATCCATTCTGGGGTTTATTTTTGGCAGTTGAACCACTTTTATTGTCTTGAGGGTCTCCGTCGATCTTATCGAATCGTTTTCAGGATCGACAACTGGAATTTTAAGAATCTAGTATCCAGGTTTGGAACTTAATTCATGAAACATTAAGGATAAAATAGCTCTTTATTCATTTTTTCTGTTCAAATATTGAGCTGTCTCTTACAACTATTACTTTGTCACAGCATTCTGCTTTTTTCCTTCAAATGCAATAGTTGTAGCTTCTTTTTTCGGAAACAAAAAGCTGATATTTGACCCTTCTCTGATTTGTTTTATCTTTGCTGCTCTTGCTAGATGCTATGACTGCTGTTTGGGTATTTTTCTCTTTTTGACTATTGGTGGCAAACTAATATTTTAAATGGTCTCATTTGAAGGCTGTTAGGGATTGAGGGGATCTTCACTCGGATGAGGATTGTAGATAGACCACGGAGATATTTATTGGCCTTTCATGTAAATGAGGTATAATAAACTTACAAGTGATAGAGGAATCATTAGAAAGACGAGTGCTATAAAAGGGTTTGCACAAGCTTAGAATTTGAGCTTATACGATCAGTTTTTTTTTATAGGAGCTGTTTGGTTAGGTAGTTGTTACTTCAGCTGCTTCATATTATATTTAACTCTAGAGTATATTTTAAGCTAACTATTCGGCTTTTTGGGAGCATTCAGAGTCATTTTTCTTTTTGTGGCGTGGCTCATAAAGCCACTCTTGTAAAGTTATCTGATATTACTGCTCAGATCATCAGTGCATCTAGTTTTACAAGCTATGAGGCAATTTGCCCCTTATTCCGAATATTGAACTCCTTTGACAGTCTTGAAAAAGGGAGCTGAACTTGTCTGTCTATTTTAGTTATTGTTAAATATCTTTCTCCTTCGCTCTAACAGTTCCGAATTTTACTACTGAGTACTAAGGTAACTTTTAGCTGACATAATCATAGACAAAGGTTTCGAAGAAGATGATTTATTCTTTTTTAGAGAAAGTTTCATGTTTATCTTCGACATTGAGATCTAAGATTATTCTGGTTGGTCGACCGCATACTTGTAAGTAATAGCTGCTGACTTTGAAGTCATATTGTTTACTCGTTTTATGGATTACTTTGTTATCTGGATTTTTGTCTTTGCCCGAGGACGATTGATCTGTCCTAAATCATTTCTCTTTGTCAAAAGGATCTCTCCTTCATTACTAAAAGTGTATGAATAGTCTTTTCCTTTACTCAAATGTTCCCTTAGTTAATTTAGCTTCCATTGTCTTTTTGTAGTTGACTAAATCAAATTACACTTACTAAGAGAGCAGCTAATACTTCTTGTTTTTTGGTATCATATTTACTGAGAATCGATTCTCTGGTTGCTGATGGTACCTCTTAAGATGTCTCTGGTAATGATGGAAGTTTTTTGAAGTAAGGTTAGACAAATTCAACTGATTTTTGCTTGTAAATTGAATTTTTATGAGCTTTATATGCATTTAAGAAATTTCCTTTGCTATGGGTAGATGTCCTAGGCACTAATTTGGTCTTGTTTGATGTTTTAGTTGAAGGGGTTTGCTGAAAAAATGACTTCTTCAGTTCTCTATGATTTGGAGAAGTCACAGATATCGAAAGCTTTGCATAGTTATCTCGTGGTGTAGTTTATGTCTCACTTTCATCAAACCCTCGAGATTTGACTACCGAAAGAACATTATACGAGTTGTTTTGTCGAATGACCTATTCACATTTATTTTGTAACCTTAGTCCACAACATATTGGAGTTATTTTCTCGAGTTTGCTTGTATCAGATACATCTTGCATGAGGTCATCCACGATAGCCTTCGATATATGTGTAGACATTTGTTATTATTTTTATTAAGCCTTGAATAGTTTTGCAAGAAACTTGAAAATAGGAAATTACTTCTTATTTTTGAGCGATTCATAGTAGTGGATGTATTTTCATTTGGGAGTCTTATTTCTGATAGTAATCTCCAAGAGCTACTTATAATTAGTAATTACGAAACAAGTATGCATAATCCCTACCTTCCCAGAGAGCAATTAATTGGTCGGACGACACTTGACACTAAATTAGCAAACTTTAGGTTCCTGTCAAATGCCTTGATTGGTGAACCATGGCTGGAGATCAGTAGCTGTCTTTTTGGATTCATCCTCCCTTGCTTTGATCTCAGCAAGGATGGTCGGACATTATCTCATATCAAGAAACAGTTTGCTTCGATGAAAGAGAGTATATACACATACAAGCAGTTGAAACACGAGGATGCTGTGATGATAGTATACGATCTAATATTGCGGATAGAAAGGTCCAAGCAAAATTATTCGTGGAGACCAGAAGATCTGTCATACTATTTATACGAGACAATCGCCGGAATGGTCAACAACAAGAGATTTATCATAAGTGGGTGGTAGGAAGAGGATAGAAAACAAGCAGAGGCTGAGCAAAACTAAGCGTACCTTCGGAAGATGCTTGAGGAGGAAGAATCTGAAAGGAAAAAACAAAGCAGAGAAGCCGAAGCACAGGGCTGGTAATGCCAAATATGCATTTGTTAGATAGATCCAAGCATGATGGGAATCCTTGAGTGTGGTCATATTTTCCATCCTTAGTGCTTGAATGGATATCTTAAGGCACAAATTGATGCCAATCAGCTCGATATTAAATGTCCTTTCTAAACTTGTAAGTAATTTCTACCTCCTAGTGATATCTTCAATTTTATTGATGGAGATCTTCGGGAAAAGTTTGAAAAATTCTCCTTCAATAAGTTTGTGGAATCTAACACCGGAAACACCTCATGGTGCCCTACCGCTGGTTGCACTGCTGTTTTTGAGTTTGATGAAGCTCTAGACAACTACAGATGCCCAGCATGCAAAAAGCACTATTGCTTGAAATGTAGATGTCAGTATCATACTGGTATGACTTGCGCTGAATACAGGATCAATAATAGCTTCGATAAAAATGATTAAAAATTCATTGATTTTGTCAAAGGGGCGAAGTTTAAGCAGTGCCCTAAGTGTAACTACTGGGTAGAAAGAAGCAGAGGCTGTAGTACTATGAGTTGTAAATGCGGGCAAGAGTTTTGTTATGATTGTGGAGGAACAGGGTGTCCTCATGGATCTTGTAGTAATTCTGGAAGGAAGAAGTGATTAATTATAGATTTGTGATTTATATTTGAATAAGAGATGAAGCTCAAGAAGTTTTTGCTCAGATACTACCCTCCAGGAATCCTCCTTGAATATGTTCGAAATAGTGGCGAGGTCGAGACCAAATCTATCGATTTGCTCAATCTTTCTCCTGAGTATTTCACCCTCAAAATAGCACTGATATCGATGAGCTAGTGTAGGAGATAGCCGCTTAGGAGCCAATCATTACTGAGAGTAAGAAACCTCAGCTAAAGTCCCTCATAGAGAGTATTTCCAATTCATAACAAAGAGCTGATACTCAAATTGTAAGAGAAGAAAGAGCAAAACTTCAAGCCTTTCAAGACCTTGAAGGCTCACGTATTACCATTGACTAACTGTAGCTTTAACAAAAATGGCGATAAGTAACTATGCTTCAATAAAGATTCATCACTGGAAGCTATGATAGAACTTGTCAAATCTGGGACACATAAAGTGGCAATTTACTTCACAAATTAGAGGGGCACAAAAATGCAGTATATGCTTTGGCATTCAACGTCCCTTTTGGGTATTTGTTCATTAACTCAGTGACAAAATAGTTACCGGTAGTTTCGATTGTACTGCAAAACTATGGGATACAGACACTGGAAAGTGCCTTTCTACTTTTGCTGGGCATCAGAACGAAGTGGTGGCTGTAGCTTTCGATCCTCACAAAAGTTTGTGCGCCACAGGGTCAATGGATCAAACAGCTAAGCTATGGGATTTAGAGGCAGGCAAGTAACACTCAACTTTGAGAGGTCATGAGGGAGAAATTGTTTCTCTAAATTTTAATGCTGATGGAGACAAGATTCTAACGGGTTCCTTTGATGGGACGGCAATCGTAAGAGATAATTGATAAAGATCTGGGACACAAAGTCTGGTGAACCCATCCATATCTTACAAGGCCACTCAGGATAGATTTCGAGTGCTCAGTTCGAATTTGGAGGGTACATGTGTGGAACTGCCTCTATTGATAAAACTTGCAGAATTTGGGACGTGGGATCAGGCCAATGTATGTCAGTTCTCAAAGGGCACACTGACTAGATTCTTGACTTCAATTTTAATGCCATCGGGACCAATCTCGTCACAGCCTCAGTTGACACCACCATGAGAGTCTACAATCTTTCTAATTTTGAGTGCGTTTCGGTGTTGGAAGGTCATGAGGGCTAAATATCGAAGGCTGTATTTAATCCTCAAGGAACAAAAATTTTGTCTGCTAGTTTTGATAAAACTGCCCGTCTTTGGGATGTCGAGAGTGGCAAAATGATTCAAGTTCTTGAAGGTCATGAAGACGAAATATTTTCGTGCCAGTTCAACTATGAAGGTGACACCATTATAACAGGTTCGAAGGATAACACTTGCAGAATTTGGAGAGATGAGGTCTCCTTCAAAGGTCACAAATGATATGATCTATCAATACATTTGTCTTTTTTGGTCGAAGGGGTCTATAAATATGAAACTAACAGCTATGATCGATAATTTCGAAAGAACTATATAATTTATAGCATGGGCTGTTGTTTCTTCAAGAAGGAAAAGAATGAAATTCATTCTAGCGAAGAGAGAGCGAAGGATCCTAAAGTGGGAAAAGCTAATTCTGCTCCCGAAGATAAAGATGATATCAAAATCGACACATAGAACATTGAAGGCTCACCGAGACCAGAGATGCCCTCACCCTTCAAAGATGTATAAATTGATCCCATGAAAAGAAGCCAGTCATCAAATCGTCCTAGAAGTCGAAGCAATTCTCGCAATTCTCGTCATTCAGTGGGCGGAGATATAGTAAACGAATAGACCACCATCCTTTTTGGAAAGACATTTGCTCCCAAGCTCAACGAAATGAACTTGCAAGTCGCCCTAGTTCACTGATTTATATGTTGTAAACATTAATATCACCCTCTTCGTCTATCAAAGGAATAGTTGCTTTAGTTATCTTCCTAATCGTCAACTCGATTCACTTTCTTATCCTTCTTTACTTCCTGGAAGTAATTTTGGCCTAGTTTGACCTTTGCCAAGGCCAGCTCTCGCTTTATTTGGAATAAATTTTATCTGACCCTTTCGTCTTTTCCCTAGCACTGACATTCCTTCTTGGCCATCTTCTCGATCTTCTTAACATAGTCTTTCAAAAACTAGTTCTATTTACCCAACTGGCTCAGCTGTTGCTTAAGACGAAGGTCATTAAGCCTGTTATATTCGTTCAATTCTTGTGAGTAATATTCGAGTTCTTTACTTTTCTGAGCAATCGACCTTTCTTGTTTGTTAAGGTCCTATTGATTGGAGTATGCTTTATCGAGCTCTCTCTTGAGGTTGCTGATAATATTTTTCTTTGAGCTTACCTACTCCTCCAGAAGCTTATTCTTTTATTCCAGATCTATTTTTTCAACCAAACTGATTTCCATGCTTTTCTCTTTCTCAAGCTTCATCTGCTGAAGTTGTTTTTTCAAAAGGACAGTCTCGTTAATGGCTTATTTCAATCGTGATTCAACTTTCTTCTTACTTTATTTCTACTGCTGAAGAACTATTTCTTGCTGTCTGATGATCTGATCATAATCTTTAGGATTATGAGTCGTTTTCTGATCTTTTGTGAAAGTTTCCAAAAGATACTTATCTGTGAGTACTGCCAGTTTTTTTTTGTACTATCCTATTTCCAGTTGTAGTATTTCAATGTCACCCACATACTTTCTCTCAAGGTTGACCTTTTCCAGCTGAAGGGAAGATATTTATTGTTTGAGAGCACGAACAGTATTGTTGATCAGCGAATCCGACTCCTTGCTGAATAAATCAGTTAACTTGGCGTTTTACTTGTTGTGCCTTTTTGACTCTCCTAACATCTATATTTTAATACTAATTTTTATAGAGCAGCTATACATGAATAAAGTCAATAAATCACACTTTTCTTTGGATCCCGAAATCAGCCAATTCCTTTAGCAACTATCTGGTCTATGAATAGGGAAAATGAGAATCTAAGTGATTTTTAGCCTCATCTATCAACTTATTCATTAAGGAACGAGCATGATTTAAACTATTCGTCTCGTTTAGCAAACTGATTGCTTCGGATATCAGATCAGGATCAGTGGTCTTCTTGTTTAAAATATAAAGCAGTCGATCGATGGACTAGGGAGTTCCTGTTTTTAGATGATGAATCACCATGAGTGTTATTTTGCCCTCATGAATATCTTCTCCAAAGTAGCCTTTGGTGTTCTTAAACTCTTCCCCTTCCAGATTGAGCAGATCATCTTGGATCTGAAATGCTACCCCAAGATTTTATACAAATTCACTGAGGAAAACTCTCTGCTCAGCTGGCGCCTTAACATATGCACACATCATTCTGGCAATGAGGCGAGCCAACACACCAGTTTTGTGGGAAGTCATTTGTAGGTATTGTTGTTCATTGGGGTACTCTTTGTTCAATTTATCATGATTATGCCATAAGATATCCCAACCTTGACCAACATGTAGCTGGACAATCTCCTATAAGTATATCTGCACCAGCTCATCCTTCAAAGCTTTGGGATACTTTGGAGAATTGTAGATAGCAAGCATTGGTGAGTAGTACATGAAATTTCCTGCATTTATCGAGATGTCAACTCCATAGAGTTTGTGCACACACTCACGGTTGCGTCTGATAGAACTATCATCTTCAATATCGTCAATGATTAGACTTCCATTGTGAATCACCTCACAAAATGCCGCCAACTAAAGTACCTCAGACCTTGAGTAGCCATATAGCTCAGCTATGAGCATTCCAAGTACGGGTCTCCATCGTTTACCCCCTCGGTCAAGCAAGTCCCAAATAGGCTGACTGAATGCCTTGGTTAGGCTGTTGAGGTGATTTTTTCCTTGACTAAACCTTTGGTTGGAGGTGATTTTAGCAAGATTGTTTTAGTTGAACTATCTTGGAATAAGACTTTCCATGACCCCTGATTTTTCTAGCTCCTGCCCGTATTGCTTAAGGACCCCGATAATATTATTTGCTCGCGGAGGAACACTGCTGAAAGGGTGCGATATTTTATGGACAGGCCGAAGCTGTCGAAAGAGAGCTCTCATTAAATATACAGAATTGTTATATGGCTTAATTATATTTGAATAATCATTTCTGATAGTCCTTTTCGACGAGCGATCAATAATGAATGAGTTATTATTTAAACTTACAATAAGGTTTTTTAAATATGGCAATAACACAATAAGGAAGAAGAATGATTATAAAGATAGAACTTAATTCAGCATAGAATTATCAGTCAGAGGTCCAAAAAGCACTCATAGGCTACCTAGTCTGACTATAACTCCCTCATCTCAGCATTTCTTATGGGTCCCATCTAAACTGAGCTATGCTACTCCACGTCCTAAACAGTCTCAATATTCCTTTAAATTCTCTTGTTACTTTTTGCACCAGATTCGCCTGTAACTATTTGTGTTTGTTTGTGCCCCTTTGCTGGTCTACCCGGATGTTTGGAATGTCCTTTCGAAAGTTTAACTATCTTTTTGTCTTTGGGGGTTTTATTGGATTGTTGAGATGTGGAAGGTTAGACATCTGAGTTGTCAATGTTTGCTTTTTCCGGAACTGAGGGTTACAGTAAGAAAGAAGGAGCATTGTGCTCAAAGTCGGTATGATCCTGAAGGAGAGACTAAAATAACTCCATGGGCCCATGAGCATTCTACTAGTCTGGAAGATATAGTTCTGATCCAAAAGAGTCTGTTTACTCTTTTCTGGATAAGAGATCCTTGATTTAATCATCATCGACGATGAACGGCCAGGTGTCGGGGGTGGTAGTATTCAACATAAATTTCTCTTGAACTTTAAATATAAAATCCTCAATAAAATGAATTAAACTATGTTTATGCTACATTTTTGTACCAACTCTTCTTTCGATAGCTCTCGATAGATCACCGATAAATACTGTTAGTTCTACAATCAGGCGAAAAATGGCAACTTTTGATTTGATTAACACATGTAGATTAAAAGATGCTTCAAAGGTACAGTTATACTATTACAGCCAGTAATATTTCAAATATGAAATCAAATCACTTGACCTTTTCAAAGAGGGCTGACAAGAAAAAATAATATCTAAAAAGCTGATTTTTGATATGAAATAATTCTTTGACAGACATTTTTTTTGGCTTTTAGCTTCAATTTGACTTTCAGTTATGTGGCAGATTAAATAGCTAAGAAGCATATTATCAAAAAGGAATCTTGGATTTGGGAATAATTGACTTCGTGAACAAATAGACAGCACACAGTAGTGAAGGGTCTGCCAATGGTAAAGCTCCAACTCCGCACACCTCAAATTCCTAGCTCAGCAATATTTGCCTATTATTTCTTGAAGGAATCCCATCATCTATCAATAGCGATAAAAGAGGCTCATATTCATCTCGGAATCCAATACCAACGAGGCATTTAATAGGATGTGGAAATATATACTTTTAACTTTGTCCCAAAATGTGTCTCAGTTCCTTGCCATTGAGATAAAATTAACTATTGCTATTGTGGCAAGATGCATACTGTTTGGCTATGTCTCCAGCTGCATTGTTCATATCTGTATTAAATGCAATAGGGTTGAGAGGATTCGTGTTGGTCAGAACTTGAAGAAGTTCATTAAGAGGCTATCGACCTTCGATTGTGCGAATAGAACGATCTGGATGATTCGGAGAGAATAAGAGTCCCTTCTTATTGTAAAATTTCTTTCGAGTCGAGACAAGAGAATAAAATATTTGAGGTTTTTTCCTGAGAGTGTTAAGTTCCTCCCATAGAAATTTCTAATTGATTTGATTGTTTATTATGCTCCTAACATTCTGCGCAAGGGGCTGTTTTAAGCTATCTCTTTCCATATCTGATATGTCTGTCAATCCAATTATAATAATATGGGAATTCAATCAAGATCAAACATGCCAGTTTTTCATTTTCTCATCGAATTCTTGACTACAGTTGAGAGCAGGTTTTCCTCTGGAAATTTGATCAACTTGAGCTTGTTTTCCTCGATCAATTTGGTAATCATTGAGTCCTGTATTGATGTTATAGAGATAGTGATAGCCAGCTATCTTATTGTTTCTTCCACATGACAGCTCTAGTAAAGCAAACATCATCGCCATATCAGCTGCACTTCGGTAAAACTCACCCTTCTCGTCAATAAAATATTTATTTTTGTCAATTTTTAAGAACAGTTCGCATCTGAAACTTCGGAGATGAGAAAATCTTTGAGGTGCTCTGCGATATGTGTTTCCGTTCTTTTAGTTTTGATTATACTCTGAAGTGAACCCAAGCATGGTTGTTCTTCCTTGATCATACCAATAAAAATTGGACCAAATAACTCCAGCCTTATGTTTTTGATAGGCAGCATTGAATACTTTTAACACATTTTTTCCAATGAATTAATCGTCCCCATCTAAGTTGATCCCAATGGCATCGGGACTACAGTGTTCATGAACCGCCTTATAGTGATTCTCCAAAGCTGTCAGTCTTTTAGGATTTTAAACGTACGAATACTTAGATTTATCAATGTTGTAGAAGTCAAAATATTTGCGATAGAGCTCATCCGAGCCGTCAGTCGAGGCATCATTGATGATGACCGCATAGTAATTGGTGTAATTTTGTTGAAAAATTGAGTTGAGATTGTATTCGATTCTGAACTTTGCGTTGTTGTTGTAGCCAGGAACAATAACACACATAGGTAACTCTTCCTGATACTGATCGAAATTCCATATCCCATTGATTCGATTGTACTCCTAAGCTTATACTCTATTCTATTCTTCATCTCGAGATGTGTCCAGTTTGTTGTTGAATGTTGCTAAGTAGAAACTCTCCATGTTTTTCTTTTGGCTTAAAAACTTCACTCTTTCTTCATGGAAAGCCTTCCTTCCCTAAATTGAAGCAGAATCGTAAAGAATATCTTGGATTCTAAATAGAGATAAATATACTATTGACCTTGACTATTTTTGTGAAAATATTCGAACGCTCTCACAGTTCCTGCCACACCTTTATTTGTTCCACCCTGTTGTCTTCGCTCTGAAGAAATGGCCTCCAGGGCAGGAGTCAAATATTCATGTTTACCTTTATCCTTGACAATGGTCTGTGCCGGATTGACTGGTTTGACAGGTTATATTGGTTTGACAGGTTATTTGGGCTATATTTTTTTTGGGCCCGATTATTGAGACTGGGGCTATTTGGGCTATTGAGGAACGACTGTTGTTTTTTTGGTGAGAATATTGATTTCATTTTGCATATTATTGATTTGGACGACATTTTTGTAATCCTTAGCCTTTAACT
>Ga0100380_10007466_pt1 | contig 10926 bp, 6 predicted proteins | sample CryGeymeta201504_FD_80417 | JGI IMG/M metagenome (GOLD analysis project Ga0100380, IMG submission 80417) | Groundwater microbial communities from Crystal Geyser aquifers in Utah, USA - Crystal Geyser metaG 2015-04 | ecosystem: Environmental > Aquatic > Deep subsurface > Groundwater | place: USA... | reverse complement strand
GTTGAAAAAGAAAAATTAGCAGCAGTAGTAAACGTTATTTTTTTATAATCATTCGACCAGATACCGTTTGATAACTCAATCGGAGGATTAATTTCTATGCCCACGGGAAAGGAATTAATGTCCATTGTTTTTGAAAAAGTGAAAGACAAAGATGTATTCGCCGAAGCCGTATCACCCTCAGAAGGAAGAGAGGATAAAACAACAGGCGCAAACGATGGAATAGAATCTGTAACAACTATATTTGATGGAAGAGACTCATTCCAGTAACGGTTTAACATTGTAGCTGCAAATTTAAATTGCCCGTTGTAATCCTGCAGTCCATCAAACTGCTGTTCAATTGTAAAAGGCTGACTTCCAAATTTAAGAGCAACAATTTCATCCTGATCGGTAATTATTGAATCGTTAATAAACCGGTATAAAACAAACCATTGATTTGTATTAGTCCCTGCCGGCGGAGTAATGGTTAAATTATAATTAAGCGAGTCTATTTTTTGAATAGTGAGCGATGGATTTTGGGGAATAGAATCACTAATAAGTCCGCTGCCTCTGACTTTTGTTTTTCAATTGAAGAAAGTCTTAGCCGCGGTTTCCCAGTATTCCATATCGCGCCAACTGCCGTAACTAAAAAACTGAAATCCGTCAACCCAGTTTACCGCCCGGCTGCTGCTTACTATTTCGGCATGGCGAAAAAATATATTATCATCTTTTAAAATGTAAGAAGGCGGGCCTACCGAATATAATCTTCCGGCGGCAATACCGGGCTGTATAAACTGACTCCAGCAACTCGGACAGCTTCCGGCAAGCATTCCATAAAATGCGGTTCCGGTAGTCCAGTGATAATGCATAGGAGTTAACTGATCTATATAACCTTCATTAAACCAAAGTGCCGCATCCTGATAAACAGTGCCGTATCCCTGCCAGCCGCTCCAGTTATATTTTCCGAGCGCAGCCACAGATAACCGCACCCATGGTTTTGCTGTTTGAATCGAATCATGAAGTTTTCTAACATATTCGGTAACGCTGAAGCGCCACCATTCATCCCATGATGAAAAACCTGCAGGAACGCCTGCAGAAAATGGATGATCAACATCGTACAAATATCTGCCGGCTTTATTTTCTTCAAGGTCTTTTATCTGCTCATCGCTTATTGCCCAGTCGGGAAGTTTTTGTTCCTCCTTCTCATTTGCAAAACGTTCGGATTTATCGCTGTTCGAATATTCATTCCATCTTGCATAATCGAGATGAATTCCATCTATATCATAATTTCGTACAACTTCCATAGCAACATTTAGCAAGTACTCGCGGCAGGTTTCCATACCGGGGGAAAGCGCCCGGCTTGTAGTCATTGCAATTCCGCTTGCATCCCGGCACACCCATTCGGGATGTTCATTTGCCGGAGCGCCGGGCGCAGTGCTTTGCGAAGCAAAAACATTAAACCATGCATGCAATTCCAAACCGCGAATGTGAGCTTCTTCCGTTGCGTAAGCAAGCGGATCAAACCCGGGGTAGCTGCTGCCTGCGTATTCACCCCATGGTTCATAGGAAGAGTTGTAATAAGCTGTTCCTGCCTGACGAACCTGCCAGAGCACAGAGGTCATGTTTGCTTTTACATGATCGTCAAGGATTTTTCTTATGCGCGCTTTATTTTGCTCGACGGAACTGCCGCCGTTAATATATTCCCATGTAATTACCCAGGTAGATCTAAATTCTTTATTTGTTGATTGAGGAATTAATATCGATGCCGAAAAAAATAGAATAAAAGCTAAGGAAGAAAATTTGATCATTTTAAACTCCGAATATTACAGATAAAGTATAGTGTAAACTTAGGTTAATCTTAGATGAAATTAAACACAATCCCTCTACCGGCGAACTTAAAAAATTGCGTTCAAGCGAATATAAACTGCAGCGAAAAAAGACAGATTCTTATATCAAATATTTAAGTTTTTGAACTTAACCGTTAACTTAGAATTTTGATTGAGAGATGAAATATTCCTTTGCATAAATCATTTATTAAAGTATTTTTGCCTCAAGTAATTATGTATAAAATTATTGTTTTTAAAATTGAGGCGCGCATTTAAATTTTTTACTTTGTTATTCTTTTTTGCTTGCTTAACCATGTTTGGTCAGCAAAAAAATTTTGTGATTGAAGATGAACTAATCGGTAAAAACTATTTTGTTAATTCCGTTAGGGTGCAAATTACACAGGAATTGATTAACATAATTGATAACGACCGCAGCGTTATAAATATACCAATCAAAGGCGCTAAATATTTAGAGTTCTCTCCTTCAAACAAATTCTTCATAATTTCAAATTACCAATTTTCTGCTGATAAAAAAGATTATCCTTATTCATACTTTGTTTTTAACGCGGAAGGAGAGAAAATTTTTGAATATGCTGATTCTTCTCCATATGATCTTCCTCATGCCATTTATGCAGTTAATGATGTTGGCACACTTGCATTGTTTGATCCCTTAACATTTCAACTCAATTTAATTGATGCTAATAGTAAGCGCACTATTAAACTTGAAAAAGAAATTCCGTTTGAAATGGAACGCGCATCTTTTATTGCGATGCGCAGCAATTTTGTTTTTGTTTCTGCATCCGTCAAACCAACAGATATAACCGATAATTCCTCAAACGTAATTCTTTATAAAATTGATATTAACTCATTGTCGGTTGAAAAAACAAATTTAGAATTGTCAATTCCAACCGCTCTTTATGCTGGCGAAAGCGAATTAGCGGCGGCGGGAGTCAAATATAACGATAGTAAGATTTATCACTCACTCAAGTTGATCTCCGAAGAATTAAAAATTAAAAAAGAATATGAAATTTCCGCAGAAGAAATTTATAGTTATAACGGGGTTTACTTTACGAGATTTGCGGATAAAATTATAAAGTTAGAAAATGGAAGCACATCCGAATATAAATTTGAAGACGGAAACCGGGTTATAGATTTGTTTGTTGATATAAATGGAATCCACGCCCTTGTTAAAGGAAACAATAAAGCCTCCATTTACAAACTGAGCCGTAACTTTGATGTTGATTTTTATATTTTGCTAAATAAATTTGAGTCTAAAAACTTTACTGAAATAAGTTCAGCACAAGGAAAATATGTATTGTTACAGTCTGGTAAGACATTTATTATCAATTGAATATTTTATTAATCCCCGGAGGGTTTAAATGAGAGTTCGAAAACAGTTTTTATTAGCAATATGCTTCTCACTTATTTTAACTTCCACAATACTTGCCCAGTCAGGTAAAATTTCCGGCAAGATTACAGATGAAATGACAGGCGAGCCATTACCTTTTGTAAACATAATTATAATGGGTACCAATTATGGCGCGGCAAGTGATTTAGATGGAGAGTATTTTATAATTAACGTTACTCCCGGAACATTCAGCGTAAAAGCTTCCGCAATTGGGTATAATTCCGTCACCTATCAAAACATAAGTGTTGCCACCGGATTTACAACAAATCTTGATTTTAAACTTAAGGAAGCGGCTTTTGAGTTAGGGGATGTAATTGTAATCGCTGACAAACCTCTCATTCGAAAAGACATTACGGCAACCACTTCAACAATTGGCGAAGATATGATTTCTTCATTGCCGGTTACAGAATTATCCGATGTACTTCAACTGCAGGCAGGTGTTGTTCAATCCGGTGCCGATTTTCATATCAGAGGCGGACGACGCGGACAAACTGCATTTCAAATAGATGGTATTCCGCTTACAGACGCATACGATGGCAGCGCAGTAATTAATGTTTCGGCAAATGCCGTTCAGGAACTACAGGTAATTTCAGGCGCATTCAACGCTGAGTATGGACAGGCAATGTCCGGTATAATTAATATTGTTACAAAAGACGGAAGCAATACATTTACGGGCAACGTACAATCTTATGTTGGTGATTACGTTTCTTCCAAAAAAGAAAGATATTGGAATATTGATAATATCAATCCTCTTGCTATAAGAAATGTTGAAGGAAGTTTAAGCGGTCCTATTATAAAAGATAAATTATACTTCTTTACAAATGCCCGGCACTATTATAACACCGGGTACCTTTACGGTAAAAGAACTTTTCTCGTTACCGATAGAGCCTCGGAAGTTCCCGGTTCAGGCGGTACGAATTTTAATTTCACTAAAAACGGAGACAGCTCGTTTGTTCCGATGAATACTAACGAGAGATTATACGGTCAGGGTAAACTAACTTACATCCTAACACCTGGAGTTAAACTAAGTTATAATTTTATTACTGACAGGCATCAATACAAAGATTATAATCACGGTAACAGGTTAACCCCCGATAATAACCCGATCAGAAAGAGAGTCGGATATACTAATCAACTAACTTTAAATCATGTCGTCGCCAATTCGAGTTTTTATAATTTAAATTTCGCTTATTTCTTCAAAGATTATAACCAGTATCTTTTTGAAAATATATATACCGGTGAGGCTGGTTATCCTACATTTTACGTTGATAACAACATAAGACAGACGCCTCCATACAGCTTTACTGTGGGCGGAACTGATTATAACCGGTTTAGAAGATTTACAAGTACGTACTCAGCTAAATTAGATTGGGTAACGCAGCTAAATCAAGAAATCGGTTTGCAGTTTGGCGGCGAATATAAACGTCATGAGCTGTATTACCACAGCATCAATTTATTCCCTTATTACGATAACAATATTTTTAACGTCGGTGTTTCTCCTTTAACTACAACATCACATGATGAGTATCTTCGCAAACCATCCGAAGCTTCAGGTTACTTGCAGTCCAAGCTTGAAGCATTCAATTTAATTTTTAATGTAGGTGTAAGATTTGACATATTTGACCCGGCAGGAATTGTTCTTGCAGATCCAACCGACCCGAATATAATCAATCCTTTAAAACCATCTAATCGATTTTATGATAACAACCAAAACGGAGTTTACGAACCGGAACTTGGTGAAAGAGAAAAAACTGTTGAGGAAAGAAGAGTTTATTGGTTCAAAGATGCAACCGTGAAATACCAGTTTAGTCCCAGAGTTGGAATCGCATTTCCGATCACTGATAAAGGCGTAATTCACTTTTCCTATGGGCATTTTCTTCAGCTGCCTTCTTACGAATATCTTTACACTAATCCCGATTTTGAACTTGGTGTAGGCTCTGGTAATCAAGGATTGTTCGGTAATGCAGATCTTAAACCGCAGCAAACAGTTAAAGGGGAGATCGGTCTGCAGCAGCAAATTGGCGATGACATTGCAATAGATGTTACTATGTTTTTCGAAGACTTTAGAAACCTTACCGGAACGCAAACTGAGGAAGTTTTGGTTTTCAACAAGAGTGCAAGTTATAGTGTTTATGCCAACTCCGACTTCGGCTTTTCCAAAGGCGTAATCTTTAAATTCGAAAAAAGATTCGGCGGTGGTTTGGCAGTGAATTTGGATTATACATATTCTGTAACAAAAGGTAACGCATCCAACCCTGCAGATGCGCGCGACGCATTAGCCGGCGGAGCTTTGCCCGAAACTTTTATTGCGCCTCTAAATTGGGATCAGTCGCATACTCTTAATCTGGCAGTTTCATATGCCAAAGCAAGAGATTATGGATTTTCTGTAATCGCTAATTTTTACTCCGGGCAGCCATATACGCCGTCTGTAAATAAAAACACACGAGTAACTCAAAATGCGTTTCCCAGAAATAGTGAAATAAAACCATCTATTGTTAATATAGATTTAAGGGCATACAAAGATTTCGTTCTATGGAATAATTTTACTTTAACGGCTTTTGTAAAAGTATTTAACCTTTTAGATTTCGACAACCCGACAGGAGTTTACTCTGAAACCGGTGACCCTACATTTACATTTAACCAATTGGATGCCGAAAAAATCAAACCCAAACTTTACTATAACACACTTGATCAGTTGTTTGTAAATCCGGGTTTCTTTTCGGAACCGCGCAGGGTAGAACTTGGGTTATCATTTAATTTTTAATTATTGGAAGTAGACGAATATGCATAAAAATATTTTCAGCATTTGTTTAGTCTCTGTTATAGTTTTTTCTACCGGTATTTTTGCTCAAAGAGGTGATCCAAATCTGTTAGCTACAGGTTTACACACAGGCAACCGTGTCGGCATTTCGTTTCATAACGACGGGCAGATTGCAGGTATACTTACAGGTGTTGATATTAGAGGCGAGTGGCCTCTTGGATCAGGTGAAAATTATATCGGTGATTGTATTCCTCTTATAGGAGTGGAATTTATCAATGCCCTCAATGATACGCTTCATTCTGTTATTATTTCGCGAGGACCCCGAAACCGCCAGGCAGAAGAAAGACATCCTATTTTCGGATATTTTTGGGGATGGAATCCAGTGCCGGGCTTTAGAAATAATAATTATGAATCGATTGCCATGAGTCATCTTCCCGAATCTTACCCGATTGGAGGATGGAATGATCTTATTGCAAAAAATTGGAAAGATAGCCAGGGAAAAACAGAATGGTTCGGGTATTTTGGCAGAAACATTAAAAATGCCGATCAGGAAAGTATTTTTGATGCTGATGATCAGAACGATGATGAATTTAACTTTGATAATTTCGACCCCACCAAGCCGATATTTTTACCCGATAAAAATGATGCTACACGCACCGGCATGGGTTTAAGAATGAGGGTCAGAGGTTTTCAGTGGTCTAATTTCTTAGCAGAAGACGTAATTTTCTGGTTATATGATATTTCAAATGAAGGGTCTACAATTTATCGCAAAGCAGACTTCGGCACGGTGGTAGGTACTCTTGCTGGCGGAGACGGCGACAGCGGCGACGACCTTGGATATTTTGACGTTAACGAGTGGATTACTTATTCATGGGATAGTGACGGAATAGGGAACAAAGGACAAAAAGTTGGATATGTTGGTTACTCATTCCTCGAATCTCCGGGCAACCCTTTCGATGGTATTGATAATGATGATGATTCTAAAGCAACCGGTACGCCAAGATTTGAAGAATCAGATTTTGACTCCGTTAAATATAATATTGGTGATGTTGTAGTGTTAATTAATCCTGATACTTATGAAAGAACTCTGCATCCGGTTGCCGGACCTGTTGATACAGTTTACTCTCTTGGTGTTAGGTTCGTAATCGTGCCCGGCGTAACGTATTTCAGGGAAGGTCATATCGGTCAAATTGTAAATGGTGTTTCACAACCTCACCCATCTGCTTATGACGGAATTGATAACGATCTTGATGGACTTATTGATGAAAACCAGGCGATACATTATACAACCAGAATTAGAGCAGGTCTTTTAGGACTCGCATACAAAAATTTTGTAACCGGCGCCGGCACAAATGATCTTTTAATTGATGAAAGACGCGATAATGATATTGACGAAGATGGTGACTGGGTTGCCGCGTTTGATGATGTTGGTATTGACGGTCTCGGTCCATCGGATAATGAATATCCCGGACCCGACCAGGGCGAAGGAAACGGTGTTCCTGACCAGGGAGAGCCAAATTTTGGACGAACTGATCCTGATGAATCCGATCAGATTGGTTTAACAAGTTTTAACTTCTTTAATCTTACCGCCTCACCTGATATGACAAATGACTCATTGTTATGGGGCAGAATGACGCCCGGAAGATTTGACATCATTCCTCCTATCCCTCAGGATGGTGATTTTATTTACGCTTCGGGTTATTTTCCGTTAGTTCCAAATTTTGGGAATCCTGATGTTAAAGAAAGATTTTCGGTGGCTCTTCTTTTTGGAGAAGATTATAATGACATAGTCGGTAACAAACAGATTGTACAACAAATTTACAACGCCGGTTACAAATTTCCACAGCCGCCTAAGAAACCCGAAATTTCATTATCTCAAGAAGACGGAAAAGTTGTTATCTACTGGGATGGCGCAACCACAGAAAACGATAGAGATTTTATTACAAAAGAAAAAGATTTTCAAGGTTATAAAATCTATCGTGCAACAGATGCTAACTTTCGGGATTCAAGAACAATTACTAACGGGCAGGGTATTCTCTCATTCGATAAACCGATTGCCCAGTATGATCTGAGAGATACTATTTCAGGATATTTTTATCCATCGCAAAGACTGTTGCAGCAGGTTGGCGGAACAAGTTTTTATCTTGGCGATAACACAGGCATTGTAAATAAATTTGTTGATTCGAATGTAGTCCTCGGACAAACTTATTACTATGCTGTTTGCGCTTATGACGAGGGTGACGCATCCCTCGACATATTCCCTACAGAAAACAGCAAATTTATTCGGCGTACTAATATTGGTCAAATTATTACGGACAAAAATACGGGGTTTATTACTCCCGGCGCCCGCTCAATAGGGTATGAAGGATCGCAGATAGTTGATTTTACAAAATCGCCCAACTTCAAAGGAACGGGAAAAATTAATATTGAATTAATTGATGACAAAGCAACGATTCCGGGAAACGAATATAAAATTACATTCATTGATACGGGTGCTTCGTCGTTAACCGCATACTGGAATCTTCTCGATCTTACATCGCCCGATACTGTTTATTTGCCTTTGACAGATGCAACTGTGATCGTAAATCCTCTTGAAACAATCAGTCTTCCAGCCGGTTCCGATACAATATTAGTTAACGGTGATAAGGTTGCGGTTTCAGGCAATAGTTATACCGCTTCTTACGATAGCCTTGTGAACAGATCATCGGTGTTTGCTGGGAATACTCCAATCAGACAGGGATTCAGAGTTCAGATCCTTAATAATAACGTTGTACAGTTGGATACAGCTACTTCCGGCTTAAGCGGAACTGTAACACCAATTAGCTCTTATGCGTTTAGTGTATTAACTGATGGTCAATTCCCGGTAAACAACGGCGTAAAAAGAGCGAATGATTATTTAATTGAGTTCTCTAATTCTATAGTTGATACTTCAGTTGAGATGAAACTATTCCCGACGAACAAACCCTCTAATTTTTTCCCGGCAGTTCCGGTTAATTTTAGACTTAAAAATGTTTCCGAAAATAAATACATAGATTTCTTCTACCGGGTATCCGGTACAATATCTACAACTTATTCCATATACTTCAGAGAACAAGTGGGAGATACTACCTATAACACTTGGAGGGTTGACATCGCATATAAGATTGCGAACCAACCTTTAGAAACTTCCGGACAGTTAGCGTTAAATACATTAAAGCCGTTTAGCTCGGCAGACTACCTCACATTTAAGATGAAGGGTCCCGAAATAAACAAACAGGCTGCATCAAACGAAATGGATAGAATTAAAGTTGTCCCCAATCCTTATGTTGTTACGCATGAAGCCGAAGCCAGCTTATTAAGCACACAAACAAGCGGTCGTGGCGAACGCGAAATCAGGTTCACCCACGTCCCACCCGGTTCAGCTATTTATATTTATACCGTGAGAGGTGAATTAATAAAAACGTTAAGGCACGATAATCTATTTGTTGGCGATGTTTATTGGAATCTTCGCACCGAAGAAAACCTTGATGTAGCTTACGGCGTTTATGTTTACCTTGTAGAAACTCCCGGTATCGGTAAAAAAATAGGCAAATTAGCCCTTATTAAATAATGGAGTTGATGATGAAAAAAATACTATTGTTCATGATTTTATTGTCTTTTGCCCTAACTTTCGGGCAAACAAAAGTTGGTTCTACTGCGGCTCCATTTTTAACCATGTCGGTCGGTCCACGTGCGACCTCTATGGGAGGCGCTTTTGTTGCAACCGCTAATGACGTTACTGCATTACACTGGAACCCGGCTGGAATCTCTAGAGCTGAAAAAAGTTCGGCTTTATTTACATACAATCAATGGTTTGCCGACATAAAATACAACTGGGCAGGTTCAATGATAAATTTAGGAGGATCGGGCACTATCGGTTTTAGTCTCGGCTATCTCGATTATGGCTCAATTGAAGTTACTACGCTTCAAGAACCTGAAGGTACCGGAGAATCTTTTACGCCAAAAGATATGGTTCTTGCATTAACTTATGCATATAATCTCACAGATAGATTTTCTGTGGGAGGCAACATTAAATATGTTAATCAAAAAATTTGGAATTCTTCTGCCAGCGCTGTTGCTATGGATCTTGGCGTTCTCTTTATATCAGAAATTTATGGATTGCGTATTGGCGCAACTATCTCCAATTTTGGAACCGATATGAAAATGGATGGGAAAGATCTGTATGTGCAGTATGATCTTAATTCTCAACAATATGGAAACAACGATCAAATACTTGCAAAACTAAATACGGATTCTTATCCGCTTCCGTTAACTTTTAGAGTTGGGTTAGCAATCGATCCTGTAAAGTTGGAAAACCATAGACTCACTTTAGGTATGGACATGCTTCATCCTAACGATAACGCAGAGTCCATTAATATAGGAATGGAATACCAATTTTATAATTTCGTTTCACTTCGTTCGGGTTACAAAGCTTTATTGCTCAATAATAGCGAAGAAGGTTTAACATTAGGCTTCGGTCTAAATTATGATATTTCACCGGCGTTAGGTTTATTTATTGACTATTGCTATCAAGATTTTGGAAAACTAAATTATAGCCAACAATTTGCAGTTGGTATTAATTTCTAATAACTGTAATAAAACAACAAAAAAAGGAGCAAAAAATGAAAAGATGGTTCCTACTTTTCGCAATCTTAATTGCGAGTTCAACGTTCGCTCAGACTGTAAGTGTCGAATTCAGAGTAGACATGGGTGTGCAGACGTTGAAGGGGTTATTTACCCCCGGAACAGACGCCGTTAAAATAGCCGGTAATTTCAACGGCTGGAATAACGGTGCGACACCACTAACAGGACCTGATGCTGATACAGTATATTCTGTAACAGTTCCAGACTTGAATGTGGGCGATACTGTATTCTTCAAGTTTATTAAGGGCGCAGATGGCTGGGAAAACGACCCAAACCGCGAATATATTATACCT
>Ga0100380_10007463_pt1 | contig 10927 bp, 5 predicted proteins | sample CryGeymeta201504_FD_80417 | JGI IMG/M metagenome (GOLD analysis project Ga0100380, IMG submission 80417) | Groundwater microbial communities from Crystal Geyser aquifers in Utah, USA - Crystal Geyser metaG 2015-04 | ecosystem: Environmental > Aquatic > Deep subsurface > Groundwater | place: USA... | reverse complement strand
AGTTTTCTGTTACTAATAACGACAGGCAGTCTGTGCAACAGGCCAATGCCCATAGCGAAAGGTAAACAGCCGAAAGGTTTGCAGGCGCAGAAAGACTAAATTAATAGGTGTGCGCGTTTTCTGGGAGGGGTTCCGTTGCGATGTGGAGCTTTGCAGAACAATCAGAAGGGTGTGCGCGAAAGCTCGGAATTTCTCGCAGAGATAATGCTACGTACGCTAATGAGTTGTTAGGTGTATAAACGATGGACTACCGCGATAGTGATATATTTGGGACCGTAGCTTTACCAAGCTCGATAAATGAAATCCTTATGTTGGCTAAGGAGCATTCAAGTGATCGGCGGAATGTCCACCTGTGGCGAGGACAGAGCAACATAAGTTGGCCTATTCATAGTTCTGCATACCGAAGGCTTAAAAGGAACAAAACAAAGATTTCAGAGCAGTACATGCAGCATTACGAAACATACCTGTTAAAGCATGCTACTCATCAAGGATATCGCTTCGAGGCTGGCCGAGAGTTATCTGACTTCGAACTCTTGGCAAAACTCCAGCACCATGGGGCCGCCACAAGATTAATTGATTGCTCAAGAAATATTCTGGTTGCACTTTGGTTTGCCTGTTCGTCTGAGCCCCATGAAGACGGATTGCTCTTTGGAGTGCATTCTGATCATTTGGGCGGAGGAGAAAATGAGCCTGAAGCTCGCAAGTACAAAGATATTTTCGAAGGTCTTGAAAAATTTAATCACCCGCAAACATGGCAGCCGCCTGTAGTTACGAAAAGAATTGCGGCGCAAAGTGCTCAGTTTCTATACAGTTGCGTTAGTGATAGTAAGCAGGGAAGCTTGGCCATAACAGAAGATCCAGATATGCATATCGCGATTGGCATTTCCCCAAGCCTCAAAGCGGCCGCGCTAGAAGAGTTGGCAGGGGTATTTGATGTACGCTATCTCACTCTGTTCCCAGATATAGACGGTTTTGGCCATGCCAATAGCTTCCGGTTTGATGAGTATGAGAGTGAACGATGGTAATAACTCCTAGAATAAAAAGGTAGCTATTTTAGAGAATACGGTAGCGTTTTCGATACCTTCTACTTTCTTGGCTTTGGCATGGTCAGATTCGATATTGTTGCTGAATTTTTAATATTGACGGTGGCTGATTGTTGATCAGCTGGAAGGCGTGGGTGCCATGGATGCGTCAGCAAAACAGTCGAAAAGAAATAACAAACTCCTAACTAATAAGGCTGAGAATATTCAAATGAAGTGGTTGGTGAGAAATCTTCGTGCTCTGGCTTACTGGTTAGAAAACAAAGCTAGTTCTAATGATGGGCATTGAAGTTTAAAGACCTTGCGCCGATAGATGATGCTGACAAGGATGGCGTCTATTCTGACGCCATTCGGTTTGCTCTTAGTCGGGAGAAAGTGTCAAACATCGCCTTAACCGGACCATACGGTTCGGGCAAAAGCAGTATTATCCAGTCCTTTCTTAAGTTGTATGGGAAGCCTGTACTTCAAATTTCACTAGCTTCTTTTGTATCTGGTACTGAAGCCGATGCTGAAGCCGGCACTGGAACTAAAGCTGGATCTGGTAGAGAAGGAAAAGTTACTCGGCAAGAGATTGAAAGAAGCATCTTGCAGCAGATGCTATATGGTGCAGATTCAAATAAACTGCCATTCTCTCGCTTTAAGCGAATTCAATCTCCTGGGGCTGGATCAGCATTCAAGTCATTTTTTATAATGGCTGGTATGTTATCGGTATGGTATCTGTTGAATAAGCAGGGTGATATTATTAGTGGAAAATTCTTTAATCCTGTATCACTAAGTAATTGGAAGAATTACCTTAGTATTTTCATTGCTGTGCCGTTCCTTTGGAGAGTATTGCACCATTTTTACGTTGCAAGCTTTGGCTTGTCACTAAAGAGTATTTCTCTAAAAGACGTTGAGATAAAACCAGATCGAGATGATCAGGAATCTATATTGAATCGACATCTTGATGAAATAATTTACTTTTTTCAATCTACAAAATACGACTTGGTTATCATTGAGGATTTAGATAGATTCAATGATGCTGAAGTCTTCGTGACTCTGAGAGAAATTAATAAGCTTGTAAATGATAACTCGAAGGTTAAACGTCCCGTTAAATTTTTATATGCTCTACGGGATGATATGTTTGCTAATACTGAACGGACTAAGTTCTTTGAATTTATTATTCCTGTCATACCTATTATCAATACCTCTAATTCGATCGATATGGTTTTGAAGCAGGGTGAAAGACTAAAGCTGGAAGAACGACTTAATGGTCAGTTTTTGAGAGAAGTTTCTCGTTATCTAAATGACCTAAGACTTATTCAGAATATCTTTAATGAGTATTCTATTTATATTGCAGAGCTGGAAAAAGACCAGAAGGGGGTGTTGGACCCTAATAAACTTCTTTCAGTGCTTATCTATAAAAATGTTTACCCAAAAGATTTTGAGCAGCTACATCGTGGTGAGGGAAATCTTGCGGGAATATTGAATTTACAGGATGAGCTGGTTAAATCTGGTGAGGCTCTATATCGTAAGAATATTTTAGATTTAGAAAAGCAGATAGAGGTCATGGATCAGCAGGTTTCACTGGGGGTTCATGAGTTACGAAAGATTTACGCCATGGCGCTGATTGAGAAGCTTCCAGAAAAAACCGAAAGTATTATGGGTGGCTCGCAGTGGATTGCTCTTTGTGATATCGCTAAGGAAGGGGTTCTGGAACAGTTCCTAGATGTATCATCTTTGCAATGCTTTTATAATAGGGGGTATCATTATAATGTTGATGTTAAAAATTGGCAGGATTCAGTTTTTTCGGGTAAGGATTACAAGCAACGCGAAGTCGAGGTTGAGTATAAAGCTATAGATGGTAGGAGGAGAATTACACTTGAGATTCTCGACCTTAAATCGAAAATTCCGGAGTTGCGTGCATCAAAGCTCAATGAGCTCCTACGTTTGAATCCTGAAAGTGCAAGAGATCTATTTGGCGACTTTGGTAAGCATGGTGAGCTGGCGCGTTTTCTAATATTGGAAGGGTATATTGATAATTCCTACTATCAATATACATCACTATTTCACAAGGGGCGCTTGTCGCCTAATGATAATAAGTTCTTGATCCAGATACGAGCTTACATCGAGCCTGAGCCGGACTTTCCAATCGATAACCCTAAAGAAGTCATTGCTGCGATGCGTGATGAGGATTTTGGACAAACTTACGTTTTGAATATAAAGCTGGTAGATACGCTATTGAGTAGTCGAAGTGAATATTATGAACATAGAAGGAAGTTTTTTAGTCTAATTTCAAATAATTTCAAAGATTGTGAAGACTTTCTTGAATCCTATTACGCTTATGGTCGATGTGTTCCTCTTTTGCTTGCTGGTTTGTCCAGTTATTGGAAAGGTTTTGTTGTAACGGTAATTGCAAGTCATAACAATATTTCTCATATTGGTCAGTTAGTTGCAGGATTGTCAGAAGACTCATTGACCAATCTTGGTCGTAATAATGAAGAGTTGCCTGAGTTTGTTTCCCTGAATCTTCACGAAATTTTGTCTAGGTTCCCTGAGGTGGAGGTGGAACGTTTCGTGTGTCTCGACTTTGAAGTTAAGGATTTTGAAGCAATCAGAGAATACCCTCAGATTGCGCGATCGATGTTCAATAAGGGATTGTTTGAACTTACCATTCAGAACTTAGAGTATGTGTATCAAGAAATTTTGCATGAGGGAGAACTTTCTCCAATGCGAGAAAGAAATCTTACAACGATACTCTCGACGGGTAATGAAGCTCTGATAGGGCGAATTGAAAGTGATTTTAATATTTACGTCAGTCGAATTCTTTTGGGGCTCGATGATAACTCTAAGGAAGCGGTTCCGGCTATTCTGAAAGTGCTGGAGTGCGAAGATTTAGATGAGAATAGCGTAAGGCAGTTTCTTGAATGTCAGGTTAATCCTCTGCCAAGTTTGGATGGTGTGCCTGAGCGCTTATACGTAATGCTATTTGATACTGTTTCTGTCGAGGCTGCTTGGGAAAATTGCTTAGTATTCATGAATAGCAAGGTGTTCAGTAATGAGGTTTTATTGAACTATCTGAATCAAGATGTTGTTCGTGAGGTTATTATTAATAATCCTATTTCAGGTGATGAGGATTCAAAAAAGTTATGCCAGTTTATCTTTGAAGCAAGCCCGCTATCTGATATGGCGTATAGAAAATATGTTTCTGCTCTGCCGTGGAGATATAATTACATACCGAATGGGCTGGAAGAAACTAAACTTCGAATTCTTATTGAAGAAAGACGGATCAGTTTTAATAAGAAGGTTTTTGATAATCTTAATGATTATCGCGATCTGCAGATTTTATTTGTAGAAAGGAATATAGTTGGCTACTTGCAAGACCCTGAAGTTTTTGACCTGAGTGATGACTTCTTAGAGGATCTTTTGCGTACTGGGATTAAAGGTAAAGAAAAGCTCTCAGTCGTTAAGCTTATGGATCTAAGCGCGCTTATAAGTCTTCCTGAGCGCGCAGGGTTTGTCGGATCAGTTGTAAATGCCGAAGATGCTAAAATTCCTGGTATTGATGCTGACGTTGCCCGCTCACTGATTGTTAATAGCGATCCTATGAGTACGCAAATTTCACTCTTTAATAAATATCATTCAATTATGGATGATGGTGAGGTGCGCGGTCTTTTGGGAGCTCTGCCAAAACCATACTGTGAAATTAAAATTGGGCATCTTAGCCCACGTCTAGATAATACTTCTGAGAATATGGAGTTGGTTGAGTGGCTTGATTCAAGAAATATTATTTCTTCATGGAGTCACCAAACAGGTTTCTTCTCTGGTGATTATATTAAGGTGAATCTTTATAGAAAGTGAAAGTGAATAACAAAAACCGGCCCCTCTCACGAGTGCCGGTTTTTTATTCGATCGCGTTTTGTCTTCAGTAGAAGCCGATCCGTTCAGTGAGCTGCATAAGCTGATGTTAAACACGCCTACATCCGCTCTTCGTCATTGATCTTTTGTGCAACTGAAGCCGCTCTTTTCAGAACTTCAAAACCCAATCATTCATTCTGAGCTCAGCCCGCTGCCTGGCCCGAAGGTCAGGGCAGTGGGCTGATTCCCTCAAAAGCTATTAATCAGATAGCTTTCAGAGGGATTGATGGACGAGCCAGATCTTCAGACGGTGGAGCGAAAGAAGTCAGGTTGATACCGTCAACCGCTGCTTTGTACTCTTCCAGAGTCGGGAAACGACCCAGGATAGTAGACAGAACAACCATTGGGGTTGAACCCAGCAGAGACTCACCTTTCTTCTCGGCGCTGTCTTCTACAACACGGCCCTGGAACAGACGGGTAGAGGTCGCCAGAACGGTGTCACCGGCTTCTGCTTTTTCCTGGTTACCCATGCACAGGTTACATCCAGGACGCTCCAGGTACAGGATGTTCTCGTACTTGGTACGGGCCGCTTCTTTTGGCTTGTCATCGTCGAAAACGAAGCCAGCGTATTTGGCCAGAATGTCCCAGTCGCCTTCGGCTTTCAGCTCGTCAACGATGTTGTACGTTGGTGGCGCTACAACCAGTGGCGCTTTGAACGTGATAGGACCGTTCTTTTCCAGGTTGCGCAGCATGGCAGCGATGATCTGCATGTCACCTTTGTGAACCATACAGGAACCAACGAAGCCCAGATCCACTTTACGGCCATTGTAGTAAGAAGCCGGACGGATTACGTCGTGGGTGTAACGCTTGGATACGTCTTCGTTGTTTACGTCCGGGTCAGCAATCATCGGCTCGTCAATGGCGTCCAGGTCTACAACCAGCTCGGCGTAGTACTTGGCGTTGTCGTCCGGAGCCAGTGCTGGCTCTTCACCAGACTTGATGCCGGCAATACGCTTGTCAGCCAGGTCGATCAGGCCTTGCAGCATGCCCGCTGCGTTGTCCATGCCTTTGTTGATCATGATCTGGATACGGGACTTAGCCAGTTCCAGAGATTGGATCAGGGTGTCATCGGTAGAAATACAGATAGAAGCTTTCGCTTTCATTTCTGCAGTCCAGTCGGTGAAGGTGAAGGCCTGGTCAGCCAGCAGGGTGCCGATCTGAACTTCGATCACACGGCCCTGGAATACGTTTTCGCCGTTGAACTGCTTCAGCATCTGCGCCTGGGTGGCGTGTACGATGTCACGGAAGTCCATGTGTGGCTTCATTTTGCCTTTGAAGGTTACCTTCACAGACTCTGGGATTGGCATGGCTGCTTCACCAGTGGCCAGTGCGATAGCAACGGTACCGGAGTCCGCACCGAAGGCCACACCTTTAGACATACGGGTGTGAGAGTCACCACCGATGATGATCGCGCGGTCGTCCACAGTAATGTCGTTCAGTACTTTGTGGATTACGTCGGTCATGGAGTGGTAAACGCCTTTCGGGTCACGAGCAGTGATTACACCGAATGCGTTCATGAAGGCCATCAGCTTAGGCGTGTTGGCTTTGGCTTTGTTGTCCCATACAGAAGCTGTGTGACAGCCAGACTGGAAGGCACCATCAACGCTTGGAGAGATGGTGGCGGCAGCCATGGATTCCAGTTCCTGACAGGTCATAGGACCCGTAGTGTCCTGAGAACCTACGATGTTCACTTTAACGCGAACGTCAGAACCGGTGTGCAGAGGAGTCTTAGACTTAACGCCTACTGCATTGCGGTTGAAGATCTTCTCAACAGCGGTCAGGCCCTGGCCTTCGTGAGAGATTTCTTTAGAAGCGGCGTAAACATCCGGTGCTTCAATGCCCAGAGTTTCTGCGGCGAAGGTCTGCAGTTTCTTACCGAAGGTTACCGCGTAAGAGCCGCCAGCTTTCATGAATTCCACTTTTTGTGGGGTGAAAGCGGATGCTACGTCAACCAGCACATTGCCTTCGCTGTCGAGCAGCTTCTTGGCTTTAGTGTCGATGGTCAGAACGGTGCCGGTCTTAACCGAGTAGGCTTCTTCCAGTACCGGGTCGCCGTTGGCGTCACGGACGATTTCGCCGTTTTCGTCGGTTTTCTTAACCCAGTTTTTCAGGTCCAGACCGATACCGCCGGTTACACCTACAGTGGTCAGGAAGATAGGGGCGATACCGTTGGTACCGGCAACCACCGGACGGTTGTTGATGAAAGGAATGTATGGAGAAGTCTTCTCACCCGCCCACAGCGCTACGTTGTTCACGCCGGACATACGGGAAGAACCCACGCCCATGGTGCCTTTCTCAGCGATCAGCATCACTTTAGCGTCTGGGTTTTCTTCGCCCATTTTTTTGATTTCTTGCTGAGCTTCAGGAGAAATCATGCACAGGCCGTGCAGTTCACGGTCAGCACGGGAGTGAGACTGGTTACCAGGAGACAGTAAGTCAGTAGAGATATCGCCTTCAGCAGCGATGTAGGTGATAACCTTAATTTTCTCTGGGATGTCGTCCAGTTTGGTGAAGAATTCTGCTTTTGCGTAGCTTTCCAGAATGTCTTTAGCAATGGCGTTGCCTGCTTTGAAAGCGTCAGCCAGACGGCTGGTGTCGGCTTCGTACAGGAATACCTGAGACTTCAGAACTTCACCAGCAGCGGCGTTGTTGGCGTCGTCAGACAGCGCGATGTCCAGCAGGGCTTCAACAGAAGGGCCGCCTTTCATGTGAGACAGTTGCTCTAAGGCGAAGGCCGGAGAGATTTCAGCAACGGTTTCTGCACCGGTGACGATGTCTTTCAGGAATTTAGCTTTAACACCAGCGGCCGGGGTAGTACCTGGCAGGGTGTTGTAGATGAAGAAGTTCAGAGAGGCTTCACGCTCTGCATTGCCGGTATCTTTGATCTGGGCAATGATTTCAGACAGCAGTTCTGCGCTATCGATTGGTTTTGGGTGTAATCCCAGATCCTTTTTACGAACCTCAATTTCTTTCAGATATTCTGAATACAGACTCATTAGCGACCCTCTCAAAGCCTCAGTTGCAACGTATGGGCACTTTAGTCAGCAACGAGGGATTGTATTCCGTTCTGACTAAGTACCATTAAGTAAGAAGGTAGTTTCCCGGACAGGCGATCAGCCCATACAGGGAGCTACCCTTTCTATAATGGCGCGGAGTATACCGGAATTATGGCGTCAGGCGCATTAGTCCCCCTGATGTGCATCATTCATAGAAGTTATGGCAGTAAGGTCCGATATTTTCCCGGTTTATCAGTGGGTTCCCGTGGCAGGATGCATGATCGTTAAGGAGGCTTTCTGACGTGGTCAGACACTCGTTGGTGCCTTGTTGGTGCCTTGTTGATGCCTTAATGACCCGGCTTGCAGGCTGATTTGTGCTGAGTTTTGGCACAAAAGGCCTGCTCCGGGCCATTGAGCAACAGGTATAGTCAGTAAAAACAATAAGCCCGGCCTCAGCCGGCTATTCAGTAGTCAGACCAACGACCAGAACAGTAGCCAGGACAACAGCATGACTATTCAGACGCATAAACGCACCTGCAGCCTGTGCGAGGCCACCTGCGGCATTGAAATTGAGTTTAATCCGGCAACGGAAGAGATTCTGTCCATTAAGGGCGATAAATCCGACCCTTTCAGTCGCGGCTATATCTGCCCGAAGGCCACGGCGCTGCAGGATCTGCAGAACGATCCTGACCGCTTGCGCACACCGCTGAAAAAAACCGCCTCCGGCTGGCAGGAAATTTCCTGGCCGCAGGCATTGAATGAAGCGGCGGAGGGTTTTCGACGCATACAGGCCGGGCACGGCCGTGATGCGGTGGGCAGTTATCTGGGTAATCCCAATGTTCACAATTACGGCAATATGATTTTTGGCCCCTTGCTGCTTAAACAGCTGGGCTCGAAGAACAAATTCTCCGCGACCTCGGTTGATCAGCTGCCGCACCATATGGCCAGCCTGCATATGTTTGGCCATCAGCTGCAGATTCCGGTGCCGGATATTGACCGTACCGATTTTCTGATTGTTATGGGCGGTAATCCGCTGGCCTCAAACGGCAGCCTGATGACTGCGCCGGATATTAAAAACCGCCTGAAAGCCATTCGTGAGCGCGGCGGCAAGATTCTGGTGATCGATCCGCGCCGCAGCGAGACGGCTGGCGTGGCCGATGAGCACTGGTTTATCCGTCCGGGGCAGGATGTGCTGCTGTTGCTGTCGTTGCTCTATGTCTTTACCCATGAACTGAGTGCCCAGCTGCCAGCGCTGCCGGAGTATATCGACAGCGCCGATCTGGCCGGATTGTGTGCGGCGTATGCGCCGGAAAATACCGTTGCACGCACCGGTATTGAAGCCGCTCAGGTACGCGCACTGGCGGCGCAATGGCTGCAGGCAAAATCGGCGGTCTGCTATGGCCGTATGGGAGTTTCGGTTCAGCAGTACGGTGGCCTGTGCCAGTGGCTGATCAATGTGCTGAACATTGTCAGTGGCAATTTTGATCGTGCAGGCGGGGCGATGTTTACCTCACCGGCGGTGGATATTGTTGGCATTACCGCCGCGCAGGGCGGACGCGGACACTTTGACCGCTACCGTTCACGGGTGCGCAATCTGCCGGAATTCGGTGGCGAGCTGCCGGTGGCGGTGCTGGCCGAAGAAATCCTGACGCCGGGCAAAGGGCAGATCCGGGCGATGCTGACGGTGGCCGGTAATCCGTTGCTGTCTACGCCCAACACCCGCCAGCTTGAACGTGCTTTTGAATCTCTCGATTTTATGGTGTCGGTGGATTATTTCCTCAATGAAACCAGCCGCCATGCCGACCTGATTCTGCCGCCGTGCGGCCCGCTGGAGCGTGATCATTACGATGTGATCTTTAACGCGCTGGCGGTGCGCAATGTGGCCAAATACTCGACGGCCTTGTTTAAACCCAAAGCCGGCGTGCTGCAGGACTGGCAGATTCTGCTGCAACTCACAAAACGACTGAACCGCGGTGACCTGAAAAAACGCCTGACCAATCGTCTGACCTGGGCGGTGATGGGCTGGCTAAAGCCTGAAGGCGTGCTGAATAAAATGCTGAAAAGCGGCAAAAGCGGGCTCGACCTTAACGCCCTGAAGAACCAGCCTGAAGGGGTTGATCTCGGTGCGCTGCAGCCGGTGATGCCTAAACGGCTGTTTACCCGCAATAAACGCCTGAATCTGACGCCTGATGTGTACCTCAATGCTCTGGCGCAGGTTGCTTCTGAGCTGCAGCAGCCGCTGACGGCCGATGGTGAGTTTCTGTTGATCGGTCGTCGCCATATCCGCTCCAACAACTCCTGGCTGCATAACAGCAAGCGTCTGGTGAAGGGCAAAAGCCGCTGCACGCTGATGCTCAATCCTGTTGATGCGGAGAGACTGGGTATCGCCGATGGTGTCAGCGTGCGGGTCAGCTCGCGCGTCGCCGAGCTGGAGGTGGTGGCCGAAGTCACCGATGAGCTGATGCCAGGGGTGGTCAGTATTCCCCACGGCTGGGGACATAATGTACCGGGCATCCGCTTAACTCAGGCGCAGGAAGTGGCCGGTGTTAACACCAACGACCTGACCGATGATCAGCTTCTGGACGGTCTGACCGGTAATGCGGCGCTGAATGGCGTACCGGTACAGCTGCAGGCTATCGCCTGATGAATGCTCCCTGATTAACACTCCCTGAGCCGTGGCAATTGTTATTCTTGATGGCAATTGCCACAATGGCGCCTTCCTGTTGAAAAGAGCGGACCCCAGTGCACATAGTTGCGGACGAAAACATTCCCCTGTTAAACGAATTCTTTGCGGATTTTGGTGATATCACGTTGGTAGAGGGGCGCAGCATGACTGCGGCCGACCTTGCCGGAGCGGATATTCTGCTGGTGCGTTCAGTGACCCGCGTTGATGCGCAGTTGCTGGCCGGCAGTCAGGTGAAGTTTGTTGGCACAGCCACCATTGGTACTGATCACATTGATCGTGCGTATCTGGAAGAAGCCGGTATCGGCTTT
>Ga0100380_10007450_pt1 | contig 10936 bp, 7 predicted proteins | sample CryGeymeta201504_FD_80417 | JGI IMG/M metagenome (GOLD analysis project Ga0100380, IMG submission 80417) | Groundwater microbial communities from Crystal Geyser aquifers in Utah, USA - Crystal Geyser metaG 2015-04 | ecosystem: Environmental > Aquatic > Deep subsurface > Groundwater | place: USA... | reverse complement strand
GTTCCTTCTTTTTCAACATCTTTTACTACGGTCTCACTCTCGTCCATAATCTTTCCAAAGACGACGTTTTTGTCAGTTAGCCATTGCGTTTTAACAGTGGTGATAAAGAATTGCGAGGCGTTGGAATCAGGGCCATTGTTTGCCATGGCGAGCAGAAATTTTCGATTCATGGGCACTGCAAATCCATCGTCTTCAAAGGTTCCCCCATTATTGTAAATGCTGATACCTCCAGTACCATCCCCGCGGATTATATCGCCGCCTTGAATCATAAAATCTGGAATAACACGATGAAAGGTAGATCCCTTGTAGCATAATCTTTTATCTTCTTGGTCGCATGCGCACAATGCTCTGAAATTCTCAACTGCTTTTGGGGCCACAGTTCCAAATAGTCCGAGAACGATTTTTCCGGCGTCTTTTCCATCGATTTCTACTTGTAAAAATACTTTGTGTGTCACTTCCGGCAAGGTTCTGTGGTACAAAAAAAGGAAGAACAAAATGAAAAACTGAAATGTTATGTTTGGTGGCGACAGCTCACAAAATCTCACTAATTCAGCTATAGTAAATGGCTTTCAAATGAGATCGTTCAGAAAATCTTACGGTTTGGGGTCCATTTTTGGAGGCATGGCCTTGTGCTTTGGAATTTCAGATGATTGCACCAAATGCGGAGAGGTGGTGATCAAAAGCATTGCTAAGATTTGTAGCAAGGAGGGACACGAAGGGAGCCATCGTTTCTTTCTCTCGTGATCGATAGCCAGCATGTTGATGTGATACTCGAGTGGATAGAAAGCAAACCAAAATTGCTGTGGACAAGTCAAATCTATACTGTGGATAAGAAAAGAGATTAGAGCGACCAATGAAAAAACATTTCAGCATTTTTCGTAGAGCACTCTGTTTCTTTCTTCTCCTGCCGATGTATCTCAGTAAGCGCTCATTTGCTCCATTCACTTTGTTGCTTATTGTAGCCCCAATATTTTCTGTGTACCTAGCTAGTACTAGTACTAGTATACTGGATTACGGATGAGGAGCACTCAGATGAATTTGATTAAAGCAAGGTTTTTATTAATATTTTTTTTCCTCCAGCTCCCCTACTTTCAATTGAATGTGACAAAACGAAACACGGCATTTTGCTCGGTACAAATTTCGATTCGGAACGCAAATAACGCATAAAAGGGCCGACCGAATTTCAGCGTCCATTACTTTTTTAATCCACCTTGATCGTAGAGAAGATCTTGTGAATAAAGACCAGAGAAGTCAAGGACCCAATGGACCCAAACACCAACATCATCGAAAAAGACAAGAGAGACATGTAGCCAAAATACAAAAGGTATGTCATGAGCATTTTGGATGCCTCCAAAGTGCGGAACCAGACAATGCTGTATCCAAACATGTAAAATGAGGTGCTTCCGGCGCAAAAGAAGGAGAACCACCACCATCGATGGTTTTCGGCACACAATTGATAGTAGACCGACAAGACTGTTACCTCAGCGCATGTGACAATCAGAATGATGTAAACAATCAGCGTGAACCCAAAGACGTAGTAAAATTGGTCCATCCAGAGACTTGTCATGATAAAGAACAATTCAACGTAAGCCGCGGCAAAAGGGATGATACCTGTAAGCGCCATTCCAATGAGGGGATTCAAGAGTGGCGATGCTGGGGGGATAGCGCGGGCAATGGTAGAAGTAACGGTAGGGAACTCAATAGCTTCTGTTTTGTATCCAAAGTAGGCACCCAAGAAAGTGAGTGGAATGGAGACGCAGCACCACATGGCGGCAACAATGAGCACATCCAAAAAGGGCGCAGATGCCGAGGATTGCATAAAATGGAGTATGATGTTAAAAAACAAAAACATTCCAAAGGCAGTACCAGGGAAAAGCGTGGCAGTGAGGACCGTGCACACTTGCCAACGTCGACCGCGGAAGGCCTTGTATAGGCGACTGCTGACGTAACCGGAAAAGACACTGCAGAGCATGAAAAATGCCAAAGTAGCATTCATCAAGGATCCGCGTCTTGCTGGCGACAAAAATCCAACGGCGGATAACACAATAGCACAGAACATTGCCAATCCTAACTGGACTCCAGTACCAATCAAGACGCAATAGACCATGGGCATTGTCTGGGGTGGACGAAAGACATCAGCGTGCACAAGCTTCCATCCCTTTTCATCTTCGGCCTCCTCCGCGTCTTCCTCGGAGAGAGCAGCCAGAGCGTTGTATGCAGCAATATCTCTCTTCAAGTTTCTCACAAGAATAGAAATGACGAGTAAAGATAAAAAGACCACAACCAAGATCGAATTGGTAATGGAGTACCAATGCACTTGAGCTGGAACCAGATTGTCCTCCGTCAGATAGACATCCCATCGGGACGACCAAGCAACGTCGCTTTCCTTCCATTTCACATCGTACGTAAAGAGAATCTTTTCGTTCGGAGCAACAATCTGCAAGATCGCGATTTCTTCACGACTCATGTGCTCTCCCGTTGCAGCAAGAGGGCAGGTATCGAGCTGCTTTTGGACTCCGTCCAAGCTGATTCCGTCCCATTCATAGCCGCCCGCGAAGGTGTGTTTAACACTCAAAGGTTCGACAGAAAATCCAACCACACGAAATCCTTCTCCCTCGCGGACATGGTAATCGATATTGATGTTCACGTGATTGTAAATGTAGGCCTTGGTTTTTTCGCTGGACATGATACCAATCGGAAATCCACCAGCATAGTGCTTCTGCTCTTTTCCGTGGCTGACAGCAAGATTAGCAGATGGAAGATTGTCAATGATCCAGTTGTTGTGGTATCCGTACTTGATGTGGAGACGAAGTTTGGCTGCTTCGATGCTGGTTAGCGTTACCTGGCACAGCTTGCGGCAGACCACTTCCTCCAACATGTTAATCTTGTAGGGAGAAGACTGGATCTTATTTCCAGTAAGGAATTCGCCCAGGTTCTCAGACGCCATTTTGGGACCACCCTCAGGCTGGCAGTAGGGCAAGCGATAGTAATCTTTGGGGATCTGTGTGTGAATCGAGGTCAACGCATTAACTTTCATCACCACCTCGTCTCCCCTTTGAAATGTCTGCGGCTGCACCCCAGGGACATAAAAGAGAGCGCTGGCGCTTCCCACAAGGAGGGCTCCAATGAGTGCGAGCCTGTTCATCATCGTTAATGTTTTATAGGGATTTTAACAATTCAATCAAGTACGGAGTAGTAGTCTAGTTGAAAAAGGTTAAAGATACTGTAGATATTCACCAAAGTCTTGCTTTAAATAAATAATAATAATAACAATAAGAATACGAGTGGTAACTAAGTTGAATTTGGTCGAGTACTAGACTACTACTAGCTACTAGTCGCAGCTAGGCAGTAGTCTAGCACTGAATATTTTTTGAAGAAACAATGCATGCAGCCGCAGCAGCCAGCAGTGATTCGTTAGTAGGTCTAGCTAGTACTGTAGCTAGTAGCAGACTACTAGCTAGAGTAGACTACTACGTCTACGTGTGAACCGCGGAAAGTCATTAAGTCCCAGGTCACTTGAACGGGACTCATATTTGCAGGTTTAGATGGATCGATAGATACTACCAGGTACTTTTAGATTTTTTTTAAATAATGTGTACCATGATGGTACCAGATCATCTCGCAAGAGAGTAGCCTAGTGCTGCCTCCAATAGCTACTGCTAACTATTCGGATACATATTATCTCCGGTAGGCAGGGCCGCAGGAGATTTTTTCGCAAAAGAGATTCCTTTTGCAGTGGATCATGAGAATGATGTGGCACGTAATACAGTCGGCAAGCCAACTGCACGCCACATCCCATCTCCTCTCAGGCAAAACACATTTGTTAACGAAATTTTAAAAACAAATAATGGTTTATTCTCGAGCTAATATTGTGCCCTTAAAACAAGACAACTGAAAATAGTAAAAACTTTCCGCACTCCTAAACTTTAATCGACCTTGATGGTTCCGAAAATGGTCTTGATGAACCATAGAGATGTAAGCGCTCCGACAGCACCAGTGACCAAAAACATGGCAAAGGAGAGCAAAAACATGTAGCCAAAGTAAAGCAAGTATGTCATCAACATCTTAGAGGCTTCAAGAGACCCAAACCAAATGATACTGTACCCAAACATGTAGAATGCAACACTACCAGAGCAGAAGAAGGAATACCACCACCACTGATGATTTTCAGCACAGAGTTGATAGTAGACACAAAGGAGTGTCACTTCGGCACAGGTTACCAACAAGATAATGTAGACAATCAAGGTAAATCCGAACACATAATAGAATTGATTCATCCACAAGCTCGTCATAATGAAGAATAGCTCTACATAAGCAGCCGCGAAGGGAATAATTCCTGTGAGGGTCATTCCGATCAAAGGGTGCAATGTAATTGGAGGGGTTGGAATCTGACGTGCAATACTGGAAGTGATTGTCGGCCATTCAATAGCATTCTGCTTGTATCCGATCAAAGCTCCGGCAAATGTCAAAGGGATCGCAATGCAGCACCATAAGAAAGCGACCAAAAGGACGTCGAGGAATGGGGCTGATGCCGAAGAGCGCAAAAAGGCTAAGATGACGTTGAACAAGAGAAACATGCCGAAGGTGATTCCTGGAAACAAAGTGGCCGTCATGACGGTACAGACTTGGTAGTACTTTCCGTTAAAGGCCTTGTACAGCCTGCTGGACACATATCCTGCGACAACACCAGAAAGCAAGTAGAAGGCAATGGCGGCGTTGACGAAAGAACCACGGCGGGCTGGGGAAAGGAAGCCGACTGCTGAGAACACAATGGCAAAAAGCGTTGTGATACCAAGCTGAACACCGGTTCCCAAAAAAGCGCAGTACATCATGGGACGGGTTTGCGGAGGGCGGAAAACATCCGCATGGATTAACTTCCAACCCTTTTCGTCCTCCTCTTCTCCTTCTTCCTCGTCTGTCAAAATGGCAAGGGAATTATAAGCAGCGATATCACGGCGAAGGTTGCGGACCAAAACCGAGAGAACCACGAGGGACAAGAAAAGGACAACCAAGATGGAGTTCGTGATGGAGTACCAATGGACTTGGGGTGGGACAAAGTGATCTTCGGTAAGGTAAACATCCCAACGAGAAGACCATTCCACTTCACTGGGGTTCCAAGTGACATCGTATGTGTAAAGAATTTGCTGACCAGATTTGACGACCTGAACACCCTCCACCGTCTCTTGGGCAATAAAGTCGGTAGTCTGGGAAGGACAAGTTTCCAAACCCTTGTTATATCCCTCCAGGGAAACACCGTCCCATTCGTAACCATTAGAAAAACGGTGCTTGACACTAATGGGCTCAACACCAAATCCAACAACGCGGTACCCGTCATCGCGCTGGTGGTAATCGATGATAATTTTGGCGTGATTGAAGATGTAGGCTTCCTTTTCTCCCGAGTCAATAAATCCAATAGGGAAACCTCCAGCGTAATGCTTTTGCACAGCACCGTTGTGCATGGCAACATTAGCAGAAGGCAAATTATCAATAATCCTACAAAAAGCAGAATAAGTAGTTGTTGAGAATGTTGGTTGTTAGAATGTCCCGTTTTCCTTCGACTTTTTCCACAGAGTATACTCCGAGCAATTAATCTCTATTTGCAATTTGCACCAACACTAATCCCAACGTACCAGTTGTTGTGGTATCCATACTTGATGTGCTTTTGAAGTCTCAAGGCATCAACGCTGACAAGTTAACCGGAGATTCAGAAACAAGGATAAAGAGAGAGAGAAAGGTTAGAGTCGTGATGAATACACTGAAATTCACAATGCTGCCTGCACCTTTCACCTCCAAACCTACCTCGTCAAGCGGACTTGACAGAGTTTGCGACAGCGCACTTCTTCCAACATCTCAATCAGATAAGGCGAATTTTGGATTTTGTTCCCAGTCAAGAATTCTCCCAAATTTTCGGATGCCATTTTCGTTCCCTGTTCAGGCTTGCAGAAGGGAAGACGGTAATAATCTTTGGGAATCTGAGTGTGTACCGAAGTGATGGAATTGACCTTGAGAGGGACATTCTGACCCTTCTGGAAGCTTTCTGGGTGCACACCAGGAACATAGAATACGGCTTGGCAGCTTTTGAGAAAGAAAGCTGTGACGGCAAAGGCCGCCATAACGGATCGGTGCACCATGGTCATGTTATTTGGATTAACTAACGTTTTCGAAAATTAAAGACGTGCGTGATTACTGTTAGCATGCCGCAAAAAGATTACTCTACAAAATCTCACACAAGCACAGGCAAAGCGGACACACGAGCGACCGTGCAAGCCAGTCAAGTATTCGTGACGCTTATTCCGTGACTCGAATTTAAAAGTCTTTCGCAAAGCTGTACTCTACACGAGTAGAGTACTCGTAGTAACGTTGTTGTCATCCATAAAAGAAGTTCCGCTTAAGAAGGCACTGGGTAGACTACTACGAAATCTATTAGTAGCGCGAATCTACCAGCATTATTTTACGGCTAGTAGGCAATGAGACCCAAGGTCAATTGGCATAATTGAAATACAATCCAACGAAGAGCTGCCTCTACTCAACAAGATTCTCCGTGCTCTCAAGCACATTGTGGAACTACTGGTAGTCTGCATTTTTCGCCAAAGAAAAATCATAAAGCAGAGACTTCTTCTCACGCCGCTAACCTGGAGACATTGGGCACCTCAACAGAGTTGAACGTGTAGATGCTCTTCCAAGCTTTGGATTAGAAGCGAATGACCCTAAATATTTCGCTCAGTGGACACTTTTCACACTGCTTGTATTGGCATTCGCCTGGTCCATTTTTGCTTGACCCGGGCAAGCTCTCCACCCTACGCGCAAGTTGTCTTACAGTAGTCGTGAGCGCACCAACTTTGACGTTTGATCGTTCTGACAAGTAAGAAGTCGAAGCAAAACTTGTAAATTGTGTATCTATTTCCTTCCGATGATTCATATTAGGCCAGTTTTGCAAAAAGCGACGCCAATAAACAGCAGTAATTTTAAGTGATTGTTTACTATGAAGTAGTCGAACAATATGAAATTGATGCATGAAGCGCGCCTTCACTTGCTGCTTTGGTTAGATTTCACTCTCTATCAAAATCGTTTGTTCGGCCTCAAGCTCTCTAGGATATCATCGTTCCCAGCACCGCGTTTCAAAGAACCAGTGAATCTCAAGTTGGCTGCCGGCGACATCGGGTCGATAAGAGATGGCCATTGAAGTTGTGCGCAATGTTGCGCAGTCAGATCGCGAGCAGAGGCACCCCGAAGGTCCAACGGTGTGCGATGACGCAGCTGCTCTTCAACAACATACTGATCCAGTTGAGAGCATTTGTTATCCGAATATGGTAATGACAAGCAAAATTGATTACTATGGTGGCTCCCACGGTCTCCTGGTAACTTTGAGAAGGACAGGTTGCAGTTGCCGGCTTCTAGAAATCTCTGTCTTCGAATTTTCCAAGCGAATGTTCCTTCTTCGTGATAAGAAGAATGCAGCTGTTGACCTGGCAATAGTGTCAAGGATGTATTACAATCCAAGGACGAGGTCTTTTGCGAACAATTAGGTCCACTGAATTGAGCTGTGGCAGTAATGCCAGGAAATGATAACCCCCGAGGTAGATCTAGAGACGTGCTGTTGGATGTTTTGTGAGCTCTGTCGAACTGACGTTTGTCTGTGCTGCCAGGAGGGGGAAAGCCATCAGGTAGTCCCAGGGACGTATTGGATGTGCTGGAAAGCGACATGTTACGCAAACGTGAAACGGATGCGTCTTGACTCATGGTTCCAGTTTTCGAGTCGATCCGCTGAGCTATCATGCAGTCTTGAAGGGTATCTCTGGGTATCATGTTTGGTTCTACTCCCACTGCTGCGGATGTCAACCATGGAGAACGCGTTGCCGGAATTGTGGATTGGAGGGCCCGAACCCGGATCTCTTGAATACGCTGCTCAAGCTGGGATTCATTGAGATTGCTATCTTCTTCCATGCGCTTGGAAGCAACCAGAAATTTGCGTTCCATCTGTTGGAGGCGTTCACGTCGCATTTTGGTTTCTTCCGTGCTCCTGGCCACACTGGATGGCTTGTACCGCCGTTTACCATTGTACTTGGAGTTTTCAAACTTCTTGCTCACACGTTTGGGGTTGCAATTGATCATCTTAGAGACAAAGTAACGAAGGGTTGTGCCTGGTGCCAGGGGCAGTGCTCCAAGCTTAAATTCTTCAATGAGTAATTCTACATACTTCTCTTCTTCGAGAGACCACTTCCCTTTTCTCCAGCCGATGGACGTGGACGAATTGTTCCTGGTGTCTTTGTTTGATATCGCCGACATTCTAGCTATTACTACAGACTACAGCTGGATGGATGGATAATGGTAGATAAGCAGAAAAATAGTTTTGTAGATAAAACGCGTTGCAAGAAATACAGATATACAACTACGCCTCAGATCATCAGCATGTTTCAAACAATTTTTCAAGAGGATCCACTAGTCTACTAGTCTAGCTAGTAGGAGTAGCTGAAAGATGGAGATGTTTAAGCAGAGGACATCAGAGCCGACGAGGTTCTGCACGAGGAAGAGTACAACGATCGGCAGAAAAAACCAGCAAGAAAGTGGAACGTGAACGACTGGGTTTTCGTAGTACTACTAGTCTAGTAGTAGTAGAGGTTTTTGGCAGGTTTTTTATACCGTATTTATTTTGCCCTGACATAATAATATGACCTACGACGAAAACTCGAACATGGAATTAACTACTACGGTAGTACGTAGACAGTGATCAGTTGAACTAGTGAGAACGCGTGGGAACACAAGAACTACTCGTACTCAGATAGTAGTCTAGTACCAGGTATACCCGGTAGGCGGTACTGGCAGAGCATAGATTCGATAGATTCGAGATACATAGTACCACTACCGTAGTACTAGCTACTACTACCGTAGTAGACTACTACTAGCAGTAGTACTTGCTAGTACTATCAGTACAAGTTTTGATTTTCCATGTGTAGCTACCGGTAAGAGTAACCCTCCCGGTAAACCGTGCAGGACCTCTCAAAATTGTTACCAGGTAAGCAATACTCCTGCTAACTACTAGCTAGCTAGAGGGGGTCTAGTTCAATACTTGAAAATCCAGTCAAACATGGAGTTTTTACACGATAGGCACGCTTTTGTACGGTACTACCAGGTACTAGAGGGCTGACGCCCATCGCACTTTTGCGGCACTCCACACAGGTAGGATGAGAAACGTGAGCGCTTGCAAAATTATCAGAATGATTGTCGAGAATATTAAATTTTGGATTGCGTACTATGGACGGTTGTCCTAAACAAGCATCTCATAGTACACAATAAGTGTTCCATGTACTGGATTAAGGCAATTTATCTAGAATGCGCCTGGTAGCTATTTTGCAAAAAACCAACTGTACACTCGTAATGGTAAGCAACTCACTGCCCACTACTTAGCTAGCGAGCTATGATTACACCAGGCTCATCTAATAGCCAAAGAGCTCCAAATTTTTTTCCGCCTTACGCATAAGTTTGTAGTCAGGGCCGTACTGAATACCCGCAAACAAAGCAATCGATTTCTTGAACGCTATTCCAGTTTCCATTCCACAGTCCAGCAAATGCAGGTGGCAGGCTTTGCTCTTGGCGGTGACTGTCGTTTTGGTATGTCCACGTCGCGCCTTCTTCTGGGGAGGTGCCGAGGCTGATCCCATCAAACGATTTGCCATGAACCCACCAAGAAAGTCCACGACAAACGTATCGATTGGTTCTTTTCGCGCTCGTACGCGCTGCGCGAAAAGTACCAATAATTTGAACGATACATTCGATGCAGAGTGCTTGAAGCCCGCAAGCGCGATTGGCTGGGGGAAGGGGAGGGAGGGAAGAGTAAAGAATCGAAACGTATGAGATACGACAAGTTAGGAGTTTTCAGGAAAATTGGACTCACACTGTTTCCAATTGCTGTCAACATTAATTCAAAATTATGCATGAGGCTTTTAGGTGCCTGTGCCAAGATTTCAGGAGCAACCAAAACGGCTTGTTGTTGAAACCTGAGACTGGATGTCAAAGTGGAGCTGGGACCGCCTAACTGAAACCACATCCACCATCGGTAGGGATTGAGGCTAGGTTTGTGAGCGAGATATGCAAGCTGAATTTCAGCGTCGTCCGAATGCATACGGCGAGCTTCTATATTGATGTTTTCCTGTGGAAATCCTCGTTTGGTATACTCTAGGAAAATGGTTCGGTCACGCCACACGCTTAACGGAACCTTCTCTAAAATCGTTCGTGTCATGTCATCGTCGTCCATAAAATCGTTCTTGTTGGCGTGAACGATAATGAGGGTTACCAGAGTGCTCCTATTCCAAATTTCGGACGGGAACGTCTTGTCAATCGCATCAAAATCAATTGGATATTGACTCTCTGCTAAGGCCACACGAAGGCAGTCTTCGTCTAATTTGAGATTTTCAGAGGCGTACTCTAAAACAAAGCCATCGACTTTTGCAGCTTGGATGACAAATTTCTTGTCCTTCATGACCGATTTGGCAGACGAAAGGCCCAGAAAAGTGACAAAACCTTTGCTTATGACTTCAAAGAGAAACGTTTGATCCTCGGCAAAAAAGTCGTATTGTTTAAAAAAGGAGCGCACGAGGGCTTCGTTGACGTGCTCGTTGGTGTCGATTATGGCTTGAATGACATTTTTGTTTTCTTGGAGCTCAATGGGCAATGCTTTGTATACCTCGTGAATGTTGTTGGAGGCGGATAAAAGCTCGTAGAAAAAGTCGGGGTCTGTTTTGTACAAGACGTCAAGGCGGAAACCTTCACCGTTGTACCCGTTCGCCATTGCCGTTATCATGTACGGTGGCTCCCAGTAGGCATCCATAGGCGCTGCCTCGATCCACGTCCCTCCACCATTAGATAAGACCATCATAAGATCGTTGGGATCTGATAAAATTTTGCGTTGAACGGAGCTGTGCGCGTAGACTAGAGCTGT
>Ga0100380_10007448_pt1 | contig 10938 bp, 9 predicted proteins | sample CryGeymeta201504_FD_80417 | JGI IMG/M metagenome (GOLD analysis project Ga0100380, IMG submission 80417) | Groundwater microbial communities from Crystal Geyser aquifers in Utah, USA - Crystal Geyser metaG 2015-04 | ecosystem: Environmental > Aquatic > Deep subsurface > Groundwater | place: USA... | reverse complement strand
TCAGCTTGCAGTTCTTCCTATTAAGCTTTCTTGAGAAGCTTCTTGAGGGTTTGCCCTAAATATCATTAGAATATACTTTCCTGCTGCGATACAAAGACCTTCTCTGAGGCTTGTTCTCTATCTTTCCATTTGTCTTATGAAAGACCGTAGCTGATAGGCCTTTGGAGAGTTCTGGTCAAACAAGTGAGCTTCTTGAGAGTAAGCATTTCCGTATCTTAATTAAAATTACAAACTACAATCTCTTCAATATACTTCAAGCTGGAGAAGAGAAAATAAAAGTGAATGATGACTATTGAATAAGGCAGTCTCTGAAATTATATTCCTTTTTGATATTATGCGAAAAGCATTAAGCAAATTAGATAAAATCATACTCCTTTGCAAAAGTGTAGACAAAACATCATCTGTATATTGTGAAACATTAGGACTCAGAGTCTTCGTTCAATCACCTCAATTCGCTGAGCTTAGAGATTCTAACAATATGCCCATTTATCTGCAACAAACCAGAAATCCCTCACATCTCAGCAAAGGCTATAGTCCAATCCTTAGCTTCAATGTAAATGATCATGTAAAAAGGTCGAGCAGTTTGATGAAGTCTATAACAAATTGCTGAAGTATGAGCTGATCCCTGATGGATAGGTCGTATAGACGAAGTAAGGAAAACTTGCAACATTTTTAGGTCTTGATGGCTAGACAATATCAATCAACAGCATGGAAGCCTAGGAGGAGCTGGTAGTCGATGAAGCTCAGAACTAAGAAAGTTTGTAAAATGATGAAATCAAACGTCTTTTGGAGAAGATAAAGCTTTGATATTTGCAAAATATTTAGATAGGAGTTGGAAAGTTTGTCTAAAATTGATTTTAAAAGTCCCGCAGCATTTTTATTTCAAAAATCAACAAATAACAGCAAAATTCTATCATTTATAGAGCTCACTTTTGCTATTCTTTTCCTGAGAAGCTTCTACAACGGTGTACATTGTATACCTCATTGCCTTCAACCATTTTCCAAAATGCATTAGTACCTTCATCAGCAACCCCTTTTTGAAAGATGCCAAGGCCGTTCCTTTCTTTGTAATTGGAATATAATACAGCAAAAACTCGTTAAAGAGTAAAGCTATATCTTTTGGGACATTTTCCAAACTTTCCTGAGTTCCCACAGCTTCAACTTCTTAGAGATAGTCTCGGAAGCCCAGCATGATAATCTGATATGTCGGAAATGGAGGATTCAGTTATGTCTGTTGGGAACTGAGGAGAGAAATAAACTCATAAACCTTTTCTGAGTTTGCCAAGTCGTAGTTGATTGGTTCCTCATCTCTGCTGCTTTCTCTGATATTTAAATCATTATTATTATTTTCGTTGTCTGGTTAAGTCGATAACTATTTGAGAAAATAAGTGTAAATTGTCTTTCCATTCTCCTCCTCCACCTTGAAGTTGGCATTATTTTTTTTATTGCTCAATTTTATGTTGTGCTTAAATTTTCCATGTAAATACAAGGCTGCAAAGGTCAGATAGCTCTTTCCGCACTCGCAGTTATACAACTACTGAGCTACTTCATGCATTGTGATTCTTGGGATATGTGCTTGATTGATTATAGGCTTTGCTCCAGTCTACTCCATTAAAACTTCTCCAAAAGAAATAAATTATAAATATGTAGAACTCTAAATAAACCATTTTCCACAATTTATTCTCTTCTGTGTTCAAGCAGAGTATAGATTATAAAAAACTTTGGTTTGTATAATATTTTTTTTAAAAAGTCCTTCTACCTCTTGCTCAATTATAATAACGGTCCTATGCTACTTTTAGACTCTTATCTAACAAGTGGAAATAATCAGGACTGTTGATTTATCTAATCGGGAATTAATGCACCCTTTGGCACTTGCTAAGGAAGAATTTTAGAGGCCAACATGCAGAAATAAATCACAGAAATATCATTCGATGATTGAAGTGGTCTCTTCCGCTAAGCCTAGGACCTTCTTCAAACGGTAGTAAGTAGATATATGTATTTTGTTCATCTTGAAACTCATCTGCCCGTTTTTGCTTAGACTCATGTTCTATTTTTCATTGGTGTGTAAAATTTATACAACTTTTTAAAGCATGGAAAAGTCTTCTTTCTCGTATAATTTTTTGACATACTGACTCAGCTCAGTTAGCTGCTCTTTAGAAGGGCTCATGAATAGATTGACTGATATAGGCTAGACTGTGGCTGAAGGGTGGTCTTCTCCTTCTTCAACATCCATAGAATGTTTATCAATATGATGGGCTGAAGGTATGTGACTATCTGCCTGTTCATGTTCAATATTTTCCTACTTTTCTTTGGAATACGATACATGCTACACCATTTCTGAATGTATGTACTCAGATTACTCTGCACCTTTGCTTTGAAAAGTAACCTTTTTCTTCAACTTCTGCCTCGAAGAATCTTCCTTCATCAGAACAGGTGTCTCACTACATAACATATTTTCTTACTTTTTGTATTGAGAGGTTCTGATCTCAGGTTTTTTCTTATCTTATTCAAGCTTTCTTTAGTTGAACTGCCTGTTGTACTATTATCGATTGATTCCCTCCCAAAAGTCTGGTAAGACCTCAATTCCAAGTTTGTCGAAGTTTTCCTATAGAAACAATGCCTGGTTGTAAATTTCAGACCCTATTGCGTTGTACAACTTGCAATTGTCCCAACAAAGCTGGATATCATCAAGAACCTCTTCAACAAATTTGTATTTTCCTTCGTTGTTTTGGCGGCGAATCAAATTCAAATCTGTTGGCTTCTTGACAATCATCTTGTAGTCCTCGAGCCCGAGTGCTACATGACATATATCTTACCTTTGTGTGGAACAGGCTTGCGAAATGCCGCTGACTCTTACATCATGAGAAGTCCATGAATGATCTTTACTACTTTTTTGTTGAGCTCCCTGTCAATGGGAGTGGCCCCTTTTTCCATAAACATTTGCGGATTATTATGATTATTAAAATTTAATAGAGTCATCAAAATTCGGCTTACATATCAATCTCATTTTAAAAATGTCAGCATTCTTCATATATCAGGTCCTTTGATTTCACTCTGTTCTGATAGTTGATGAAGTAACTTTTGACAATATCTGGAATCGATTCATCTTTGAATCCTACCATAAGTTCAATGTTTCTGACTACGTCATCCACAGTCATATGCTCTCTGACTTTGACTCTGAACTGCCTTTTTCCCACTTATACTTTTATAAAGAACAAAAGTTTGAAATTATTCACTTGTCTTTCTTTGCGAGCCTATGACCTTTCATCAAGACTGAAAGGAGCTACTTCAGCATTACTACTGACACTTCGATAAGGTTTTAAATTGCTCATTCGCTTTATTTCTCTCGATTTTTGCATTCTCATCAGATGCTCATTGAGTCCCACGGGTGTGATTTCTGGGTAGCTAGGTACAGGAGATGCTCTAAAGTTATCATAAAACTATTCCTCTTCGTATATGACTTCAGTGTCATGCATTTTTTCAAACTAGTACCTTTCCTGATGATTGACCTTTGGCTCCATATATCTTGATTGGGTCAGCTAACTTCTCTGGCTGATTTCAGGTTAGAATTTGCAATTTTTGAATTATTATTCAATTTTCTTCAGTGATTCAAGATTTTTTCTGTAGGTGAAGACATTATGCAGTCGATAGAGTTGCTCGTTTCTATCCCTCAGTTATCTTTCCATCGGCTGAAATTATCCAACCAAAATTTGTTTGTATCCTTCAACGACCGACCTTATGACTCGAAAAAATGCCAGCTCTTATCTTTCCTTATTGCTAAGAAACTTGCCATTGAACTCAATAAACTTGAAGAATATACTTTTGAGCAAAGCTTCAGTATGATCGACACTCTTCTATTGATCCATCAAGGTTATGAGAGTGTCGTAAATCAGTCCTGTTGGTACGTAGTCGTCTCCAAAATTGATCAATTTCAATAATCTCCAAGTATTGAGCACAGGAAGGATGGTCCTTTCAACTCCGAGCAGACTCTCATGCAACTATCCCCATTATTATTTGGTGTAGTATCCTTTCTAGACTTTGTTTTGATTATTCAAAATGATCTACTTGAGTTCCTCAGGTTTCAGACTCTTGACTAAGCCGTCATTTGATTACTACATTATTTATATTATGCAATTCCGTCAAATAAAAATTATTGATTGTCTCACTTAGGCTTGTGTCAGAAGAAAATCAAATATTTTAGGCAATGATTTTGTTGAAGTTGAGTTTATAATTGTTAAAGTAATTATAAACATGGAAGATAGTATAGTGTTCGATGCTGGAGAAGGATAAAGAGGCAAATAAGCAGAAAAATATAAAAAAGTAAAGGTGCTAGGCTAAGGCTCAATGGGAAGAGCGTACCTTGTCGAATGCGCATAAGATCATAAACTGTACGTCATGAAACGAATCAATATTGGTCACCTTGGTCCAAAATAAAAATAAACAGCACTAAGATAAGCTCAATTACACAGTATGTTCAACCACTCCAACATTGTTGAACTTAAGTAAGTGTATCAAACTACAGGCGAAAAAATATGCATTATCATGGAGTACGCTGAAGGTATGAATTTTATTATTTAGGTGGAGATTTGTAATAATTCTTGCAAGAGCAGTCAGGTAAACTTCTGAGTGAGCAAACCATTCTATCGATGTTTGTGCAAATGTGCTTGGGAATGCAATAAGTTCATGACAAGTATATATAGTGTTATGAAGGCGAATCATCCATCGAGACTTGAAGACAGCAAATATTTTTCTGACCAAAGATAAAATTATCAAAATAGGAGACTTCGGAATATCAAAAGCTCTCGACAAGACTACAATGGCTGCCACAGCGATGATTGGAACACCATACTACCTCAGTCCTGAAATGGTTGAAGGAAAGTCATACTCGACTAAGGCAGATATATGGGCTTTGGGTGTTATACTGTATCAACTTTGTGCTCTAAAACTGCCATTTGATGCCAATTCTTTACCAGTTTTGGCTTTGAAAATTCTCAAAGGATCATTTCCACCTATTCCTGCTCAATACTCAAAAGATCTCAAGAGCTTGATTTTACAAATGCTTCAGGTTGATCAGAAGAAAAGACCTTCCATTGATGCGATTCTATTGAAACCTATAATTAGCAAATATCTCTCGAAATAGGATAAGGCAAAACAGCTCGAGAAACAAGAGCAGAAGAAGCAGATGATCAAGGATAAGTAAAAGAAAGTAGAGTAGAATAAAGTTGTGGCAATCGATAAGGCCAGGGAGGAAAAGGCTAAAGCAAAAAAGGAAAAATAAGATAAGAGATAGGAAATGAGGAAGCAAATGAGAGAGGATCTCAAGAAAAGAGTAAATATATTGTCATATAGAGAGCTGAAAAGGAAAAGTAAGCATATTAAAGTCAGCCAAACTTTAACACAGCTGTCAATCATCCTGATACTAAAAATATTGCTAAAAAGAGCCCTTCCAAGCCTGTGAAGTAGCATCCTTAAACTGTCAGACCTTAAGTCTTCAAAAAAGTTGCGAAAGAATAAAAGAAGTAGGAGCCAATGAAGCCATGGAAGAACAGAAAAACAGGAGGTGAAAAGAAAGATGTGACTATCTAAATGTTTGTACCTGAGCTAAAACCGAAGCCTGAAGTAAAAAAAGTGGAATCCTTGCCTCCAAAGTCAGACTTCAAGGTTGAATTTTGTTACTCTAAAAAACAAGAATAAAATTCCGAAGCATTAGTCGTTAAGGAAAGTGAAAAATAAAGCAGAAAAACCCTACCAGATTTAGATCCAGTCGACAACTACCACTACTCATAGAAAAATATTAAATAGTAGGTCAACTAACTCCCTTAAGACAGATCAGAAGAATAGGAACCAGAAGAGTAAGAAGATGCCACAGAAAGTGACTACGACATTGAGTAAATTTTGTAAAACATCAAAACAATTGGTCAAATAGCGAACAATCTTCCAGATCCTTCCAAATCAATCTGCCTCTACGAATAATCTTAAAACTTCGACAGCACGATCCAAGTCAGCCCTCAGCCTGTTAAAGGCATAGATAACCTCCAACATCTTCTCAATTCAGAATCTCTCGAAGAACTGCGATTCACTCTTGAAGATCTATTGGGTGATTAGAAGTTCATGAAGTCCTATGCTGTGGTAAAAAAGCATGTATTTTTTTGTTTATGTAGCTTGATGACTATTACGAACTATTGATGGAACATGGAGAAGAGGTCGACAGGTAAATACTGAGATAAAAGTACGTGTTCAATAGAGCTTTTCTGAGATAAAAATTGCCATTTTTATCTCTTGAATAATTCGAGAAGAACATTTAGCTACTGTATACTTTAATAATGTACGAAGACCTGGAAACCCAGAAAAACCAGAAGAACCATCTAGGAGCCAGAGAGAGTAAATACGGTAAATTATTTTGATAGTCCTTTATATAGACGTGGTTTCAACAGTGAAATATCAAAGAATTACATTTAGTTGATAAACTTAACAAACGACATGGATCTATTCTAAATCCCAGATGACTACAAACCATAAAAACCGCTTACTGATGCCGAGGCCGAAGATATCACCAATTATCTTAAAGGACACCCTCTCTTCCTCAAATAATTGCCTGAGGATATATCTAGCAATGAACATCTGGTTGCCTTACAAGCCCTGAAATAAGGGTAGGAAGAGGATCCTGAGGTTGTTGCATAGCACCTGAATGTATACAGTTTGTTATTTTAGAAACAAGCCAATGCTAGGCTCAAGCAAGGGCCCAACAGCCCATACTATGTCAAGGATGCATATGCCAAATACACCGAGGCTATCAACCTTAAACCTAAGAATCCGACTCTTCTTGCCAAACTACATTGCAATAGAGCTATGATCAACCTCAAATTTAAAAATTTTGGCAAAGTCATCGAAGACTGCAAACTAAGTCTCAGCATCGACCCGACTTATACTAAAGCTTACTATCGCATGGCAAAGGCCTACATTAGCATCAAAAAGTACAAATAATGCATCGAATTGCTCAGCAATAAGACAGACCCAGATTTGAAAACAGTTCTGAAGGAGGCTGTCGAGTTGAAGGCACAAGATGAGCAGCTTGAGAAGAATAAAGAATAGAAGCAGCAGTTTGCATCAAACAAAATCGAATAATACTTCAAAGCAAAGAAATGGAGATTAGCTAAGAGAAGCGAGCAATTACCCTAAGGTGTATAAATTCAGTTCATTGAAAACGAAATTTCAATTCCAGTCATTGTCTTCTACCCCGAATTCGGACAGTTTGATCTCATCGCCAAAACTGGAGAAAACCAACAAATAGGATAAAGTCTAAGTTAACTTTTTGCTGACCCTCTACCATGGGACACAAAAGGCGAATACAAAAACAACACACTCGAAATTTTCACAGAAGTTGAAGAAGCTGTTTTACTCAAACTGCCAAAACAGGTCACCATCAACGACATAGCGTGTCGTGTGCCCATCCGTGGAGCCATATAAATATTTATCCTCACCAACAACAGCTTTGCGGATATGTTTAAGAAGCAGTATAAGATTTATTGATGTTTCTGAATGATCAATTTCTATTCGCTTATTTTGATGCTCTTCCTAAACAACTTTTGAGGCATGATTTGATGCAATTCTGAGCAAATGGAATGTAGCTTGCACAATACCAGATGTAGGCTGGGATCTGGATCAACAAGCAAATTAGGACTAGTATCTTACTGTTGAAGACCAAAGCTGAAATTAGAGTGCCGACCAGAGCTCCAATGAAGATGATGGTGGCCACTCGTCGGTCCAGATGCACCATGTTTTTGATTTGCCTTTTGAAGCCAATCAGGAAGCCTGTACTAAATTATATGATTCTTACGCTGCAAGAGTGAGAATATTCCCCATTGAGTATATCAAAGCAAATTTGGCAGGGTTGCCGGTGGCTACACTGATGATCGCACCAAATGATAAGATTTCGAGAACAAAGCCTGAATAACACTGTAACTACCGAGAGCGCAGCATATGCCGAAGCCAATGAGTCTTTCTGTGAAGGAAAGGTTAGGGAAGCATGAGAGTTCTTCTTCCTATTCCTTCTTGCTGAATATGTTTTTGAATTCCATTTATTATTAATTCCTATATTTCATATGAACATCCGCTAAGAAATGCTGGCCTATTTCGAAAGGCCCTAAGTGCACACTAAAATCATGGAATACGTCCAAGAAAAAAATCTGGATATTGAACAACTTGATGAAGACGAATTGCTGAGAATATTGAACGAGCTGCAACTGTTAGATGATATTCAAAGCAAAATGCAAGAATAACAAAGCATGATTGAACCCCTGAGAGATATGAGCCACAGTCTGACGGTTACTATCACCAAGGGGAGGAAGTTCAGACAATTTTTGGATCTAGAAAGACCATCTTCTTTCTATTTTGTTCTATCTGGATTCTCCCAAAAAGTCAGAAGTGCTGCTTATCCAACTGCTGAGAACTTCGCAATCAACTAAAAGATGGCAATCAATCTCAGAACAAATCAGCTAAAGTCGAACAATAATGAAAATCTGTAACTCATTGTTATGGCCGTTAAACCTGGAGATAAAAAGGTCATTTACTCTCTCAAATTAGTCGAGTGGAGGTTTGTACTGTCTTATGGATCTTTGTCTGTTGATCTTGAGTTGGCGCCTTACCATCACGAGGGAATCAGTATATTGCCTTCGGTAGGCATTTTATCAATAACAATGAAGATGCATCCTCTTCCCAAACATTTTTATCTTGCCTAAGGATCCCTCAATCGGCAGTTGGAGTTAGAGCAAAAATAAAAATAATTCACTAACAATAAATTCTATGCCTATGCCAACAATTTTTGGAATGAGATTAAGCATGTTCATCGATCCCTCCAAACCAGAAGAATTCCTATCTATGCCCAAACAGAAGACAAAGTCTATTATGCTCTACCGAAACTCATCAGACCTTTGTATGGAGTGCGAGGAATAGATTCACCACATCACGCTCTCAGATTTTGTTCGTTGATTCCTTTTGTTTAGGGATAAATGCACAAAGAAAAAGCATATAGGAGGTTCAGTGTGATGCTTAGTAGTCAAGCTGGCCTGGTTGAAGATCACTGTCATCTTCTATGCTCTCTACTGCTTGGTATGGGTCTCAAGGCTTATGTATGCGTTGGCTCAACTTCCAAAGGCTAGCATAGTTGGGTTATGAGCTAGACAGCCAACAGCATTACTTTTTGGTAGTGCACTAAAGGCATAAAATTGGACTTTTTCTCTCCAAAAGCTCTAACATACTATAAATCAGTTCACGCTGTCTACAATAACAAGGAATACTATGCAAATCTTCAGCTGGATGACTCAATTTCAGGAACAAAGTTTAACTTCAAAGATGGAACACTGTGGAAGAAAATGGATTAAAATATTCTCTCAGAACTCCAGGAGTTCAACAAAGGTCTTTCTTTGTCATATCCGACTATTAATCCTTATAATATTGAGCAAAACACATAGTCTTCTTTGCTCAAATTGGTGAGTTAGTATCGTAGTAAGCATAAACTTGGATTTGCTCATGACTAAATTTTATCAAGTTTATTGACTACAGCACTGACAAACTACGAAATAGAAAGAGTCACAGGACAAACTTTTTGCGAGGAATAATTTCAAGCAGCAATCAAGAGCTATATTCCTGCTAAACATACCTTCAAAGCTTTCCCTATTCAATTGACCACTTTGGATGCTAATGAAATTTTAGCTCACCTGTTGGAGCAACAAAAAGCCAGAGAGATCCTTTCAACCAAAGGAGAGTCAGTATTTTTTGGAATCAGGACTAAGTTGGTGGTATTTCCCGACAACATTTTTGCCCTTTGGGTGAGTCTAGCCATAAGATATTACAGACTCGATTGATATTACGTCTATTGATCAATGATAAAAATGAAGAATTAATCAATCAGTTAGTCACCTCCACTGTCTACTGGCCTGACAATTTTCTAAGCATTTATTGGTTAGGAGTCCTCTTTTCTTCGAGATAAAGTCCCTCGATGAAATTTCTGATAATAGTTCTAACCTTGACCTGCTCCTCACGATCGTAGATATCATATTCTTCTGTGTCGATTGTGAGAATTGGAACATTTTCCAGAGTTTTAAGCCATTCTTCCTGTCTTTCGTGGACCTTTCTCAAGTATTCAAGAGGAATTCCCTCCTCACCTTATCTATTTCTCTGTTTGATCCTTTTTAGGCACAGCTCAGGACTGCATCTCAAATAGATAACAGCTCTCAAGGGGCAATCCTTAATGAGTTTTTCGAAAATAGTGCTGTAGATTGTATACTAAGCAGGTTCCATGTTTCCCTAACGGTACATAATCTCTCCGAAAACGTGACGATCAGCCAAAGGTGATCTTTCTGAAAAGTGAAGCTTCTCAGGTTCTTCAGCAATAGTCTTGTTCCAAAGCAGAGTTCTGGAGTGAACAGCATTGAGCTGGAATGTGAATGCCCACCGTTTAGGATTTGAATAGTAGTTTTTGAGGATGTTTCCACCATTCATCTTTTGCCATTAGTCGACTGGTTCCTTGATGACTGAGAAGTTGAAGAGGGAGAGAAGGGTGCTCTTTCCAGCTCCGAGGTTTCCTTCAATTGAAATCACGCCTGACATAAATGTTATTAAGCCGCTAAATCCGGAATCAAATTTAACATCATATTTGAATTACTATAAAGGGTTCGCTTTTTTAAGTCACATTCTCATCCTTAATTTTAAGAAGAGATCCTTTTTATATAGCCTGCATGATGCTTTTGCTATTAAGCCAATTTGACCTCGATATGTCAAATGATCATGATGAATCAAAAAACCCAAAAGACAGAGAAAAATACGGCAAACGAGTTATCTTTAATGAAGAGATATGAACAACAGCTGCTTGCTACAATATTATGCAGGCAACTTTGCATATGAGATGATTCATGGATGAATATGAATGGTTTATATCTA
>Ga0100380_10007446_pt1 | contig 10939 bp, 12 predicted proteins | sample CryGeymeta201504_FD_80417 | JGI IMG/M metagenome (GOLD analysis project Ga0100380, IMG submission 80417) | Groundwater microbial communities from Crystal Geyser aquifers in Utah, USA - Crystal Geyser metaG 2015-04 | ecosystem: Environmental > Aquatic > Deep subsurface > Groundwater | place... | reverse complement strand
CCGAGGACATCAAGAAGTAAAATTAGCTGGTGAAGATTTTAAAGTTGATGCTGATAGTACGAAAAAATTTAAGGAGTGGTGGCGAGCTATTAATCTTGAGCATCTTCTAGTCTTCTGGTTGATCGGTAGCTTGTCGATGTTGTTACTGATGTTTTTAGCTTATAACACTACTTACGGCGTCCCAGGAAACGCTAGTGGTATAAATTTTGTGTTAACTGAAGGGCAGGCTATAGGTACAATGCTAAATCCTTTTATTGGATTATTATTTTTAGTTATAGTCGGAGTGATGTTGTTTCAAACACAGCTAGGTATTATGGACTCAACTAGTCGGATTATGGCTGAAAATGCTGCTATCTTAAAGTTGAAAACAGAAAAAGACAACAAAGTTGATTTATCAAAAATTTATTATACCTTTGTTTGGTCTCAGATTTGCTTTGGTATAATTCTATTCTTGCTAAATATCTATGAACCAAAAACTTTAATTGTGCTAGGGGCTTTAATTAACGCCTTTGCGATGTTAATTCATGTTATTTTGGTAACAATTCTTAACCGCCGATCACTAGATAAAGTCTTTAGACCTAAGCCCTGGAGACAAGTTATAATATATTTTATAATTTTATTTTTCACCATATTTAGCGGTGTAGTGGTTTGGGATCAGCTAATTAGATAAGTTTAGTAAGTCAGAAGACAATCTAGTTCTTTTTTGTTATACTCTTTATACTAAATATTAATTATGAATATATATGGGTAATAGTTTCAATAAGTCTAAACGCCAAGGTTTATATTTTTTTATAGTAGCTGTGGTTATATCTGTTTCTTTTATAGCCTATGGTCAGTGGACTAATCGTCCAGCAGAGGATGGTGGTAAGCTAGCTGATTTTGCTCAGTGTCTTGCAGATGAGGGGGCTAAGTTTTATGGCACTTTTTGGTGTCCTCATTGCCAGGATCAAAAAGATTTATTTGGTTCAGCTAAAGATGCCTTGCCTTATATCGAATGTTCTACAGCAGACGGGCGCGGACAATTACAAATTTGCGCAGATAATAAAATAGAAGGTTATCCTACTTGGAGGTTTACTGACGGAACAGAACAACCCGGAACCATGACCTTAGAAGCATTATCAGATAAAACTGGCTGTGAGCTGCCTAGCTAATAGCTTGGTGTATAAAATTTATGGATAATATTGCCTTAGTTAGTCGAGCGTTATCAGTCATAACCGTTTTAGCTCAAGTTTTTTTGGTCATCGGTTTAGTGGTCTTTATCTCAGCTCGTCGTGATTCAGGTAGCCGCTTTTGGTACTTTCTTTGGCACAGGGCAGCCGTTTTATCTTTCTTAGTAGCATTTGTAGCTACTTTAGGCAGTCTGTTTTATTCAGAGGTGGCTGGGTATAATCCCTGTGAACTATGTTGGTATCAGCGCATGGCCATGTATCCGCTTATTGTCTTATTGCCGATGAGCATGTTTCGTAATGATCGCTCCTTCTTAGATTATGGCCTAGGGCTGGCGATCATAGGCTTAACATTTTCCTTGTATCATAATTATCTTTTCTTCGGTAACTCTGCTTTCGGACTTTGTACGGCTGACGGCAATGGGGCTGGTTGCTTAGTTCAATATGTTACAGAATTTAACTATGTAACTATTCCGGTTATGGCTTTGACCGCTTTTTTACTAATTATCTTTTTTCTAGCTGCTGGTCGTCGAATTAATAAATAGCTAAATAGCTAAATAGCGTATAGTAATTATATGAATAAAAATATCTGGCTGGCGATTGTTATAGCAATTGTCATAATTATAAGCACGACTATCGCTATCTGGTTTTGTCAGAATAGGCAAGTAATTCAACCAGACACAAATACGAGTGCGGATTTAATTAAAGTTGAGATGCCAATTAGTGGCTCTACGGTTAGTAGTCCGTTTGAGATTCAGGGGGAGGCACGAGGAAATTGGTATTTTGAAGCTGATTTTCCTATTAAATTATACGATGATCAAGGTAATCTGTTGGCATCTAGCGTAGCTAGCGCTCAAGGTGATTGGATGACTGAAAATTTTGTGCCTTTTAAAGCCACGATTAGCTACACGCTCTTAGAAGCAGCTGATGGATTTCTGGTTTTAGAAAAAGATAATCCTTCCGGACTAGCAGAGAACTACGATGAACTAAAAATCCCAGTGCGACTATCGGCTAGTGCAGATCAGGCCACAGTTAAAGTATTTTTTAGCAATTCAAATCTTGGTTCTGATATTGATTGTAGTCAGGTTTATTCTGTAGACAGACAGATAGAGCAGACGCCGGCTATAGCGCGGGCTGCTTTAGAGGAGCTGTTTAAAGGCGTTAATGATGAGGAATATAATCAAGGTTACAGATCTAATCTTAATCAGGGAATTAAAATTCAAGGTCTAGTTGTTGATAATGGCACAGCACGGGTAGACTTTAGTTCTGAATTGGACTACAACGTAGGGGGCTCTTGTATGGTGGCGGCTATTAGTGCTCAAATTTCCCAAACTCTTAAACAGTTCCCAACTGTTAACGAGGTTGAAATCTCTATCGACGGACGAACTGAAGACATCCTTCAGCCCTAACTTAAATTTTGTAAAGAAAAAAGGCATCATTATTAGATGCCTTTTAATTTTTATAAGTTGACCTGAGCCAGCAAATCTCTAATCAAAGTAAGTATCTTGATTAAAATTTGTGCGGCTAGTTCAACTGCTTCTAAAGGAAGGACCCATTTAAGAATCAGTATCACAAGTGCTAGACCTATGAAACTATTAATTGCTTGAAACATATATTTATATGTTAAAGAGCCCGAGCGACCAAGTTCGGGCTTCTAGTTAATTAATTAACTCAGCCCGCTTGGTCTTCCTTAAATTTTTAAAGAACATGTTATAATATCGTTTATTTGTGATTATGTCAAGACTGGTAGATGGAGTTTATTTAGTATTGACTTTGTTTAATATATATGCTAGAGTGAATATCAAGCAAGATGATTAAAAAAGCAGTCGACTTTACTTAGTCATGTAAAATTGCAATTTATTAACCTTAAGTTTTAGATTCCATGACTGGTACTATCAAAACTTTGACCGACAGAGGTTTCGGCTTCATCAGCGTTGAAGGCGAGGAAAAGGACTTATTCTTCCACAGCAAGGCTTTGGTTGATGTCCAATTCAACGAACTTCGTGAGGGTGACGCAGTTACCTTCGATTCCGAAATGTCTCCGAAAGGACCTAATGCGGTCAATGTCAAGCGCGCTTAATACGCGATTAGACTTAAAAGGCCGGTAGCAATACGCTACCGGCCTTTTTGCGTATTACTGTTAGTAATCCTTGTCTATATTTGTTATAATAAGTTTGCATAATTAAAAATAATTCAATAAATATATGTTTACTTTAGCGCCATTACCATACGCATCTTCTGCCCTTGAGCCCTTTGTGTCTTCCAAGACTATGGAGTTGCACCACGGCAAGCATCACCAAGCTTATGTTGATAATTTAAATAAATTAATTGCTGGAACGGAATTAGAAAACGAAAGCTTAGAAGCTATTATTTTGAAAGCAGTTAAAGATAAAAATCTAGCCGCAGTTTTCAATAACGCTGGCCAACATTTTAATCATGATTTCTTTTGGCGATCCCTTCAGCCCAGTGCCAATAAATTAGAGCCAGAAGGAGATGTCTTAGCCTTAATTAATAAAAGTTTTGGCTCATTAGATAATTTTTATGAGGAGTTTAAGTCAGCTGCTGCTAGTCTATTTGGTAGTGGTTGGGTTTGGCTTATTAAAGAAGGGAATGATTTAAAAATTGTTAAAATGTTTAACGCTGATAATCCTATCGCTCATGCTCAACAGCCTATTTTTGGTCTTGATGTTTGGGAGCACTCCTACTATTTAGATTATCAAAACCGCCGTGTTGATTTTGTAGAGGCCGTTTTAAAGAATCTTATTAATTGGCAGTTTGTCTCTGAGCAATTATAAAATCAGGTGCCATATGTATAAGAATCCTTATGATAAGTTAAAACCTAGTATACGTCGACCGTATACTGAAATCTATTTAGTTAGGCACTGTCATCCTGATTATAAACTGGAAAAAAAATTGGGCGAATATAACATGCCGCTCTCTGAAGCAGGTAAAAAACAAAGACGCTATTTAACTGCTACACTTTTTAAACTTGGCTTAGATAAAATCTATGCCAGTGGCTTACCTAGAGCACAGGAGTCGGCAGTTACTTTAGTTTCTAAAACTAAATTGGAGCTTAATATTGAGGAAAGGCTGGATGAAATTAATTGGAAGAATTGGCATCGAATAAAATATTTCAATGTCTCAGAAGAAAATAGGCGAGAGAAGTTTGTGCTTCATCGAGAGCTAGACTCTAGACTGGATAATTTTCAAGCAGAGGCAAGAAGAACCCTGGCGGCTATATGGCGAAAAAATAAAAACAAAAAAATAGCCTTATTCACTCATGGTAACTTCATTAAATCGCTGTTAACCGGAATAATGAATACTGATGTGATAGGTTTTTTGTCGTTAGAAATATTTCAGTCTTCAGTAACTAAATTAGTTATTGATCGCGATGGTTATATTAAAATAAATTATATTAATAATGTTAGTCATCTGCCGCAACAACCCACTGAAGATCTTTTTATTACGCTCTTAGATTAAAATGATTAATAAATTAGGAAAACCTTTAACTTTTTGGTCGCTGACAATATTTTTGGTCATATTTGTTTTTAATTTTAATTATAACAACGAATATGGCAAATTTATTCAGCCTGAGGTATTGGCGGCTACAAATCTGAGCGGTCGCATTCTTTTGCAAGTCCAAGATAAAGGTCAGGCTTGGTATGTTAACCCAGTTGATGACAAACGTTATTTCTTAGGGCGGCCTCAGGATGCTTTTGAACTAATGAGATCACTAGGCTTAGGCGTTTCTAATTCAGATATTAACAATTTTAAAGTTCTGGCTCCTCAGCGACTAGCGGGAAGAATTTTACTTCAAGTAGAAGATAAGGGTCAGGCTTATTATGTGAGCCCGATAGACTCCCGTTTGTATTTTCTGGGTCGTCCCGCTGATGCTTTTAGTGTAATGCGCTCTCAGGGGTTAGGAATTACTAATAGCGATTTACAAAAAATTTCTCTAGTTAGTGTAGCTCCTGTTGTTAATGAGCCGAGTTTAGATTCACAAGTTAAAACAGTATCTTTCCAATTTAAATTTCAAAACACTAATTATTCTTTAGATCAGGAGTTGCTTAATGACTTATATCAAAAATATAGTAGCGCTACTAAAGTACTTTCCTATTCAAGCGCTGCGCCTCCGGCTAATATAAGAGATGCCTTTTATAATATTTTTTTAACGCCACAAACCGGAGATAGTTCAATTGATGTTCTAGCAGCTCAACTAAAAAAGATAGCGACTGAAAACGCTTGGAGTAGTGATCAATTAGTAGAATTTTCCCTAGCGCTGATTCAGTATATTCCTTATGATCACGCTAAGTTATCAGAAGATGATAATCGTAACACCAATCCTTACTATCCCTATGAAACTCTTTTCTTAAATCGTGGGGTCTGCTCAGATAAAACCTTTTTAGCTGTTGCCTTGTTACGTAAGCTAGGATTTGGTGCGGCAATTTTAGATTTCCCAAGTAGTAATCATAGTGCAGTTGGTATATCATGCCCACTTAGTGATTCAGTGTCTGGGTCAGGTTATTGTTATGCCGAAACAACCAATTATTTTCCAATTGGAGTAGTGCCACAAAATATTAGTTCAGGACAAGCTCAAACGCAGTCAGAATTTAATGTTTCTTTTAGTTCTGAAAATTTAGGGGCCATGGAAATATATCAAGCTAAATCAGGGTTAGAATATCGCGGTTTAACAACTACTAAGGATTTAGTCAATTCAATCAAACAGGCTGAAGCCGACTTAAAAATTCATCAGACTGAAATAACACAACTAGAAAATGAGTATAATCAAAAAGAAGCACAGTTAACGGCCATGAAAACACAATTAGACGGATATATATCTTCTGGTCAGATTAGCGCTTATAACCAGCTGATACCAGAATATAACCAACTAGTGGCTACCTATAACGCCGGACTAGCTGTTTATAGGTCTAGTGTTGACTCATATAACAATAAAACAGCGGAGTTTAATTCAATGATAAAAGACTTTTATCAGAAGTAGCTAGATGTTGACAAATGAACGTATTTGCCTTATATTTAGCTAAGAGGACTGACTATCGCGGTCAGTAACTTTTTTTGATTATTTATTAATTTATCATGCCCCTATAGCTTTATCAGCTATTATTTTCTTCCCGCAAATAAGCGGGTCGGGGGCAGATGTAATAGGCTTAGGCCTTAAAAAGAAAAATATGAATAAAGTACCAAAGATCGAAGACATGTTGCAGGCAGGTATGCATTTTGGGCACCGAACTAATCGTTGGCATCCAAAAATGAAGCCTTTTATATTTACATCAAAAAATGGTGTTTATATTATTAACCTCAAGAAGTCTCAAGAGAAGTTACAAGAGGCTCTTGATTTTATTACTAAAATGGTGGCCGAAGGGAAGAATATCTTGTTTATTGGCACCAAAAGTCAGGTATCCGCTCCTTTGAAGAAAATGGCTCAGGATACTAATCAGGCTTATGTGGTAGGAAAGTGGTTGGGCGGTTACTTAACAAATTTCTTAATGGTGAAGCGCTCAGTCAAGAAATATTTGGATCTAATTGAAAAGAGAGATTCTGGTAAATTGGAAAAATATACTAAAAAAGAGCGTTTAAATTTTGATCGTGAAATTAAAAAATTAGAAGAGAGAGTAGGGGGTGTGAGTGCCTTAGTTAAACTGCCAGATGCTTTGTTTGTTTGGGATATTAAAGAGGAGGAAACCGCTATTAAGGAAGCTCGTCAGAAAAATATTCCGATTATCGCTATCTGTGATACTAACGTTAACCCTGAACAAGTTAATTACCCGATTCCGGCTAACGATGATTCAACAAAAACAATCGATTTAATCTTAGCGTCTATTCGCGAGGCCATTCTTGAAGGACAGAAGGGTCTTAAAAAATAAAAAATATGGAATTGATTAAACAGTTACGTGAAATGACTGGTGCTGGTATGGTTGATTGTAAGAAAGCACTAGACGAGGCAAGTAATGATTTAGATAAAGCGATTGAAATACTAAGAAAAAAAGGAATTTCTAAAGCTGCTAAGCGTACCGACAGAGAAGCAAAAGAAGGGACAGTTAAAGTTTCAACTAATAAAGAAAAAAATGAGGCTTACGTAGTTGAAATAAATTGCGAAACTGATTTTGTATCTCGTAATGAAAAGTTTCAAGCTTTAGCTGATCAGATTTTAGCGGTCGTTATGGAAAATAAGCCGGCTGATTTAGAGGCGCTGATGGCTTGTTTAATAGAAGGTATTTCAGTTTCTGACCACCTAGCTAACTTTAGTGGTACGATTGGAGAAAAACTGGAAATAAAGCGTTTTGCTATTTTACCAGGAGAAACTGTAGCCGCTTATTCTCATTTAGGAGGTCGCTTAGGTGTTTTAGTTGCTCTTAATAAGTCAGGTTTAGATGATTTAGCCGCCGATGTAGCTATGCAAATTGCCGCCGCTAATCCTAAATATATTAGACCAGCTGAAGTGGATGCTGAAGAGATGGCTAAAGAGAAAGAAATTTATCGCGCTCAACTACTAAAAGAAGGTAAACCGGAAAACATGGTTGATAAAATAGTTGAGGGAAAGATGGGTAAATATTATTCAGAAGTTTGTTTGCTTGAGCAGGAATATATTAAAGAAGATAAGAAGAAAGTTAAAGACATTCTTGGCGATGCCGATGTCAGTGGCTTCGTACGTTACTCTCTTTAGAAATGTCCTCTATTGTCCAAATACAATTTGCTCCTTGGGATAAAGCCTATGATTTTAGCTTTTCATCCGAAGTATTAAAAGTAGGTGATTATGTGGTTGTTGAGACTGAACTCGGCTCAGAAGTGGGTCGAGTTTTGTCGTTTAAACAGACTGATAACTCAGGTCGGGAAGTAAAGGCTATCTCTAGAAAAGCTGATAAGGCAGACTTAGATAAATTAGCAACTCCAGATAGAATAAAGGAGGTAATTCTTTTAAGTCGAGAATTAGTAGAAAATTATAAGTTGCCGATGAAGATAGTAGACTGTTATATTTCTTGGTCCGGTGATAAGTATAATTTTGCTTTTATTGCTGAGGGTAGAGTTGATTTCCGTGAATTAGTTCGTGATCTGGCTCTTCGCCTCAAAGGAAATATTCGTTTAACTCAGATTGGCTCGCGTGATGAAGCCAAGCTTTGTGGTGGTTGTGGGCCCTGTAGCCGTGAACTTTGCTGTCGTGGCGTCTTGAAAGGCTTTTGTCCAATTACTACCGAAATGGCTGATGCTCAGCAGATTTCTCATCGTGGTAGTGATAGAATTTCTGGTTTATGTGGTAGGTTGAAATGTTGTTTATCATATGAATATGAGGGCTATAAAGAGCTAGACAAAAAATTACCCCCTCTAAGTTCTAGCTTCAATAAAAATGGCGTCAAAGGAACTGTGGTTGGTCACCATATACTCAAACAGTCCGTTGATGTTAGGGTCCCGTCTGATAGACACGATGAAAGAGATTTAACGATTGAGGTCAAGATTAAATAAACCGCTCTATTGGGCGGTTTTAAAATTTACTGATTATGATATAATATATTTATTATTATAATAAAAAAATTACCTAAAATATGAAGAAAATAAACATCGCCATTAATGGCTTTGGTCGCATTGGACGCGCTGCTTTTAAATCTATTTGGTTGAGGTTTCCGCAAATTAATATAGTGGCTATTAATGACTTAACTGACCCAGTAACCCTGGCGCATCTTTTACGTTATGATTCAGTCTACGGCACCACTAAACACGAAATTAAGGTGGTAAAAGGGAATTTAGTGGTTAATGGTAGAGTTATACCGGTTTTAGCTATTAAAGACCCGTCTGAACTGCCATGGAAGAGTCTAGATGTCGATATTGTTTTAGAGTGCACTGGTCGCTTTACTAATCAAGATGATTTAAAAAAGCATCTACTAGCTGGAGCAAAAAAAGTTTTATTATCGGCTCCGGCGAAATCAGGCAACGTACCGATTATTGTTCCGGGAGTTAATTTAAGTAAAGTCAAAAAAAGTGACCATATTCTTTCTTGCGCTTCCTGTACAACTAACTGTTTATCTCCTGTAACTCAGGTCATTAAAGATTCTTTCGGTATTAAGAAAGCGCTAATGACCACGATTCACTCTTACACCGCTGACCAAAATTTAGTAGACGGTCCGCACAAAGATCTTCGTCGTGCCAGGGCCGCTGCTTTAAATATTATTCCTACTACTACTGGAGCAGCTATTGCTGCCGCTGAAACTATCCCGTCCCTTAAGTCTAAATTTGACGGTTTAGCTGTTAGAGTTCCCACTCCTGTTGGATCCCTGTGTGATACTGTTTATTTATTAGGTAAGAAAACTACCGTAGAAGCAGTTAACGCTGCTATCACTAAAGCAGCAAAAGGTAAAATGAAGGGAATTATTGAAGCGTCTCAAGAGGAGTTAGTATCAACTGATATAGTTGGTAACTTCCACAGTTCAATTGTTGACTTAAAAAATACTCGAGTTGTAGATGGAGATCTCTTAAAAGTAGTGTCTTGGTATGATAATGAATGGGGGTACGCTAACCGTTTAGTGGAGTTAGCAATTTATATCGGAAAATTTGTTTAACTGATAGCATGAGATATTAAAATTTAATAATATGGATAACAACCTTAAACAACCCATGTCGCCAATTTTTGATGGCGTAGAAAAAGCTATTAGAATCTGGTGGGAACATTTAATGAAGTTTGCCATGGTTTATGTGTGGAGCTTTGTTTATGCTCTGATTCCGCTAATTATTATGGGCGCCATGACGATAATTAATATTTTGTATGGTCAGAACAGCGTCTTCTTACAAATATTAACATCGAGTGTTGCTGCGGTTGCTAGTTTAATAGCGGCATATTTTGGTATCCGGGGACAAATAGGAGCATATTTATTAATTAAGAAGGGTTATACAGGAGATGAAAGGGAAATATATAAAGACACTAAAGTCTGGTTTTGGCAGTACTTAAGCTTATCCTTACTGATTGCACTTTTTGTTTTACTATGGATGCTATTATTAATCGTTCCTGGTATTATATATGCTGTTTTTTATGGCTTTGCTTCTTATGTCCTATTTTTTGAGAATAAAACAGGTCTAGCAGCTATTAAAAGAAGTAAGGAAATTATCACCGGTTATTGGTGGCCAGTATTTGGGCGATTTTTAGTGATTGGCCTTTTTGTTAGTGCGATTTCCGCTTTAATTGCTTTACCACTTGATCAAATGGTAGAAAAAAGTGCTAATTGGTATCTTTACAACTTAGTAGTTCAGGTTGTAAGCTTATTAATTAGTCCTATCTTTTTAATCTACGTCTATAATATGTATGTTGAACTTAAAGATAAGAAATTAGTCAATTAGTTAATGCTCTTAATGAATATACCGGATTACATAATTAATATTGTTAGTCGCCTCAAAACCTCTGGTTATGAGGCTTTTATTGTGGGCGGCTGCGTGAGGGACGTGCTCATGAATAAATTGCCAAAGGATTGGGATATTACTACTAACGCTCATCCCCAACAAATTTTACAGGTTTTTCCGGAAGGGAAATATGAAAATGATTTTGGTACAGTACTTCTACCAATTCGTGAGTCAGGTCAAAATTCCGACCCTAAGGTTAAGCCAATTGACGTTGTGGAAATAACTACCTATAGAAGTGAGCAGGGGTATTCGGATCGTCGTCATCCAGATACTGTTGTGTTTGAAAAAAATTTGGATAAGGATTTAGAAAGAAGAGATTTTACTATTAACGCTCTAGCCCTGGATCCGGATGATGATAGAAATATTATTGACTT
>Ga0100380_10007445_pt1 | contig 10939 bp, 8 predicted proteins | sample CryGeymeta201504_FD_80417 | JGI IMG/M metagenome (GOLD analysis project Ga0100380, IMG submission 80417) | Groundwater microbial communities from Crystal Geyser aquifers in Utah, USA - Crystal Geyser metaG 2015-04 | ecosystem: Environmental > Aquatic > Deep subsurface > Groundwater | place: USA... | reverse complement strand
ATAAGTTTTTGTAGAGCTAGCGGTTGGCAATAAACTTGCTCTAGAGGGTGATGTTTTCCTTGGTTGTCTGGCTGATCTCATCTCCTTTTTAGAACATGTGCTCGATCTAGGCTCGCCTCTTTTCGAGGAGGATTTTTTGTTGATCGTTTTAAATACTGTCCTAGCGGGGAGCACGCCAAGGAGGGAAAATCATGTTTTTTAGCTCCTGCTCCTTCTCAGTCTTCTCCTTGAAGCCAGAGACTGACTTAGGATATGTGTACCTGCTCGTCTCCGCAGCTTTTCCTTCTCGAGCTGCCAACTTTCTTGATCAAGAGCGAAGGTATCATGCTGGGGCAGCGAGATATTGCGAACAAGATGCTTGTAGGCAAAGATCTGGCTGCGAAGAGTGTGAGTTTGTTGGTTGGTGAGGGCTGGTGGTGTTTGGATGTCGAGATATGCGGGATGGTGTTGGAAGGGAACAGGGCCTGGAGGGTACTGCTGTGAGGCGTAGTAGGTAGTTGAGGGAGGCTGTGGTGGTTGCGCTTGTGTCTGTAAGATAAAAAATATAATACTGAGGGTTTATTGGAAAGTACAGGTTCCATTAATTAACACCGTGAACTTAATAATATACGGCATAATAAATATATTCCACTTAAAGGCACGCGCTCACTTTACTAACCTCTGCCCATTTTTCAACAAAAACCCCTAATAACATCACAATATTGCTAAAAAATCAAAAGAACCTGGAAAAAGATGCTTTCAAGGTTGAAGTCTAGGAAGCATTAACTTCTGTTATGCTACCTGAATAAATTTCACAAAAGCCACAAAAGACAAGGAAAAAGGCTCAAATATGACTAATTGTTATCAAAATCAATTTGTAAATAAGTAACACTTATCATGCTATATTATCCCTGCTACTTACTATCAATCATAAAATCATAAATAGTCAAAAAAATCATACTACTCATTTTAACTTCAACCCTTCAGAGATACCTCTTGATCGACCGAATAAGATCTTCTTGAATTCTTAACTGCGATTCTTATTTTTCAGCTCAGGATTTACGAAAGTCCTGACGCGCTACCGCATTACCTCCATCTTTTCGCCTTTTGAGTCAACATGGTTCATTTATTTCATCAGCCCCTTCAAAAACGACAGAGATTGGCTGTTACGTGTTAGTCGAGTGTCAGATGTATCAAGAGGTTTGCGACTCATGATGGTCTGCTCCTCTTCATAACGTTGGAAGGGAGTTAACTTCTTCTCGGTCGACCTTTTAATGTGCAGGGAAGGCACTCTTCTGAGAGGAGTCTGCATCAGCGAAGACTTGACTGCGTTGAGCTTATCTAAAATTTTAACCTCCTGAATATAAAGATAAATACCTATCCGATGAGATATTTTTGTGCTTTTTTGAGCTCGTTGAACTCACGGGTCAGAGTGGTATTTTCATTTTGGAACTTGAAGAATTAATGCGAATTTTTGACAAGATGCTCTTCTCTTTTTTATTCCTCCTCAATCTCCCTCCTGACCATATTTTTATACCTGATCAACTTCTCCCCTTCCCTTCTGTACTTCTCTTTTTATTAACTGATCCTGACTGCATCTTCAGCCACATCACTGTCAACCAACTCTCTCAGCTAGCTCTTGACATCACCTTAAAAGGGATGTGTGGCCAAGTAGACCAACCTCTCCTCGAGCCGAATACATTGGTTTTCTCTGTGAATGCGTTTAAAAATTATTTGTTTTTTCAACTATTTTAATTACTCAGCTTTCTGGCTTAACATTGCTATTTGATCCATCTTTTGCACCTTGTTGGTGTACTCACTCATGATTTCCTGGTTCATTTGTTTGACGTTGTTTTCCAGATGTTAGTGGTTGTCGGAAATAGGACTGACCTAATTTTCGTATTACTCCAACTCAAACTCATGATTATTTTTTATCGTCTTCATGTCTTCTGTATTCTTGAGGTACAGGACTAGCTCTCGTTCGATGCGTTCAATAATAGACTCCTTGTCTTTGAGCTATTACTGAAGGTAAGCCTTTTTGCGTTCGTACTAGCCTTGATCTTTAGTGAGCTATGTTATCTGTACTTTAGTCTCCAATATTAAATTTTAGAAGTGATTGGAACGATGCTTGAGATTGCTGATTTCTTTCTCCCTCTTGGCGTTTTATCCCAACATCCGTTCTTTGAAGTCTTCAGCCTTAGCTAATTCGTCCTACTACTGCTGCCTTATTTTGATCTTGTATTGCTCCATTTATGCATCCTACTCGTCATTAAAAATTTGATGCTGAAGATCAGCTTTTCTCCTTTGTTCATCAAGCTCATCGTATTTTTTCTGAAGTTCGTTCACCTCAATTGTTTTTTATTACTCAAGTTCTTTGAGTCTCTGCTTGAAATCTGTAACAAAGCTGGCCTTTTCTTGGGTCATTTTGTCATCTTGCATTTTGAGAATGTTATTTAACCTTTAGTTTTCCTTGTAGAGCAGAAGCAACTCTTTTTGATATTGACTGTTCTCTTATTCCTTCTTCAGAGAAAATTGAACCTCCTAATTCTACAATAATTTAAAGGCCCGTTCAAGTGACTGTTGATACTCAGTACCATCCCTCTTGAGCTCATTGTTAAATTATTTCTCCATTATTTTGATCTAATTCTTGAGCCCTTTTTACTCAAGTTTCCCTTTTGTCACCATATTTTTGGTCATTTCTTCCATATCATCTTTCATCTTATCGAGGAAAAACTCCAATTCCTCAATAGTTTGGGCATTTGCCTGCAAAAATCCCGTCTCAATAGGTGTAACATGGTCGGCATAGTAATTTCGATCCGTGAATTATCTTTTGTGCTTCTCAGCTTCTTTTGTTTTCTAGTTGATAACAAAAGTAAAAGGCATCAACTATCCGTTGATATACTGGGATATTTGCAGTTGAATAATAGCCCCATTCTAGACAACAGCATATAGATGACTGTAGCGGGCATCCATAATAAGCGATATAAGTTTATGTGAGGAGACTTACTGAGTGAACACTTCAGGATGATTGGAAATTGTTGGTAGCTGGAGAGGGTAGGTGTATTGTTTGATGTTGCCTTGATTTGTGGCGACGAGAATGAATCCTAACTCTTCAACAAGGAGCAGAAAGGTGGGAAGTTATCCAGCAACAAAAGAAGTGCACTTGACCTTCCTGCTCAAATGCGGATGAGTATTTATCAGCTCATGGTAGCACTGCTTCTCCTCTTCAGTGATTTGCTCAGGCACACTATCAGGATCATGTTTATAGACTTCCATCAAAGCTTTCCTCCTGAACATAACAATTTTATTATTGTCCAAATGGTATAAATCTCCTTCTTCTAACTTCACCTCATACTGCTTCACAAACTCCCCTCTATTTTCTTCTTTCAGCTCGTATCGGAACAAAATTAAATTATTTTTCGCAGATCTAATAAATAAATGCCGGTAGTCCACCAGATGAGCTTCAACTACTTCTCCGTAAAATTCCATAAGCACTTCTTCTCTGTATGTATAACTGTCCAACAAATATAGGATGCTGTCTGAGCCGCAGATGAGCATTTTCTAGCCGCGGCCTATGTATCTCACTTCGTTTATGTTTTTTAGCTTCAATGTATAGTAATGTTTGATGTCGCTGTGGCAAAAATAGAAAAATTTAACAAATTCTTTGAAAATTACAGCAAAGTGAAGTGTTAGAGGGTTTACTGTTATTTTTATTGGCTTTTCGAAGAAAGTGTGATTAAAAAGATGGGCAATCTCCCGGTTACTGCTCTTCTCTGGTAAGATCTTGTAAAAAGATAGCTCATTGTCACGAAGAAGGTAGAAAATTCTTGAGGTTAGAGGAGCCACAGCAGTGTGATATATCTTCTGAGGCTCATTCGGTTGATAGTGTGTTAATGTGTGTAGTGGTACCTGCACTTTTTTGGTATAGTTGTAATCATACTAATCCAATCTAGCAAGCATATTGAGCTCGAGCATCAAAATACGACATTTGTAGACCTCCAACACTTCTGGAGATTTTTTACTGATATACTGCACCAACAGTTCATCAACTCCTTCACACTATTTGAGTTAAATGTAGTTGAGCTCTTTGGGATCGAGGTAGAGGTTGATGATTTTTGCCAGGCTGAATGAACCGCTTTGAACCTTCAAGATCACCAGACCCTTCTTAAGAGTATTTACAGTAGTAGATATTTACAATTAACTGTTGTTGATGCTTTTAAGTAAATTGCTATGATTTTTGCTGTCGAATTAGACAGCAATCACTCCATTCACTGGATATATCCTCCTGAAGTCAAAACAATCAAGCTCGTATTTTGATGACAAGCCTTCCATGATTTATCCCAAGGGCTGTTCAGCAATAAAATTGTGTGCCTCGACCACCACCAATCTGCCATAGTTGGTCAGCATCATGATCTTTAACCCATTCGACATGAAACGAGCATCTCTGATCTATTCAGGTTGGCCGTTGGAAGAAGTTAAATTTTTATTGATTTTGTAAGGCTTAAGGCTTAGTTTGTATGTATCGTTGAGGTCTTCAAGCTCAAGCTAGTATAGCTCATTTGTGGTGATTGCAAGAACTATATCTCCAAATTATGATTTGATTGTTCTGAGAAAGGACTAACCTTCACGACCGTAGTGCATCTAGCAGTCCAGATCCAACCTATTCAGCACAGTCACCATTCTCTTCTCCTCACTTTTGCCCCCCTTCTTTCTCTCAAGCAAATCAACCAGAATAAATTTGTAGTGACTGCTAGTCTACCTTTCTCCCTTGACCTGCACCACAACAATCGCCTTCCTCAAGTTATCAATGGCCTCGAAAGCTTTGAAATCCCATATATCGACACCTCCTCTCTGATCATCCTAGAAGCATGCTAAATGAAAGTCATTTTCTTCTGTATCTCCTGTTTAAGGGTCATATTTGCTGATGTTGAGGTGCAGATAGAGATTAGAGCTGTAAAGGTAGCGCTCAATAGTGACGAGATGGATCTTTTTTGTGGGCTTTTCAGCATGGAAGTAGACCAGTTCAGCCTAACACTCACTATGCCTGTTTACATATTTATTCTTGCCTCGAAGTCCAACTATCTCATAGTAATTATTCTTCACACAGACAGTCACCTCATTATCGAAAGAAAAGACACTAGGCCATGCCAAAGAATTAATGCAGTTGGGACTGAATGCCAACAAATCGTTGGGCAGCTGGGTGGCAATTTGTGAAGAATAGGGAGTACTTTTGGTCTTTTTAGTGAAAAACATCTCTCGAGCGGATGGAGTAAAGAAAGATGTGATCCGAGGCTCGGCATTGGTGGACACCTCTGATTGTTCGGTTTTTTGAAACATTACTATTAAAATTATTAGAGTATTGTAGCCTCAATTTTTGCTATCAGATGATGTGGGTGTGAATAATAATACCAGAATGGTGAATAAATAGGAGTAATAAATAAGAAAGATGAATGTAGGCGAACTCATTTGGAACCCAGTGCAAATAAGTAAATGATTGAGGAGATGATTAATTGCTCGCGTAGCTCAGTCGGCAGAGCGCTCGGCTGTTAACCGAAAGGTCGGTGGTTCAAACCCACCCGTGAGCGGATTTTTATCATATTTTTTAAAAAATAAAATATTCACTCGAATATCACCTCTACTGCCTTGTCCCATTCATTTGTCGGCTCGTGGCCCATCTTGGCGATTCTCTATAACATCATCAGACTCACGGGCTCCTTGTAGTCTAAATCAAATCGTTCCTGCATATACAAATATATACGTTAATGCTTTCGAACAGAGGAGCTGCATCGTCCCACTCTCCAGAATAGTAATTGTCGATAGCCAAGTTCCAGGAGTGGTAAAATTTATCGTTGAAAGGTTTCAGACATCGTTTTTCGATGAGTGTGAAAGGTAAAACTACATCGATGGGTGCTGCCACTCTTAGTTTGCTCAAAGTATCAGCTCTGTTCTTGTAAACGATACTCCTCTCTTTTTGTTATCTGAAAGTCCTCTATTTTTTTATCTTTTTCCTGCGCTTATTTAGCACTTTGCCGGTCACTGCACTTTGCTCTGCCATTTTACTCAGTGTAAAGTCGTAAGTGTACAACCAGAAGCAATAATCCTAATCGCTGTTCTCCCTAACATAATCGATTCTTCTCATGTGGGCCTCAGGCAAATCCTCGAGCTCGAAGACCTCGGCCAGTTCTTCACTGACAATGTTGCTTAGTTTGTATTTTTCTGCTAACTAACATAGCGAACGGGAGAGGTCGACATCTCTGCCGATGCATTTCACCTATATTTTTAGAGTATCCCCAATTGAGCCTTGGAAAGCATCGCCTATGTGTACCCCAGCTCTGACATAAAAACACTACACTTACTCTTCAGTTCTATGCTCTTCTATCCATTTTTGGTTGATTTCCGATAAGGCCAAATTCATTTGCAGGTAGCTCCTCAGCACCACATGAATATTTTTCTGTGTTTCAACCATTTTTCCTAATTTGTTGAAAGGATTCCCTGCAACAAAATATTTGGTCTGTTCGGGCTAGCCAATAAAGTCATCAGGAGTGTGCCAAAAGAATAAAAAATAGGGCGGATTTGTTTCTACAATCGTTCCACCATTTTGCATGACAATATCGTGAAAATAAGTGGATATTTTGTTGAGAATAGGAAGCACGTCTGGATCCAGACATAGATCTTAGAAATGAGACAGCTTGATGCAGAGGAAAATTCCATGAATTCTGGTGCAAGGTAGCTGATTACACCCTGATTCAGACTGGACGCTTTCAGCAGTATTAGAGATCAAGCTAGAGCCTGTTTCGCCTGCTCCCAAAGCCAATATTTTTGTCATTTTTTTGACCACTTCTTCCAGTACATTAGTCTCCAAATCACTCTTACCGTCCTTATCCTCCTTACTATTTCCAGGCTCCTTGTTTTAATCTTCAGCCTATTTGAGAGCATCGAAAGGATTGATACTGATCTTGTTGATAGCTATGCTCATTTTTTCCAGAGGTGTCAGAGCATTGGTTTCGATGGAGTACATGAAGATGATTGTGGAAAAGATTAGCAAAATGGTAATGAAGCAACTACGGGCTATGTTGATCATAGCTGTGATACGGGATATGCCTCGACCGTTGAAAGTAATGGCATAATTTGAGCCAACAGCCTCTATTAACTCGACCCTCATGAAATCTGACACAGGTGGTGAGTCATCAAGCGCCTCCATCAGGGAACCAGGATATGTATCATTTCCCTGACCATGATACTGATATTTCAGGTCCAAGACAGGATAGGTGCCTTATTGTGCAGAATTGATCATATCCGCCAAGATCTCCCGTGCAACAGCAGCATCAATACTACCATCCACCATCTAGAAGTAGGCACTGGCAAATTGGTCCACAGATGGATCTTTATTGAACCATGTATCTGCCGAGATGAGAGGGAGGATGATGATGAGACTCATGATCATTATGATGATGTTCTTTTGGATCCGTTGTTTTAGGATTTCGCCCAGTTTAAAATTTTCCTTGTTGCTGTGAATCTTTTATCGTTGCTGCTTGAGAGCTTATTCGTCTCGTTCACATAGTTAAGACCAGCGACGTTCGAGGTCGGCTGCCAGAACTGAGTCAACGTTAGGTCGAACAAGCGGCTCAAGTCTGAATGTATGCTACATTCTTTCTATCAAATTAGTTGTGTCGAAACATTTTCCTCTTTAGTTTTTTTTCTTCAGCATTATTTTTGATGAATTTCTGACCTCCCTTGATCTTTTCTTGGCGAAGACTGGCACAACTAAACTATCCTTGCTTAGGCCAAGCGAGGAGGCCTTTTAATGGACAACCTCAACTTCACTAATCTAGCTTCTCTAAGTTATTTTCTATTCAGCTATTGGAGCAAGCTCCTTCTTGATGAACTCAGCTTTCAGAGGCAATTCGTTGACCACTTCATTATTTGATTCATCCTAGTCTTGAGCTACAGTTATATTTTATTCTTTGTTTTTGGTGTCGATGACTGTGGCAGTTTTGGCTCCCGAATCTGCCGCTACTGACTCGGTCGCCTTCACATCATTTTTCATCCTTTCCTCATCTTCTCTCTTATTCTTCAAGTATGCCAGAAACATCAGGATAATCTTTGCAGCACGACCACCTATCCTCGACAATCTGCTGGCCTTCACGACCTTAGCAATGGTCAGAATTGCTGGCAAATTGCTATTATCCGTTAGGAAGTTATCGACCCAGGTTATTTCCATGACCATAGAGAGTGTCGAGATGACGTCGATCCAGAAGTAGAAGGAAAATTTATATTCTTCCTTGCAGATCCAACTTAGCACCATATCTGCTAGAAAAATGGCAATACATAGGATGTGGATGTAGCCGAAAACGTAGGCAGCTTACTGGCCCACAAATGATTTTTCAATGTCAATCGCAAATATACTGTAGACTGTCAAGAAGGCCATCGATAGACTGTAAAGCTCCAAATTTATCAGAGATTTCATAAGCTGAATAGAAAGATGAGTACATCAATGCAACGAGCTGAAGGCTGAGCATAATCCTATTCGTCATTATCTGGGTTGTTGATAGGAAAGAGTTAGGAGTAGGAAGGATAGACCTTCTATCGCAATGGAAACACTTGCACCATATTTTTAAATATTACCACCTCATTATAAACCATCTATAGACAACATAATAGTAAAACAATCAGACTGAAAGGTCATCTTCTTGTGTGCTAACCACCCAGCACTTTGATCGTCCCATCTGCATGTCTGATCTCAATGTAGCCGTTATCGAAGTGAAATTCCACCTGATTGTTCTAAAACCTGTAAATCTAGATAAGTAAGAGATGTACATTCATGCCATTGGGTAAGGTTATCTGGTCAACTTCCTTCTCCTTGAAGTAGTAAAGCACAGTTTTGTCGGGCAAGGTCTGTGATATAACAAAAAATACCTGTTTTATGTCCCCATTTTTGAAATAAACAATCGAGTATCCATTCTCCTGTGTGACCTTTCTCGTTCCATTATCATATATTAGCTCCTTGCTGCGGTCGGAGTATAACTTAGCAGTGTAGTCACTCTTATTGTTGCGGTTTGTGTTGACCACCTTGCGATTGAAGTTGCTGAGTGAGGAAAGATAATTGAGATAATCGGGATTGTTTTGATGCCTGAAGAGTTGTTGGATTGTTTAGTTTGTTATCTACTTTATTGACAGGTTGGGCTTCAACAGGTCTGATAGTTTAGTTAGGTGAGAGGATGAGTGGGTACATGTGTCTTCGGGTTCATCAGAATCTTCAATGATTTACTATTGCTAGGATGCATCGCTTTAGGAATCCCATTGACCTTTCCATTTATTCTGTGGTTTGAAAGATGGTTCTGTCTTTCCCATGTTGCCCTTTACATTGGGCTCATCTTCAACATACTGGTATTTTGGTTTAGTCGATTTTGTGTCCTCCGCCTTGGATCCTTTTTTGATATCCCTGTAGTTAATTTCCTCAACTTTGGCCTCCTCTTCAACAGCTTTCTTGACTTTGTTGCTCCTCGCCACACTGACTTTGTCATCCTCCTTTGGAGTATAAGCAGGTTTGCTGCTTAGTTCAGCTTCAAATCTTTAAATTTTGTTCTTTAGCTATTCATTCTCCTTCTTGTACTTGTCAAGCATTATTCTAGAGTTCTTTTCCTTGCGCTTGTAGTCCTCTCTTTCTCGCTCCAGTTCATGCCTCAGCTGTTCCAATTATTCCTTATCTTTTTTGTTGTTGCTGCTGAACCCGCTTTTCACTTGTCGCTCCATGACTCTCCTGTCATTTTTTATTTTATTCATTTGCTCAGCTTTGTATCTTTCGAATTCTTATCGTTATCTCTCTAGTGCTAGTTTGTTTTGCTCGGATTCCTCTTGAAGAATGGTCGTCATTTATTGATATTTTTTCCTGAGAGCTGCCAATTTTTCACTTTATGGAGCCTACCTCACCACTTATTTGACTCTCCCGTATCGAGAGATGATTGCATCGAGTTGTTCTTGGGTCATATAGATCCCTTCCACAGGTTCAATCAAATCCAAAGTATCATTTTTCGATGGTTTAGCTGGCAAAGTTTGACTGGGCTGAATTTTTTTAGTAGATTTGAAGTATGGTGCATTTTCCTCCTAACTTGACTCCGAAGATTCATCACTATCATCTCTGAATACATTTTTGGTCTTTTTCTTCTGAATGTTGGCAGGAGAAGGTTTAGCCTAGCTTCGATCAGCAGCCTTGACACTTTTGGGCTCGACTTTAGCTGCTGGTTTATAGAGAGGGGGTTTGGCCCTTCCTGCTCCTTCATCAAAAGATTCATCAGTCCTGCTGTTCATGGTGGATCTGTTTGGAACAACTTTTTGACTGTTAATTGTATTTTTTTTGGCAAGTACTCTGTTCTGAGAAGTTGATCTTCCTTCTGGTTGATTCTTGCGTGGAGTGATGGACCGCTGATCATCTAGTTAGCTTTTAGTCATGGAGTTATCTTTGTTCTTGGGCTGTTTGCTGCGATTGAGAGCACTTGACAGATGAGACCTGCTACCTCTTTTTAGGAAATTTCTCGGCTCTGTTTTTCTTTCCTATTCACGCACTTCCTGCGCTTATTCTTATTGAACAATGGCATTGGGAAATTGTTCTTTGAGCATTTATTTGAAATCTTTATTGCATCCCGTCAAAGGTCGATCTTCCATTTAAACGTAGCTACTGTTCTTCATGCGCTTGTCCTCCTTCTCTTCAGGATAGTAACTGTCCAGTTGGTACTATCTGGCACCTCGGATGGGCATATCGTCAAAATTGATACTTTTGTTTGGGTTATCAATATTTATGCTCTTGTTTTATTTCATGGTGCTCAAGTCAAAGTTCTAACCGATGTAGTTCGATTTTATTGGAATTTCGTCGTAGGTTGGTATTTTTGATTGTATTTTCGGGACAGGCTCAGGATCTGGCTTATTACTCTCAGCTGGAATAAACTTCAAAAGTGGATTTGCT